>ENA-OQJC01000162-OQJC01000162.1-human-gut-metagenome-genome-assembly--contig:-NODE-162-length-20172-cov-3.485059_pt1 | contig 20172 bp, 20 predicted proteins | sample MGYA00242600_ERZ504766 | MGnify/ENA primary metagenome ERZ504766 (study PRJEB26092, sample SAMD00036364) | human gut metagenome | host: Homo sapiens | study: EMG produced TPA metagenomics assembly of...
TGACTTTTTGTAATTTTTTCACTAAAAGGTAAAAATACAGCTTAGTCTGATGGCTTAAAAAGCCTTATAAATACTGAATTAAAAATAAAAAGTCTAAATTTTTTTATTATTTTTTTTGTACTTTTTTAGCTTGACAAAAGTCAAAAAGTCAACTATTATATAGACAAGGTCAAAAGAACAAAAGGTAAAAAGGTTAAAAGGTGAGACGAAATAAGTTGAACTAAAAGTTAGCCGAAAGTCGACCGAATCATAAACAGAATGAAGGTATTATATGATGCAGAGTGTATTAATAGATATAAAGTTTGGAGAGATGATGTATGGGAATTTTAGCGGATCGAATTGAAAAGTTTATTTTAGCTAAATTATTGGAAGAGCAGGCAAATAGAGAAGACGGTATTGTGTTACGCCGTAACGAATTAGCTGATGAGCTCAATTGTGCGCCGTCGCAAATCAGTTATGTCTTAAGCACCCGTTTTTCCAACGACCGCGGATTTATCGTAGAATCGAGACGTGGTCTGGGTGGTTTTATCAGCATCACTCGTATTCCGGTGAAAGCACTGTTAGAAGCGCCTAAACAAGATACCAATGAAGAAACAGCCACTGACAAACCATTGACCATGGGTATGATAGATAATTCGTTGTTTGAATTGATGCAGCAGAAGTTCTTACGTAAACGAGAGGCAGCTCTTTTACATGAAGCGTTCGCCATCTTGATGGAAGAACCGGATCGCAAAACGCGGGAAGCAAAAGTTCGTCGTTTGTTTGAACAAGTAGTCTCCATGGTGAAGGAGGTATGATGCGTTATGTTATGTGATAATTGTAAAAAAAATGAAGCCACTGTCCATATGACTCGGGTGGTTAACGGTAAGAAAAGTGAACGTCATTTATGTAATGCCTGTGCTAAACAGCAGGGCGAAGATTTCGGCGGTCAAGGTTTTATGAACTTCGGCCCATCCTTATGGGACAATGATTTCTTTACTAATGACTTCTTTACCAATTCATTATATCCTGACAGCTTATTGAATCCTCGCCAGGAAACGCGTTGCAGTCAATGCGGTATGACATTCAGTGATTTTAATCAAACCGGTAAATTCGGATGCGATCATTGCTATGAAGCGTTTGAAGTACAGATTGCACCTTTGGTAAGACGTTTACAAGGTTCGTTAAATTATGAAGGCCGTGTACCGAGTCGCGGTACGGGCGTTTTCAAAACAAAACATCAAATTAAACGGTTGCGTCAGGAACTTGATAAAGCGGTTAAAGCGGAACAGTTTGAAGAAGCCGTTCGCTTGCGTGATGAAATTAAATCGCTGGAACAATCCTTGGGTAACACCGACAAATAGGAGGGACAATTATGTTAGATAAAATTTTAGATGAACCGCTTAGCGGTTGGCTGAAAAGCAGTGATCCTTTAGGCAAGATGGATTCGCATATCGTATTGTCCAGCCGCATTCGGTTGGCTCGTAACTTCAAAGGATTGCAATTTACTAATCGGAATAACGAAGAGTCGCTGAAAAAGGTCGACACCATGATGCGCGGTGTGCTTGGCACTTTAAAAGCCGCCGATGGTCGCGATTATTCCAATATTAGTTTAGATAAATTATCTGATACGGAACGTGAAATTCTTGTTGAAAAGCATTTGATGAGTCCGCAAATGGGACAAAAAGCGATGTATCGCAGCTTAATTGTTGCCAATGACGCGTCTGTGGCCATCATGGTCAACGAAGAAGATCATATTCGTATCCAGGCTATGGAACCGGGCCTTAAGCTTAAAGAAGCGCTGGAACATGCATTTCTTATCGATGATGCCATCGAAAGCAAATGTGACTATGCGTTTAGCGAACGGTACGGCTATTTAACCGCTTGTCCGACTAATGTGGGGACGGGGCTTCGCGCTTCCGTAATGTTACACTTGCCTGCATTAGCCATGACGGGTCGGATTAACCGTTTGGTTCGTAATATTACGCAGCTTGGCTATTCGGTTCGTGGTCTCTATGGCGAAGGTTCGCAGGCATTAGGTAATATTTATCAGATTTCCAACCAAGTAACGATGGGGATTAGTGAAGAAGACACAATTCAACAAATTCAGAAAGTAATTGAAAAATTAGTTCAAGAAGAAGTGAAGGCTCGTGAGGCCATTAAAAGTAACGACTTTGAAGCGTTTGAAGACCGTGTATGGCGTGCGTTTGGTACTTTGCAATACGCACGGCGCTTATCCGGCGAAGAAGCGCTGAGTCTTTTGAGTGATGTTCAATTAGGTATGGATATGGGCGTGTTGCCACAACATTCCGCTGATGTGTTCAGTGAGCTCGTGGTAACTACAAGACCTAACTTTTTAAGTAAATATGCCGGGAAAGAATCGATGACAGCTCCGGAACGCGACAGTTATCGCGCTAAAGTTGTTCGTGACAGATTAGCCCGCTAAGATATGAGGTGATTATATGTTTGAACGTTTTACAGACGGTGCGCAACGTGCTTTAGGCATTGCGCAGGAGAAAGCTAAGAAGTTCGGCCACGACTATGTGGGTACGGAACATTTGCTCCTTGGCTTATTGGAAGAAGATGACAGCGTAGCATCTAAAGCGCTCCATTCTTTGGGCTTGGAAGATAAAGCTACGGAAAAAGCTGTGTTGGATGCGGTAGGCCGCGGTAACAGCCATGGTAATGAATTGTATATTACGCCGCGTACCAAACGTGTATTGCAATTGGCCGTGGAAATTGCCAACCAAATGCAGCATAACTATGTTGGTGCCGAACACTTATTGCTCGGTATTTTGCAAGATGGCGGCGGGGTAGCTGTCAATGTCCTCTATGGTATGGGCATTCGTGCTAATGACGTTGTCAAAGCTATTAACAGTATTTACGGCTCCGAACAAAACGGTGCTGAAGGCGGATCCGGCAACGGTGCGAATGGTGCCGGCGGCAACAGTAATTTGGGTGATTTAAAAGATTTTGCCACCGATTTGAATGAATTGGCAAAACAAGGCAAGATTGACCCGGTTATCGGCCGTGATAATGAAATTAACCGTGTAATTCAGATTTTAAGCCGTCGCACAAAGAATAACCCGGTACTTATCGGTGAACCTGGTGTCGGTAAAACAGCCATTGCCGAAGGCTTGGCACAGCGTATTGTAACGCAGAACGTACCTGAAATTTTACGTAATAAACGTATTATTTCCTTAAGTTTAACAGCTATGGTTGCCGGTGCTAAATACCGTGGTGAATTCGAAGAACGTTTGAAAAAAGCTATCGACGAAGTACAGAAACACGATGATATGATTATTTTCATCGATGAACTTCATACTTTGATTGGTGCCGGTGCTTCCGAAGGCTCCATGGATGCAGCTAACATTTTGAAACCGGCCTTGGCTCGTGGTACGTTCCAAGTAATCGGTGCTACGACCCTCGATGAATATAAGAAACACATCGAAAAAGATGCCGCTTTGGAACGTCGTTTCCAACCTGTATTGGTCGGTGAACCAAGTGAAGAAGAAGCTCTTGAAATTTTGAAAGGCTTGCGTGACCGCTACGAAGCGTTCCACAAAGCTAAGATTACCGACGAAGCTTTAAAAGCTGCCGTTGAATTATCCAGTCGTTACATTTCCGACCGTTTCTTGCCGGATAAAGCTATCGACGTAATGGATGAAGCAGCCTCTAAAGTACGTATGAAAGTATTTACAGCGCCACCTGATGTGAAAGATTTGGAAACTCGTCTGGCCGATGTTCGTAAGAAAAAGAAGCAGCCGTAACCGGACAAAACTACGAAGAAGCAGCCAAACTTCGTGATGAAGAAAGAAATTGGTTGATGAAATCGAAGCTAAACAACAAGCTCGCAGCAAAGAAGACGAAGAAAAACTTGTTGTTACCGAAGATGATATCGCTGCCGTTGTTTCTCAATGGAGTGGGGTACCGGTTGCGAAAATTGCTGAAGAAGAATCGCAGCGTCTGCTTCGTTTGGAAGACGAACTTCATGAACGAGTTGTCGGTCAGGATGAAGCTGTAGTAGCTGTTTCTAAAGCCGTACGTCGTGCTCGTGCGGGCCTTAAAGATCCGAAACGTCCTATCGGTTCGTTCTTATTCTTAGGCCCTACCGGTGTCGGCAAAACAGAATTGGCTCGTGCCTTGGCAGCTAACCTCTTCGGTGATGAAAATGCCATGATTCGTCTGGATATGTCCGAATATATGGAAAAACACACCGTATCTCGTTTAGTCGGGGCGCCTCCGGGCTATGTGGGCTATGATGAAGGTGGTCAGTTGACCGATGCCGTACGTCGTAAACCTTACAGTGTCATCTTGTTTGACGAAGTTGAAAAAGCTCATCCGGACTTCTTCAACATCTTATTGCAGGTATTAGACGACGGTCGTTTGACTGATAACCAAGGTCGTACGGTTGATTTCCGTAATACGGTTATTATCATGACGAGTAACTTAGGCTCCAACTTCTTAAAAGAAGATAGCGCCGCTATGGGCTTCTTAGCTGCCAAGAATAAAGAAGATGCTAAGAAGAACGCCGAAAGCTCCTTTGCGGAAGCCAAGAAAAACACGTTGGATGCCGTTAAACGTCATTTCCGCCCTGAATTCTTGAACCGTATCGATGAAATGGTTGTATTCCATCCATTGACCGGTGAAGATTTAGGTAAAATTGTTAACATCTTGCTTAAAGATGTAACAAAACGTTTGGCTGAACGTAATCTTACTTTGGAAGTATCCCCTGAAGCTCTTGACGTTTTGGTTAAAGAAGGTTCCGACTTTGCGTATGGTGCGCGTCCATTGAAACGTGCTATTCAGCGTTTGGTTGAAGACCCTATTTCCGACTTAATCTTAAAAGGTGATGCCCCTGAAGGTTCGGTTATTAAAGCAAATGTGGTGGACGGCGACATCACAATGGTAGTATAATTAACAGGATTTGATTAACAGTTACAGATTTGGTTGATTATAACGCCGATTTACCAATTTATTCATGAAAAATTACTCCTCTGTTTGAAGGATATTGCACTAAAAATCACGAATACTATTTAAATGGTGTTCGTGATTTTTTTTATAAATAATTATGAAAAAAAGGTTCTCAATTTGAAGTTGATTTACGAGTATATAAAGAAAGGGAATCTATGGCAAAGGTTAAGACAGCATATTTTTGTAATAATTGCGGTGCGGAATCGGCCCGTTGGCTCGGTAAATGTCCGCAGTGCGGTCAATGGAATACATTGGTAGAAGAAGTAGTCCGTGAAACGAAGCAAAAGGGAACCGCCTCTTATGCGCCGGTAGACAAGGCGGCTACTAAGCCGGTGGCGCTTGCGGATATAAAAACGGAAGATTCACCGCGTATATCCACCGGTTACGGTGAGATTGATCGCGTATTGGGCGGCGGTATCGTGCCGGGAGCGCTCATTTTATTAGGCGGCGATCCGGGCATCGGTAAATCGACGATTCTTTTACAAGTATCGGGTAAAATCGCCGATACTCATGGTAAGGTGCTCTATGCGTCGGGCGAAGAATCGCAGATGCAGTTAAAGCTTAGGGCTGAACGCTTGGGCATTCAAGGGCAAAACTTAGCGGTTATGGCGGATACTAATTTGGACTCTATTTTGCAAGAAGCAAGTCAACATAAGCCGTCCCTTCTTGTCATTGACTCGATTCAGACTATGTTTACAGACGCTCTCGATTCGACGCCGGGCAGTGTGGGGCAGGTGCGCGAATGTACGGCTCGTTTACTCCGCTTTGCCAAAGAGCAGGGCGTGCCGGTTATTATCATCGGTCATGTGACTAAAGAAGGTAATATTGCCGGGCCGCGTATGTTGGAGCACATGGTGGATGTAGTGCTCTATTTTGAAGGGGAACGGTCTTATCAGTTCCGTATTTTGCGCGGCATTAAAAACCGTTTCGGGTCTACCTCGGAATCGGGTCTTTTTGTCATGGAAGAGGAGGGCCTTGCGGAGCTTATTAATCCATCGGCGACCTTATTGGCGGAACGGACGGAAGAAGAAACAGGTTCCGCTGTTATGGCCTATTTGGAAGGGATTCGACCGATTCTCGTTGAAGTGCAAAGCCTCGTGGCAACGACCGCTTTCGGTATGCCGCGCCGTACGTCCATTGGTTATGATTTAAATCGTCTTATTATTCTCTTAGCCGTTCTTGAAAAACGTTGTAATCTGACACTGGGAAATAAAGACGTGTACGTTAATGTTATCGGCGGCTTAAAGGTGAATGAACCGGCTTGTGATTTATCGGTGGCCGTGGCTATCGTGTCGAATTTAAAAAATCGTCCGGTACCGGCCGATATGGTGATTCTCGGTGAAGTAGGCTTGACCGGTAACATCCGCAGTATACCACGTATTGAACAGCGTATTGCGGAAGCCGCCAAAATGGGTTTTACTCGTTTTGTAGTGCCGGCGGGGAATGCGAAACAGCTGAAGACGAACCGCAAGGATATTACGATTCACGGCGTTACCACGGTACAAGAAGCGATGCAACTCGTATTTTGACAGCTTTTTTAATAATGATTTAATGATTTATTTATAATTTTAATGTACAATATAGGTGTACACAGTGAAAGGAGGTGAAATGAATGGTATATAAGATTTTACGTTATGTCATAGCCTTATTGGTTGGGATTATGGGTTATATGTTGACGGACAATTTCATGCCCGTATGGGAACCGATTATTGATGTGAAGTTCTGGACAATGGGCTTCTTCGGTATTTCCATAATTAAAATTTTAGCCTTAGCTTTGGGCGGCTTAATTGGTGCTCTAATCGGCTTTGTTATCGCTTTGCCGATTATTAATCAGGGGTTAAAATTGGCCAGAAGAATTGAAAGTCTCTTATCCCGTGTACCTAATCAGGAATTAATGGCCGGCACAGCCGGATTACTTTTTGGACTTATAATAGCAAATCTTATTGGCTTGGCATTTTATCGCGTTCCGATTATCGGTTCGTATATTCCTATTATTTTAAGTGCTATCTTCGGTTATATCGGGATGCGTTTGGCATCGCGCAAAGGACCGGAGCTCTATGCCAACTGGTTGCAGAGCCGCACAGTGGCAAAAGATAAGAAAAAGACGTTGTACCTAAAGACAGCGAACAGGCGGCAATACCGGTTATCTCTGAATTTGAATCGGTATCGGTAGCAAAGTTATTGGATACGTCGGTTATTATTGACGGTCGTATTGCCGAATTGTGTGAAACGGGCTTTTTGGAAGGGCCTTTAGTAGTGCCTTTATTCGTGCTTGAAGAATTGCAACATATTTCCGACTCAGCCGATGTGTTGAAGCGTAATCGCGGTCGTCGCGGGCTCGATATTTTGCAAAGCATGCAACAAAAAGAGATAATCGCCATCAAAGTAATTGCCGATGATTTTGAGGATATTACAGAAGTAGACTCCAAATTGATGCGTCTTGCTTTGGACAAAAAGTGGAAAATTGTAACGAATGATTTTAACTTGAATAAAGTAGCCAGCTTGCAAGGCATCGAAGTACTTAACTTAAATGATTTGGCCAATGCATTGAAACCGGCCATGATTCCGGGCGAATGGATTCGTGTCCAGGTTATTAAAGAGGGCAAGGAAGATAATCAAGGTGTCGCTTATTTAGATGACGGTACGATGATTGTTATTGAAAACGGGGCCCAATATGTGGATACGTCCATTGATGTTATGGTTACGTCAGTATTACAGACCAGTGCAGGTCGTATGATTTTTGCGCGGGCGAAAGGAACTAAAGAATGATCAGCTGTATTTTATTAGCCGCCGGCGCCGGTAAACGGATGAAATGCGAGGCTAACAAAATATTTTTGCAGCTTGGAAATTATTCCGTGTTGCAATGGAATTTGCATCATATGACGGCAGTGGCTGATATTTCGGAAGTGATAATTGTAGCTGCTGCCGGTGAAGAGCCTGTTATTGCCAAAGAAGTGGCGGCTATGGGCCAATTGCCTTGGGAGCCGCGTATTGTAGCGGGTGGCAAAGAGCGTCAAGATTCGGTGCGAGCCGGCACATTGGCTGTCAGTGAGTCAGCGGATATTATTTTGGTCCATGATGGGGCACGTCCCATGGCAAAACCGGAATTATTCACGGCTGTGGCTAAAGCTGCTGATGAGTATGGCGCAGCGGTAGCCGCTGTACCGGTCATCGATACGATTAAACGCGTGTCGGACGATTTATTGGTTACACAGACGCTCAAACGCAGTGAGTTATATGCGGTTCAAACACCACAAGGTTTTCAGCGTCAATGGCTCATGGACGCACAGGCCTACGCGGCTGAGACTGACTTCTTGGGGACTGATGATGTATCTTTGGTAGAGCATCAAGGTAAACCGGTTCATATCGTACTGAGTGATTATACCAATTGTAAACTCACAACCCCCGAGGATATTATAAGAGCTAAGCAATATTTAGGAGTGACAGAACCTATGATGCGAGTAGGCTTCGGTTATGATGTACATCGTTTTAAAACAGGCAGACCTTGTATTTTGGGCGGTGTACAAATCGAGAGTGAATTCGGCCCTGATGGCCACAGTGATGCGGATGTATTGATTCATGCTTTGATGGATGCTTTATTGGGAGCGGCCGGTTTACCCGATATCGGGTATTGGTTTCCGCCGGAAGATGATGCGTTCAAAGGTATTTCAAGTATGGAATTATTGCGCCGTGTTGTGAAACTACTACACGAAAAAGGATTTAAGGCGTATAATGTAGATGTTATGGTCATTGCGGAAGCGCCTAAATTAAAGCCGCATATCGGGGCTATGAAGGAAAATCTGGCCGGTGCCTTAGGGATTGGTGAAGATTTTATCAGTGTAAAAGCAACGACTCATGAGAAGATGGGGGCGTTTGGTCGCAAGGAAGGTTTGGCTGCTCAGGCGGTAGTAACGCTTTATAAAGCCTAATCATTAGCAACCTGTCACCCTATAAATAAAATGTATTAAGTAAAGGAGCGGATATAAACATGGCAAAGATGAAGGTACGATTTGCACCAAGTCCGACAGGACCTTTCCATATCGGTGGTGCCCGTTCAGCCCTTTTCAACTGGCTATTGGCACGTAAAGAAGGAGGTACATTCCTTCTGCGTATTGAAGATACAGATTTGGCGCGTTCTACGCGTGAAAGCGAAGAGAATATTAAAGCCGCTCTTAAATGGCTCGGCATGGATTGGGATGAAGGTATTGACGTAGGCGGTGAACACGGTCCGTATCGTCAGACTGAACGTCTCGATATTTATAATGAAGTAACGCAGCGTTTATTGGATGAAGATAAAGCTTATCGTTGTTACTGCACCGAAGAAGAATTGGAAGCGGTACGTCAGGAACAATTAGAACGCGGTGAAACACCTAAATACAACGGTCATTGCAGCCATTTAACAGAAGAACAAATCGCTGAATATGAAAAAGAAGGCCGTAAACACACGGTTCGTTTGCGTGTGCCTTTGAATCAGACCATTGCCTTTGATGACATGGTGCGTGGTCATGTGTCCTTTGAATCCAATGGCGTTGGTGATTTCGTTATTGTAAAATCCGACGGGATTCCCGTTTATAACTACGCTGTAGTTATTGACGATCATACCATGGAAGTAACTCACGTAATTCGTGCGGAAGAACATCTTTCCAATACGCCGCGTCAGATTGCAATTTATAATGCTTTGGGCTGGGAAGTGCCGACTTTCGGTCACATTTCCTTAATCCTTGGTAAAGATTACAAGAAGATGAGTAAACGTCACGGTGCTACTTCCGTTGATCAGTATCGTCAGCTCGGTTACTTGCCGGAAGCCATCGATAACTTCTTGGCATTGCTCGGTTGGGCACCGGACGGTGAACAGGAATTATTTACACAGGAAGAGTTGATTCAAAACTTCTCCATGGACCGTGTAGCTAAGAATCCGGCCGTGTTTGATATCGATAAATTAAATTGGATTAACTTCAACTACATGAAGAATTTATCCGATGAAGAATTATACGAATTATGCTTGCCTCATTTGCAGGAAGCCGGTTATGCTTCTGAAAACCCTGATGAAGCGGAAAAAGCTAAACTCATCATGCTTTGCGTATGCTTAAAAGACCACATCAGCTTCGGTGCTCAGATTAAAGAAGAAGCAAAACTAATCTTTGAAGATATGGAGGCTCCGGATGCCGAACACGCTGAAGAAATTAAAGCGGTATTGGCTGAAGAATCTTGTCCGACCGTGCTCAATGCATTCCGTGCAGCCGTAGCGGATTTGGACGAAATTACGCCGGATGTAGTAAAAGCTACCATCAAAGGTATTATGAAAGAAACCAAATTGAAAGGGAAATTCGTATTTATGCCGATTCGTATCGCTACGACCGGTCAAATGCACGGCCCTGATTTGAATTACATTATCACCTTGTTTGGTAAAGAAAAGACGTTGGCACGCCTTGATGCGGCTATCAGTCAGTTATAATTGATTATATTTAGTAGGCTACATCCTTTATTGACGGTCAATTTTTGAGTACGGGAGGTTTCCTCCCGTACTCTTTTTTATATTCTTTCTTTTTTTAAAGGAGGCTATAATATGGAATCTATGGTTGAACGTTTTTTGCGGTACACTAAAACAAACACGCGCTCTGATGAAGCGGCTACTTCAGTACCGAGTACTCAGACTCAGGTTGAGTTTGCCAAAGTATTGAAAGCGGATTTGGAAGAACTGGGCTTAAGTGATGTGAAAATCAACGAAAAGAACGGGTTTGTTATTGGTGCTTTACCGGCTAATACCAACGACCAGGTACCGGCCATCGGCTTTATTGCTCACATGGATACAGCTGATTATAATGCGGAAAACATTACCCCGCGTATTATCAAAGACTATGACGGGCAGGATATATTGCTCAATGAAGCAAAAGGTATCTACAGCCGTGTTGCCGATTTTCCTAATTTAGCCAATTATAAAAGGCAAAACTTTAATTGTTACTGACGGCACCACCTTGCTTGGCGGCGATGACAAAGCGGGCATCGTGGAAATCATGGAAGCGTTACGTTATTTGAAAGAAAATCCGGACATCAAGCATGGTCTTATTATGTGTGCTTTCGGACCTGACGAAGAAATTGGGCGCGGTGCAGATTTATTTGACGTAGAAGATTTTCCGGTAGATTTTGCGTACACCATTGACGGTACCCGCCTTGGTGAATTGGAATACGAAACATTCAATGCCGCTTCTGCTACCGTTGAATTACACGGTATATCCGTGCATCCGGGCTCTGCAAAGAATACCATGATTAACTGCAATAAATTGGCCATGGAATTTGATCGTTTATTGCCACAAGCCGCTGTTCCTGAATTAACGGAAGACCATGAAGGCTTTATCATGCTTGCAAGCAATGAAACGGGTGTAGAATCAGGCACCATGAAATACATCATTCGTGACCACGACCGTTCCTTCTTTGAAGCCAAAAAACAATTATTCGTGCTGGCTGCCAAAGTATTGAACGAACGTTACGGTCGTGAAGTAGTCACCTTGACACTTAAAGATCAATATTACAATATGTACGATATCATTAAAGATCATATGGAATGTGTAGATATTGCGAAAGCAGCTATGGAAAAAGCCGGTGTTAAACCGCTTATTCAGCCGATTCGCGGCGGCACTGACGGATCTAAAATTTCCTTTATGGGTATTCCGACACCTAATTTGTTTACCGGCGTGGAAAACCTTCACGGTCCTCACGAATACGCTTGTGTTGAACATATGGAGTTAGCGGTTAAGACGATTGTTAATATTGCCACGGCAGCCAAATAAGAGCAAAATAACAGGCGAAATAATTAGAAAATTAAATATAACGGAACCACTTGCACACGATTAAATTTTAGCCGTATAATTTGTATAGAATTAGTCGTAATACATTGACTTTATAAGGGTTTTATGATATTATTCTCTATATATCGAATAAAATTGTTATTAAAGACGATGAACGAAAGAAGTACTTTGTGACTAACTTTACAGCGAGAACTAACTGGTGGAAGGGTTTAAGTATAGCCAAGGGAAATGCATTCGGGAGTTAACAGGCTGAATAGAGTAAGTTTGTTCGGATACGCCCGTTATGCGTTGGAGAGAGTGCTATCAGTACTTAACAGAGTGGAACCGCGGGCCACCGTCTCTGTAATGAGATGGTGGCTTTTTATATTTTAACGGAAGAGAGGCATCGGTAGCGATGAGAGAAATTAAAGTATACAATACGATGACAAGAGAAAAAGAGTATTTAAGCCGGTAAAGGAGGAGAAGCTAAGATTTACGTATGTGGCGTAACGCCGTACAACCACCCTCATATCGGTAATGCTCGTCCTTTTGTTACCTGGGATGTAATTCGTCGCTATTTGACACATGTAGGCTATAAAGTGACGTATGTACAGAACTTTACAGACGTGGACGATAAAATTATTAACACATCTAATGGGGAAGGTGTGTCCTGGGATACGATTGCCAATCGCTATATCGATTCCTATTTTGAAGTTATGGATGCCCTTCACGTTAAGCATGCTGATGTATATCCGCGTGTATCCGAACACATTGACGAAATCATTGAAATGATTGCTACGTTGATTAAAAAAGGTTTTGCTTACGAATTGGACGGCGACGTATACTACAGTGTTGAAAAATTCGAAGATTACGGCAAATTATCGGGCCGTACTTTGGATGATATGGAAGCGGGCGCTCGTGTAGACGTAGATGACCGCAAACAGAATCCGATGGACTTTGCCCTTTGGAAGAGCGCTAAACCGGGTGAACCTTATTGGGAAAGCCCATGGGGTAACGGTCGTCCGGGATGGCATATTGAATGCTCTACCATGAGCAACAAATACTTGGGTGAAGAATTTGACTTCCATGGCGGCGGCAGCGATTTGATTTTCCCTCATCATGAAAACGAAATTGCTCAGTCTGAAGGCTGCACCGGTCACCATCCGTCTGTACGTTACTGGTTGCATAATGGTTTCATTACCATTAACCAAGAAAAGATGAGTAAATCTTTGAACAACTTCTTCTTGGTAAAAGATATTTTGAAAGAATACAGTCCTGATGCACTTCGCTATTTCTTGATGAGCACTCATTATCGCAGCCCGCTTGATTTCAGCGATGAACGCTTGGAAGAAGCCAATAAATCCTTAGAACGCATGACAACGGCTATTCAGAACCTTTTATACTTGGAAAACCAAGAAGAAGGCGAATGTGATGACGAAGCAAAAGCATTACTCGATAATGCTCGCAAATATGCGGAAGAATTTGAAGAAGCTATGTCCGATGACTTCAATACGGCACTTGCCGGAGCGCCAATGTTCGGCTTGGCTAAAGAATCAACATTTACTACCAAGCAGTACAAAACTGACAACGGTAAAGTTTGCCATGAAGCATTAGCAGAAGTACGTGACATCTTCAAGATGATGACTGATATCATCGGTATTTTGGAACAGGCTTGGGAAGGTCCACAAGGCGGTGCCGGCGCTGAAGAATACGAACAGTTAATGCAAGTAATCTTGAATGTTCGTCAAAATGCCCGTGAACAGAAACTTTGGGACTTAGCCGATGCCATTCGTGATGAATTGGGCAATATCGGTATCGTAATTGAAGATTCGCCGCAAGGGGCACGGTGGAAGAAACGTGAACTTTAAGCGCTATCAATTTTTACGAGCCACGGCTATTGAAAAATTAAAAGCAACAACTACGCATGAGGGAATTGTACCGGCTGAAGCTGAGGATTCCCTCATGCTTGCCTATATAGGCGATGCCGTGTATTCGCTCTATATCCGCGAGCGCATGACGGAAGCGGGCATTTCTAAGGTTCAGGTATTACATAACCTGGTTACGGAGTGCATTTGTGCTAAGGCACAGTCAAAGGTTCTCCATGCGTGGGAAGAGTCAGACTATTTAACGGATATGGAAAAACAGGTGGCTAAACGAGCTCGTAATAGTAATGTACATGTACCGAAAAGTGCCACCGTACAAGAATATCGTGCCAGTACAGCCTTTGAAGCAGTACTTGGCTATTTATATCGTTCGGGTCAGAACGAGCGACTACAGACTTTGATGAAAGCTGCATTTTGGTATACTTTGGACAGTATGAGTTAGATGCGTTATGATAGAGTAAAGGAGACATATCATGAGTGATTATATTGTAGGACGCAATGCGGTACGTGAAGCTTTGCGATCGGGACGAACCATTCAGCGTTTGTTTATTACGAATGATAAGGTGCAGGGCTCCTTACAGGAAATCATAGGGTTGGCTAAGGATAAAGGAATTGAGCTGCGCCGGGTGGATGACAAACAGCTTAGTAAATACGCTGACGGTGTGGTTCATCAAGGGGTCGTGGCTTTGGCGGCACCGGTTAAATTTGCCGATTTAGGTGAAGTGCTTCAAAATTGGTCTTCTGATAAAGCGCCACTTTTAATCTTGTTGGATGGCATTGAAGATCCTCATAATATGGGGGCGAATCATTCGAACTGCCGAATGTTGCGGTGCTACGGCCGTTTTAATTCCGAAGCGCCATACAGCTCCGATTAATGCTACCGTTGCCAAAACGTCGGCCGGTGCTTTAGAATCTATTCCGTTAGTGCAGGTTGGCAATGTGGCACAGACAATTGAAGAACTTAAAAAGCAAGGCTTTTGGGTTCTCGGTGCTCACATGGAAGGTCAGCAAACCTTGTATCAGGCCGATTTGACGAGTCCTTTAGTGCTCGTTATCGGCAATGAAGGGAAAGGGCTTAGTCGCCTTACTAAAGAGCGCTGTGATTTTCTCGTAACGATTCCTATGTACGGTCGTATTAACTCATTAAATGCATCGGTAGCGGCGGCTATTTTGATGTATGAAGCGGTTCGGCAGCGTCAATAAAAGGAGTGAGGCTCCGACATGAGAGAAGATATTTTAATTGTTGACGGGTATAATGTTATATTTGCGTGGCCGGAACTGAAGAAAATCAGTAAAAGTTCCTTGGAACATGCCCGGTCGCGAATTAAGCATATGCTTCAAAATTACGGTAAACATAAGGGTTACCGTGTTATACTGGTATTTGACGGTAAATATGCCCATCCCGGCAGTGCCGAAGAGTTTATTACCGATGATTTTTTGGAAGTGTATACGGCTGATGGGGAAACAGCGGACTCTTATATTGAACGGACCGTTTTCACTTTTAAAAACACCTATGCCAATGTATATGTATGCACCTCTGATTATGCGGAACAGAGCCAAGTACTCGGTTTTGGTGCTTTGCGTATCTCCGCGCGTGAGTTAAAAGCCCAGGTTGAACGGGCTAAAATTGACGAACAGCGTTATTACAAAGGGCTTCACAACCGAGATAGTTTGCAATTACAGCGTAATGAACTGGGACATCAAATTGATGGTGAAGTAGCTAAGCAGTGGGAAACCTTGCGTCGAGGGAAGAAATGACCTTGCAGAACCGAGGGCTATCAAGTATAATGAGAGATACATTAGTAAGGTTCTGCGAATCCGGCAGAGTGGGAGGTCGGCATGTGCGTTAATCCACGCGTAAATGATGAGTACCGTCGTTATGTAGATTTAACAGATGAACAAATTTGTAAATTAGCGCAAGAACAAGATGACCACTTAGCGGTGGACTATCTTGTGGATAAATATAAAAATTTTGTGCGTGCCAAGGCACGGTCTTATTTTTTAATCGGTGCTGATAAAGAGGACATTATCCAAGAGGGCATGATTGGCCTCTATAAAGCTACGCGCGATTTTAAAGGGGACCGACTGGCGTCGTTTAAGGCCTTTGCCGAGTTATGTGTAACACGGCAAATTATTACGGCTATTAAAACCGCGACGCGGCAAAAACATATTCCGCTCAATTCCTATATTTCGCTGAATAAGCCGATTTATGCGGATGAGACGGAACGAACCTTGATGGACGTATTAGTGGAAGGCCAGGGTACGGATCCTGAAGAATTATTCATTAATCGGGAAGAATTTTCCGATATTGAAGCAAAAATGGGATCTATATTAAGTGATTTGGAAGGCAAAGTGCTGATGGGGTACTTAGACGGCAAGTCGTATAATGAAATTGCCGCTGAATATCACCGCAGTGTCAAATCCATTGATAATGCATTGCAACGCGTAAAGCGTAAATTAGAAAAGTATTTGGAACATCGCAGTGAATTGGCGAAAAAGAATGAGCCTTAGGAAGGATGACAATTGTGAGAAATTTCTTGATGTTTGCAGAAGTGGTAATTGCTATTTTATTGATTATGGTGGTTGTATTACAATCCAGTAAAAGTGCCGGTATGGGCGGCGCCGTAAGTGGTGCGGCTGACTCCGTATTTGGCGGTAAAGCACGTGGTATCGACGGTTTATTGTCGAAATGTACTATCGTGTTGGGGATTATTTTTGCCATCTTGAGCTTATTCTTAGGGATTTACTTGAATCAATATTAATAGCGAGCCTGCCTTGTGCAGGCTTTTTTGGTAGGGGTATAAAGCTATGGAAGAGATGAAAGATAAGATTTTAGCGTTTTTTAAGGCCATTAGTCCGGAAGCGTATCATATCGAAGATGCAGCATATATTTTGGGCATAAAAGGGTCTGAAGAGTTGGAAGCCTTTATGGGAGATGTGGAAGCGCTTACCGAAGCGGGCTTATTAGAAGCACGGCCCGGCGACTATTACAAATTCATCGACAAGGCTGAAAAAACAGCATTAAAAATTGAGGAAGTAAGAGAGTTTGAAGGTATTTATAAGAGCCTTCGTAACGGCCGCGGGCTTGTTATTGACGAGACGGGGCAACATGAAGTAAATATCGGTGCCGGCGATCGTAACGGTGCCATGCATAATGATAAAGTTTTGGTACATTTTTTCCGCTTCGGTCGTATCGGCGAACAGCGCCATGAAGGCCGTGTGGAAAAAGTGATTCAACATGTGAATACATCCATTGTAGGGACTTATGATCGCCAACAGATGTTTGGCTTTGTAACGCCTGATGATGAACGCTTAGTTGATGATATCTATGTAGCTTTGCCTGATACTATGGAAGCGCGCAGCGGGGCTAAAGTATTGGTGGAAATTACTCGTTGGCCTGATGCTAAAGGACGCCAGCCGGAAGGTAAAATTACGTCCATTTTAGGTTATAAGGGCGACGTAGGTGTGGATATTAACTGCGTAATGGCGCAGCATAAAATTCCGTTTTCATTTCCTGAGGCGGTTTTAAAAGAAGCGGATCGCGTATCCTTTGATGTAGCCCTGGGCGGTAAACGTCTTGACTTACGCGAGGTGCCGATGATTACTATCGACGGCGAAGATGCTAAAGATTTGGACGATGCGGTAAGTTGTAAACAGCTGGCCAACGGTCATTATAAATTAGGTGTTCACATTGCCGATGTAAGTCATTACGTACGGGGCAATACACAGCTCGACAAAGAAGCCTATAAACGTGGTACCAGTGTGTATTTGGTTGACCGTGTTGTACCGATGTTACCGACTAAATTGTCCAACGGTATTTGTAGTTTGAATGCCAAAGAAGATCGCTATGCCATGAGCTGCATTATGGAAATCAACCATGCAGGCCGTGTGGTGGACTTCCAAATCAGTCCGTCCGTCATTCGCGTGGATCGTCGTTGCAGCTATCCCGAAATATATAAAGCATTGACTCAAAGCATCATTCCCGACGATTTGTTGCCATTGATGCCAATGGTGCATGAACTTCACGAAATGGCCAAGATTTTAATTGCCATGCGTGAAAAATCCGGTGCCATTTCCTTTGAATTCCCTGAATACAAGATTCTGTTGGCCGAAGATGGTACACCACTCAAGATTGTACGTAAAGACCGTACTATTGCTGAAAAAAATCATTGAAGCTTGTATGCTGATTGCCAATGAAACGGTAGCTTGCTATTTACGTGACACTCATAAACCGGGGATTTATCGTATTCATGAGCAGCCAAGTGAAGAAAAGTTACAAGCTTTACAGACGGTTGTTACCTATTTAGGCAAACCGTTCCATTTGGCCGACAGCCATGTTGAACCAAGAGATATTCAGAAGTTCTTAGACAGTATAGCCGGCACTGACATTGAACCGATTGCGCAGATTATGACCTTGCGCTCCATGCAGCAGGCGCGTTATTCGGCAGTCAATGTGGGACACTTTGGTTTGGCGTCCGCTTGTTATACCCACTTTACATCGCCAATCCGTCGTTATCCGGACTTAATTGTTCATCGTTTGCTCAAAAAACGGTTACACTGGGGCGATGGCTATAATAAATACGATGATATGGAGGATTATTTGGCGAAAGCGGCCGACCATTGTTCGATTCAGGAACAAATTGCCGTAGCTGCGGAACGCGATACAAATGATCTTAAAAAAGTTCAATACATGGAACCGTTTATCGGCGAAGTCTTTGACGGTAAAATCAGCTCCATCACATCATTTGGGATGTTTGTAGAGCTTGAAAATGGTATTGACGGCTTAGTTCATATTGCTACCATGGATGATGATTATTATTTCTTTGACGAAGAACATTTCTTGCTGGTTGGGCGCCGTACGGGCAGAACCTATCATTTGGGGCAGGAAGTAAAAGTAACACTTATCAAAGCGGATAAAGATAAGAAACAAATAGATTTCTTGCTTGGGGAAGTGGATGCGCAGACTCTGATTGAAAAATCGCTAGCCGGTGAACATCGTCGAACCGGTTTAGGCAGTCGCGGTATGCGCTCCGGCAAGTCCGGTAAAACCGGTAAAAACGGTAAAGCAGGTAAGAGCGGTAAAAGTTCTAAGTCTGAAAAGTCCGGTAAACGTGAAGCAAGCGAAAAAGACAGCAAGAATAGTAAACGTAAGAGCACAAACAGTAAATATAGCTGGCAAAGTGATTACGAAGATAATACGCCGGCTGCTTTTGCCAGATTTGCCAAAAAATCTAAAAGCAAAAAACAAAGTAAAAAAGTAAAGCCGCAAAAAGAAAATCAGGTAAGAAAAAATAAGCAGTACCGAAGTTTAGGAGGTAGTTTGTGAGTAAAGCTAAGAAAGACAGTACCAGTTTAATCGCCGACAATCATAAGGCCAGACATGATTATCACATTCATGAGACTTATGAAGCGGGGATTGCTTTAACCGGTACTGAAGTTAAGTCGATTCGCCAGGGCCGACTTAATCTGAAAGACAGTTATTGTGCCATTCAAAATGGTGAAATATTCCTCTATCAGGCTCATATCAGCCCATATGAACAGGGTAATCAGTTTAACCATGAACCGATGCGTACGCGTAAATTATTGATGCATCGCAGTGAAATTCATAAATTGTTGGGACAGGTGAAGGAAAAAGGCTTTTCTTTGGTGCCACTTAATTTTCACTTCGCTCATGGCTTAATTAAGGTAACTGTAGGCCTCGTTACAGGTAAGAAAAATTATGATAAGCGCCAGGATATGGCTGAGCGCGATGCGCAGCGTGACATTCGTCGCCGCATGAAAGAACAGAGCCGCGATTATTAAGCTAAAATAAAAGACGTCTGCAGGTGTGTTCCTTTGAATGCACCTGAGGCGTCTAAATTAATGCCTGATTTGTTGAATCACTAACTTGTTTTCGTTATGCTCTATATTTGGCGATTTTTTACCTATAAACCGTTAGTTCAAAATTCGTCATTTTGTTTGACAGTACTGTCACAGTTGTTTATAATTAATCATGCACACATGGGGACGTAATGGTTTCGACAGGGGTGCGTGTATCACAGATAGCGAGTCGGCGTTTCCATTTGGCCGTTAAACGGTGGAACTTTTAAATTAAACGCAAAAGAAAACTTTGCATTAGCTGCATAAGCTACGTCTTACTCTGATCTGCCCGTGATCGGGGATAAGGCGTCAAACTACGGGCTCGCCTAATATATTTGCTCTAGTATAGTAGGTTAAACAACAGAGCTGGGTTAATATAGTTTGTCGTTGTACGAAAGTTAGCTAAGATCTAAAACAGCGTCTGCACTCGGAGAAGTCTGTGGGGCAACACTTTTGGACAGGGGTTCGATTCCCCTCGTCTCCACCACTTAACATTATTAATCAAAATAAGACCGCTCAGGCAATGGCCGAGCGGTCTTTTTGTTCTTGATTGAGTATAATTTTTGGCTTATAGGACAAAAAGTGTGTGTGGCTTTTTTAAATTAATCCCAATAAATTGGAAATTCCGTGGACATATGGAACTCATTCCAAACAATGGCATCCCCCCATTGCGGCAAGATATTATCCACACG
>ENA-OQJC01000165-OQJC01000165.1-human-gut-metagenome-genome-assembly--contig:-NODE-165-length-20005-cov-3.500453_pt1 | contig 20005 bp, 18 predicted proteins | sample MGYA00242600_ERZ504766 | MGnify/ENA primary metagenome ERZ504766 (study PRJEB26092, sample SAMD00036364) | human gut metagenome | host: Homo sapiens | study: EMG produced TPA metagenomics assembly of...
CGGAAAAATTGGACTGTTATCAAGTATGTTTACTGAACCTGATTACAGACGGATGGGAATTGCAAAAAGTAGCTTCTGCACAGAGTTATAGAGGAAGCAAGAAAATATGGCTGTGGTTCAATACAGATTACTGCTTCTGATATGGGGTAAAATTATATAAAGCGTATGGATTTGTTCATAATGGAAACTTTATGCAATACAAATTATAAAGTCAAATTACCAGTAATACTGAGAGATTATAAAAGAGCGGAAGCTTTTGAATTTTTTTGTTTTTTCATAATAGTATCATTATGGTATAATAGAGACATTAAAATCGAAATTTTGCGTAGAGGAACAAGGCTGAGGTAAGAGGTAATTTTCTATGAAAGTACATTACAAAGGAGTTTTATGTAATCTTGCCACATATCGTGTTATGGGAGAAGATAAACCTGCATTATATTATATTGATAGTCCAGATCAAGAAACAATGCTTAAAGCAGGATTTGTAGATGTTCAGCCCTGCTTATGGGTCAAAGTATTAACCGATGAGGAATATAATGAAATTACTAATATTTTGTATTAAATAGACAACTTCAAGTTTGTCGTAAACATTTACATACTATTGTTTAGAAAAAAACAGTTCCGTTTATCCCCTCGAATTTCTCCTATAAGTGAAGGAACAATTTCTGACTTTATGACAGGGTTACATTCCCTGTCATTTTTTATGGTCATTTATAGAAAAGAACAGGGGTTTACGAACCTTGCACACTATACCGATGATGGGGATAGCGGCACACTTTTTTGGATGAAATATCTGCAGATATTATGTATATATTTGACATATGCCAATGCAATCATATATAATTGTTTGTATTTGGGATAATAATCAGTAATCAAGGGGTATAAAAGATACATGAAAACAATAGAATTTGATACAAATTTTTACAAAAAGCTGTGGACACTCATGGTCCCGATAATGGTGCAGAATCTGATGCTGGCGCTGGTGGCTGTGGCGGATGCTTTCATGCTTGGAGGACTGGACCAGAACTATATGTCGGCAGTCTCGCTTGCCACACAGATACAGTTCATCCAGAACATGTTTCTATCAGCGGCGACAGCGGGCCTTGCAATACTCGGAGCGCAGTATTGGGGCAAGCAGGATATAAAGGCGCTCGATGACATATTCGCTCTTGCAATCAGGATATGTGGCATAGTATCGGTGCTGTTTTTCGTGGCATGTGCATTTTTTCCACGATATCTGATGCTTATTTTCACAAACGAGCCGGTGCTTATAGATTATGGTGTAAGCTATCTTAAAATAGCTTCTTTTTCGTATCTGTTGACAGGTTTTTCGCAGTGTTATATAGTCATGATGAAGATATCAGAGCACGCGGGTACTGCGGCGGCAGTCAGCTCAATTACAGTGCTTATAAACATAATGCTCAATACCATATTTATCTATGGTGCATTTGGAATTGAGAGCATGAATGTGAGGGGAGCGGCACTTGCCACACTCATATCAAGAGTAGTGGAGCTTATGCTTTCAATCACATTTTCGTACAGACCGGGATATATCAGGCTTAAAATTAGAGAGCTTTTGGTGAGGAACAAGGAGCTGTCAGCAGATTTTATGAAGTGCTCCGGACCGATTCTCGGAGCAAGCCTTGTATGGGGTATAGGTTTTACATCGTACTCTACATTTATGGGACACATGGGAACAGACGCAGCAGCGGCCAACTCCGTAGCAGCGGTTGTGCGTGATATCATTTGTTGTCTCAGTGCAGGTATATCAAGTGCAGCAGGCATTATGATAGGAAATGAGCTTGGCGCAGGAAATTTAAAGCGTGGAAAAGCATATGGCATCAGAATGGCAAAGCTGTCATTTTTGTGTGGAGCTGTTATGACAGTGCTTATGGCGGTTTCAGCACCGGTGATTTTACATTTTGTAAAGCTCACACCGCAGGCTGCAGAGTATCTGAAGCAGTTATTAGGTGTACTTGCCTTCTACATGATTGGACGATCGGTAAATGAAATCATCATAAACGGTGTCTTTGGTTCGGGAGGAGATACGATGTTTGATATGTACTCTCTTGCTGTGACGATGTGGGGCATAGCAATACCGCTTGCAGTTGCAGGCACATATTTTTTGAACTGGCCGGTGGTTGTGGTATATGCGTGTACCTGCGTGGATGAGGTTGGAAAGATACCGTGGACACTCATACATTTTAAAAAATACAAGTGGGTAAAGGATTTGACAAGATAATGGAAAATGTATGAAAACAAGCGTGTGCGCAGGGAGTAGATAAGGTATTGGCTTAATAAAGCGAGATGACGGATTGCCTGTCAACAATCTCAACATCCATAATCTCACCCAAATTACTGTCTGATTCATTGTCATGTATTTTCTTTAGGAGAAGCTCGGTTGCAAGCCGGGCTTTTTTTGGTACATTTTGTGATACCGATGTAAGCTTCGGCACGGTGTACTGGCATAGATTCAAATTATCATAGCCTATGACAGATAAATCAATCGGGACACGGTAACCGCCGAGACGCGCACCCTCCATGATGCCGATAGCACATATATCGGCAGTTGTTACCACTGCTGTGATTGGTGACTTGCTGCCTGCAATGGCACGGCCGGCTTCGATACCGCCCTCATATGAAGGTGGATAGCTGAAAATATATTCAGGACGGAAAGGAATATGACTGTCCTCCAAAGCTTTTTTGTATCCGTTAAAACGTTTGGTGAGGACGATATTTCCCTCATAATCAGCTACAAATGCAATCTCGGTGTGACCGTGATTTATCATATATTTGGTTGACAAATATAAGCCCTTTTCATCATCAGATATTACATTTATGAGATTAGGGTGAGAGTAATTGCTGTCAAAGGCAGCAATAGGGCAGTTGGCTGCATCCATCAGCTTTTCAAGATTTTGGGCAGAGTGGGGAAAACCAGAATCATCCCATCTACATTCCAGTTCTTAACCAAAGATAATATGTCTGAGCTTCTGGATACTGATTGAAGCATGGTGAAGTATCCGTTTTTGTGAAGCTCTGTCTCTATCGTACCAATCATTGTACTGACATATGGGTTCTCAAAATAATTGTATCCTGAAGCATATTCTTTCTCCTCCAGAAATGTAACAACTCCGATAATGTGTGAGGAATTGTTTGAAAGACTTCTTGCGTTCATATTCGGAACATAATTATATTCCTCTATAATTGAATTGATTTTATCCCTTGTTTTCTGTGAAACACGGCTTGTCTTTCCGTTGATTACGTTTGAGACGGTCATTGTGCTCACACCTGCCATTTCGGCAATATCCTTAAGCGTCATATTAAACTCCATTCTATTCAGTATTATAATTTTTTTACTATAAAGTTTATACATAAACCACAATAAGTTTGAACATAAACAATGATGAGTTTATACATAAACCGAATATGATTCAAAATATGGGTTTATAAATTATCTTAAGTATACATTTTTATTTTGCAAATAGCAATCGGTTTTTGCAAATATTTAGACAAAACCCTAATTTACATGTAAAAATGCACAAAAAACATATGAAAATAATATGAAAAGTGATAAAAAAACAAAAACTATTGACGAATGTATAAGGTGGTGGTAGATTATAGTTAGATTTAGCGCTAAACTAATTTGAACGAAAAAGAGGATATTGAATTAAGAAAGTGAGGATTTCTATGAAGAAGAAACTTATTGCAACAGTTATGGCAGCTACAATGGCAGTGACAGCGCTTACAGGCTGTGGCAGCTCATCGGCTTCATCAGCTAAAAAGGACATAAAGGTACCAACAAAGCCATTTGGCGATACGGTGAAGTATGACCCTTCGGTTGAGATTAATGATGGAAAGGATATCTCAATTGACCTGTGGGAGTGGGGAAGCGATGAATTATTTCAGAAGGTTATTGACAGATACACAGCTATTCATCCTAATGTAACTATAAACCTGGTGGATAATCCATGGGAAGATTACTGGACAAAGCTTCCTCTGGCACTCGATGGTGAGGACGGACCGGCACTCTTCGATGTACATAACAGCTATCATGAGAATCTTATCAACTATATGGCTCCGCTTGATATTCCTGTTGAGGATTTGGAGCAGGACTTCAATGGAGTGAGCGCTCATGTGATTGATGGTAAGGTTTATTACATTGATTACGGAATGATGACAGGCTCTGTTTATTACAACAAGGAGATGTGGAAGGAAGCCGGATTAACAGATGATGATATTCCAAAGACCTGGGATGAAATGATTGAGGTGGCAAAGAAGCTCACAATCAAGGATGGAGACAATATAGTCCAGGCCGGACTCAATTTCAATAATGATTTCCACCAGAATTATCTGCTTGGTCTTAATTATCAGCTTGGTGAGAACCTCTTTAAGGAGGATGGAAAGACACCTAATGTCAATTCGGATGCCATGAAGAAGGTAATGCAGATGCTTGTTGATATGTACGACAAGGATCAGATTGGTTCAAAGGATTTTGGCGATAAATGCGCAGACAGCTTTGGACAGGGACAGTCGGCAATGGTTATTCAGTGGGGACATTATTACAATACACTTAAGACCACATGGAGCGATATAGATTTTGGCGTATTTGAAATTCCTACATTTGACGGAAATCCATATGCATACAATAGATATAACGGTGAGTCAACATTCGGTGTAAACAAAAAAGCACCAAAGGATCAGCAGGCAGTTGCACAGGATTTTGTAAAGTTTTTCCTCTGCGATGATGAGTCTCAGGTAGATTTCAATCTTGCTATGAGTACCTTCCCTGCAAAGAAATCCCTTGCAGACAATGAGGAAATACTTAAAAACCCATCGCTTAAGGTACTTGCAGAGCACATTGACCACTACATCTGGCCGGGTCCGATGCCTTCATGTGTTGAGGAGGATATGAAAAAGGCCGGAGAGGACATATTCTACAATGGAGTGGATATTGATACAGCTTTAGACAAGGCACAGGCTGATATTATAAAGGATATGAAGAACAGTTCATTCCAATCAGTCGAGAATCTATATGAGTTTGCAAAATAACAGGTAAAGATTCACTACGGAGGATTATTAATGTTTAAAAAATCACATCCATTACAAAGTAAGAGTGAAATAATTTTAAGAAACATAGTTGTTTTAGCTATGGTAGTTTTCTTTATAGTGTTTTTGATAATACCGATTGGTATAGCATTTGCAGGAAGCTTTCATGAGTGGAATCCGTTAAGCGGAACATACAAGTTTTTGGGTCTGGAAAATTATAAGCAGGTGTTCACGAGCAAATTGTTCGGCAAATCAATGTTCAATACCGTAATTTTTTCGGTAGTTGTAATTGTTTTCAGAGTCGGTCTGGGACTGGGAATCGCGTATGCTATTTATTCAACGCTTATAAAGCATAAGAGCTTTTTCAGGGCAGTTTACTATATGCCTGTAGTAACGCCTATGGTTGCAGTGGCATTTGTATGGAAGTTCATGTACAATCCACAGATTGGAATCATCAACAAAATATTCGGGCTCGATATCAACTGGCTGATGAATCCCAAAACTGCTCTGATTGCAGTAATTATAATGACCATCTGGAAGGATTTTGGATATGCGGTTGTCATGTATATGGCAGGCCTGTACTCACTTCCGGCAGATGTCATGGAGGCAGCACAGGTTGACGGAGCGAGTGGCTGGCAGAAATTCAGATACATTACATTGCCGTTGCTTAAGCCTATGACACTTTTTGTAGTCATTACATCAATTATTTCGTATATCCAGGCATATGTTCAGATACTCATCATGACAGAGGGTGGACCGGGAACATCAACATATCTGGCTTCTTACATTATTTACGATGAGGCCTTTGTCAAATACAACTTTGGATATGCATCAGCACTTTCATTTGTGCTTTTTGTGATTACCGCAGTGCTTACCGTGCTTTCTTTCAAAGTATCGGGCAAGGAAGAGTAGGAGGAGAATATCATGAGAAAAAAAGTAAGCAGTATAGTTTTAAATGTATTCCTTCTATTATTGGGCATTGTTACAGTTTATCCGTTTATATGGATGCTATGCTCATCATTTAAGCAGAATAAGGAAATAATGGCGTTGCAGCAACATCTGCTTCCACAAGAGTTTACAATAGACAATTACATCAGCATGAATTCGCATTTCAATTTCATGAGGTTTTTTGGAAACAGTTTGTTTATCACGATTGTTGTAACCCTGCTTGTGGTATACACCAGCACAATCTGTGGTTTTGTATTAAGCAAATATAAGTTTAAGGGCAGAAATATCCTATTTGGCTTTGTATTGGCTACTATGATGATTCCATGGTGTGTAACAATTATTCCAAAATACACTATGATTCAGAAATTCGGATGGATGGACAGCTATAAGGCACTTATTATTCCGGCTATGTTCAGCGGATTTGGAATATTTATGATGAAGCAGCACATTGAGACCATCCCGGATGAGATTATTGAAGCTGCCAGAATGGATGGCGCTAATGAGTTTTATATCTTTCACAGGATTATATTTCCGATGGCAAAAAACGGAATTTCAAGTATAGCTATTTTTCAGTTCCTGTGGACATGGGAAGACTATCTGTGGCCTTATCTTGTAATCAATACCAAGGAAAAGCAGCTATTGGCAGTTGGTCTTAAGATGTTTAACGGACAGTATTCAACAGATTATGGCGCACTTTTTGCGGCAACGGCAATATCTATCATACCTGTTTTACTGATATATCTGTTCTTCCAGAAGCAGTTTATCGCAGGAATTGCGGCATCGGCTGTCAAGGGATAGCGTAATTTATATGAGAGGGAGTATTTCATGCAGGAAATATACAGAGTAAAGACAAGTCCGGTGGCATTATCGGACAATATGATAATAGGTGAAAAATACAGGATTACAGTTCTGACAGAAGCCCTTGTCCGTCTGGAATACAGTGAAGATGGCGTATTCGAGGATAGGGCAACACAGACAGTATTGTTCAGGGATTTTCCAAAGACCGGCTATCATGTGGTGCGTAACGCTGATGGAATTGAGGTTCATACATCAATGCTGCACCTGATATATAATGAGAAGGAGTTCTCATCACACGGACTGAGTATACAGATTAAGGGAAACCTGAGCGCATATCACAGCATCTGGCATTATGGCGAGAAGGTGCATGATTTGCAGGGTACAGCGCGTACACTTGATGACGTAAACGGAGAGGTTGAGCTTGGACACGGTGTTGTTTCACGCTTTGGATATTCAATTCTTGATGACAGTAAATCACAGATTTTACTTGACGATGGATGGATTGAGCCAAGAAAAAAGGTGTGTCTGATTTGTATTTCTTTGGATATGGACATGATTATAAACAGGCGCTCAATGATTTTTACAGGCTTTGCGGCAAGACTCCGATGCTTCCGCGATATGCACTGGGAAACTGGTGGAGCAGATATTATAAATACTCAGAAGAAAGCTATATGGAGCTGATGGACAAATTCGATGAAAAGAATATCCCATTCACAGTAGCAGTAATAGATATGGACTGGCATCAGGTTGATGTGGACCCTAAATACGGAAGCGGCTGGACAGGATATACTTGGAACAAAAAGCTTTTCCCGGATCCGAAGCGCTTTCTTGGAAAGCTCCATGACAGAGGAATGCATACTACCCTGAACGTACACCCTGCGGATGGTGTGCAGGGCTGTGAAGAAATGTATGTTGATATGGCAAAGGAAATGGGCGTGGACTATGAAAATGAGGACCCGGTTGTATGTGATCCGGCAAGCCCAAAGTTTATGGATGCATATTTTAAGTATCTTCATCATCCGAGAGAGGCTGAAGGTGTGGATTTCTGGTGGATTGACTGGCAGCAGGGCAGCAACTGCAAGGTTGAAGGATTGGATCCGCTATGGATTTTTAATCATTTTCATTATCTCGATAATAAAAGAGACGGCAGGCGTCCAATGACATTTTCGCGCTATGCAGGTCCGGGTAGCCATAGATATCCGATTGGATTTTCGGGAGATACACATATTACATGGGAGTCGCTTGATTTTCAACCGTATTTTACAACGACAGCGACAAACATCGGATATGGATGGTGGAGCCATGATATTGGCGGACATATGCTTGGCTACAAGGATGATGAGCTGACAGCCAGATGGACACAATATGGTATATTCTCTCCGATAATGCGTCTGCACAGCTCATGCAGCGAATTTAATGGCAAGGAGCCGTGGCGATTTAAAAAAGAGACTGAGGAAGCGATGGAGGCAGCGCTCAGACAGAGGCATTGTATGATTCCGTATCTGTATACCATGAACTATCGCAGCTATGCCGAGAATATGCCGCTGATTGAGCCTATGTATTATGAGTATCCTGAAAATGCAGAGGCTTATGAGGTAAAGAATCAGTATTTCTTTGGCAGCCAGCTTATGGCAGCACCTGTTACAACTCCACGTATTAAGGGACTTAATGTGGCAAGAACCAAAGTATGGTTCCCGGAGGGCATCTGGTATGATATCTATACAGGCATGCGCTATGATGGTGGAAGAATGCTGGAGGTTTACAGGGATTTGAGCAGCATACCGGTGTTTGCGAAGGCGGGAGGCATACTTGTGTGTGCAGATGCTGATGAGCTTGATGCAAGATCTGTTATCAAAAATCCTGATGTATTATGTGTCAGGGTATTCCCGGAGGCTGATGGTGAGTTTGAGCTATACGAGGATGACAATGAATCCTGCGGATATGTGGATGGCAGATGTGTGACCACAGCTATGAAATATTCTGCGGATAAAGATATGTTTGTCATTTCTCCGGCAGATGGAGATACATCATTAATACCTGACAACAGAACCTATAAGCTTGTCTTTGAAAGAAGAACCGAGGCAGCAGCCGATAAGGTAAAGGTATCTGTGGATGGTAAAGAGGTATTGGCAAAGAATAAATATGATAAAGAAAACAGAAAGCTCATCGTTACTGTAAATGCATCGACAGCGAGCAAAATAAGCGTTGCAATATCGAAAGACACAGTAGCGCTTGATAATCAAATCGAAAAAAGATGCTTTGATTTCCTGAATCAGGCAGAGATAGGCTTTGTGCTAAAGGATGAAATCTACGGTCTTATTACATCTGGAAAGAAAACAACAGTGATTTTATCAGAGCTCAAGGCAAAGGAGCTTGATACAGAGCTGTATGGTGTATTGACAGAGATACTTACAGCCTGAGACAGTCACCGGTCATACTAGGTGTGACCGGTGACTTTCTTTGTTGTAAAAATTAAAAATGGATGATACTATTATAGTAAACGGAAGTATTTTTATAAGAAACATCAGGAGAAACTATATAATTCAAGGGAGGATTACGCAATGGGAAATTCATATAAGAACTGTAAAATACAGGACAACACAGCAGAGCTGATCTACGAGAACGGCAGACTGTTTGTTACCATATTTGAAAACAACATAGTGCATGTTGCACAAAAACCCGGCATCGAAAGTGTTGCAATAGAGGAGGGCTTTATTCCGAAGACCGCCACACCGAACGTGACCTGCAAGGATACGTCTGATGTCAAGGGGACCGCAGCAGAAGCCGGTGTAAGCGATGCAGCAGTTAAAGCAGTCATCAGCGCAAGGGATATTACTGTATATGTGAAGGATAACGAGAAGCTTGATATTTATTACAAAGGGAAGCTTGTGCTTTCAGATTATGAAACAGCACGCAAAAAGAGTGAGAAGAATCCGTACGAGGATCTTGCCATCGCAGAGCTTGAGGGACATACTGTCGGAAAAGATGAAGAAAAAACTGACGCTGTTACCATCATCAAAAAGCTTGGAAAGGATGATGCTATTTACGGTCTGGGAGATAAGCCGGGATGCCTCAACAAGCGTGGATATTCATATGTAAACTGGAACACAGATGATCCTGCGCCACATGTGGACAGCTTCAAATCGCTGTACAAATCCATACCGTTTTTTATCGTGTTGGGCGATGAATATTGCTATGGAATTTTTGCGGATAATACCTACAAGACAACCTTTGATTTCGGTTATGAAAACACAGATTACTATTTCGTCGAGCATGAGAAGGGCGAGCTGGACTACTATTTTATGCCGGGAAATGATATGGCAGAGGTGGTAGGACTTTATACATCACTGACAGGCACCACACCGCTTTATCAGAGATGGATATACGGTAGCCATCAGAGCCGCTGGGGCTATTACACACAGGATGAGGTGCTTGATATAGCTGACAAATTCCGCGAGCTTGATATCCCATGCGATGTGATACATATGGATATCGATTACATGAATGGCTACAGGGTATTCACCTTTGATGACAAGAAATTCCCGGATGTAAAGGGCCTTTCAGAAAAGCTTGCTGACAGGGGTGTAAAGCTCATATCCATCATTGACCCGGGTGTGAAAAAGGATGAGGATTATTTCATGTACAAAGAGGGCATGGAGATGGATGCATTTGCACATGATATAGATGGCAGTGTATATGAAAATGCTGTCTGGCCGGGAACATCGGTATTTCCGGACTTCACAAAGCAAAGCGTCAGAAGCTGGTGGGGAGACAAGACAAAGATACTTCTCGAGCACGGTATCAGTGGCATATGGAATGATATGAATGAGCCTGCAAGCTTCAACGGACCACTGCCGGATGATGTGCAGTTTGAGTATGGAGCACATGAAAAGGTTCACAATATTTACGGACATTTTATGGCAAAAGCCACATATGAGGGACTTGCGAAAAATGATGGTGGAAAACGTCCGTTTGTACTTACCAGGGCTGCATATGCCGGAAGCCAGAAATACTGCGGTGGCTGGACCGGAGACAATCACAGCATCTGGGCGCATATAGCACTTTCACTCGAGCAGGTGTGCAATCTGTCAGTCAGCGGACTTGCCATGTGTGGCAGCGATATAGGCGGTTTCGGAAGTGATACTACACCGGAGCTTCTTGTCAGATTTTATGAGGCAGCAGTATTTGTGCCGTTTTTCAGAAATCATTCAGCGATGGGAACACGCAGACAGGAGCCTTGGCAGTTTGACGAGACTACGATAGATGCAGTCAGAAAGACAGTAAAGCTCAGATACAGATTTATCCCATATATCTATGATCTGGCACATGAGTGTGAAAAGACAGGAGCACCTATCGTGCGCCCGCTCGTATACGAGTATCCTGCAGATAAGCATGTGAGAAATATTTCCGATGAATATATGCTCGGAAGCTTTGTACTGGTTGCACCTGTGATCGCACCGGGCAATGAGGCAAGAGAGGTTTATCTGCCTGACGGCGACTGGTATGATTACTACACAGGCGAAAAATACAGTGGCGGCAGATATATTTTAGCAGATGCACCACTTGATAAAGTACCTGTCTTCATAAAAGCAGGAGCCATTATCCCTGTTGCAGACGGAGAAATTCGCTCTACAGAGGACATTACAGAGGATAAGATCAGCATACTGACATATCCGGGCAAGGGCAGTTTCGTGCATTATCAGGATGACAATGAGACGTTCGCATACAGAAACGGTGAGTATAATGCTGTTGAGTATACCTTGGATGGGGATAAGCTCGAGAAGAAAGTGTTGCATAAGGGATTGTAAAAATACATAACCTTAATTTAAAATTCAATATCAACCTCAACAGGGCAGTGGTCTGAACCGAGCACATCGGTATGGATTGCTGCCTTTTGCAGCTTATCATTGATGCGCTTTGATGTGATAAAGTAGTCTATACGCCATCCTGCGTTCTTCTCGCGAGCCTTAAAACGGTATGACCACCAGGAATATATACCCTCGGCATCCGGATAAAAATATCTGAAGGTATCGGTAAAGCCGGAACCTAAAAGCTCCGTCATTTTAGCACGTTCCTCGTCTGAAAAACCTGCATTCTTGCGGTTTGTTTTTGGATTTTTCAGGTCGATTTCATTGTGTGCGACATTCAGATCACCGCACAGTACGACAGGCTTTTTGGCATCGAGAGTCTTAAGGTATTCACGGAAATCATCCTCCCACTGCATACGGTACGGCAGCCTTTTCAGCTCATTCTGTGAGTTTGGAGTGTAACAGGTTACGAGATAGAAATTGTCATATTCAAGTGTGATGACACGTCCTTCCTTATCATGCTCCTCAATGTCTATGCCGTAAGACACTGATAATGGCTCATTTTTGGCAAAAATGGCTGTGCCGGAATAGCCTTTTTTCTCGGCATAATTCCAGTACTGGTGATAGCCCGGCAGGTCAAGGTCAATCTGTCCCGCCTGTAGCTTGGACTCCTGAATACAAAAGAAATCCGCATCTATACTGTTAAAAAAATCAAGGAAACCTTTCTGGACGCATGCGCGCAGTCCATTTACATTCCACGATATAAATTTCATGTCTTAATCCTCCATATCATTGAAATAAATTATCATTTCATTTTGGCAATTTTACTACAAAATCGCATTTTTTAAAAGAGGTTTGTATCTGCAGATTGAACTTTTTCCATAAAATACGTATAATAGAGGAAGAAAATACGCAAGATAATACGCAAGATAGAGGTGCTTATATGGGAGATTACAAACCACCATTTAAAATAACAAATAAAATATTATCGTATGTATCATCAATTTCCGAAAAAATAGGACAGATAACTGTAACAGGTAACCTTGAGGCAAAACCACATTTAAGAAGGAATAACAGGATAAAGTCCATTCATTCTTCTTTGAAGATTGAAGCAAATTCTTTGACTCTGGGACAGGTTTGGGATGTCATAAATGGCAGGACGGTGCTTGGAAAGCAAAAGGAAATTCAGGAAGTAAAGAATGCATATGAAGCATATGAACATCTTTCGGAGATCAATCCGTATGATATTGAGCATTTGAAAAGGTTTCATGGAGTAATGACAAAGTATCTCGTAGAAGAGTCAGGAAAATTTCGTTCAGGTGAGGAAGGCGTGTTCAAGGGTGAACAATGTATCTTTATGGCACCACCTGTGCAGTTTGTACCACACCTTATGGATGAATTATTTGCATGGATGAAGGAAGCAAAGGAAGATGTTCATCCGTTGATACTGAGCAGTGTATTTCATTATGAATTTGTGTTTATCCATCCTTTTTCTGATGGTAACGGAAGAATGGCGAGATTATGGCATACAGCTATTCTTGCAAAATGGAAGCCTGTGTTTGAATATATCCCTATTGAGAGCCAGATTGAAAAATTTCAGGATGAATACTATGAGGCTATTTCACAATGTCATGTTGCAGGAGAATCCACAGGTTTTATCGAATTTATGTTAGCTCAGATTGATAAGATTTTAGATGATATTTCAAGTCAGCTCAGTGGTGAAAATGAGTATCTTTCTGAGCCGGTTCGTAAGCTGTTGGAGATTATGGAATATGATGTTCCTTACACTAGCACAGCATTGATGGAAAAATTGGGATTAAAGGCGAGAGAAGGGTTTAGAAGAAATTACCTTCATCCGGCGGTTGAAAAGAATCTTATCAGAATGACAATACCTGATAAGCCTAACAGCAGAAATCAGAAATATGTGAAAATATGACATTATAACAAAATTGTATTTTTTAAAAGTTCCCATATAAATAACGGGATTAAAAAAGGGGCACATAAATGCCCCTGTACAAATTATTAAATCTCTGTAACTGTTCTGAATAGTCACAAATTTCTTACAACACATCGCTTCCATCAGGAATCTTTGAGATAATAGTTCTGTTAATCCTGATTAAGAATAATGTCGAAACAGTAAAGGATATCACCTCTGCTATAGGGAAAGCCCACCATACTGCGTGAAGTCCACCGAGCCTTGAAAGGATGTATGCTGCCGGAATTAAAACCACAAGCTGACGCATGATTGATACGATCATGGAAAAGACTGCTTTTCCCAAAGCCTGGAATACTGTGCCGACGATAATACAAAACCATGCGATGAGGAAATGCACGCCGATTATTCTGAGCGCCGGAACACCGATTTGGAGCATATCGTCAGAGGCGCTGAACATTCCAAGAAGCACCTGTGGTATGAATTCAAAGCAGGCAAAGCCAACGAAGAGCAGACAGAATGCTGTTATAAGGCTGACCTTTATTGTTTTAACCATACGCTTTCTGTTCTGAGCACCGTAGTTGAATGCGATGATAGGTGTGATTCCGTTGTTCAGTCCGAATACAGGCATAAAGAAGAAGCTCTGCAGCTTGAAATAAACACCGAAAACAGCAGCGGCAGTCGATGAAAAGCCGATAAGTATTCTGTTCATGGCATATGTCATTATAGAGCCTATAGACTGCATGATGATTGACGGAATACCGATAGCATAAATGGTTCCCATGATTTTGAAATCCGGGCTGTAGCCCTTGAAGCTCAGGCTGATTTCATGATTGAATTTGTGGTTGCAGGCAAAGGCAACAACGGCGGCTACGCACTGTCCCACAACGGTTGCCACGGCTGCACCGGTAGCACCGAGCTTAGGGAAGCCAAGCAGTCCAAAGATCATGATAGGATCCAGAATGATATTTGTGATGGCACCGCAAAGCTGTGAGGTCATGCTGAAAATAGTTCTTCCTGTCGATGTAAGCACCCTCTCAAAAAAGATTTCCGCAAAAATACCAAATGAAAAAATCATAACAGTACTCAGGTAGCTCACACCCATATCCATGATTTCGATATCAGCATTTCCAATCTGACTCATGTAAAAAGGCTTTACGATTGTAAGTCCGAGAATCAGAAATATTACGTAGCTGAATGCATATAGCACGGCACCGTTGATGCCGATTTTGTTGGCCTCGTCGTATTTATGGGCGCCGAGGGACTTTGACAGCAGCGCGTTTACACCTACACCTGTACCGGTTGCGACAGCGATGATGAGTGTCTGCAAAGGGAAGGCAAGTGAAACTGCTGTGAGTGCGTTTTCGGACAGCTTTGCAACGAAAATACTGTCCACGATGTTGTATAGAGCCTGTACGAGCATGGAAATCATCATAGGCAAAGACATGTTAAATACAAGTCTGCCGATAGGCATGGTTCCCATCTTGTTCTCTGTTACAGGGGCTGAATTTGTTTCCTGACTCATAATTCCTCCTATTGTAAATGATTGTTATTTAAAACTCCTACATTATATATGTACGAAGCTTTAGTTATTAAATTAAAATCACCGGTAGATTAGCCGGTGTTTAAAATGTGCAACAAAGCGCCAATTACATATAATACCATGACTGCAGGATACTTTCAAGGTATTATATAACTGTTAAATCATATCATAATAGTTAATGAAAAATGCCTCAAAAAGTATAGCATTGCAGGGTATAAATTACGATAACCGCTTGACAAAATGACAGAGAGATATATAATTAGTTCAAAAATGAATAATTCAAAAATGTATAACAAAGCAGCGAAATAGGAATAGGAAAAGGAAAGAAGGAATATCACATATGAAATTTAACTTTGAGTTTGCAGAGAAAATTTCGCGAACCTACAGCGATGAGTGCAGACCACTGTGTCATGAGCTGAAGCTTCCACAGACAGCCTTTGATATACTCATGTTTCTGGCGAACAATCCGGAATATAAGACGGCAAGGGATATAGTTGAAATAAGAAAAATCAAGGCAAATCTTGTGTCTGTAAATGTTGACAAGCTTGTGAATGAGGGCTATCTGGAGAGAAAACCTGTGGAAAATGATAGGAGGAAGACGGAGCTTGTCTGTACAAAAAAGGCCGGGACTGTCATTGAAAGAGGAAGGCGCATACAGCAGCAGTTTACAGCAGATCTGTTTGCAGGGATAGATGAGGAGCAGAAAAAGCAGCTGACGATTGTTATGAAACAGCTTGAGAATAATATGGATGAAATAATCAGGAGGAAATCACACAAATGAGCACATTAATAACTATAATAGTAACATTTTTTGCCGGTATGGGCGCAGGCCTTGGAACCGGCTTTGCGGGACTAAGCGCAGCAGCAGTAATAAGCCCTATGCTCATTACTTTTTTGGGAATGGACCCGTATATGGCAGTGGGAATAGCCCTGTCGTCTGATGTACTTGCCAGCGCAGTGTCAGCCTATACATATGGAAAGAACAAGAACCTTGATGTAAAAAACGGGCTCATAATGATGGTCACGGTTTTATGCTTCACGGTTGTCGGAAGCTATGTATCAAGCCTTGTGCCGTCAGCAACAATGGGCAACTTTTCGGTATTTATGACATTTTTACTCGGAATCAAGTTTATAGTCCGTCCTGTCATGACAACAAAGGAGGCCATGCAGGGAGTTTCAGCTAAAAAGAGAGCTGTCCAGTCAATCATCTGCGGCGTGCTTATCGGATTTATCTGTGGCTTCATAGGTGCGGGAGGCGGTATGATGATGCTCCTCATCCTCACATCAGTGCTTGGCTATGAGCTTAAGACTGCAGTCGGAACGAGCGTATTTATCATGGCATTTACAGCCTTTACAGGAGCTGCCTCGCACTTTGCCATCGGTGGAAAACCGGACTGGTTTGTGCTGCTTTTATGTATTGCATTTACACTCCTTTGGGCGAGAATTGCAGCGGTCTTTGCAAACAAGGCATCCGCAAAAACCTTAAACCGTGCTACAGGTATTGTGCTTGTAATACTTGGCATCGTGGTATTTGCATTTTCACTTCTGAGCTGATTTTTCTTGAATATATAACTGTGTGTGCCGGTCGGGCAGCCGGGACTTGCATCATTACATAAAACAAGATAAAAATCATCATACGTATTTTGAGGGAATTGCGAAAAAATCATACCATTTTGTGCAAAACCACATATTTAATAGAAAGATTCACATAAAGATTATTGAGAATACAGTATTGTGCCCTTAGAAAAATAGTACTATACTAAATTCATCTGACGAATTCAGACTTGAGTATAAATAATAATATGATTAAAGGGTCAAAAGGTATCATAAGATAGGAGGAAATAACAAACTATGTCTTCAAAAAAAGAATGCGATGAAAAAGAAATTGGAAAACATGCATTTGGGTGAAAGGATTAACTATGGCTATAGAATGGTTATTACCATGATGCTTATTTCGGGACTGCTTTCGATTGCGGTCATTGGTGTGTTTGTTTTTCAATATGTTAAACTATGTAAAACAAGGTAAATGCTGCCGATCAGGCGGTTAAGACATGTAGAATAAATGTAAATGCAGCGGCTAGAAATGTAAGAGAGATGGCACTTAATCCTGACAAATCAACATATGACGACTATGAGCAGGGCGCAAAAGAAAAGCTTGAAGATGTTGATGTGCAGTTAAAAACAATAAAAAAATCAGGTATCGTTCCTGAGAATCAGTATAATGAATATTCAAAGGCTCTTTCTGACTGGGCGAATATCGGATACTCAATCATGGATAAGATTAAAGCCGGACAGAAGGATGAGGCTGTTGATCAGATTATCAATGAGTGTACACCAAAGTTAAATAAAACAGTTGAGCTTGCAAAGGAAATCAACAAGCTGACTGACGAAAGAAGCCATCAGGCAGTTGTAAGGACATATGTATGTGCTGCAGTCGGACTCATAGTCATCATTATCTGTCTGATATGTGCATGGCAGTTGACAAAGAGAACAGGAAAGATCGTGCTTGATACAATCCTTGAGCCATTACATGCAATCGAGGAAGTGGCAAAGGAGCTGACAGAAGGAAATCTTCACAGCACACTTGATTACCGTTCAGAGGATGAAATCGGTAGATTGGCACACAGCATGAGAAAGTCTATCCGTATTCTCGGCTCATATGTGGATGATATAGACAGGTCGATGAAGCTCTTTGCGGACGGACATTTTGATGCACAGCCGGAAGTAGAGTGGAGAGGCGATTTTGTAGGTATTTTACATTCATTTATGGAATTTGAAAAAAGTATGGCAGTCACCATAAAGGGAATCCAGAATGTATCAAGCGAGGTTTCAAGTGCGGCAGAGCAGGTAGCTGCAAGCTCAAATGACCTTGCAGACGGTGCAACCAATCAGGCTGCGGTTGTAGAGGAACTGACAGCGACGGTTGAGGGAGTTTCAGAGCAGGTGGAGCAGAATTCAAAGAGTGCAAAGGAAATCAGTGGAAGAGTGGATGAGCTTGGAGGTGCAATTTGGGAAAGCAATGGAAAGATGCAGGAGATGGTTACATCTATGCATGAAATAAACGAAGCCTCTAAACAGATAGATCAGATTATATCAACCATTAATGAGATTGCATCACAGACCAACCTGCTTGCATTAAACGCTTCTATTGAGGCAGCAAGAGCAGGGGAGGCAGGAAAAGGCTTTGCGGTTGTGGCAAATCAGGTAAATATGCTTGCCGATCAAAGTGCACAGGCTGCAAAGGAATCAGCTGCGCTTATAGAGACATCTGTGCAGGCTGTTGAAAAAGGCATGAATATTGCAGAGCAGACAGCTTCACAGCTTGAAGAAGTAGCAGAGAACTCTAAGGTGATTACAAAAGAGGTGACTAATATAGCTGATACACTGGAGACCCAGACCAGTGAGATCAAGCAGATTAACGAAGGAATTGAGCAGATCAATGATGTTGTACAGACCAATTCAGCAACATCACAGGAGTGTGCGGCTGCGAGCCAGCAGATGAGCAGTGAATCAGAAAATCTGAGTGAAATGATAGCAAAATTCAAAATCTCAGACATTGAAGAGTAATATAATAGAAGGTGAAATTTAATGAGGGCTTTTGATGCATATAAAATACTTGACGAGCAGGAGGCAGGAAGTCTGATAGACTTAATTGCACCTTGTATGGATGATTATCTGTATATTATAGATTTAAAGAATGATACACTGAGGATATCACAGTCAGCGGTAGAGCGTTTTATGCTTCCTGATAAATTTATGAATGATGCAACAAAGCATCTTCGTACATTGGTTTATGAGAAAGACCGTAAGCTGCTACGAAATCACAGACGTAAAATATATGATGGAAAAGAAAAAGGTACAACGTGCTATGTCGTTTGATGAAACAGCAAAAATCTCCCGGTATGGATTAACTGCCGTGGGGAGGTCATCAATGACGAGGCGGGGAAACCACGATATATTATAGGCTGCATGAACGAGACAGGAACAAGGCAGCGAGCTGACAATATCAGTGGGCTGTTAGGTGAAAAGGAGATGGCATCATATCTCTATTCACAGCCTAAAGAGAAGCTGTCAGGTTATTTCATACAGATTGGAATTGACGATTTTGGGATAATCAATAATGTTCAGGGTCAGATATATGGCAACTACATACTTAAAAGAGTGGCCGAATGCATAGCAGAATGTCTCTCAAGCGGTCAGAGAATATATCATCTTGTTACAGATAAGTATATGCTTGTGGATATGCTTAGCAAATCGCAGGATGATGTGGTGCAGTTGTTCAAAAGGATAGGTGAAAAAATTGATGAGTTTATAGTTGATGAAAACTATAAATCAATCTTTTCGATTTCTGCCGGAGTGACAGATATATCAACACTGGCAGAGGACGCAATAGAGTGCAGGAAAAAGTCGGATTTTTCTTTAAAATGCGCAAAAAAAGAGGCGGAGGAAGCCTTTATTTCTTCGAGGAAGAGGATTATAAAGTGTCATTGCGCAAAAATACCATCCTGAGTGCGCTTCGTAGCGCAACTGTAAATGATTTTGAAGGCTTTGAGGTATATTATCAGCCTATCTTAGATAGTGCTGATCGAATAATCGGTGCAGAGGCACTTTACGGTTTTTCATGCATTCGGATGAGGGCGATGAAATGATTTCCCCGGTTGAGTTTATTCCTTTACTGGAGAAGAGCAGGCTCATCATTCCGGTTGGAGAGTTTGTATTGAACGAAGCAGCAAAAATGTGCCGTGAAATGCAGCAGTATATTGCGGATTTCAGGGTAAATATCAATGTATCATATATACAGATTATGCGTGGAAGTATGGCAAATAAAATTCTCTCTGCTATCCAGGCAAACAATCTGAGACCTGAATCAATCTGTATCGAAATGACAGAGAGTGGATTCATGGATATGACGCCATGTTTTGCAGCTTC
>ENA-OQJC01000167-OQJC01000167.1-human-gut-metagenome-genome-assembly--contig:-NODE-167-length-19916-cov-3.152711_pt1 | contig 19916 bp, 18 predicted proteins | sample MGYA00242600_ERZ504766 | MGnify/ENA primary metagenome ERZ504766 (study PRJEB26092, sample SAMD00036364) | human gut metagenome | host: Homo sapiens | study: EMG produced TPA metagenomics assembly of...
GTCTACAGGATGGATCGTACTGATCGTTGTACTTGTGATTCTGATCGGTGTACTCGTCGGCCTTTATTTCTTCGGAAAAAAAGACAGAGAAGAAGCAGGCAGCACAGCAGGGAACAGATGGATGCCCATGGCGCAGACTGTCAACATGCTGATCATCGATAAAAAGAAAATGAAACTCAAAGAAGCCAATCTTCCTTCCGCAGTGCTGGAAAATACGCCAAAATATTTGAGACGTACCAAAGTACCTGTTGTAAAAGCAAAAGTCGGACCAAGAGTGATGACTTTGATGTGTGATGTTAAGATCTTTGACCTTATCCCCAATCAAGAAAGAAGTCAAAGCTACCGTAAGCGGCATCTACATCACTGCTGTAAAAGGTGTTCGCGGACCACTTGAGGCTCCGGAAAAAGCAAAGAAAAAAGGCTTTTTTGCAAGATTCAAAAAAGACAACAAATAAGACAAAGAGCATTGCCGGCAGAAAATCTGCGCTGCAGTGCTCCTTTTTTATACAGCAATTCCGCTGCCTTTGGATACAATATTCATTCGGATCTTACAATTCGCAAGCGGTTCATGATTCACATCCAGCTCATAATCCACCCGTACTTTGATCGTTTCATCCAAAACTTCAATTTCCATATTTCTGGTATTCAATCCTACCAGCATCTGACCATATGGTGTTTTGTAATATGTCAGATTCTTCTTGTTTTTCTCAAATATCATATGGGTATTCGACAGTCCGCTTTTCATGATCTCAAGACTGTCCGTCCCTGATATTTTGATCTTATTCTTGATCGTGTCACTGACTCCTTCTACGATCTCATCATAGATGATATAATGTTTTCCATTTTTCGAGTAGTAGGTAGCCGGTGTCACAACTTCGATCACATCATCCTCATCCGGTCCCGGAATCTGGGCGTCCATATCCATATGCAACCCTGAAATACTGACCAATACATCCTTTGTCATCTGTGTTCCCCTAATATTCTTCTATATTCACAATATTCGCTTTCGAAATATCAAACGGCATCACTGTATTTGCAAAATTTACAAACTTTTCCGCCGCATCGCTGACATAAAATTCATATTTGCTGCTTGTGCCCTCTTCCCCGTCATTTTCCATATCTTCACTCTGAAGAAGCCGTTTGAGATCCATGGCGGTCTCATAGGCCGGATTGACAATCTGGATCCGTTCTCCCATATAAGCACGGATCTTGGAACGTAAAAGCGGATAATGGGTACATCCTAAGATCATCGCATCGATCTCTGTATGCTTTAACGACTCCAGATAATATTCGATGACTTCTTCTGTGACCACATGTTCTTTAAATCCTTCTTCCACAAGAGGGACAAACAGCGGGCAGGCCTTCTCCCTCACATGAATGTTCGGGTCCATCTGATGGATCACCTTTGTATAAGTACCGCTCTTCACCGTTGCATCCGTTCCTACCACACCGATTTCTCCGTTTGCCGTAGCTTCTACTGCCGCCCTTGCGCCCGGAACGATCACACCGATGATCGGAATATCAAATTCATCCCGAACCGTATCCAAAGCCAGTGCACTTGCCGTATTGCAGGCAATAACAATGGCCTTGACCTGTTTTGTTTTCAGGAAACGGATGATCTGCTCAGAAAAGCGGATAATATTGCTCTTGGATTTACTTCCGTATGGAACGCGGGCAGTGTCACCAAAATATACAATATTTTCATGCGGCAGCTGCCGTGTTATCTCCCGTACAACGGTAAGTCCTCCGACACCGGAGTCAAATACTCCAATCGGGGCCTTTTTCTTCTCACATTCCATACTCATAATTTTCTCTCCTAGATTGCAAACGATTTTGCGATTTTATACTGATACTCCGGAATTGTCTTCTTCATGGACAATGCCTGATCAATATCGAAATCTACATATTTTCCACCCTGGTATCCGATTACACGGTTGGATTTTCCTTCGCACAGTAAGTCAACTGCCAGTGCCCCCATTGTAGACGCATATACTCTGTCTTTACATGTCGGGCTTCCTCCACGCTGCATGTGTCCGAGGATTGTTGCTCTTGTCTCGATTCCTGTTGCTTCTTCAATTCTCTTCGCCATATTGATGGAATCACCGATTCCCTCTGCGTTGATAATAATGTAGTTCTTTTTCCCGCGTTTTTTTTGTTTTCCAGAATATCTTCGATCAGCTCCTGCTCATCATAATCTTTTTCTTCCGGAAGAAGGATTTTTTCTGCTCCGTTGGCAATACCGCACCACAGTGCAAGGTATCCTGCGTCACGTCCCATTACCTCAATGATACTGCATCTCTCGTGTGAAGTAGATGTATCACGTACCTTATCGATCGCTTCCATAGCTGTATTGACAGCTGTATCAAATCCGATCGTATAATCTGTACATGCAATGTCAAGATCGATCGTTCCCGGAAGAGCAATCGTATTTACTCCGAGGTTCGCCAGCTTCTGTGCTCCGGCAAAAGATCCGTCTCCGCCGATTACTACAAGACCGTCAATGCCGTATTTTTTACAGATTGCGGCTGCTTTCTGCTGTCCTTCTTCTGTACGCATTGTCTGGCAGCGTGCTGTCTGAAGAATTGTACCACCTCTCTGGATGATATCAGACACATCGCGTGCAGTTAAATCAATGATCTCTTCTTTTAAAAGTCCGTGATATCCTCTTCTGATTCCGCGTACCTTCAGTCCTTTTGCAAGAGCTCTTCTTACAACTGCACGGATCGCAGCGTTCATTCCCGGTGCATCTCCACCACTTGTAAGTACTCCAATGGTACGAACTCTATCTTCAATCTCTTCTAACATTTTTTCTTTGTCTGCTTTGTTTGCCATAACTTTTCCACCTTTCTGAATTCTTCTACTCTTCAAAAGTAAAGTTTGCCTATTTTTTAACACTCCGGGTATATTCTACCTTATTTATATTCCTTTATCAATAGATTTTTCTACGACTTTTACTCGCTTTTCCCCGTAATGATTCATCAATCTGCTCAATACTTCCTGACCGATGCGAATGTTTCTGTTTCTCGGAAGCCGCTTGATCGCCCGCTCTTTCTGACAATAGATCACAACCTCGTCATCTCCTTCCGAGTCTGCCAGGTATCCATATAAAATATGCTCATTTCGCAGAAAATCTTCTTTATCTGAAAACTGCACCCACAGCTCTTTTTTGGTCTGCTCAAACGGAATGATCGTCTCACAGATCAGCTTGCTCGGCCGCTCCTCTTCCTCGGATACTCTTCCCTTTACAAAAATTTTTTTATCAATCTCCAGATACTCTCTGTTTTTTTCATAGTCCCGCGGGAAGACGATCACCTCTACCGTTCCCACCAGGTCTTCCAGAGACAAAAATGCCATCATCTGATTGGTCTTTGTATGCTTGATCGTTTTTGCGGTGATCATGCCGCCTACAATCTCCCTCGTTCCGTCATGCACCTTTGCCCGGCCTGTCTCTTCATCCGGCTGGAAATCCAGTGTGGTGGCTGAAATGGATTTTCTCCATTTGTCCTCATACTCCTGTAATGGATGTCCGCTTAAGTAAACTCCCAGCACTTCCTTTTCAAACGCCAGCAGATTCTCTTTCGAATACTCCCCGACATCCGGCAGTTTGATCTCAAACTGCTCTTTTTCTTCCTCACCCACCATATCAAACAGTGTCATCTGACCGGTCATGGCATATTTCTTTTCCTGATTGACGTGATCGACGATCTGAACATAAATGCTCATAAACTGCTTTCTCGTGCCTCCCAGGCAGTCCAGCGCACCTGATTTGATCAAATGCTCGATCGCCCGTTTATTCAGCCCATCCTTGACTGACATCCGACTGATAAAATCTTCCAGATTTTTAAACGGACCAAACTCATCCCGATCTTCTATGATCGAAGCGATCACCGGTCTTCCAATGCTCTTGATAGCCGTCAGTCCGTACCGGATATTGTTGCCGTCTACCGAAAAGTTGCCGATCCCGCGGTTAATATCCGGTGACAGAATCTGAATATTCATCTGCCGGCAGGCATAAATATATTCTGCCACTTTGGACGGATTTTCAATCACGGAAGTCATCAGTGCTGCCATGTATTCCACCGGATAATAATATTTCAGGTATGCTGTCTGATAAGAAACAACCGCATAGGCCGCCGCATGGGATTTGTTGAATGCATACTTCGCAAAATCGATCATTTCATCATAGATCTTATTGGCTGTCTTTTCATCAATTCCATTTTTAATACAGCCCGGCACACCGTTCTCCTCATCTCCATAGACAAAGATCTGGCGCTCTTTCTGCATCACATCGCCCTTTTTCTTGGACATGGCACGGCGAAGAAGGTCGCTTCGTCCCAGTGTGTATCCGGCAAGGTCACGCACGATCTGCATAACCTGTTCCTGATAGACGATACATCCGTAGGTAGGCGCCAGGATCGGCTCCAGCTGCGGACAGTCATAGGTGATCGACCCTGCATCATTTTTTCCCCGAATATACTGTGGGATAAAGTCCATCGGACCCGGACGGTACAGGGAAATCCCGGCAATAATATCCTCCAGACTGTTTGGCTTGAGCTCTTTCATGAAGCCTTTCATTCCGCCGCTCTCCAGCTGGAAGATTCCATCGGTCTTACCGGTTCCGATATAAGAAAGTACCTGTTTGTCGTTATAGTCAATCTGATCCATATCAAGTTCCGGATTTTTGCTTTTTGCAAGCTGCACCGCATTCTGGATCACAGTCAGCGTCCGAAGTCCCAGGAAGTCCATTTTTAAGAGTCCCAGTTCTTCCAGAGTGGTCATTGTAAACTGAGTTGTGATCGAGCCGTCAGAAGCTCTTGAAAGGGGAACAAAATCATCGATTTCTCTCTGACCGATCACAACGCCTGCTGCATGCATGGAGCTGTGGCGCGGCAGTCCTTCCAGTCGTTTGCACATGTCGATCAGCAGTTTTACCTGCGGATCATTTTCATATGTTTTACGTAATTCCGGATTCATCTGCAGTGCTTTATCAATCGTGATATTGAGTTCCTGCGGAATCATCTTGGCAATCGAATCTACAAATGCATACGGAAGATCCATCACGCGTCCCACATCACGGATTACACCTCTGGCAGCCAGCGTACCAAACGTCACGATCTGGACTACCCGGTCTTTTCCATACTTACGCACAACATAGTCGATCACCTCCTGCCGTCTCTCGAAGCAGAAATCCACGTCGATATCGGGCATGGTCACACGCTCCGGGTTGAGAAAACGCTCAAACAGAAGCTGATACCGGATCGGGTCGATATTTGTGATCTCCAGACAATAAGAAACAATACTTCCCGCTGCGGAGCCACGCCCCGGTCCTACTGCGATCCCGTGATCTTTGGCATATTTGATAAAATCCCATACAATGAGGAAATAATCGACATATCCCATGCTGCGGATCGTATCCAGCTCATAGCGCAGCCGTTCTTTCAGCTCCCTGGAAGACTCTCCATAATGTTTTTCAAGTCCTTCCCAGCATAACTTGTTCAAATACTCCCAGGAAGTCATGCCGTCCGGCACATCATACTTTGGCAGCTTTGTGACTCCGAATTCAATCTCTACCTCACACCGATCCGCAATCTTCTGCGTATTCTCCAGTGCCTGCTTTGCATATGGAAACAGCGCTTCCATCTCCTGAGGGGACTTTACATAATACTGACCGCCCTCATACCGCATCCTGTTCTCGTCGTCCAGCTTCTTCCCGGTCTGAATACAGAGCAGGATATCATGCGGCTTCGCATCTTCCGCGTACGTATAATGGATATCATTGGTCACAACAAGCTCGATCCCTGTCTCCTTAGAAAGCTGGATCTGTCTCTGGTTTACAAGCTGCTGCTCCGGGATCCCGTGATCCTGCATTTCCAGAAAGAAATTTCCTTTTCCGAAAATATCCTGATACTCCAGCGCCACCTTCTTCGCCTCTTCGGTAAGTCCCCGGCTCAGATACCGCTGTACCTCCCCAGCAAGACAGGCACTTAAGGCAATGATTCCCTCGTGATACTGACGCAGAAGATCCTTATCCACACGGGGCTTATAATAATACCCTTCTGTAAATCCTCTGGAAACGATCTTCATCAGATTGGCATATCCCGTATTGTTTTCTGCCAGAAGTACCAGATGATGATATCTGCTCTCTCCACCGGCAGTCTCACGGTCAAACCGGGAATTCGGCGCCACATAAACTTCACAGCCAAGAATCGGCTTGATTCCCTGCTTTCTGGCTTCCCTGTAAAAATCGATCACACCGTACATGACTCCGTGGTCCGTGATCGCAGCACTGTTCATGCCCAGTTCTTTGACTCTGGATACATATTCTTTTATTTTGTTGGAACCGTCCAAAAGACTGTACTCCGTATGGACGTGTAAATGCGCAAAACTCATAATTCACCTCTATATCCAGTATTGCTGTAAATCTAAAAAGGGCGTTCCCTTACAGAGAACTGCCCTTACATCTTCTCGTGTCTGTCAAAACCGGCGATTCAAAATCTGAGATATTCTTATTCACCGTTGATCATAAAATTGATCAGTCTTTCTGTATCTTCCGGCTCATAAGCAATGATCTCAAGCTCCGGAATCTCTCCGTTTGAGAAAATATTTGCCATAGATACATACTGGGAAAGTTTGGATTTCAGGTTCAGTCTGTCTCCCTCTCCTGTTACCAGTTCTACTCTTCCTTTGCAGTTGTCTACTACTTTAAAAAATGCGTCTATGTCTGTAATATTCTGTACTTTCATTTCTATCTGTCCCCTTTCTTCTCTATTTCTTTCTTCATTATAGCCTATTTACCATGGATTGCAAGGCTTTTTAGCGAATTCGGATACTGTCCGGAAAGATTTTTACGCGGTTTTCTTTCAGAAGTCTTCCGACGGCACGCTTGAATGCAGCCTTGCTCATACCAAACTCTGCCTTGATCGTATCCGGATCTGCCTTGTCATTAAACGGCAGTACTCCGTCATAAGACTGGATTCTTTTCAAAATCAGTTCTGCATCTGCATCCATCTGCTGCGGAATCTTCCCTCTGACACTTAAATCCAGCTTTCCATCTTCCTTTACATTTGTCACACGTGCTTCGATTTCATCACCGATACGAATCTTTCCAAAAACATCCTTTTTCGGGATTCTTGCAGAAAACTGATGATCCACCGCAACAAAAACTCCAAACTCATCACTTCTGTCGTATACAATTCCTTTTACCTGATCGTCTTTCTGATATGGAGAGTCTGTACGCAGCATATGATAAACTTTCATGGTGGCGCAAAGTCTTCCGCTCTTGTCTACGTACAATGCAACAAGACACTTATCGCCTTTCTGTACTTTTGCTGTCTGTTCTTTAAATGGAAGGAACAGATCTTTTTCCAGTCCCCAGTCCAGAAAAGCTCCCATCTTTCCTGTATCTGCCACTTCCAGAACTGCCAGATGTCCCATCGTCAGCTTCGGTTCATTCGTCGTCGCGATCAGACGGTCAGACGAATCCCGGTACAAAAATACTTCCACCGGATCCCCCGGTTCAATTCCTTCCGGTACCTGCTTTTTCGGAAGAAGTACATGTTCTTCATCATTTCCCAGATACACACCAAAATCTACAATCTTTACAACAGTTAAAACCTGCTTTTCTCCTAATTTCATTTAAAATCTCCTCTTCACCGTTCTTCGAACAGTATAACATGCTCTCTTACTTGATTTCAATCACTGCATACGGTTTTCCGTTTTCATCGCACAATTCTGTCACAATACGCTTTTCCTCTCTTGCCACTTTCGGAAAGATCACATCTCCAAGAACTGCTGATTTCTTGTATTCCACCCGGATCTGGCGGACTCTTGTCTCTTCCGGCAAAACCTCCAGAGCCATCTGTACATACTGACAGTTATTCACATGCTCGTTGGTATCAATGTGATACTTCCTCACCGGAAACGACGGTTTTTTCCTCCAGATTCTCCGGAAGACGGATCTTTCTGTCTTCATACTCCATCTCAAGCGCAGGCTCTGATCCATATGGAAGTACATCTTCCGGCTCAGGTCTTGCTGGTCTTCCTTTTTCCATATCCATAAACACCCACACAGAATTGGCATACGCAAGCCGGTTTCCCCGGGCATCATCGAGCACAAAATTCCGGTTTCCATACAAGCCTTTAAATTCCGTCGCAAAGGTTCCTGCTGTAATACGCTCTCCCAATGCCGGCAGACGTTCGATCACGATCTGCCAGTAAGACAAAATCCATGCTTTTTTCTTTGCCTTTAACACCTCTGTGCCCAACCCGATATCCTCAGACTGAAACGTACTGCAGTCCTGAAAATAATTGATCAGTGCCGGCAGGGTCATATTCCCGGTATGATCGATCTCACTGTATCTTACTCTGCTGTCAAATGTGTACATCTTTTCTTCCTTCCCGAACAGTTCCTGTTCCTTATACGTGTGCCTTATAGCTGTGTTCCATCGTAATGACACACTGATATCTTTTGTCAATCTCCTGCAGCTTTTCCATCAATTGAAGCTGCAGATTGTTTTTTCTTCCTCATCATATTCAAATGGTACGACCATATCAAAGATCAGATTGATCTGCCCCATCCCGTTGACAACACGCAGATCATGAATGCTGCACTGAGGATCCAGTTCCTTTAATGCGGCTTCCACTTCTCCTCTCACCGTCATCACCTGTTCATCCCGCATCTCGATCGGATCCATATGAATCACCAGAAGAATTCCCAGCTCATCCACCGCATCCCGTTCAATCCGATCGATCAGCTCATGGGCTTCCTCAATGTCCGCGTCGTTTGGCACTTCCGCATGAATGGATGCCATACTTTGATTCGGTCCGTAATTATGTATGATCAGATCATGAGTTCCCTCGATTCCCTGATAACGCTCTACAAAATGCTTGACTTTATCATATTCTTCCGGATCGATTGCTTCTCCGATCAGAGGCTCCAGCGTGTCTTTTGCAATTCCGACACCGGCCCACATAACTACCAGAGCGACTCCGATCCCCACAATCCCATCAATATTAAGCCCGGTCAGCCGGAAGATCACCAAAGACAAAATCGTTGCACTGGTCGTGATCACATCTCCCATAGAATCTGTAAAGACTGCCATCATCACCTTGGAATCAATCTTCTTTCCCAGCTTTTTATTAAATACACCGAGCCATAGCTTGACTCCGATGGATAAAATCAGGATCACTACCGAAATCAACCGAAAATTCAAGGTTTCCGGGGTTCTGATCTTGGAAACAGAATCCTTCAAAAAAGTAAATCCCACTTCCAGTACCAGAAATGATACGATCAAAGCCGCTATATATTCAATCCTTCCGTGTCCGAACGGATGCTCCTTGTCCGCCGGCTTGCCCGCCATCTTCACCCCGATAAAACTGATGATCGAAGATGCCGCATCTGACAGGTTGTTAAACGCATCTGCTGTGACAGAAACACTGTGCAGCAAAAGCCCCACAATAAACTTCACAAGAAACAGAAATACATTACAAACAATCCCCACCATACTCGCCAGCACTCCATATGCAGTGCGGACCGCAGATTTTTCTACCGCTTCATAGTCTTTCACAAAATGTCTGACTAAAAATTCTGTCATACTTTTCTTTCGTCTCCTTCTGTTGTTTTTATTTTTGAAATATCTCCTGCAGGTAAAAGCGTAAATTTTACTTTCTCCGGTCTTTTTTTTCTTCCTCTGACAGCAGGATCCCGTCTCTCTCACTTTCGTCTCCTCATTACCGTATGCACTGCATCCCAAAATGCCAGCTCCGGATAGAGCATTCCCACCAGTTGTGACCTTTGGCACTTCCGATCTCCACACGGAGTGCTTCGTAATTTCCTGCCGGAAATGTCATATCCTGATACTTCTTTTCCGGAAAATAGGTGGTTGTCACAGCCGCGTTGACCGGATCATCGTATCCCTTTTCTGTAAGGCACTTTTCTGCAGTCTGCTCAATTTCATCACAGTGGGAACGCACCCACTCTTTTGTCGCTTCTGCGCCTGCACCTGTTGGCATCTCGGTCTGCAGAAATTCCAAAATCTCATTGCGTACACACAGCTTCATCTCCTGATCCAGGGTACTGTCACTGTTTGCCAGCACATGAAATCTGAGCACCTCATCTGCCAGTTCCTTTTGTACCTTTGCCTGTACTGTTCTCTCTGCTGTACTAAAGATCTGTCCGATCAGAATTCCCGCTGCCAGCATGGACAGCAATGCAATGATTCTGTTCCTGTTCTGATTTGAAAATTTCATATGTATCTCCTCCGGTTTCATTTTGATATCCGAAGTATGTACCAAAAACAGGAAGTTTATACAAATTTCCGTAATTTAAGACGTAGTGAAGAAATCCTTCACTACGCCCTTACTTATGTCTCAATGAATCTGTCACTGCAGTCACCTGATTCTCAATATGCTGTCCCATGATCTCAGATGCTGTCTCTTTATTACTCTTCTCGATCGCCTCGATGATCGCCTGATGCTCTCTCAAAAGCTGCGGATAACATTCTTTCTTCTTGAGATACTCTACTCTGTAGCGGTACATCTGTTCTCTGAAATTATTCAAAAGCTGCATCAGCCTCTGATTGTCTGTAGAACGACAGATAATATCATGATATGCCACATCAGCCTCTGCGATTCTGGTCACATCCTCACTTCCCAGAGATTCTTCAAACTCCTTCGCCGCTTTCTTCAACGCTTCAAGTCCTTCTTCATCCATCCGCTCACAGGCCAGCTGAACTGCAAGCTCTTCCAGTGCCTTTCTGACTTCCAGCACATCATTCAGACTTTTCTCCGTGATCTCTGCGACTTCTGCCCCGCGTCTTGGGATCATCAGCACGAGACCTTCCAGCTCCAGCTTGCGGATCGCCTCCCGGATCGGTGTGCGGCTCACCCCCAGCTTATTGGCCAGCTTGATCTCCATCAAACGCTCTCCCGGCTTTAATTCTCCGCGCAGGATCGCCTGCCTGAGTGTCTTAAATACCACATCCCGAAGCGGAAGATATTCATCCATTGTCACTTCTAATTTCGGTTCCATCTTATGTCCTCCTTGCGCCATGCACATTTGTCACATATACCTGTTTTGCCAGTGCCTTCCTGCGGATCTGCTCCTGCGCTCTGCGCGCTGCCGCACGGCTTTCAAAAATCCCGAATACGGTAGGACCGCTCCCGCTCATCATCGCATTGAGCGCACCTGCTTTTTTCATCTCATCCTTGATCTTTTCAATGACCGGATACATCCCAATCGTGACATCCTCCAGCACATTGCCCATATGAGCGGCAATCTCGGAAAGAGACCCCGTCTCCAGCCCCCGGATGATCCCGTCTATGTCCGGATGATCCACGATCTCTTTTGCATCCAGTGCCTCATATACCACTTTGGTAGAAACACTGATCGGCGGTTTTGCGATCAGTACCGTACACGCCGGAAGTGCAGGAAGTGTAGTCAGCTCCTCTCCAATTCCCTCTGCCAGTACCGTTCCTCTCATAATACAATACGGAACATCTGCTCCCAGACGGACACCTCTCTCCATCAGAGATCTCTGACTTAAGCCCAAACGGAACATCTTGTTCATCCCAAACAAAACTGCCGCTGCATTGGAACTCCCCCCTGCCATACCTGCCGCTACGGGAATGTGCTTGTTCAAAACAATCCTGACGCCGCCCGGAAGCTTAAATTCTTCCATCAGCATGGCTGCCGCCTTATACGCGATATTATTTTCATCCGTCGGCAAAAAATGCAGATTTGTCTCCACTTCTATACCCGGCAGATCCTTTCTCACGATTACAACATCATCATACAGATAAACGGACTGCATGATCATCCGCACATCATGATATCCATTTTCTCTTCTTCCCAGTACGTCCAGTCCCAGATTGATCTTGGCAAGTGCCTTTAATTCTATCTGTTTCATCCTGTGTCCTCCGTTTGTATCTTGTATACATTTGTGTTTATAGTATACCCATTTTGCCTTCAAAAATCAACGATATATCTCTACATTCCGATCTCTTTACAGATAATGAGCTTATCGCCCGGTTTGATTTTTCCATTTTCGAGATGGTTGATCTGACGGATACTCTCCTCGGTCGTCATATATTGTTTTGCCAGCGTCCACAGATCATCCCCGGATTTTACCATATACCCTACGATCCCCGGTTTTTTCGCCAGTTCCTCCCGGTCTGTTTCCTCCAGAGACACTTCTGTGATGACCTGCATCGGCACTTCTTTTCTTAAAAATACATCAAAATCCAGAACTGCCTTTACTTCTACTGAATCACTGCCAGTCATGGTCACTGAGATCTGTTCCACTCGGTTGGATAACTGATACCGCACGTCTTTTGGCATATCCGGACATTCCAGCAGATAAGAAAACGGAACCATTCCCTGCCAGTTTCCAAACGGAAGCGCATCATCCGCTTTCAGATACAAAAATGACACATGCAGGATTCCTTCGATCAGGATTCCCCCCTGTTTTTCCGCTCTTGTCTCCACATGTTCGATCTGCACACTTCCCGAGCTGTGACAGATCTGCAGAACATCGTCTTTCAGCTCCGGAAGCGACAGGTTTTCTACAATCTTGCATTTGGACTGATTCTGTAAAAGCAATTCTTCATAGACCGCCTCTTTTCTGTCTGATACGAAACTTTCTGTTCCAGAGAGTACAGATCTTCCAGAAGATTCAGCTCTTCCTCTTCATACAGATTGATCCGAACACTTACGGTTCCCTCAATCCCGATGATGCGCATCTCTCCGTCCTCATCCATCCGTACATCTGCCAGCGTATCTTCCAGCGCGTGCTGCACATCATAATACATCCCTTCTGTTGCCCCGCTGCATTCGATTCGTCCCTCATAAGGAACACTCTGCTCCAGCCAGTCGGTCTTTCCTTCTTCTGAGAGATACATACAGAAAATCTGCAGTTCTCCCCGCAGAAGCAGTTCATCCTGTGCTGCCCGCACTTCCAGCTTCCGCCCTGTAATATCCGTCAGAAGCACCTGACCGATGCTCTCTTTTGTTCCGGGGATCGTAATTTCTTCTTTGATGCGGTATGTATCTTTTTTCGCAGTATGCAGCTTTAAGAGATTCACCGGTTTCTGCTTCTTGTAAATAGAAGCACTGCTCTCCAGATCCACCGCCGTCTCTTCTTCAATGAGAGTTTCACATCCGACTTCCATTTCAATCATCGCGCGGATACTGATCTTTCTGGAGTGTACCAGGGTCGTACCGAACTCTACCCGGATATTCCGGACAAAATACTGGGTGCGCTCTTCTCCCTCCGTGTACACCATTTCTTCAAACGGAATCTTGCCATCCAGTACTGCCGGCATCGGCTCTCCCTGATCCGTCACATACAAAATCTGGAAATACAGCTTTCCGGAAATCCGCACATAATTTTCCACCAGCTTGACATCCTCGATCTTGACAGTTCCCTGTCCCTTGATGATACGCCGCACATCCTGCTTTGCATCCGGAACATTGTAATCTTCGTCCAGATAAAACTGGTCAAATGTTTTTTTTCCTTCCTGATTATAACGGATTGTTTTCTGTATCAGCTCCATAAACTCCTCCTACTCAAATAAAATTTCTTTTTCTGTCTTTTTTAATTTCACCACCACATACGGATAGGTTACGACATCCTTTGTTTTCTCTCTTTTTTCCGGTCCCAGAAGACTTGTCTGGATCCGCACCGTTTTTTCCCCCTCCAGGACGGCATCGACCTTGATCTGATATCCGGTCTTATTCTGCGGCCCGTAGCTTCTGGCAGCGTAAATATCCTGCTCCACGCCATATGTCAGCATAAAAGGATGGGCTTTCTCCTGTTCCATCCATTCCTTTAGTTCTTCCGGGATTTCTCTTTCACTCATCAGCTGAAATGCTGCACTTTTCTCCCCTGTGATCTCCGGCTTTTTGCGGATACAGCCGCAGGGCAGCCAGATCGCTGACAGAATCATCATACACAAAACCACAATTTTGAATGTTTATTTTCTTTTTCTGTTCACCCTCTGCTCCGGAGTCCCTCTTTCCATTTATCTTATTAACATTTCTGTCTTTTATGACCGCGAAACTTGTATTTCACAGGATGCTTTAGTATAATCTGTACTAGACTAAAAAGATGTCAGGCATCTTTGCCCCCAACGTCTAAAAAAACTAAGAGAGAAGGTTTATAACATGATTCGTTTTATTTGTGTTGTTGTTTTCCTTATTCTGTTTCTTATTCTGACAATTCCGGTATTTTTCATTGAATGGCTGATCGGAAAGTTCAACCGCAATGCAAGAGACTACAGTTGTCTTCGAATCGTACAGTGGGGATTCAAAGCAATCTTAAAAGTAACCGGTGTACACACGACCGTGATCGGATTCGAAAATATTCCGGACGAGCCCGTGCTGTTTATCGGAAATCACCGCAGTTTCTTTGATATTCTTCTGACGTACTCCCGCTGTCCGAGACTGACCGGATATGTGGCGAAAAAGGAGATGGAAAAAATTCCGCTTTTATCTACCTGGATGCGCTTTGTATACTGCCTGTTTCTGGACCGCGAGAATCCAAAAGAGGGACTGAAAACCATCCTTCAGGCGATCGATTATGTGAAGCGGGGAATTTCCATCTGTATTTTCCCTGAGGGAACGAGAAACAAAGGGGAAGAGCTCAGTATGCTTCCTTTTAAAGAGGGCGCTTTTAAGATTGCCACCAAAACAGGATGTGCGATTGTTCCGATTTCCATGAACAACACTGCCGCGATCTTTGAAAATCAGTTTCCAAGGATCAAAAAGGTCAATGTTATCGTAGAGTATGGAAAACCGATCTATCCGAAAGATCTGGCGCCGGAGGACAAAAAACACATCGGCGCTTACGTACAGAATATCATTCAGGAAACGATCAATAAAAATGCAGAATTGATCTGATTTAAAAAAGGAGATTTTTTATGAGAGCAGATAATTTAACATTGCTCACAGATTTATATGAGCTGACCATGATGCAGGGCTATTTTGAAAAACAGTCTGCAAACGAAACCGTGATCTTTGATGTATTTTTCCGGGAGAATCCGGTAAAAAACGGCTACTCCATCATGGCCGGTCTGGAACAGGTCATCGAATACATCAAAAATCTGAATTTTTCTTACGAAGATGTAGATTACCTGCGGGGACTCGGCATTTTCAGTGAGGACTTTCTCCACTATCTGAGTGGATTTCATTTCAGCGGAAATATTTACGCGATTCCGGAAGGAAGTGTGATCTTCCCGAAGGAGCCGATCTTAAAAGTCATCGCTCCGATCATGGAGGCACAGCTTGTGGAGACTGCGATCTTGAATATCATTAATCATCAGAGCCTAATCGCGACAAAAACAGCCCGTGTTGTCCATGCGGCACAGGGAGACGGTGTCATGGAATTTGGTCTTCGCCGTGCTCAGGGACCGGATGCCGGACTTTATGGAGCCAGAGCCGCTATGATCGGCGGATGTGTCGGCACATCTAATGTGCTTGCCGGCAAGATGTTTGATGTCCCGATCATGGGAACCCATGCCCACAGCTGGATCATGAGTTTTCCGGACGAGTACACCGCATTCAAAGCCTATGCCGAATTATATCCGGACGCATGTACACTTTTGGTGGACACTTATGATACCTTGAAATCCGGAGTTCCAAATGCGATCCGCGTCTTCCGTGAAATGAAAGAGGCCGGTATCCATCCAAAGAGCTACGGCATTCGTCTGGACAGTGGAGATCTTGCATACCTGTCCAAAAAAGCACGTGTCATGCTGGATGCCGCAGGATTTGAGGATGCCGTGATCGCAGCTTCCAACGATCTGGATGAGATGCTGATCAATGATCTGAAGATCCAGGGTGCAGCAATCACCTCATGGGGAGTTGGAACACATCTGATCACCTCCAAGGACTGCCCTTCCTTCGGTGGAGTTTACAAACTGGCTGCCATTGAAAAAGACGGCGAATTCCTTCCGAAGATCAAGATTTCAGAAAATACGGAAAAAATCACGAATCCGGGAAACAAAACCATTTATCGTGTATACGATAAAGAGACCGGAAAGCTTCGTGCGGATCTGATCTGTTTTGCGGACGAGACCTATGACACATCCGAAGAACTGCTTTTATTCGATCCAAACGAAACCTGGAAAAAGACTCGTCTTCCGGGCGGAAGCTACACGATGCGTGAGATGTTACAACCAATCTTCATCCACGGAGAATGTGTCTACACTTCTCCTTCTGTCATGGAGATCGCAGCATATTGCAAACAGGAAAAAGAGACTCTCTGGGATGAGACAAAACGTCTCTTATATCCACACAAAGTTTATGTGGATTTGTCCCGGAAGCTCTATGACACAAAAGTAAAACTGTTAAATGAAGTAAATAAATAAGATAGGAGATCATCATGAAAATTATCGTATTAGCCGGTGGACTCAGTACAGAACGCGACGTTTCTCTCGCTTCTGCTGCCGGAATCTGTAACACATTACTGGAGAAAGGACACGATGCATTTCTTCTGGATGTATTTCTCGGCCTTGAGAACGCACCCGAGAATCTGGAAGACGTCTTTACACTGCCCGGACATGGTCTGGAAATCGCAAAGAATATTTCCGAAACAGAGCCGGATCTTGCAGCTGTAAAAGCTTCCCGTCCGGACCAGTCTGACTGCTTCTTCGGTCCGAATGTCATCGAACTCTGCCGCCTGGCAGATATGACCTTCCTCGGACTTCACGGCGGAGAAGGAGAAAACGGAAAGCTGCAGGCTTCATTTGATCTGCTCGGAATCCGCTACACAGGACCTGACTCGCTTGGATGTGCCGTTGCCATGGATAAAGGACTCACCAAACAGATTTTTATGGAAGCCGGTGTGGACACACCTTCCGGAGTCTGCCTGTATAAAGAAGACAGTGACTGTTCCCTGGAATCTCTGGGACTTTCCTTCCCGGTCGTTGTAAAGCCATGCTCCGGCGGCTCCAGCATCGGAGTATATATTGTAAATACAGAAGACGAATACCGTCAGGCACTGAAAAATTCTTTCCGTTATGAAAACGAAGTGGTCATCGAAACTTACATCAAAGGCCGCGAATTTGCATGCGGCGTGATCGATGGAAAAGCACTTCCTCCGATCGAAATCATTCCAAAAAACGGATGGTTTGACTATGCCAACAAATATCAGGCAAATGCGACTGAAGAAGTATGCCCTGCCGATATCAGCGAAGAGATTGCAGAGCGCATGAAAGCTCTCACAGTCCGCGCTTTCCAGGCATTGAAGCTGAATGTATACAGCCGGGCTGACTTTATCCTGGACGCAGACGGCAATCTGTACTGCCTGGAAATGAATACCCTTCCGGGCATGACTTCTGCAAGCCTCCTTCCAAAAGAAGCACTTGCAGACGGAATTGAATACGGAGATCTGTGCGAGCTGATCATCCAGAAATCCATGGAAGCAAGATATCAGTAAGCAAATACAATAAAGGATGGAACGTTTATGAAAAACATGACATTGAAAGAAATCGCCGTTGCCTGTGGTGGAATTTATTACGGCGATGATGAAAGCTATTATAAGGAAGTTTCCAGCGTTGTGATCGACAGCCGGAAAGTAGAAAAAGACTGTCTGTTTATCGCCATTCGCGGTGCAAGAGTGGATGGACACATGTTCATCCCGCAGACGATCCGGGACGGCGCTCTGTGTGCGCTCTCCGAAAAACGGATTGAAAATGCCTCTTATCCATACATTCTGGTCACCTCCTGTGAACAGGCATTGAAGGATATTGCCGAGCACTATCGGAAAAGCCTTAATCTGAAAGTCGTAGGTGTCACCGGAAGTGTGGGAAAGACCAGCACCAAAGAAATGATCGCATCTGTGCTTGGAGAAAAATATAACGTATTGAAAACAGCCGGAAACTTCAACAACGAGATCGGGCTCCCGCTTACGATCTTCAATATCCGCGAAGAACATGAGGTTGCCGTGCTGGAACTTGGTATCAGCAATTTCGGCGAGATGGAACGGCTTGCAAAGATTGCCCGTCCTGACATCTGCGTCATCACCAATATCGGAGTTGCCCATCTGGAGCATTTAAAGTCCAGAGACGGTATTTTGAAAGCAAAAACGGAGATTTTCCTCTATATGAACCCGAACGGTTCCATTATCTTAAACGGGGATGATGATAAACTCTCAACCGTTCACCCTGCAAACGGAATCCAGCCGGTCTTCTTTGGTCTGGATGACAGCCGGGATTTTTATGCGGATCAGGTAGAATCCTGCGGACTGCGCGGTACCAATGCCGTCTTCCACACACCAAATTCAACCTTCTCTGCACATATCTCGATTCCGGGAGAACATATGGTTCTCAATGCACTTGCCGGCATTGCCGCAGGGTATGCACTGGGAATGAACGACGAAGAGATCAAAGCCGGCATTGAAGCTTTAGTTCCTCTGGCAGGACGTAACAATCTGATCGAGACAGATTCCCTTACGATCATTGATGACTGCTACAATGCCAATCCGGCTTCCACAAAAGCATCTCTGGATGTTCTTGCAAAGGCAGACACTCGTCAGGTTGCAGTCCTTGGCGATATGTTTGAACTGGGACCAACAGAAAAACAGATGCACTATGAGGTCGGAAAATATGCTGCTGACCTTGGCATCGATATACTTGTCTGCATCGGACAGCTCTCAGAACATATGGCAACCGGCGCAAGTGAACAGTGTTCCAAAACACAGGTATTTTATTTTGAAACAAAAGATGACTTTTTCGAACAGGCAGACCGCATTTTAAATCCAAAGGATACAGTTCTTGTCAAAGCTTCCAATGGTATGAAGTTTTCCGAGATCGTCAATGTACTAAAAGAGAGGTAACATATGGACTACCAGATGCTCGTTCTTGATCTGGACGGCACTTTGACCAATTCCAGAAAAGAACTTACAGAACCGACAAAACAGGCACTCATCGAGATTCAGGAAGAAGGAAAGAAAGTTGTACTTGCCAGCGGACGCCCGATCAACGGTATCGTTCCTCTGGCAGAAAAGCTGAATCTTTCCAAATACGGCGGATATATGCTCTCCTTCAATGGAGCCAGGATCACTCAGTGCTCCACAGGAGAGATCGTCTATAATCGTACTCTGCCTGCCGATGTGATCGCGCCGATCTATGAAATTACATCCACCTATCCGGGACTGGATATTCTGACTTATGACGGGAACCAGATTCTGTCCGGTATTGCTTCCAACGAATATACCGAAAAAGAATCTTTTATCAATAAAATGGAAATCGTACAGGTACCGGATTTCGTATCCCGACTGACTTTCCCTGTCAACAAACTGTTGATTGCAGGAGAACCGTCTATCTTGGAAGAACTGATGCCGCACCTCCAGCAGAAGTTTCATAAGCTGCTGAATATTTACCGGTCTGAGCCGTTTTTCCTGGAGATCATGCCACAGAATATCGACAAAGCATACTCTCTGCAAAAACTGCTAAACAGCATCGGACTGACTGCAGATTCTATGATCTGCTGCGGAGATGGCTTCAATGACATTTCCATGATCGAATACGCCGGACTTGGCGTTGCCATGGAAAACGCACAGCCGATCGTCAAAGAGACTGCCGATTTTATCACGAAGTCCAATGATGAAGATGGGATTTTACATGTGATTAATACATTTTTGAGATAAGAGGATATGCACACTAAATAGGAATGGGAAGTCGCGATTTTGAATAATCGTCTTCCCATTCTTTTATTCCAGCTTCATATTGTTTCTATACGAGATTCATTCCCTACTTCACTTTCCCCTTGCAAGAAAAGTAAGTACCCTCTCCATAGTATCTGCCCCTCCGATCCAGATATCCGGTTCAAATCCTTTTCCTTCTGTACATCCTTCCGGGAAATATAGTTGATCTCCATATGAGATTTCTATTTCGGAGTGTGGTAAAATACATTTCAT
>ENA-OQJC01000168-OQJC01000168.1-human-gut-metagenome-genome-assembly--contig:-NODE-168-length-19864-cov-3.677509_pt1 | contig 19864 bp, 22 predicted proteins | sample MGYA00242600_ERZ504766 | MGnify/ENA primary metagenome ERZ504766 (study PRJEB26092, sample SAMD00036364) | human gut metagenome | host: Homo sapiens | study: EMG produced TPA metagenomics assembly of...
CAAAAGCACAGCCAGCCGCTTGGTGCTGAACACCAGCGATCTGACGCTTACCATTACAGAGCAGGAGCCTGTCCCGACGAAACAGCTGAAGCTGGAACAGAACAAAGGCGGGTTTACCTATGTGCGGCAGTGGGTCAGCAGCAACCCGGCGGTGGCATCGGTAAGCACAAACGGTACCGTAAAGGCGCAGGGGTCCGGCAAGGCCGTCATCAGCGCACTGACCACAGCCGGGCAGGTGCTGCGCTGCACGGTAACGGTCACATCGGAGATCGGACGGGTGCAGATGAGCAAAAACGCCATGCTGCTGCAGGCAGTGGGAGCCAGTCAGAAGCTGACCGCGCAGGCTGCAGGCACCAAAAACGGAACGCTGACATGGCTCAGCAGCAATCCGGGCGTGGCAACTGTAAGTGCGGATGGCATGGTAACGGCGGTGGGCGACGGTGAAACGATGATCCTTGCCGTTACACCGGAGGGTCGTGCCGATGCCTGCTATGTGGCCGTGGGAGCGGCGGCGTGGCGGTTCCGCTCGGAGGACGAGCTTGCCGAAACGCTGACCCTAACCGGCCAGCTGCCCTATTCGGATGGAAAGTAAAAAGAAAAATGGGAGCGTTCTGTGCAGCAGGATGCTCCCATTTTTTCAAAACCCGCTGGGCAGAAAGATCATTGTTCCCCGGGCAGACCACGCCATCCGCTGGGCCATGCAGCCGGGCGCACCGGCCAGCAGAAACAGGGCCAGTGCGGCGAGCAGAAGCACCCATCCAAGGCCGCTGTGCGGCCTGCCGGAAAAAGGATCCCCTTTTTTGCGTCTCATCCCGCTGCCTCCTTTTTGCTGTGCTGGCCCATGCTATGCGCGGCCAGCAGTGATTGTGCAACGTGCTGGGCTGTGGTACAATAAAATATCGAAATCTACTGTGCAGGGAGAACGATTTTATGCTGACCATTACACTGCTGGGCACTGCGGCTACCATGCCACTGCCGGACCGGGCACTCTCGGCGGCGTTTGCTGCCTGCGGCGGCCACGGCCTGCTGTGGGACTGCGGCGAGGGCACGCAGGCGGCAGCGCGCCGTGCGGGCGTGAACCTGATGCGGGCAGATGCCATCTGCCTGACCCACTACCATGGCGACCACATCTTTGGTCTGCCGGGCCTTTTGCAGACTCTGGGGGCGCAGGGCCGCACAAGGCCGCTTGCGCTGCTGGGTCCGGAGGGCCTGCCAGATATCTGGGCGGCGGTGCGGGCACTGACCGGCCCGCTGCCCTATCCGGTGAAGCCGCAGGTGCTTATGCCGGGCCAGCCGCTGGCGCTGGATGCGCTGAGCGAGGGCTGGCCTGCCGGTGCGCGGCTGGTGCCGTTTGCCACAAAGCACCGGGTAAAAAGCCTTGGCTACCGGCTGGAGCTGCCCCGTGCAGGCAAATTTTCGCCGGAGCAGGCCCAGGCGCTGGGGGTGCCGGTGCAGCAATGGAAGATGCTGCAGAAAGGGCAGAGCGTTGCCGTGGAGGGCAGAACGGTGCAGCCTGCGCAGGTGCTGGGTGCCCCGCGCAAGGGGTTGAGCGTGGTATTTTCCGGCGATACGGCCCCCTGCCCGTATTATTTGCAGGCAGCGCATGACGCAGACCTGCTGATATGCGATGCCACCTATGCCCTTCCGGAGCAGGAAGACCAGGCCCGTCAGTGGGGGCACAGCACCTTTGGGCAGAGCGCGACCCTTGCCGCGCAGGCGAGGGCAAAGCGGCTTTGGCTGACCCATTATTCCCCCATGATCACCGACCCGGAGGAGTATGCCGCGCAGGCACAGAGCATCTTCCCGGCGGCGGAGTGCGGCTTTGACGGCAAAAGCATCACCCTGCAGTACGAGGAGGCACAGCCATGACCATCCGGATGGACGAGGGTGCGGCAGAGCTGCTGTACACCCTGCACAGGGCGGGCTATGCAGCCTACGTGGTGGGCGGCTGCGTGCGGGACAGTCTGCTGGGCCTTACACCGCACGACTGGGACCTGTGCACCAGTGCTCTGCCGCAGCAGGTGATGGAGCTGTTCGGCGCGCAGCGGTGCATCCCCACCGGCCTGCAGCACGGCACGGTAACGGTGAAGCAGAGCGGTGCCCTTTACGAGATCACCACCTTCCGTACAGAAGGCACCTACACAGATGGCCGCCACCCGGACGAGGTGCACTTTGTGCCGGATGTGCGGGAGGATCTGGCCCGGCGGGATTTTACCATCAACGCTATGGCCTACAATGAAAAAGAGGGCCTTGTGGACCCCTTTGGCGGGCAGGCCGACCTGCAAAGCGGCATCGTACGGGCGGTGGGTGTGCCCCGCCAGCGGTTCACCGAGGACGCGCTGCGCATCCTGCGGCTGTACCGCTTCGCAGCCCGGTTTGGCTTTGCCATCGACCCGCCCACGGCGCAGGCGGCACAGGAGCTGTGCGCCCATCTGGACTGTGTATCGGTGGAGCGCATCGAGGAAGAGCTTGCAAAGCTGCTGAGCGCACCCGCCCCTGCGGCATATCTTGACGAAAAAATACTCGGTGTGTTTTGCCCGAGCTTTCACCGGAGGCACTGGCGGCGGCAAAGCCGGTGGTGGATGCCTGCCCGGCGGGTGCGGAAAACCTGCCCATCCGGCTGGCGGCGCTGCTGCTGAGCCTTGGCGAGGATGGCATCCGCCGCACCCTCAAGCGCCTGCGCTGCTCCAACGCCTTGATTGAAGAGGCGGCGGTGTTGGTGCGGGAAGCCAGAGGGTGTGACGGTAGCTTTCTCTTCGGACACGAGTTCGAGTTGCGGCACCCAGCGGATGCTTCGTGCTTTGAGCAGCACTCGCATCCTGCTGGCCGCTGCCCCAACAGCAACTCCTTGTTTCCGCCGCAGGCGGCAGTCGTTGCCGTTGCAGGCCATTCCATCGCCCGCCCTATTGCCTTCGGCAACAGGGTCCCACCCCAGCGGACGGTCCTCAGAGAAACTACCGTCACACCCGGCTTTACCATCTACGCCCGCCGACTACTGGGCAAATATAACTTGTGTACCGTGCAGCGCATTGCTGCACTGGGCACAGCCCTGCAGCCGGAACGGGCGGCTGATTTTGCTGCACTTTCCGAATTGGCCGAACAATTGGACGCGGACGGCGTATGCTGCCGCGTCAGCCAGCTGGCTGTGAATGGCCGCGACCTGATGGCGGCAGGCGTCCCGGCGGGGCCGGGCATCCGCAAAGTGCTGGAAGCGCTGCTGGACGGTGTGATCCGGGAAGAATATCCCAACGAGCGGCAAGCCCTGCTGGCCGCAGTGCAGCAGCTCGCTGCGTCTTGACAAGCTCTTTTTTCAGAGTTACTATTATACTACTGTTTTAGTGTGTTGAATGCACCAAAGGAGAACTTATGACCACACAGACCCCTGATTCAAAGCCGCGTGCCCTCATTGCCATGAGCGGCGGCGTGGACAGCTCGGTGGCGGCATGGCTCATGCAGCAGGCAGGCTATGACTGCACCGGCATCACCATGCGGCTCACCCGCAACGAAACGCTGGGACAGTCCGGCTTTCACACCTGCTGCTCGGAAAAGGACATCGAGGACGCGGCAGAGGTGGCGTATGCCATGGATATCCCGTACGAGGTGCTGGATTTCACGGCCGACTTCCGGGAACAGATCATTGAAAAATTCGTCCGCGTGTATGAGGCGGGCGGCACGCCGAACCCCTGCATCGACTGCAATAAATATATGAAGTTCCGCCATCTGCTGGACTGGGCCCGGGCACACGGCATGGAGTATGTGGTCACGGGCCACTATGCCCGGGTGGAGCAGGACGAGGCCACCGGCCGTTTCCTGCTCAAAAAGGGGCTGGACGAGGGCAAAGACCAGAGCTACGTGCTCTACAACCTCACTCAGGAGCAGCTGGCGCATATCCGTCTGCCGCTGGGCGGCCTGCACAAGACTGAGGTGCGCGAGATCGCGGAGCAGCACAAATTTGTCAATGCCCGCAAGCACGACAGTCAGGACATCTGCTTCGTGCCGGATGGCGACTATGCCCGCTTTATGGAGGACTTCACCGGCAAACACTACCCGGCAGGTGATTTTCTGGATGAGAGCGGCAGGGTGGTGGGCACCCACAACGGCGCGGTGCGGTACACCATCGGCCAGCGCAAGGGGCTGGGCCTTGCCATGGGGGCACCTGTGTACGTCTGCGGCAAGGACATGCAGGCAAACACCGTCACGGTAGGGCCGGAGGAGATGTTGTTCGACCGCATCGTGTATGCGGACGAGGTGAACTGGATCGCCATTCCGGAGCTGACCGGGCCGCTGCGGGTCACAGCCCGCACCCGGTACCATCAGGTGGAGCAGGCCGCCACCGTCTACCCGGCGGAGTGCGGCTTCCGGCTGGAATTTGACCAGCCCCAGCGCGCCCCTACGCCCGGTCAGGCCGTGGTGCTGTATCAGGGCGACACCGTGCTGGGCGGCGGCACCATTACGAGAGTGGAAAAGTAACAAGGAGAACAAAATGCAAAATCAGTATTCCCGCACGCAGTTGCTGCTGGGCGCGGAAGCTATGGAAAAACTGCACAATTCCCGCGTGGCGGTGTTCGGCATCGGCGGCGTGGGCGGCTACACGGTGGAAGCGCTGGCGCGCAGCGGCGTGGGGGCACTGGATCTGATCGATGATGATAAAGTCTGCCTGACCAACCTCAACCGCCAGATCATCGCCACCCGCAGCACGGTAGGGCAATATAAGGTAGATGTGGCTGCGCAGCGCATCCACGACATTGACCCGGACATCAGGGTGACCACCCACCGGTGCTTCTTTGGCCCGGAAACACAGGACCAGTTCGACTTTACCCAGTACGACTATGTGGTGGATGCCATTGACACCGTTACCGGAAAGCTGGCGCTGGTGATGAAGTGCAAGGAGGCAGGCACCCCCATCATCTGCTCCATGGGCGCAGGCAACAAGATGGACCCGACCCGCTTTGAAGTGACCGATATCTACAAGACCTCGGTCTGCCCGCTGGCCAAGGTGATGCGCACCGAGTGCCGCAAGCGCAAAATCAAGCACCTGAAGGTGGTCTACTCCAAAGAGCCTGCCATGACCCCCATCGAGGATGACGCTATCAGCTGCAAGAATCACTGCATCTGCCCTCCGGGCACCCAACGCAAGTGCACCCAGCGCCGCTCGGTGCCGGGCTCCAATGCCTTTGTACCCTCGGTGGCCGGCCTGATCATCGGCGGCGAGGTGGTAAAAGACCTTGTGGGCTTTGTACCGATGAAGGGCTGATATTTAAAATATTTTTTACGGAACCCCGGAAAAGTCTGCGGATTTTTCTGGGGTCCTTTCTGTTATGGGCAATGTCACCGCTGCGGCACAGGCTTCAAAAATACTGCAAAAATAAATTTGCAACTAATTTGCATTTTGGTATTGCAATTGGAGAGAATATCGTGTATAATCATCCCTGTTCAAAAATGCAACCAATTTGCAATTTACTAAAATGAAGCGACGAACGGTCGTTTTTAGGAGCGTATATGGAACTGTTTCTGGATGTTCTGGGCGAATCTCTGGTGGATACCGCCAAGATGCTGCCCTTCCTGTTTTTGGCTTATCTTCTGATCGAGTATATCGAGACCCGCCACGGTGAGCGCATTGAAGCACTGCTGGCAGGCGGCGGGCGCTGGGGCGCGATTCCGGGCGCGGTGCTGGGCTGTGTGCCGCAGTGTGGCTTTTCGGCCATTGCGTCCAACTTCTACTCCTCCCGCGTCATCACGCTGGGCACCCTGATGGCCGTCTACCTTGCCACCAGCGACGAAGCCATCCCGCTGCTGGTATCCATGCCGGCCTACTGGGATAAGCTGGCTGTGCTCATGGTCATCAAGGTGGTATACGCCATTGTGGTGGGCTTTGTGCTGGATTTTGTGCTGCGCGGCGTGCTGCCCAAATCGCTGTGCGGCGGCTACACCGGCCACGCGGATGAAGTGGACTGCCACGAGGAGCACAGCGACGAAGCCGGAAATGCACAGCCCATCTGGAAGGCAGCCCTGCGCCACACGCTGGAGATCTTTGTGTTCATTTTTGCGTTCAGTCTGGTGTTCGGCCTGATCGTGGAAGGCGTGGGCGAAGATGTGTTTGCAGACCTTCTGGGCAGCATGGGCTTCTTCCAGCCGGTAGTGGCTGCGCTGGTGGGCCTGATCCCCAACTGCGCCGCCAGCGTGCTGCTGACCCAGCTGTATGTGGAGGGTGCTCTGCGCTTTTCCAGTCTGGTGGCGGGCCTTTGCACCGGTGCAGGCGTGGGCCTTGCGGTGCTGTGGCGCACCAATCCTTCGTGGAAGCAGAACCTGTTCATCACCGGCCTGACATGGGGTGCAGGCGCATTCCTCGGCGTGGCAATGCAGGTGGTCGTGGCCGTGTTTGCGTGATCACGAGAAGAAGCTGCAAAGAAAACGGCATCGTGAAACAAAATAAGGCTATTGCATGGAATTCTGTGCAGTAGCCTTATTTTTATGCCCAAATGCACCCCAATTTTAAAAAAGTATGGTATACTGGTACAAAACTCAGTTCCATAGGGGAGAATAGAATGCAATATAAGATTCTGGCAAGCGATTATGACAATACACTGGTGCCCTTTGGCGAGAGCAAGCCCCGCCAGAAGGTGGTCAAGGCGGTAAAGAAGCTGCAGGCCGCAGGCGGCAGATTTGTGCTCAGCACCGGACGTGCGTATCCGTGCGTCAACCTCAAAGGCCAGCTGGGCGGAATCCGGTTCGATTATGCCATCACCTGCAACGGTGCCTGTGTGGTGGACCGCGAGGGCCGCATCGTGGCCGAGCACCCGCTCACCGCTGAGGAAATGTACGCGCTGGTGGATTTCTGCGAGGATTATAACTATCCGCTGCAGTTCAATTTCAGGGATGCCTGCTACGCCTACTGCGAGTATGAATATCTGCACAGGGGCTATCAGCAGATGAACAGCATCGGGCTGGACTGTATGGACGGCGAAGATCAGGACCGCCACCTGATCGATATGCCCCACGCGGCCTTTGCGGCCATGCCGCCGGAGCGTGTGGCGGACTTCAACGCCAAGTACGGCCATCTGGGCCTGCACTGGATGCAGGTGGGCGCGCAGAATGCCGACGGCCTGTGCTACTACGACATCGTGCGCGGTGGAATGGACAAGGGCGTGGGCCTTGCCGACCTGTGCGAAAAGATGGGCCTGACACTGGCCGATGCCGTGGCGGCAGGCGATTCTGCCAACGATGTGGCCATGCTGAAGGCAGCGGGCCTTGGCTGCTGCATGGCAAACGGCACGCCGGACGCAAAGGCTGCCGCCGACCGCATCATTGGCGATGTGCGGGAGGACGGCCTTGCCGACCTGATCGATGAGCTGTGGTTCGACGGCCCCAGAGCAGAGCCGTCCGGCCGCGACCTTGGCTCGCCTTGGGATAAAATTGAAAGTGCAGGCGGACAATGAGCTTTGAACCGGTGTATAACGAACACAGCCGGGCGCTGATCCTTGGCACATGGCCCAGCCCCAAAAGCTGGGAGATGGCCTTTTACTACGGCCACCCGCAGAACCGCTTCTGGCCCGTGCTGGCCGCGCTGACCGGTGAGCCGGTGCCTGCCCGTGAGGACATTGAAGCCAAAAAGCAGATCATCCTGCGCCATGGGCTGGCCCTCTGGGACACGCTGGAACGCTGCACCATCACCGGCGCAGCGGATGCTTCCATCAAGGATGCAGTGCCGAATGATATTGCCGCTCTGCTGGAAAAGGCACCCATCGAAGCAGTATTCTGCAACGGAGCCACCGCATACCGGATCTATACAAAGTATCTGCAGCCGGTGTCCGGCATTGCAGCGGTAAAGCTGCCCAGCACCAGCCCGGCAAACGCTGCCTGCCGCCCGGAAAAGCTGCGCGAAATCTGGGGCGCGGCTCTCTTGCCGTGGATCAACAAATGATGGCCAGGTTGTAAATTATCCGTGAAAGACTTGCGTTTTTCGCGGGGTGCGGTATTATGGGTAACATAAGGGGCAATGCCCCGGACAAGGAGAAGAAACATGAGCAAGATCATCCGCACCAGAAAGCCCAGCGTTCTGCCATTTTATGCAATGGCACTGGTCTTTTTGGTATTGTGCGCGGTACTGCCGGTGTATAAGCTGTGGGCGCTGCTGGCGGCGCTGGGCGTGCATTTGTGGCCTTTGGTGCGGCACAGAAGGTCTGCCCGCCCGGGTGGTGGAGCACGAAGTGCCTTTCCACACCGGTGTGGAGGATGTGGACGCGATGCTGACCGACATTCAGCAAAAACTGGATACCCTGCACACCCTCAACGAGCAGCTGCCGGACCCGCAGCTCTCTGCCGCCATGACCCGCATGGAAAAGGCGGGCCGCTCCATTGTGGAAGCGGTGGAAGCAAACCCGGAAAAGGCAAAGCAGGTGCGCAGGTTCGCAAACTATTACCTGCCGGATGCGGTGAACGTTCTGCAGCAGTATGCAAAGCTGGCAAAGCAGGGCGTGCGCGGCGAGAATGCCGCAGCCATCCGTACCGAGGTGGAGCACAATGCTGCTTCCATTGCCACGGCGTTTGAAAACCAGCTGGATGCCCTGTACGCCGCCGAGAGCATGGACCTTTCTGCAGATATCACGGTGCTGCAGAACATGCTCAAAGGGCAGGGCCTGAGCTAAAAAAGGTAAACGGTATTTGGAAAGGAAGGAATCTCTTATGGCTGATAATACATTCAACTTTGACCTCGATGCACCCGCAGTACCCACCCTGACGCTGGACCCACCCCGGCAGAAGAGGAAAAGGCAGCACCCGCCCAGCAGGAAGCTGCCGCACCGGAGCAGCCGCAGGTGAACCTGACCCCGGAAGAACAGGCCATGGTGGATCAGTTTGCTGAAAAGATCGATATTACCAACAGCCAGCAGGTGCTGCAGTACGGTTCCGCCTGTCAGAAGAAGATTGGCGATTTCTCCGAGGCCGCCCTTTCCAAGGTGGCCACCAAGGATCTGGGCGAAGTGGGCGATATGATCACCAGCCTGATCGGTGAGCTGAAGAGCTTTGATGCAGGCGAGGAAGAAAAAAGGGCATCCTCGGCTTCTTCAAGAAGAAGGGCGACCAGCTGGATGCCATGAAGATGAAGTACAACAAGGCCGAGACCAACGTGGAAAAGATCCAGTCCATGCTGGAGGGCCATCAGGTGCAGCTGCTCAAGGACATCGCCATGCTGGATAAGATGTATGATCTGAACATGGCCTACTTCAAGGAGCTGAGCATGTATATCCTTGCCGGCAAAAAGAAGCTGGCCGATGTGCGCGCAAACGAGCTGCAGCAGGCCATGGATAAGGCCAAGGTTTCCGGCCTGCCGGAGGATGCACAGGCGGCTCGTGATCTGGCCGACCAGTGCGAGCGCTTTGAAAAGAAGCTCTATGATCTGGAGCTGACCCGCAACATCAGCCTGCAGATGGGGCCGCAGATCCGTCTGCTGCAGAACAACGACACCATGATGGCAGAGAAGATCCAGTCCACCATCGTCAACACCATCCCCCTGTGGAAGAACCAGATGGTGCTGGCACTGGGTCTGGCCCACAGCCAGCAGGCCATGCAGGCCGAGCGTGCCGTGACCGACATGACCAACGACCTGCTCAAGAAGAACGCCGAGGCCCTGAAGATGGGTACCATCGAGACCGCAAAGGAGAGCCAGCGCGGTGTGGTGGACATCGAGACCCTGCAGCAGACCAACAAGAGCCTGATCGAGACGCTGGACGAGCTGAACAAGATCCAGAGCGAGGGCCGCGCAAAGCGCGCTGCCGCCGAGCAGGAGCTGAACCGCATCGAGGACGAACTGAAAGCAAAAATGATGGAGATCCGGAGCTGAGATGGCAAACGCAGATTTTTCGCAAAAACAGAACAGCACTTCCGGCGGTTTTGACGCGGGCAGCTACCGCGAACAAAAGCAGCCGGAGCAGGCCGTGCCGCTGACACCTCTGCAGCAGAAGCTGACAGGGCTGGAAGCAAAGCTGCCCGCAGCCCTTTCCACCCGCGCAGCTGCACTGGCGCTGAGCGTGGTGGTGATGCTGGCGGCCTTTTTGGGCTTTGGCAGCGCCAAGCTGCGCAGCCGGTACAACGAAGTCCGCAAATGGTACACGGTGGGTGTGGCGGCAGACAACGGCTATAACCTCAACGAGGAGCTGACCACCCGCATGAAGACGGCGGCAAACATCATCACTACCGCCAGCAGCACGCTGGGAGCGGACAGTGCCGAGGTGCAGGCCGCACAGAGCGCGCTGAGCGATTTTACCGCCTGTCTGGAAGCCGTGCAGAACGGCGGCAAAAGTCAGGCACTCACCTCGCTGCCCTATTATCAGGGCAGCACGATGCATGCGCTGTATCAGGCCAACGAGGTGCTGGGGTCGCGGATCGATCAGCTCTACGCAAAGCTGCAGGAGCAGGCCGCAGACCCCATGAAGATGGGCGCGGTGCAGGGCCAGTACGGCCAGTTCAACAGTGCGGCTACCATCATCGGCACCCTGAAATACAACGATGCCGTTTACGACTACCAGAAAGAGACCGGCGGCTTCCCGGCCAGCGTGCTGGGAGCCATTGCCGGTGTAAAGGAGGTTGAACCCTTCGCATGAAAAATTTTGCAAAACGCGTAAGCGCTCTGGTGCTGGCCCTTGTGGTGGGCGCAGCGGCCCTGTGCCCGGCGGCCCTTGCCGCCGCCAGCCTGCCGGACCTGCCCAAAGACGAATGTGTGGTGGATGATGCCAACATCCTGAGCGACAGCACTACCCAGACCATCGTTGATCTGAACAACCAGCTGCAGTCCAGCTGCAACGGAGCACAGATCGGCGTACTGACTGTAGATTATACGGGTAATTATTCCACTGAGGATTATGCAACACAGGCCTTCAACGCCTGGGGCATCGGCTCGGCTTCCGAGAACAACGGTGTGCTGATCCTGCTGGTGATGGAATCGCCCATCTACGAGGACGGCGATTACTACGTGACCTACGGCGACGGCTTCCGCAACACCACGCTGGAAAGTCAGGCCAGCGCCATCGCTCAGACCATGGAAGGTGATTTTGTTAACCGCGATTACAGCGATGCAGTAATCACCTGTGCCAACAATGTGGCCGACACCATTGCAAGTGTTTATGGGGTAAATCTGAACAATGGCAGCTACGACGACGGCAGCTACGCGGAGCCGGACGACGGCCCCACCACCTTTGGGGATATCGTTCTGGGTATCGTGATCCTGTTCATGTCCCTGATGGTGATGCTGATCATCGTACTGTTCGTGTTCCGGGTGTTCATTGCACCCATCGGCCACGCAGCAGGCTGGAACTGGGGCCCCTTCGCATGGGGCTACATGGCAGGTTCGGCCCGTCGGCACCGTCCCGGCCCGCCGCCCCCTCCGGGCCCCGGCTTCGGCCCCGGATACGGCCCGGGCTATGGCCCCCGGCCCCCGCAATGACCGGCCCCGCCCGCCCCGGAACAACAACCGGCGTCCGCCCCGTCCTCCCATGGGCGGCGGCTTTGGCGGCGGGTCCTTCGGTGGCTCCCGCGGAGGCGGCTCCTTTGGGGGCGGCTCGTTCGGCGGCGGCAGCTTCGGCGGCGGCTCCTTCGGTGGAATGGGCGGCGGCGGCAGCCACGGCGGCGGCGGTGGCCGCGGCCGTTAAAAACACAAAAACACGGAGAACTGCTGTGGGCGGTATGCCTGCGGCAGTTCTCTTTTTCGGTTTCAGGTGTGAAGGAAATTCATTTGACAAATCAACTTTGTTAACCTATACTGAGAAACATGCATAATAAGCCAGAAATAAAGGCTCTGAGGGTGGAAAAGCCGCAGAGCAGGGAACGATAAAAATAGAGGGAGAAAACCATGCTGACTCTGGATAAGATCTACCATGCAGCCTTTGTGCTCAAGGATGTTGCCCGCAAGACCGACCTCATCGAGGCACCCAAGCTCTCCAAGGACTGCCAGCTGTACCTGAAAACCGAAAACCTGCAGGCCACCGGCAGCTTTAAGGTGCGCGGTGCTTACTATAAGATCAGCCAGCTTTCCGAGGAGGAGAGCGCCAAGGGCGTGATCGCCTGCTCTGCCGGCAACCACGCACAGGGCGTGGCGCTGGCTGCTACCCGTCGCGGCATCAAGAGCATCGTCTGTATGCCGGACGGTGCCCCCATCATGAAGGTGGAGAATACCAAGAATCTGGGCGCAGAGGTGTGTCTGGTGCCCGGCACCTACGATGATGCCCACGACAAGGCTGTGGAGCTGCAGGAAGAGACCGGCATGACCTTTATCCACCCCTATGACGATGAGCAGGTCATCGCGGGGCAGGGAACCATTGGTCTGGAAATTCTGGATCAGCTGCCGGATGTGGATGCGGTCGTTGTGCCGGTGGGCGGCGGCGGCCTGATCTCCGGCGTGGCCTTTGCCATCAAGAGTCTGCGCCCGGAGGTGAAGGTCTATGGCGTACAGGCCGAGGGTGCACCCAGCATGTACCGCAGCCTGCACGAGCATAAGTACCAGACCCTGAAAGCCGTTTCTACCTTTGCAGACGGCATTCAGGTCAAGACTCCCGGTGAGCTGACCTACCAGATCTGTGAGCAGTATGTGGACGACATCGTGACCGTGAGCGAGGATGAGACCGCTGCCGCCATCCTCTCGCTGATGGAGAACCAGAAGCTGGTTGCCGAGGGTGCCGGAGCCGTGCCGGTGGCTGCAGTGCTGTTCCACAAGCTGCCGGTCGAGGGCAAAAAGGTGGCCTGCGTCGTCTCCGGCGGCAACATCGATGTGAACATCCTCAACCGCGTGATCACCCGTGGTCTGGTCATGAGCGGCCGCAAGGCGAACATGACCATTGCGCTGGAGGACAAGCCCGGCCAGCTCAAGAAGGTGGCCGAGATCGTGTCCCGCTGCGGCAGCAATGTGGTGTCGGTGCAGCACGATGGCTCCGATCCCAACATGCCCATTTCCAGCTGCTTCCTCAAGCTCACCCTTGAGACCCGCGATGCCGAGCAGATCGAGCAGATCCGCGCAGAGCTTGCAAAAGAGGGTTTCCAGCTTGTGAGCGAAAGAGTATAATAGAAGAAAAAAGAAAGGAACGTTTTATCATGAAAGTCGTTTCCACTTCCAACGCACCCGCAGCCATCGGCCCTTACAGCCAGGCGATCGATCTGGGCAATATGGTGTTTGTTTCCGGCCAGATCCCGGTAGACCCTGCTACCGGCAAGATGGCCGATACGGTTGAAGAGCAGGCTGCACAGAGCCTTGCAAACCTCAAGGCCATTCTGGCCGAGGCTGGCCTTTCCATGGCAAATGTGGTCAAGACTGTCATCTTCCTTGCTGACATCAACGATTTTGCCGCTGTGAATGCCGTGTATGCCAAGGCCTTTGCTGAGCCGTTCCCTGCCCGCAGCTGCGTGCAGGTGGCCGCCATTCCCAAGGGCGCAAAGCTGGAGATCGAGTGCATCGCCGTGCGCGAATAATCAGGCCTAAACACAAAAGGGGCTGTGCCGCTGGCACAGCCCCTTTTGCATGTATGAGGAAGAATGAGAACAGCAATTACGGGCGCAGACCCATGCCGCCCTCCAGCGTGAGAGTCTCGCCGGACAGATACTTGAAGTCCGGCATGGCCAGCTGCACGCATACCCGGCCGATCTCGGTCTCGGGGTTGGCGTAGTGGCCCATGGGCGGCATCTTGACGTTGGCTTTGAACGCATCCGGGTATGCCTGCTGGAACTGCTCCAGCTTGGCGGTCCAGGCCAGCGGGCAGATCACGTTGACATTGATGCCATCCTTGCCCCACTCGGTAGCGGCCACGCGGGACAGGCCGCGGATGCCCTCCTTGGCGGCAGCGTAGGCGCACTGGCCAAAGTTGCCAAACAAGCCTGCACCGGATGCAAAGTTGATCACGCTGCCCTTGGACTTGGCCAGATAGGGATAGCAGGCCTTCATATAGTAAAATGCAGCGTACAGGCCGGAATAAAGGGCAAGATCAAACTGCTCGGTGGTGTGCTCTGCCAGCGGCACGCCGGAAGCGGATGCCTGTGCGTTGTTCACCAGCACTTGAATGCCACCAAAGGTATCCACAGCCTGATTGACGACATTTTGCACGGTGGCTTCGTTGTCGGTGCCTGCACACACATCTGCCTGCACCGGCAGAACGCGGATGCCATACTTGGCTTCCAGCTCGTTTTTTGCCTCTTCCAGTTTTTTCACATTACGGCCAGTGATGACCAGATTTGCGCCCTCTTTTGCAAAGGCGGTGGCAATGCCATAGCCGATGGAGCCGCAGCTGCCATCGGAAAGTACGGCGCGGCCTGCGCCGGTGATGATAGCGGTCTTACCCGTTAAAAAGCCCATAGTTGCCCTCCAGAAGTGCTCAATTGGCTGATGTTGGCCATATTATAGCCTGAATTTCAATAGAATGCAAGGCTTTTTACCGATAAATAAAAAATAGACAAAGAATGCCGAGAAGGTGAAAAAATTCACGACTTCTCGGCATTTTGTGAAAGATTTGTCAGAGATTTTGATGTTAAAATAAAGACAAACTAATTACTTCTGCACGCCCGCCTCGCACTGCTCAATAAACTGCTTTGCCACGCGGGGACTGCGGCCGCCGGCGCGGATGGCAAAGGCTTCGGCTTTGACCAGCAGCTGATCCATCGGCATGTCGATGCCGTGCTGCTTTGCCAGTTCGGCCAGAATGGTCTCAAACCGGGCCTTCTCCGGCCGCTGGAAAGTGACCGTCAGGCCGAATCGGGCCGAAAGGCTCATCAGCTCCTGCCGGGTATCGGCTTCATGGATGTCGTCGCCGGTGCGGTCGGTCAGTGTTTCTTTAATAAGGTGGCGGCGGTTGGAGGTGGCGTATACCGCAATGTTCTTGGCCCGGCCGCCCACGCTGCCCTCCAGAATGGCCTTGAGCGCGGCAAAGTTGTCGTCGTTGGCGGTAAAGCTCAGGTCGTCGATGAACAGGATGAACTTGAGCGGGTTCGCCGCCAGCCTGTCCATCAGCTCCGGGATCTGGTAGAGCTGGTTCTTCTTCACTTCCACCAGCCGCAGGCCTTCAGGTGCAAACTCATTGGCAATGGCTTTCACCGCACTGGACTTGCCGGTGCCTGCATCGCCGTACAGCAGCACATTGTTGGCGGGCATCCCGGCCAGCAGGGCCTTTGTGTTGGCAATGACCTTTTCGCGCTCCTTCTCGTAGCCGGGCAGCTCGGAAAGGCGCTGGGGGTCCGGGTATTTCACCGGCACCAGCTGGCCGTTCTCCACCGTGAACACATGGTGCTTGGCAAACATGCCGTAGCCCTTTTTTCCCACCTCGCTCATGCGCTGGGCGTAGGCGGCAGGCAGGTCGATGCTGGAGGTCTCCCACCGGGGCAGGAAAGCCAGCTCCTGCGCCTGCCCTATGGCAGAACCGGCAGCGGCCAGCAGCTCGTCCAGCGTCAGGCCGCACAGAGCCTGCAGAAAAGCCAGTTCACTGTCCAGCGCGGTCTGCAGTGCAGGGGCAAGGGTGCCCGATGCAGCCTGACGTACGCAGACGGTCTCGGCTTCCAGCACAGCGGCGCTGAGGTAGCTGCCCCAGTTGGTGGTGTGCTCGAACAGTGCGGCTTCAAATTGGGCCACAGCGTCGCACACCGGGCCATAGCCGGGCGCACCGGCTTCCATGCGGTCGGTCAGGTCCAAAAGCTTTGCCACAACGGGGTCGTCCAGCAGGCTGCGGAAAACAACAAGCCCGTGCAGCCGGGCATTCCATTCTCTCAATTTCATATTCCTGTCCTCTAGTTGGTCTTAAATTAAACGCGCAGGCGCGCATATCAGAAGTATACAGCGCATTGTGCCATGGCGCAAGAGGTGTTCAATTAACTTCATGTTTGGGGTGATTCAGGTTACAAATTGTCGATTGACAAAAGGCCGATTTATAGTATAATTTACATCAACAAATGCGCAGATGGGAAAAAGTACCACACGATCCCCACTGTTCAGAGAGCTGCCGTCTGGTGCAAGGCAGTCAGTGCTTCGTGCGGAAAATCATCCCGGAGCAGCCTGCCCAACGGGTGCAAAACCCTTGTAAGCAGCGCCGGTTGCAGCCGTTACCGTGCAGGGCTTTGTTGGAAGCCCGTGAGAGGGTGTGCACAGCACGCCAACGAGAGTGGTACCGCAGAGAGCTTGATGATCACAAGGTCTTTGTCTCTTGATAACAGGGGACAAAGGCCTTTTCTTTTAAAAAGAAGCTCCCCGGGAACGTGTAAAAAGTGGAAAAAGGTTAGGAAAACAGGAGAAACTCACCATGCAGTTGAATGGTTCTCAGATTTTTGTGGAGGTCCTCTGCGAGCAGGGCGTGGACACCCTTTTGGTTATCCCGGCGGCGCAGTGCTGAACCTTTACGATGAACTGTACAAAAATTCGGACCGCATCACCCATGTGCTGACGGCACATGAACAGGGCGCGGCCCACGCGGCAGACGGTTATGCCCGTGCCACCGGCCGCACCGGTGTGGTGCTGGCCACCAGCGGCCCGGGTGCCACCAATCTGGTCACCGGCATTGCCACAGCCTATATGGACTCGGTGCCCATGGTGGCCTTCACCGGCAACGTAGCCACGGCGGGCCTTGGCAAGGACGGCTTTCAGGAAGCCTACATTGAGGGCATCACGATGCCCATTACCAAGCACAACTTCACGGTGCGCCGGGTGGAAGAGCTGGCCGATACCATGCGCTCTGCCTTCCGTATTGCACAGAGCGGCCGCAAGGGCCCGGTGCTGGTGGATATCCCCAAGGACGTGACAGCGGCGGTATGCGAGTTCACCCCCAAAAAGCCGGAGCCCATCCGCACCGTTACCACCTTCAACGCGGAGCAGGTCAAGTGGGCAGCGGATCTTATCAATGCGGCCCAGCGACCGCTGGTCTACTTTGGCGGCGGCGTGCGCAGCGCAGCCTCCTGCCAGCCGCTGCGTGATCTGCTGCACAAGGCAGAGATCCCGGCCACCTATACCCTGATGGCCGCAGGCGTTGTGCCCTACGGCGACCCGATGAACATTGGCATGGTGGGTATGCACGGCTGTTACACCTCCAATCGTGCCGTGGCCGACTGCGACGTGCTGATCGCAGTGGGTACCCGCTTCTCGGACCGTGTGGCCCTGAACCCCAAGACCTTTGCAAAGAATGCCACCATCATCCAGATCGACATCGACCCCAGTGAGCTGGGCAAGAATGTGGAGGTCGACCTTTCCATCGTGGGCGATGCCGCTTACGTGCTGAACGCCATGCTGCCGCAGATCGAGGAAAAGAAGCATCCCGATTGGATGAAGATGATCCATGAGTGGCAGGCACAGGATTACCACCCGGTGTCCGACCCCACCCGCCTGATGCCCCATCAGGTGATCGGCGAGGTGTGCAACCAGTGCGGCCCGGAGGCCGTGTATGTGACCGATGTGGGCCAGCACCAGATGTGGGCGGCACAGTACCTGCGCCACGCCAAGAGCCGCGGCTTTATCACCAGCGGCGGTCTGGGTACCATGGGCTTTGGCTACGGTGCCGCCATTGGCGCACAGATGGCTCTGGGCCGCGACCAGCGGGTGGTCATGTTTACCGGCGACGGCTCCTTCCACATGAACCTGAACGAGGCCTGCACCGCCGTGAGCTATGAGCTGCCCATCATCACCGTGATCTTCAACAATTCGGTGCTGGGCATGGTGCGCCAGTGGCAGACCATCTTCTACGAAAAGCGCTACAGCCAGACCGATCCCCACCGCAAGACGGACTTCGTCAAGCTGGCCGAGGGCTTTGGCCTGAAGGGCTACCGCTGCAGAAACCTGCCGGAGTTTCAGGCTGCTTTTGCCGATGCAATGAAGCAGAAAGGCCCTACTTGGATCGAGTGCATCATCGATAAGGACGAAAAGGTGCTGCCCATGATCCCCGGCGGCGGCGACATCAACGATATCATCATGGAATAAGGAGGGCACAGCAATATGGAATCCAACAAGCGCAGGGTCATCAGCCTGCTGGTGGACAACCAGAGCGGTGTTCTGGCCCGTGTGTCCAACCTGTTCTGCCGCCGCGGCTTCAACATCGACAGCCTGACGGTCTCGGCCACCAACGACCCGGCAGTCAGCCGCATCACCGTGACCATTACCAGCGATGACAAGGCCCTCAAGCAGCTGATCCTGCAGACCGAACGGCTGGAAGTTACCCGTCAGGTGTTCGTGCTGGACGGCGAAAAATCTCTGGAACGGGAACTGCTGCTGCTGAAGGTAGCATCCGATGTGCACAACCGCAGCGAGCTGCGGGAGATCGCCAGTATTTACAAGGCCAAGATCATCGACCTTTCGCCGGACAGCATGGTGTTCGAGCTGATCGGCAAGCCGGATAAGATCGATGCCTTCCTGAAAATGTTTACAGATTACAAAATTTTGGAGCAGTGCCGCACCGGCGTTACCGCACTGGAGCGCGGCGGGATGCATCAGCATATGCAGAAGCCTCCGCAGGAGGTGCGCGAAGCACAGCTGCCTCTGCCGGGGACCCACTGCCCGGAGAGAAAGTAAGAACGAACCCTCTCCGTCACGGCTGCGCCGTGCCACCTCTCCCGAAGGGCGAGGTTTTATGCATCATCAAAAGAGAAGGTATGATAAAAGCTCCCCCCTCGGGGGAGCTGGCATCGAGCAAAGCGAGATGACTGAGAGGGTTAAAACTTTGCTTTTCCGCTCTCAAGGAGCGAAAAAATAAAATGTTTACAATCAGCCACTGAATAAACACAAAACAAAAAAGGAGAACAACTACCATGGCTATCAAGAAATACTACGATTCCGACTGCAACCTCGGCGTGCTGGACGGCAAGACCGTCGCTGTCATCGGCTTCGGCAGCCAGGGCCACGCCCATTCCGAGAACCTGGCCGAGAGCGGCGTGAATGTCGTCGTCGGCCTGCGCAAGGGCTCTGCTCACTGGGAGAAGGCTTCTGAGTTCGCAGCAACTCACGAGAACTTCAAGGTCATGGAAGTGGAAGAAGCTGCCAAGGCCGGCGACGTTGTCATGATGCTGGTGCCCGACGAGCTGTGCGCTGACATCTACAACAAGCAGGTGGCTCCCTACATGACCGAGGGCAAGGCACTGGCCTTTGCACACGGCTTCAACATCCACTTCAAGACCATCACCGCTCCCAAGAATGTGGACGTTATCATGATCGCTCCCAAGGGCCCCGGCCACATCGTCCGCCGCCTGTACACCGAGGGTGAGGGCTGCCCCTCTCTGATCTGCGTGGAGCAGGACTACACCGGCAAGGCTAAGGATATTGCTCTGGCATACGCTTCCGGCATCGGCGCTGGCCGTGCAGGCATCCTGCAGACCACCTTCAAGGAGGAGACCGAGACCGACCTGTTCGGTGAGCAGGCAGTGCTCTGCGGCGGCGTCTGCGAGCTGATCCAGGCTGGCTTCGACACGCTGGTCGAGGCCGGCTACGCCCCCGAGATGGCCTACTTTGAGACCTGCCACGAGATGAAGCTGATCGTTGACCTGATCAACGAGGGCGGCTTCTCCAAGATGCGTTACTCCATCTCCAACACCGCTGAGTACGGCGACTACCGCACCGGCAAGCGCCTGATCACTGCCGAGACCCGCAAGGAGATGAAGAAGGTTCTGACCGAGATCCAGGACGGCACCTTCGCTTCCGAGTTCCTGACCGAGATGAGCCCCAACGGCGGCCGCAAGGTGCACTTCCTGGCAAAGCGCCGCATGGAAGCAGAGCTGCCCATCGAGAAGGTCGGCGCAGAGCTGCGCGGCATGATGAGCTGGCTGAAGAAGTAAGGGGAAAACCCTCTCAGGCCGCCTTTCGGCGGCCAGCTCCCCCGAAAGGGGGAGCTTTTGTTGAAAGTGGAAACCTTATAGATCCTCCGCAAAAACC
>ENA-OQJC01000169-OQJC01000169.1-human-gut-metagenome-genome-assembly--contig:-NODE-169-length-19847-cov-3.666937_pt1 | contig 19847 bp, 19 predicted proteins | sample MGYA00242600_ERZ504766 | MGnify/ENA primary metagenome ERZ504766 (study PRJEB26092, sample SAMD00036364) | human gut metagenome | host: Homo sapiens | study: EMG produced TPA metagenomics assembly of...
TTGGCATCCCGGTGCCGCAGTGCTCGCTGGGTTCGTCTGATCAGCGAGCTGTACAACAGCTTCACCACCCATCCTTATCAGATCATCCCGCCGATGGTGGTCATGAGCCTGCTGATGATGAGCTTCAACCTCGTGGCCGACGGCCTGCGTGAGGCTCTGGACCCCAAGATGAAGAGTATGTAAGGAGGAACACCCCATGCCTGAAACAAAAAAGAACAAGGTCTTGTCGGTGCGAGACCTTGATATCACCTTTAAGACCACCGCAGGCCCGGTGCACGCCATCCGCGGCGTGAACATCGACCTGTACAAGGGCGAAACGGTGGCGCTGGTGGGCGAATCCGGCTCCGGCAAGTCCGTTACCATGAAGGCCGCCATGGGCATTCTGGCCCAGAACGCTACCGTGAACAGCGGTTCCATCCAGTTCAGCTACCATCACGCCGACGGCAGCCCCGAGACGGTGGATCTGCTGCAGAAGGACAAAAAGTGGATTCGCCGCCACATCAACGGCAAGCGCATCGCCATGGTGTTTCAGGACCCCATGACCAGCCTTGACCCCACCATGCCCATCGGCAAGCAGATCATGGAGGGCATGCTGTGGCACTACAAGATGCCCAAGGATGCCGCCTACAAAAAGGCTGTGCAGCTGCTGGAAGAGGTGGGCATCACCGATGCCGAAAAGCGCATGAAGAGCTACCCGCACCAGCTGTCCGGCGGTATGCGCCAGCGTGTGGTCATTGCTATTGCACTGGCCTGCGACCCCGACCTGCTGATCTGTGACGAGCCCACCACGGCACTGGATGTGACCATTCAGGCCAAAATTCTGGAGCTGATCCGCAGCATCCAGCGTGAGCGCGGCATCTCGGTCATTTACATCACCCACGATCTGGGCGTTGTGGCAAAGGTGGCCGATTATGTGGACGTGATGTACGCAGGCAAGATCGTGGAGACCGGCACCATCGACGAGATCTTCTACGAGCCGCGCCACCCCTACACATGGGGCCTGCTTTCCGCCATGCCCGATCTGAACACCGCAGACGACCGTCTGTACACCATTCCGGGTTCGCCGCCGAACCTGCTGCATGAGAAGCAGGGCGATGCCTTTGCGCCGCGCAACCATTATGCCCTGAACATCGACGACGAAGTGGACCCGCCCATGTTCAAGATCAGCGACACCCACTATGCAGCTACATGGCTGCTGGACCCCCGCGCACCCAAGGTGGACATGCCGCCTGAGCTTGCTCAGCGCATCGCCCGCATGCGTGCCGAGGCAGAAAAGATCAAGGAGGCGGAATAAATGGCAGGACAGAATGCTGCTCCGCTGCTGAAGGTCGAGGGCCTGAAGCAGTATTTCCGCGTGAGCAAGAGCTATACCGTCAAGGCTGTGGACAATGTCAGCTTTGAGATCTATCCCGGCGAGACCTATGGTCTGGTGGGCGAGTCCGGTTCCGGCAAGTCCACCATCGGCCGCAGCGTCATCCGCCTGTATGACCCCACTGCCGGCAAGATCACCTTTGATGGGCATGATATCAGCGGCAGGCTGAGCCGCGTGCAGAACGATACGCTGCGCACCCAGATGCAGATGATCTTTCAGGACCCCATGGCGTCCCTGAACCCCCGCAAAAAGGTGGAGGATATCATCGGCGAGGGTCTGGACATCCACCACATGTACAAGACCCGCGAAGAGCGCCGCGAAAAGGTGGAGAAAATTCTGGCCAAGGTGGGCCTTGCGCCCGAACATGCCGAGCGCTATCCCCACCAGTTCTCTGGCGGCCAGCGCCAGCGCGTGGGCATTGCCCGCGCCCTCATCATGAACCCCAAGCTCATCATCGCAGATGAGTGCATCTCGGCGCTGGACGTGTCCATTCAGGCGCAGGTGGTCAACCTGATGAAGGATATCCAGCAGGAGACCGGCACGGCCTACCTGTTCATTGCGCATGACCTTTCCATGGTCAAGTACATCTCGGACCGCATCGGCGTGCTGCATCTGGGCCACCTGCTGGAGACGGGTACGACCGAAGAGATCTTCGAGAATCCCATCCACCCCTACACCCGCAGCCTGCTGTCGGCCATCCCGCTGCCGAACCCCGTTGTGGAGAAGCGCCGCGTAGCCGAGACCTACGACTACGCCACTTCCGGCATCGATTACAACAAGGGCACCGATCACCATGTGAGCGGCAGCCACTATGTCAAGTGCACCGACGAAGAGTTTGCAAAATGGTGTAAATGATAGTAAACAAAGAAGGAGCGTTCCCGCGTGGAAACGCTCCTTCTTTGTTTTATTATAATGACGCAGAAAGGAATGGAATGCAGGAGATTCAGCAGTTATCGTAGCGGGCAAGGTTGCAGTTGCGGCGTTCGATAAAGTAGTACAGGGCTTTGCTCCGGCTGAAAAAGGCAAAGCGCATTTTATTGTAGAAGGACAAAATAGAACGGCTCTTTTGGTAGGCATGACGGATGAGCTGATCCGATTCAGGGTCTAAGGCAGAACGATAGAGGATCGGGTAATCATTCAGGGCCATATCCACAAAATAGGCATCGTTTTCCAGCATGTCAGGGTACAGCTTTTCAAGAAACAGATAACGCTCTGTGACCATCGCAAGCCTGTCCTGAAAGAACTTTATACAGTCTGTATGGAGAGTGCTGCCATCGCGCTGATAATAGTAATACAGGGGTTCGTCCGAGTACACGATCTGCCCTGCGTCGAACAGGATCTTGTGTGCAATGCCAAGATCTTCCATAACACGACCGACCGGAAACCGGATGGTGTCAAACAGTTCCCGTTTGCATAATTTATTCCATGCATAACATGCGTAGGTATCCTCCGTAAAAAGCTCCCGGATGGCATCAGCACCTTGAAAGAGCGTAACGTTTCGGGAAGAAAGCGGAGCAGGGACCTCCGGCGCGTCAGCATAGACGAGTTTCCAATGGACGGCAGAAATATCAGTGTGGTACTCATGGAGCAGATCATAAAGGGTCTCGATGAAATTTTCTGCAATGTAATCATCGCTGTCAACAAAGGAGATGTACGCACCGGATGCCGCATCCAGTCCCACATTCCGGGCATCGGATAGGCCACCGTTTTTCTTATGGATGACCCTGATGCGTGCGTCCCGCTGTGCCCATGCATCACAGAGTGCAGGGCAGTTATCGGGAGAACCATCATCGACCAGGATCACCTCAAGGTTCGGATATGTCTGGGCCAGAATGCTGGCGACACACCGGTCCAGATAGGGTTCTACTTTATATACCGGAACAATGACGGACACGAGTTCGTTATTTGTATTCTGCATGATATCCTCCTCCAAGCTGGTTTAATCATATCATGGGAGCAGGGATTCCGCAATGAGAACTTTATAAGTTTTGGGTTCAAGCGGTTATGAGAACGTCGCTAATTTTGAAATCCCGTTTTTCTTGTGAAATCTTGTGACTGTCTGATAATTCCATGAAAGTGCCTTTGTGTACTTTGATGTAACTTTTGGTGGCTTTTTGTCTCTAAAACGGCTCTTTGTACCCAGAACCGTACCCAAGAATTTTTGGGTACGAAACTCGACACTTACTGTTACCATTTTGGCTTTACATGGCTCACTTTCTAAAATTGAAGGTGAGCTTTTTCTTTTGCAGAAATCGGGAAGGAGGTTTTCTACTCCTCTGCTGCGGACCCCCTCTATCTGTCCGCAGCAGAACAACAAAATGCAAAAAGCCCAGAGCGATACCGCTCCAGGCTCCTTTGTCTGTATGTACATATCATATGTATAATGTCCGGGGCGGATATTGTCAAGGGAAGTGAACGGGTTTCATCTCTAGGTGCTCACCGATTCATCTTGTTTGGTGTTTTGCATCCACCGCACCAGCGCTTCGGCGTCCTGTTTGCCTTTGGCGTACATTTTTTCAAGGCAGGCGCGGTTCTTGGTCAGGGTGGACATTCCCTCGGTGCTGTCCGGGGCGATGATGCAGACAAGGCCCTGTCGCTCCAGCTCCCGCGCCCGCTGGACAGCCGTGTTGTACCGCCATGCCCGGCGGCGCAGCCCCTCGGCTGCAGCGGGGTAATGCGACTGCAGCAGGTGTGCCAGATGCTCGTCCCGGGCATTACTACTCACCAGCCCGATGGGCTTGGTCAGGATGAGAGCCACCCGGTCGCAGCCGTGGGCAAAGGCCCATTCCAGCGGGACGGGGTCGGCCAGGCCACCATCAAAATAAGGCACGCCGTCGATGACGCAGGGCTGGTCGATGACCGGGATGCAGCAGGACGCCATGAGGACGCGGTAGTCGTCCGGGTGGAGGTCTGCCTTGGTGAAATACTGCGCCTCGCCGTTCTGTGCATTAGCGGCCACCACGCAGAGCTCTGCCGGGCTGCGGGCAAGCGCCGCGTAATCCAGCGGATTCTCGCCGCCTGCATTGCTGAGGGTGCCGTAGACATAGCCCAGATCGAGATAGGAGTGCTTGCGGATGAGGTTGTGCACGCTCATGTACTCCCTGCGGAAGGAGTATTCATCGTAAAAGGGCTTGTTCCGCCCATGCTGGCCTGCCAGATAGGACGTCATATTGGCGCTGCCCGCCGAAACGCCGATGCAGAGATCGAAGCGGAGGTCCTCCTCCAGGCAGCGGTCCAGCACGCCAGCGCCGTAAATGCCCCGCAGGCCGCCACCCACATCGATGACACCGTATTTCATGGTCTGTTCCTCCATCGTTTAATTCCATTTCCCTCCCAGTATAACGGGACGGCGGGAAATACTCATTGAGCAAACGGCGGGATCTGATGCAATTTGCGGCAGAAAGCAGGATCTGCCGCAATGGGGGCAAACAAAAACGGCCAGCGTATCATGTGCTCTGTGATATGTACCCCTAATCGAAAAAATCCATCCGCATATGTTCCGGCACGCCTTCGTCAGCATTCTGTTGTCTAATCCCAATATCGGTGTGGCAACGGTGGCCGCAGAAGCCGGACGCGCTCAGCCCAGCACGACCCTTGCAATCTACACGCAGGTCTACGACAGACGACGTGATGAGATTCGGAAACAGATGAGCAAAGAATTGTACAAGTAAAGCGCCTATTCATGCAAAAAGAAAAGCACGAGAGCAAAATCTCGTGCCTTTTTGTATGGGCCAGCCAGGACTTGAACCCGGGACCAAGCGGTTATGAGCCGCCAGCTCTGACCAACTGAGCTACTAGCCCGCATATTCTGCGCTGCGGCACTTACAAGTATACCAAAAACAGCGCAAAATGAAAAGCATTTACACAAAACTTTATTTGGTGCGGTGGGCATCCAGCTTCTGCTGCATAAAACGATCAAGCATTTCCTGCGGGAACAGCGGCTCCTTGTAGCCAAAGGCCTCGCGGATGAAGATCAGGGTCACTACGGTCTGACGACCGGGGTCCAGCCGGAGGGTATACAGGGTGTCCAGCGGCTGCTGGGGTGGGCTGGTGCAGGGTGAGATGCAGCAGAAAGCCGCCGTCCTTTTCCCGGCGGCACTCGTACACGAACTCGTCGGCGTCCCTGTGCTCATCCAGCCGGTCGAAGCACTCGTCCAGCGGCAGGTCGGTGCGGAACTCCGAAAGGCCGGCGGGGCCGTACTGGCTGCGGCGGGTATTCTCGCGCCGGGACAAAAGAAAAAACGATCACGCCAAGTACAGCGGCAAGCAGGACAATGGAAACTGCGGCGTTCATGAAGATCCTCCTGAAGAGTTTTTCTTATTGTAACACAACCCGCATACTTTTGTGCTATAATATTTTTAATTCTTTGAAAATTTTGTCAGGAGCCTGCGCACTGCTGCAGGCGGGAGGAACACAATGAAGCTCAAATTTACACGCAAGACCTGGTACTTTTTCCTGCTGGCGGCAGCGGCAATGTCCATGCTGGGCGGCTTTGCCGTGCTGGGCGGCATGGATTTTTCGGGGCTGGAACTGATCGTGTTCTGCATCACCGGCATTGCAGTGCTGTTTTTGGCCGCACAGAAGGGTGCTCCCGCCAAGGATAAGCGCAGCTACACGCTGGTGTTCGTGCTGCTGATGCTCAGCAAGCTGGCTGCAGGCGGCTGGGCGGGCGACCTGTGCTCGGCACTGGTGTGGCCGGGCCTGCTTGCCATCGAGTACGGCCACGGCAGGCCCGTTCAGCGCCCGCTGCAGCTGGTGTGCATCTCGGAAGCGCTGCGCCTTTTGTTCTGGCTGCTGACGAAGTATGCGGGCATGAGCGCCCTTGCCTTCTGGACGAACATCATGTTCGTGCTGCTGGCCTGCGCCCGGGGCTGGGCAGCGCTTGTGCTGTATAAGACCCAGGAGGAGACCCTGTGACTCAGCGGCGCAAGTCCAAAAAAACGGAAGCGGAACCGCGCCGTGTGAACCGGCGCACCTTTCTGGCGGGGGCCGGTGCTGCTGCCTGTGTGGGTGCGGGGCTGTGGCTGCGCAGAAAAAAGTTTTCCAAACGGGACAAAACGAAAGTAGAAAAACAGCCTGTTGAGAACCCTGCCCTGCCTGCAGGCGAGTGGCGGGCCGTATGGGTGAGCTACCTGGAATGGACAGCAATGGATTTTTCCTCGGCGGATGCCTTCCGCGCCGGGTGCGTGCAAATGCTGGAAAACTGCGCGGGCCTTGGGCTGAACACGGTGCTTGCGCAGGTGCGGCCCTTCGGGGATGCACTTTACAAAAGCCAGCTGTTCCCGTGGAGCCACCTGTGCACCGGCGTGCAGGGGCAGGACCCCGGTTTTGACCCGCTGGACATCCTTTTGCAGGAGGCCCACGGGCGAGGCCTTTCGGTGGAGGCGTGGCTGAATCCATACCGGCTGCGGTCCTCTGCAGCCATGCCGCCGAATCTGGCAGAGAACAACCTTGCCAACACCCACCCGGAATGGGTGTGTGCAGTGGGCGACGGGCTGTATCTGAACCCGGCCGAGCCTGCAGCGGCGGACTATGTGGTACAGGGCGTGGCCGAGCTTTTGCAGAACTACGCGGTGGACGGCATCCACTTTGACGATTATTTTTACCCTACGACCGAAGAAAGCATCGATGCGGCGCAGTTTGCGGCCAGCGGTGCGGCAGACCTTGCAGCATGGCGGCGGCAGAACGTGACCGCTCTGGTCAAGAAGGTGCACGACACGGTGAAGATTGCAGACCCAACGCTGCGCTTTGGCATCAGTCCGCAGGGGAATCCCGACAACGACCTCAACAGCCAGTACAGCGATGTGACGGCGTGGCTGGCCGCAGGCGGGGAAGAACAGGTGGTGGATTATCTCTGCCCGCAGATCTACTGGGGCTATGGCTACACGCTGCAGAGCGGCAGCACCCGATTTGCCTTTGAGAACATCGTGCCCGCGTGGCTGGCGTACCCGCGCGCAGAGGGCGTGGCGCTCTATTTTGGCTTGGGCGCGTACCGCGTGGGCGCAGGTGACGGCGGCGCGAACCCGGACAGCGTAAGCGGCTGGAGCACCGGCGATGTGCTGGCCCGGCAGGTGCAGGACCTGCGCAGCCAGAACGCGGGCGGCTGGGCGCTGTACCGGTACGGCAGTCTGTTTGGCACAGGTGCGCCGGAGCAGGCCGCTGCCGAGTGTGCTGCCCTGCGGGCGGTCACTGGCAAAGAAACGTAAAATCGGGCGGCAAACCGCACAAAAAGAAAAGCCCCGGCGGGGCTTTTCTTGCAGTACGGCACAGGACAAATATCTTGTACAGCGCCGGAAAATGCGGTATACTATATCTGTATCTGCTCTGTACAAGAACAGGGCGGAGGGATGAAAAACAAAGAGAAGCGCATTGCTTCGTGAGGAAACGTATGAAGATGAAAAAAAGGATCGTTGTGCTGCTGATGGCGCTGGTGCTTGCAGTGGGCCTGATCGGCTGCAAGGACACCCTGAAGAGCATCGTGCACAAGGCATCGGGCACTTCGGACGAAGTGCAGGAAGAGGACACTACCCGCTGGGCCGACCAGACCAGTGATCCGCTGATCATTCAGGGCATTGCAGACTCCTCGGCCAAGTTTGCCACGGCCACGGCGGATGGCTGCCTGTATGCAGTGTTCAACGGCATCTGGAGCCGCCAGACCAGCTACTTTACCGTGCCCTCCGGCACGCTGAGCATTATGGGCTGCGGCACGGCTGAGGGCACCCAGCGGTTCAAGGTGGCCGTGTGGAAAAAGGTGGACGGCGGCGCAGAGTATGTGACCGACAGCACCTATTATATCCATACCGACGGCACCGACTACCGCTGCACCATCTCCGGGCTGGACCCGGCGGCGCAGTACCGTGTGACCATCTCCTATGACTCCAGCAAGTACTACCTGTACGGCCTGCTGAAGGTGGAGGGCATTGGCTGATGAACACACAAACCAAGAACTCTCTGCTTTTGCTGCTGTGCTCCCTTATTTGGGGCACAGCCTTTGTGGCCCAGAGCGCCGGTTCCGGCATGGGAGCCTACAGCTTTCTGGCCGGGCGCAGCTGGCTGGCTGTACTGGTGCTGATCCCCACGGTGATGGTGTTTGATGCCATCCGCCGCAAAAGCGGCACCGATGCAAAGCCCAAAACTGCTGCCGAGAAGAAAAAGCTGCTGGCGGCAGGCTTTGTGTGCGGCACCCTTCTGTTTGCTGCTTCCGCTGCACAGCAGATCGGCATTACCATCAATCCGTCCACGGCAAAGGCTGGCTTCCTGACCGCCATGTACGTGGTGCTGGTGCCGGTGTTCGGCCTGTTTCTGGGCCGCAAGGGCAGCGCGCAGCTGTGGGTGAGCATGGTGGTAGCCGTGCTGGGCCTGTACCTGCTGTGCATGAAAAACGGCTTTGGCAGCATCGAGTCCAGCGACTGGCTCCTGCTGAGCTGTGCGGTGCTGTTCAGCTTCCAGATCATTGCGGTGGACCACTTTTCCCCGCAGGTGGACGGCGTGAGGCTGAGCCTTGCCGAGTTTCTGGTGGTGTCGGTGGAAAGCACCGCTGCGGCTCTGCTGTTCGAGACACCTTCGGCAGCGCAGTTCGCGGAGAATGCGCTGCCGATCCTCTACTGCGGCATCATGTCCAGCGGCGTGGCCTACACCCTGCAGATCCTGGGCCAGCGGGACCTGAACCCTGCTATTGCCAGCCTGATCATGTGTCTGGAAAGCGTGTTCAGTGCGCTGGGCGGCTGGATGCTGCTGCACCAGAGCCTTTCCGCGCGGGAAGTCTTTGGCTGCGTGCTGATCTTTGCTGCCGTGGTGCTGGCCCAGCTGCCGCTGGAAATGCTGCACCGGGCAAAAAAGACTACCTGACCTCATGGCGGGCAGAAAGCAGGAGACACAGCTGCGCACGGCAGGCGGCATCCAATACGAGCTGACCCGCAAACGGGTCAAGAACCTGAACATCCGTGTGCGGGAGGATGGCACCGTGGCGGTGAGCATCCCCCTGCGGACGAGCGCAGAAGCGGCAGACCGTTTTGTGGCCGCACGCGCCGACTGGGTGCAGCAGGCCCGGGAACGTGCCATGCGGCGCGCAGCGCAGGAAGCGCGGCCTCTGCCGGATAAGGAAACAGCGCTGGCCTATTTTACGGCCATGAGCGATAAGGTCTACCCGGCCTTTGCCGGAGTGCTGGGCGGGCACAAGCCTGTTATCAAGGTGCGCAGCATGACCAGCCGGTGGGGCGTGTGCTTTATGGCAAAGCGGCAGATCACCTTTGCACTGCAGCTGTATCATATGCCCCCGGCGGCGCAGATCTATGTGGTAGTGCATGAGTACTGCCACTTTTTGCAGCCCAACCACAGCCCGGCGTTCTGGGCCGAGGTGGCAAAGCTGCTGCCGGACTGGAAAGCCCGGCGGGCGCTTTTAAAGTGACTAAATAGTGGGAAAGCGGATGCGGGCGGTCACAGACCGGCCCGCATCCGAATTGTAAAACAGGAGGGAAGTTCCCTTGGAAAACGAAAAAAAGTCCGGCGATAAATATTCAAAGCTTGCCGGCAACACATTGATCTTTGCCATTTCCAGCTTTTCGTCAAAGCTGCTCACCCTGATCGTCCAGCCGTTCCTTACCTATGCAATGGCGGAGATCTCCGATCTGGGCCTTTCCAAGATCCTGAGCCAGTACGCGAACCTGCTCATCCCGTTCGTGTCCATGGGCATGTCCAACGCCATCATCCGCTTTGGTCTGGACAAGGGCAACAGCGAAAAACAGGTGTTCACCAACGGCCTGCTGACCATTTTGGGCGGCTTTGGCATTCTGGTGCTGTGCTGGCCCATTGCGCAGTTCCTGCCCGATATGGCACAGTACGGCCTGCTCATTTACATCTATGTGCTCATGAGCTGCCTGCGCACCCTGTGCACCCAGTTCGTGCGCAGCCGCCAGTGGAACAAGCTGGTGGCCGTGGACGGCGTGCTGTGCACCGTGGCCACCATGGCTTTCTACGTGCTGTATCTGGTGGGCTTCAAGTGGGGTGCCAACGGCTACCTGCTGGCCATCATCAGCGGCGACCTTACCAGTGTGCTGTTCCTGATGTTCACCGGCAAGCTGTGGAACTATGTGGAGTTGAAGGGCGTCAACAAGGATCTGTGGAAGCAGATGCTGCGCTTCTCGCTGCCCATGATCCCGGCACAGATCAGCTTCTGGATCATCAACGCATCCGACCTGTTCTTTGTGCGTGAGATGTGCAACGGCCTGGACGGCCGCGACGGCAATGCATGGAGCGGCCTGCTTTCCACCGGCTATTTCCTGCCCACCATCCTTACTACGCTGGGCCTGATCTTCTACGATGCATGGCAGCTCTCCGCTGTGACCGAGGAAGAGGGCCGCGCAAAGTTCTTTAACCAAAATTTTCCGCACCTATTCCAGTGTGCTGTTCTGCTGCGCAGCCGGTATCATCTGGCTGTGCCGCCGGTGATGCACGTGATGAAGTCCAACTACTACTATGCATGGCACTTTGTGCCGTTCCTTGTGCTGGCTTCCACCTGCAGCTGCTTCAACCAGTTCATGAACAGCGTGTATGTGGTGAATAAAAAGTCCGCCGCAGCATGATCACTATGATGGCGGGTGCTGTGAGCAACTGCATCATGAACTACTTCTTCATCAAGTGGTGGGGGCCTGTGGGCGCTACCTATGCGTCCTTCCTTGGCCTTGCGCTGGTGTTCACCCTGCGTGCCATCGATGCCCACCGTATGATCGGGATGCAGGTACATCCGGGCCGCGTGCTGGCGAACGCCGCCGCGCTGGTGATCGAAGCCTTTGTGCTGCTGGCCGAAACGCCGCTCTACGGCCTGTGGACCGGAATCATCACGGCGCTGATCATCCTGTACAACTTTGCCGGTGTGTGGGCCATGGCCCGTGTCCTGCTGCCCAAGCTTCTGGGCCGCCGCGGCAAGGCACTGGTAAATGTGATCGACGGCTGGATCGCACCCAAGAAAGCATAACAGCATAACTGAAAATAAACGCAGAAAGTCCCCGGAACGCTGGTTCCGGGGACTTTTTCAGCAATCGGGAAAACTTTCAGTGCCGGGCATTTTTGCCGGTCAGGCTGGCAAAAGTGCCGCCAGCCATTAGGGCAAAAAGTACCGCCATTCCTCAGAATGACGGTAAAACGGATGCGGCAGATCAGGCAAGATGCTTTTCCAGCCAGCTGCCGATATCTTCAAACACTTCCTGATGGTTCGTTTCCACCAGCAGTTCATGCCGGGCACCGGGGTACAGCTTGCATTCAATGTTCTGCACACCGGCATCTTTCAGGCTCTGGATGGCACGCTGCACGCCCTTGCCCTGTTCGCCCACGGGTCGCATCGCCAGCCAAGACAGCAGCGGCAGGTCTTTGGGCATTTTTGCAAGGAACGCCGGGTCGTGCAGGCGCAGGATGCCGCTGAACATGCTGTAGTAGGCGTTCAGCGTAAAGGTAAAGGTGCAGCGTTCGTCGGCCAGATATTTGTCCACCTCGGCCTGATCGCGGTTGAGCCAGTCGTGGGTGGTGCGGCCCTCCAGTCCTTTGTTGTAGCCCATAAAGGACATGTTGGCCACGAACTTGCTGCGGTACTGCCAGCCGTGGAAAGCGGCCAGCACCCGGCAGAGGGTTTTGGCAAACTGCACCAGTGCCTTGGGCTGGAAGCCGGTGCCCATGATGATGGCTCCGTCCAGCTCATGGCCGTATTCGCACAAATACTGCCGGGCATAGAACGAACCCATGCTGTGCCCCAGCAGAAAATAGGGCACCCCCGGGTACAGCTCTTTGGTGCGCACGGTCATGGCGTGCAGGTCGGCCAGAACGGCGCGGTTGCCGTCCGGCTCGGCAAAGTAGCCGTAGTCCGCTTTGGTGCGGATGGAGCCGCCGTGGCCCAAATGGTCGTGGCCGGTAACAAGGATGCCCCGCCCGGCCAGATATTCCGCCAGCGGCTTGTAGCGGTCAATAAATTCCACCATGCCGTGGGACAACTGCAGAACCGCCTTTACCTCACCCTCCGGCACACAGCGGAAGGCATGCAAAGTCCGCCCCGGCACAGTGGACGGGACGGTGAAATCAATCATCTGGCTCATAGCAGAGCCTCCTTTTTTGTGTTTTACAGTGCACCGATCTTGCGGCGGCAGGCCGGGCAGATGCAGTAGCCCGCAAACTGCACCGAAGACTCATCCACCTCGCCGCAGAAATCGCAGCTGCCGGCGGGCCGATGCTTTTTGAGCACGATGGAGTCGCCATCCACAAAGATCTCCAGCTTGGTGTCAGTGTCCAGATGCATACTGGTGCGCAGCTCCTTGGGCAGAACGATGCGGCCCAGCGCATCGATGCCGCGGACAATTCCGGTACTTTTCATAGTATTCCATTCTCCTTTATCCTTTTCCTGTGATAGCCAGTCTGTGACACAATAGGAAAATTGTTCCAGTGGCGCTATGCTCAGTATACAAAAAATAACAGGGTTCGTCAATGATTGCGTGACATTTCGACAAAAAACAACCTTTTGTGCAACTTCTTCCGGCTTGTTCTCCACACGGGCGCAGGTGCGTCCCTCGGGACGGATCTCTCCAGCGGCAGTCAGTGCGATCTTGGTCAGCGTGGGGCCTGCCAGCTCATACACCAGCACCGAGAACAGCACCACGTTGCGCACCATGTGGCCGTCCGAGAGCTGGGCGGCTGTGGCAGCCATGCCAAGTGCCACACCGGCCTGCGGCAGCAGGGTGATGCCGAGGTACTTCTGGATATCATCACTGCAGCGGGCCCGCGATCAGCGAAAGGGAAGAACGAAAAGGGAAACGCAGCGCAGCCAGAAGAAACGCATATACGTCCAATATACTATCCGCCCAGACAAAAAGCAACCGGAATATGGAGCCCCGGCAAAGAGCTCCTGTCGGGCATACAAAAGAAACTCCTTCTGTCATCGCTGCGCGATGCCACCCATTCCCCTTCTGGCACTTTCGTGCCACCTCCCCCGGCCGGGGGAGTCTTTCTCACGGAGGGAGGCTCTGGCGAGAAGGAGAAGTGTTCCATTCTGCCAAAGGCTCCCTCTTTGAGGGAGCTGGCACGGCGTAAGCCGTGACGGAAGGAGTAAATTTCAAAGAATCAGTTGAACTTGAAGACCTTGCGCAGCTGGCGGTAGACGCCCAGCGTGAGCTTGTCGCCGCCGGGGAACTTCAGGTCGGTCAGACCGCCCAGATTGTAGCGCACGGCGCGGTAAACGCCGGTGCTTACGTGATCCTTGAGGTACTGCCACAGCCCGGTGCGCTTGGCCTTTGCCTCGTCGCTGCCGTCCAGCAGCAGGAAGATGTCGCTCACGGCCATCATCACGGACAGATAGTGCACCATGTAGGCGTGCAGACGTTTCTGATCCTTCAGCTCATCCAGATCCTGACAGTCGATCATGTGCCTGGTGACCCGCAGCTGCTGATCCCACCCGCTTTACCATGATGCTCTCGTTCACGCTCTGATCGGCACGGCCAATGAAGTAGCGGTACAGATCCAGATCCATGTAGTACATGCTCTTGACATAGGGCAGGGGCTGGTAGACAAAAATGTTGTCCACATAGAAGGTGTGCTTGGGCAGCACCATGCCGCACTTGCGCAGCACCTCGGTGCGGTACATCACCGAGTGCATCAGGATGTTCTGGTCCGGGCGGAAGTGGCCCACATGGGTCCAGTTGAACAGGCGGTTCTGGGGGAACACGTTGGTGTAGCGCACGGTCAGGGTGGTGTTGTCCTCCACATGCTCGTACACATAGTTGCAGATCATCATGTCCGGCGCGGTGCCGCGGGCCACCAGAGTGGTCAGGCGGGCCAGAACCTTTTTCAGGGCGTCGGTGTCCAGCCAGTCGTCGCTGTCCACTACCTTATAGTACAGGCCGGTGGCGTTGCGGATGCCCTGATTGACGCCCTCGCCGTGGCCGCCGTTTTCCTGATGGATGGCCTTGACGATGGTGGGATATTTGGCGGCGTACTCGTCGCAGATGGCGGGGGTATCGTCCTTCACGGAACCGTCGTCCACAAGGATGATCTCGGCCTGCTCTCCGGCAGAAAGCAGGGTCTCGATGCAATGGCGCATATATGCCGCCGAGTTGTAGCACGGAACGGCAAAGGTGATGAGTTTCTGCTGCATAAGATGATTGCTCCTTTTTCTATCAACAGTCGGCGCACAAAAAAACGCCGGACATGGAGTTATGTGCTCCTATTATATCATTTTCGCGCCTGAAAAGCTATCATTTGCAAAAAAATTACCTTTGACATTTCGTGCTTTTTGCCGAAAAAACGGCTCTGCACCTGCGCAAAAGCCCGGCTTTTGTGGTATACTGATATGGTTTTGAAGACATTGCGCAGAAAAAAACCTATTCTATGATACGGAGGAACCCATGGAAAACCCGCACTCGATCTTAAAAAAGGTATTCGGCTACGACAGTTTCCGCCCCGGGCAGGAGGACATCGTCCGGCGGCTGCTGGACGGACAGGATGTACTGGCGGTGATGCCCACCGGTGCGGGTAAATCCATCTGCTATCAGGTGCCGGCGCTGCTGCTGCCGGGCATCACCATCGTGGTGTCGCCGCTGGTCAGCCTGATGAAGGATCAGGTGGGGGCACTGGTGCAGGCCGGTGTGGCGGCGGCGTTTCTGAACAACAGCCTGAACGATAACCAGAAGGCCCTGATGCTGCGCCGCGCCCGGGAAGGCTGGTACAAGATCATCTATGTGGCACCGGAACGGCTGGAGATGCCGGGCTTCCAGCGGTTTGCACAGGAGCGGGAGATCAGCATGGTGACGGTGGACGAGGCCCACTGCATCAGCCAGTGGGGACAGGACTTCCGGCCCAGCTACCTGCGTATCAAAGCCTTTGTGGACAGCCTGCCCAGCCGTCCGGTGGTGGGCGCATTCACGGCCACGGCCACCGCCCATGTGCGGGACGACATCCGGGAACAGCTGGCCTTGCAGAAGCCCTACGAGGTGACCACCAGCTTTGACCGGCCCAACCTCTATTTTGAGACCCGGCGCGCCCTGCCCAGCCAGAAGCCGAAGGAGCTGCTGGATCTTGTGCTGAAAGAGGGTGACAACGCGGGCATCGTCTACTGCAGCACCACAAAGCAGGTGGATGAGACTGCCCGCCTGCTGCAGAGCCGCGGTATCCGGGCTGCGGCCTACCATGCCAAGCTGGACGCGGATACCCGGCGGAAGAATCAGGACGATTTCCTCTACGACCGGGTGCAGATCATGGTAGCCACCAATGCCTTCGGCATGGGCATCGACAAGCCCAACGTGCGGTTCGTGATCCACTATAACATGCCCAAGGATCTGGAAAGCTATTATCAGGAGGCCGGCCGTGCAGGCCGCGATGGTCAGCCCGCCCGGTGCACGCTGCTCTATTCCGGCACCGATGTGCGCACCATCCGCTTCTTTATTGAAAAGGAGATGGAGGCAGACAACGGTCTGCCCGCCGATGTGAAAGCCGAAGCTGCCCGCAAGGCCGAGGAGCGGCTCAAGTACATGACATTTTATTCCACCACGCAGGACTGTCTGCGGGGATTTCTGCTGCATTACTTCGGCGAAGCTGCACCAAAGAAATGCGGCAACTGCTCCTGCTGTCTGGCTGCAGAGCAGGAAGCGCAGCTGCAGGTGGAGTATTCCCGGCGGCGCGCGGCGGATAATGCCCGCCGCCTGACCGAGAAGCCGCGCCGCACAAAGGCGGTGGCAGGTGAGCTGAGCGAGTTTGACGAAAAGCTGCTGAATGCCCTCTATGCTCAGCGCAAGCGGCTGGCCGGAAAGCAGAATATCCCGGCCTTTATGGTGTTCAGCGATGCCACCCTGCGGGAAATGGTGGAGAAGAAGCCACTGAGCACCGATGAACTGCTGAATATCAGCGGTGTGGGCGAGAAGAAAGCCGCCCGCTACGGCAATGCCTTCCTGCGCATCATCGAGGATGCCGTGGGCAGCAGAGAGTAAAACAAAAAAGAAAGCGTCCGGTTTTCCACACGTTCCGTTCAGGAAGTGGAAAACCGGACGCTCTTTTCTGTTGTGTTTATTTTTCCATAGTATGGGTGGCGAACACCTTTTCGTCCTCCCACCACACGGGCTGACCGGCGGCAAGGGTCTTTTTTACATCCAGCAGACGCTGGTTGCTGCTGCCGCGGAACCGCAGGGAGATATCGTGCTTTGCCTGCACGAACTCGCCGTCCACCAGCACATCCAGCAGGCTCAGCAGCTCGTCGGTGGCTTCACACCGGGCAAGACTTGGCTCTTTGCCGGTCAGCTGTTCCCAGGTGTAGCCGGAATAGCACCATACCGTTTTGTTCGGGTACAAGGCCTTGAAGTTGCGCACGAAGGGCAGCAGCTCCCGCTGATTTTCCGGCTCCATGGGTTCGCCGCCCAGCAGAGAAAGACCCGCGATATAGTCCGGCTGGCAGGATGCAAACACTTCGTTGCGGGTGGGTTTGTCGAAGGGCTGGCCATAGTCAAAGTCCCACGCCACGGCGTTGAAGCACCCTGGGCAGTGGTGGCGGCAGCCGGACACGAACACGCTGGTGCGCACCCCCGGGCCGTTGGCAATGTCATAGTATTTGATGGTTGCGTAGTTCATAATATGATTCCTGTACTTTACAAAGAAATGGAAGCCTGCCGTTGCGGCCCTTCCGGTGAAAATACGTTTGGAGCGGCCCGCAGGCCGCTCCAAACGTGAAATAGAAAAAATTTTCCGCTGTTATGCCCAGAACGAAGTGGAGGGCATTTGAATCGTAATTACAGATGCAGCACGCGGTCCTTGATCTCCTGCGTGCGGCCCTGATTCCAGAACTGGGTGCCGATATAGCCACAGGTGCGGCGGGCAACGTTCAGCTTGTTCTGGTCGCGGTTGCCGCACTTGGGGCACTCCCACACCAACTTGCCGTCATCCTCCACGATCTTGATCTCGCCGTCATAGCCGCAGACCTGACAGTAATCCGACTTGGTGTTCAGCTCCGCATACATGATGTTGTCATAGATGAACTGCAGCACACTTATGACGGCTTCCAGATTGTCCTGCATGTTGGGCACTTCCACATAACTGATGGCACCGCCCGGGGACAGGCGCTGGAAGTCGGATTCAAACTTCAGCTTGGTGAAGGCATCAATCTGCTCCGACACATGCACATGATAGCTGTTGGTGATATAGTTCTTGTCGGTAATGCCGGGCACGATGCCAAAGCGCTTCTGCAGGCACTTGGCGAACTTGTAGGTGGTGGATTCCAGCGGGGTGCCGTAGAGGGAGTAGTCGATGTTCTCGGCCTTTTTCCATGCGTTGCACTTGTCGTTCATGTGCTGCATCACGCTCAGAGCAAAGGGCTTTGCACCGGCATCGGTGTGGCTCTTGCCGGTCATATACTTCACGCACTCATACAGACCGGCATAGCCCAGACTGATGGTGGAGTAGCCGCCGAACAGCAGCTTGTCGATCTTTTCGCCCTTCTTCAGGCGGGCCAGCGCACCATACTGCCACAGGATGGGTGCGGCATCGCTGGGAGTGCCCAGCAGCCGCTTGTGCCGTGCCTGCAGTGCGCGGTGGCACAGAGCCAGACGCTCGTCGAAGATCTTCCAGAACTTCTCAAAGTTGCCCTTGGAGGAGAGTGCCACATCCACCAGATTGATGGTGACAACGCCCTGATTGAATCGGCCGTAGTACTTGGGCTTGCCGGTCTCGGGGTCCACATAGGGGGTCAGGAAGCTGCGGCAGCCCATGCAGGTGTAGCAGTGGCCTTCGCCGTTTTTGTCCACCTTGAGCTCCAGCATCTTCTTTTCGGAGATATAGTCGGGCACCATGCGCTTTGCGGTGCACTTGGCGGCCAGCTCGGTCAGGTAGTAATAAGGAGTGCCGGGGCGGATGTTGTCCTCTTCCAGCACATAGATCAGCTTGGGGAAAGCGGGGGTGATCCACACACCGGCCTCGTTCTTCACGCCCTGATAGCGCTGGCGGATGGTCTCCTCGATGATGATGGCAAGGTCTGCCTTCTCCTGCGGATTGCGCGCCTCACCCAGATACATGAACACGGTGATAAAGGGAGCCTGACCATTGGTGGTCATCAGCGTGACCACCTGATACTGGATGGTCTGCACACCGCGGTTGATCTCGCTGCGCAGGCGGCGCTCCACGATCTCCTTCTTGCGCTCGGCAGAAACGTCCAGACCGGCCATTTCCACTTCTACCTCAGCGGCGATCTTCTTGCGGGAGACATCCACAAAGGGGGCGAGGTGGGTCAGGCTGATGCTCTGACCGCCGTACTGGTTGGATGCCACCTGTGCAATGATCTGGGTGGCGATGTTGCAGGCGGTGGAGAAGCTGTGAGGCTTTTCAATATAGGTGCCGGAAATGACGGTGCCGTTCTGCAGCATGTCCTCCAGATTCACCAGATCGCAGTTGTGCATGTGCTGGGCAAAGTAGTCGGAATCGTGGAAGTGGATCAGGCCCTCTGATGTGCCTTGACGATCTCCGGGTCCAGCAGCAGACGGGCGGTCAGATCTTTGGAGATCTCACCGGCCATATAGTCGCGCTGTACGCTGTTCACGGTGGGGTTCTTGTTGGCGTTCTCCTGCTTGACCTCTTCGTTCTGGCACTCGATCAGGCTCAGGATGCGCTCATCGGTGGTGTTGGTCTGGCGCTTCAGGCTCTGCACATAGCGGTAGGTGATGTAGTGCCGGGCCACATCATGTGCCTTGATGTCCATGAGCTGGTTCTCCACCATATCCTGCACTTCTTCCACGCTGACGGCGCGGTTCAGCGCCTGACACTGGTCGGTAACAGCAGCGGCGATCTGGGTGATCTGGTCCTTTGTCAGACGGCTCTGGCCGCTCACAGAATCGCTGGCCTTAGTAACAGCGGTGATGATCTTGGTGATATCAAAGGGGACCTCTGCACCGTTGCGTTTGATGATCTTCATCGGCTCTCCTCCTTAACAAATAAAGCACAGTGTGAACGGGTATCTCTTACAATAAGAGATACCCGTTTTGCGCACACGATATCCAACAAACTGAATGTAGCTCTATTCTATCACTATCTAGTGGCAAGTCAAGGAAAATACCACTACATTTTGCGTTTTGGAGTTTTAGCCAAAATTCATGGATAATTTTCAGGATAAAATCTGAGCCAAGACCTCTTGACAACGCACACCTGTTTCCGAGGTGTAATATCGCAAAATATTATACGGCGAAAGCTTTATAATACATTATATAAACAAAGATAAAAGGCATTTGTGCCAAGCTGCACCAAAGCAGCTGCGGCGCATATACCTCACGGTCAGATGCCGTTTCCGGTCGTGCGCAAAAAAGAATGGAAAAAATCTGTCAAAAAGTGTTGACAAGGAGGCGGGGGTGTGGTATTATACTTGAGCGCCAAGCGCTGAGGCAAAAGAATGACTTCCGAAGTCTCAGCAGGAAGCCCTTGAAAAGAACCAATAGACGTCAAGAAAGACCGGTTTGTTCCGAGAAACTTCAA
>ENA-OQJC01000171-OQJC01000171.1-human-gut-metagenome-genome-assembly--contig:-NODE-171-length-19808-cov-2.969565_pt1 | contig 19808 bp, 21 predicted proteins | sample MGYA00242600_ERZ504766 | MGnify/ENA primary metagenome ERZ504766 (study PRJEB26092, sample SAMD00036364) | human gut metagenome | host: Homo sapiens | study: EMG produced TPA metagenomics assembly of...
GTGACAGCAGCATGAAAATAGCAGCTGTTTGACGGCGCGCTGAAACAAGACAAAAAGAAATGCTTGAGGCAGATTACAGAACGGCAATTCCACAGTATTATAATCACTCAATCCAACTGCTGCTCCCAATCTGTCTCCGCCATCCGGGAAAACCTGACCTTGCACTGGCGTGTATGAAAACTTACGGACGGAAGCAAATAATCTGGGGCGTACCTGCCTGACTCTCAGAATGGCCTATCATAATGCCAGACTCCTTGCAAGGGTGGACCGAAGCTGGCTGATGACTTCTGTATCTGCCTGAGGTTTGACATGTGTGGTTCGCTTTGATATATTATAGCAGCGAAGCGGATGATTTTATCTGTCTGACTGAAATGATGTCAGGTCAGACATTTACGGATTGTTCGGCTGCTATAGATGAAACAACAGAAAAAGGTGGGTGAGAAATCAAATGCGAAATAAAAGTCTGGATGCTGTAAAGGCCATTGCTGCGTGCCTGGTGGTATGCATCCATGTAAGCTTTCCGGGACAGGCCGGGCAGCTTGTAAAAGTACTGGCAAGATGTGCGGTGCCGTTTTTCTTTATGGTATCCGGGTATTTCTGTTATTATCAAAATTGCAATGCCTCAAAAGAATATTGTCTAAAATCCTGCATATCATGAAGCTTTTTGCAGTTTCAGTTGTGTTTATTTTATCTGGGAATGTTTTATGTAAAGCCTGGAATGGGGAGAGAGTATGGACATGGATAAAAGGGCTTGTGAGTACAGAGCATCTGAAGGAATTTTTCGTGTACAACAGTACTTCTCCGGTAAGAGCACATTTATGGTTTCTTCCTGCATTAATTTACTGTTATCTGCTTGCTCTCCTGATTGAAAAATGGAGAATGCGTAAGGCTGCATATTGTATGGTACCTGTATTGCTGGCAATACTTTTATGGAGAGCGGAGTTTTGTGTCTTTTTTGACAGATTTTATCACACTATGGAATACAGAAACTTTCTGTTTACAGGAATGAGCTTTTTCCTTACAGGTCAGATGATCCGTGAATATCAGGATAAGATAGTATGCAAACGTCAGGAGCAATGGATGCAATGGGGATTGAAAGCAGGGATGAGTTTCGGTGTGGCACTCAGCATGATGGAATATGCTTTCCGGGGAGCAGGAGAAATTTACACAGGAAATTGTGTTGCAGTGATCTGTCTGTTTCTGTGGCTTATTTTATATGGAAGGGAAATAAATTTTCCCTCTGTACTGGTGGAAACCGGAAGAAAATATGCTTTCCTGATCTATCTTATTCATCCGGCGATGTCAGACCTTCTGAAAAAATGTTCAGAAGGTCTGGGAGTCAGCGACTGTCAGATTTATTTTTGGCTGCGTCCGGTTTTGGTATATATGCTGACAGTGGTGACAGTTTCCGGCATATCTGCGGTCTCTGCGTATGCAAGGCAAAATATTTTGCAGAATAATCATGTATAGTCAGGGTATGAAAATCCGGAATGAATTTTGGCTACGTTACTGTGAACGGAGTGAACAGTAACTATCTTCAGGAACCGCGGGAATTATAACTGTTCACATAATGGAAAATGTGATATAGTAATCAGTAAATCTTATGAACGTAACCGTTCGGTGTTTCGCAGAATGGCGGATTGCTGAACAGTTACTGAAAATCATTATGCAGAAAATACAAAGGAGAGAGAATGACAGATAAAAATCAGGACAAGAACCAGAGTAAGAACAGAGCAGAACAGGCAGAAGAACACGATGAAAGCGTGCTGAATCCGGAGATTAAGAATGAATCGGATTTGTCAAAGAAGGAAAGACGTCTGATTGAGAAAGAAAAATTAAAGGGAATGGGGCCAAAGAAAAAGCTGGAATATATCTGGATGTATTATAAACCGGCTATTTTCGGAGTGATCGCAGTGATTGCTCTTATATTCGGAATAAAGGATTACTATGAACAGTACCAAAAATAAAAACAGTTCTGTCCATGACAGTGGTAAATTCAATGGCAAATGATACGGAAACTCCTGAGCAGAAAATCAAAGAAACACTTGGGTACAAAGATGATCCCTATAGTAAAGTAGAGATAGGCGTGAATCTTACTACGGACTCTGAAATGGCAGAATTTGATTATAATGCACAGATGGCTTATGTGGCACAGATCCAGGCAGGTTCCATTGATATTATGGTTATGCCGGAGAAGCTTTATCAGACTTTGAAGAAGAATGAGCCATTTGCAGATTTGAAGGAATTGATGGGTGAGGAAGCTTTTGAGAAGTTTGGAATGCAGACAGATACTACGCACATTTCCATTACTGACAGTGAGCTTGAACAGGAATTAGGTGTAATCTACGATCCTGTATGCATTGCAGTGCCGTATTCAGCACCGAATCAGGAGAACGCAGTAAAATGGATAAAAAGTCTTGACAGCAGGAAATAAATTATGATATGTTAATCACACCAAAACTGGTGTGGATTTTTCAGTCTTGTGACAAACATGAACTCTTTTCGCCGCACGATTATCATACAGCAATGTAGAGATAATTGTGTGGTCGTTTTTTGTGCAATGAAACAGAGAAAGGAAAAAAGATGAACAATACTTTTAATGAAGAAAAAACCGATTACTGCCGCTTCTGGCATCTATGGCAATGCCTATGGTACTGTCTATGCTGGTGAATTCACTGTACAACATCGTAGACAGCTTTTTTTGTGGCAAAGATCAGTGAGCAGGCGATGACAGCTCTGTCTCTGGTATTTCCTGTACAGAACTTTATTAATGCAGTTGCCATTGGTTTCGGTGTGGGAATCAATGCACAGATTTCTTTTCAGCTGGGAGCAAAAAATATTAAAAATGCGAATATAGCAGCTACCCATGGTATGCTCTTTAATATTATCCATGGAATTATTTTTACAGTAATCTGTATTCCGTTTATGCCTGTATTTCTCAGTATGTTTACAAAAGAGCAGGAAGTGATCTCATCTGGTGTGCAATATTCAACCATTGCATTTGCATTTTCCACAGTGATCATGATCAGCCTGTCCTTCGAAAAGATTTTTCAGGCTGTGGGCAGAATGAAACTGACAATGATCAGCCTGATGATCGGTTGTATTTCCAATATTATCCTGGATCCGCTGCTGATTTTCGGAGTGGGGATTTTTCCGGAAATGGGGATCAGAGGTGCAGCACTGGCAACTGGTCTTGGCCAGGTATTTACAGTTATTGTATATCTGATCGCATATAAGAAGTGTAGTATTCCGGTGGAGATCAGCAGGAAATATCTGGAACTTAACAGGAACCTGGACGGGAAGCTGTATATGGTAGGGATTCCCGCAATCCTGAATATTGCCCTGCCGTCAGTTCTGATCTCTTTCCTGAATCAGATATTATCGGCTTTTTCCGGAAGCTATGTAGTGGTTCTGGGAATCTATTATAAGCTTCAGACTTTTTTATATCTGCCTGCAAGCGGCATTGTCCAGGGAATGCGCCCGTTGATAGGATATAATTACGGAGCAGGAGAAATACAGAGGGTAAAGAAACTTTTTGGGATTTCTGTGCTTCTGAATGGTATGATCATGCTGGCAGGAACAATTATCTGCTTTACAGCATCAGAGACATTGATGGGAATGTTTACTGAGAACCCGGAAACTGTAAGACTTGGCACTGCAGCATTACAGATTATCAGTATCGGGTTTATCCCATCTGCCATCTCTGTTACAGCTTCCGGTGCATTAGAAGGACTGAGCAAAGGTGCTCAGTCCCTGGTGATTTCGTTATTAAGATATATTATAGTGATTATTCCGGCAGCTTATCTGCTGTGCTATTTTGCCGGGGCAGATGCTGTGTGGAATGCGTTCTGGATCTGTGAATTTATAACAGCAGTGGTAGTAGGTATCGGGATAAAGTATTACCGGAACCGTCTGCTGCAGTAGACGATAGTGATAAAGCTGCTAAGTCAGGCTGCGCCTGCTTCATCAGACTCAGCATCAGACTCTGCTTCTGAGGCATTTTCATCAGTAACATCTTCGGCATCGGAATTGCTTCCGCCGCTGAGAACATAAGTGATGACTTCGTCCGGAACACCTGCATTGGACAGATTATCCATAAGTGTAGTGAGGTCGAGTGTAGCTGCGTAGGCACTCATATCATCTTCATTGGTTACGTCATAAACATCTCCCAGAGCCGTAAGGTCCGGAATTTCAACAGATTCGCCTGCACCGGAAGTAACAGTGAAGCTTCCGAGAGTGCTTCCTGCACTTTCAACGGACAGTGCAACAGAACCAGAATCTTTTGCTGAATTTAAATCTAATACAAGTGCAAAGTTCTCGAGCATGGAAAGAGAAGAATCTGTATCTTCTGAAGAATCAGCAGGGAAGGTGATAGTATAGTTACCGTTTAAGTAACCTTCTTTTGCAGATTCGGTGTCGTAGTCCTTTACTTCGATAACAGCTGCGGCTGTATCATCCTGAGAAATTTTATAGGTTCCGTTTAATTTACCGCCATCAATCTGACCGGATCCGGACAGGGAGAGTGTGCCGGAATCATCTGTTTCAATGGAGAGAAGATAGCCAAAGTCTGAGCCGTCCCTGGTCATCTGCCAGTTCAGAACAGGAGTTATTTTATCACCTTCCTGAAACTCAATTTTACGTCCTGCAATTCTGCCGGTCTCATCAACCCAGATTCTGGTGTTGAGATGAGAATCATCGGAATCACCGGTATCTGCATCTTTCAGAAAATCAAGACCGTCTTCTACAGCTTTGGTAAAGCTTTCATGCAGGTCCTCGTTACTTGAGAGTTTCTCTGTCCAGGTATCGAGGATGTTCTCAATATCACTGTCTGATTTTGCTTCTTCCAGGATTGCAGTTGCAGTTTTTACAGCGTCTTCGGCTGAAATCTGGCCTTCATATACTGTACAGTCCTGACTGATATCACCTGCTGTCAGAGTTTCCTGACTGCTTTCGCCTTCTGTTACATTGTCAAAAAGCATAGATCCGTATTTATCCAGAAGTGTTTCTACTACAGAAGCTTCTGGAGCTGTTGCTGACAGATCAGACATCATGGAAACAGTCAGGCTGAGACTGTCAGAATAAGCGGAAGCGAAATTGTCTGTCGGAATATCTGCATCTGAATCATCAGGGGTTAATTCTTCAAGATCATTTTCAATATTGGCAGCCTGTTGGTCTGCGGCTTCTTCCAGATTGGTCTTGAAATATTTATCAGAGAGTTCAGGGATGCGCATATAAATATCCTGGCTGTCCGGATCAAGATAATATTCCAGAGTACAGATTTTATTATCATTAAGAAGGACCTTCATCAGAATACCTTCTTTTCCTTCTGTAAAAGAGATATCATTGGAAAGTGTGACATTGTCCAGCCAGGAGACATCAAATGGTGCGACAAACCCCAGCAGTGAGCGTCCGGAATCTTCAAATTTCAGAATCATGTCACTCTGCATTCCTGACATCAGAGACTGGCTTTCTTCTATAGATGTAGCGTAAGAAGATGCCATTTCTGTGACCTTTTTGCCCATGCATCTTTTTCAATGGAAGCGTAACTGTCTGCTGCAAATGCTGTAGATGGAATTGCAGCAGTACCAAGAAGTGCTGCAGTACAGATAGTCGGTTGTTTTTCTTTAACCATTTTTTCCTTGTTTTCATAAAGGGCCTCCTTCCGTTCTGTTATGAATCTTATGTAGTGGAATTACATTTCAGGACATTCATTTTCAGATATGTCGTTTGACTGAAATAATAATCTATAGCAGTCCTTGTAAATGATTTTTTCAAATACGCTCTATATTAAGATGCATTATTTTAGAGGATTGCTATATATCAATTTTACCAGATAAAGATAGAAAAAGCTATGTTTTTTCGACAATATGGAAAAAGATGTTGATTTTAGACTAAATTATTTCTATAGAAAAATAACAAAATATAGACAAAAACTATATGTGTATATAAATAATTGATATAAGAAAATTTATTGACAGATTTATGTGAAAAATATATACTACTATTCATATCAAAACACTATGGAATTACTAAAAACAGGGAAACGATATATCACAGAAAACATACCGTTAGTCCAGAGATTATTATATTTTACAAGGGGAATATGCTCATGGAATTTCAGACTAAATTATTACACGGAAAAGCAGTAGACAATTATGCGAATGGTTCAACAGTGCCGCCTATCAGCCTGGCAAATGCTTTTGCATATGAATCTTCAGAACAGTTGGAAAAAGTATTCCAGAATCGGGCACCGGGATTTGCATATACCAGGATTGCGAATCCGACAGTAGATGCGTTTGAGCGAAGAGTAAATGAATTAGAAGGCGGGATTGGAGGTGTAGCCTGTTCCTCCGGAATGTCAGCGGTTACATTATCATTACTTAATATCCTGCAGGCAGGGGATGAGGTAATCGCAGGAAGTGCATTGTTCGGAGGTACACTGGATTTGCTTCATGATCTGGAGGCATTCGGAATCAAAGTACATTTTATACCGAGGGTAGAAAAGGCGCTGATCGAGCCGTTTCTTACAGATAAGACAAGAGCAGTGTTTGGCGAAATAGTAGGAAATCCCGCACTGAATGTAATGGATGTCCGGGAAACAGCAGATTTTCTTCATGGAAAAGGAGTACCGCTGATTGTAGACAGCACAACTTCGACTCCGTATCTGCTTAATCCGATTCAGTATGGTGCGGATGTAGTGGTGCATTCTACTTCTAAATATATAAATGGAAGTGGAGATGCTATCAGTGGAATTATCATTGACAGCGGAAACTTTTCCTGGAGTCCGGAACGTTATCCGGGAATGAAGGAATATAAGAAATACGGAAAGTTTGCTTATCTTGTGAAACTGAGGAACGGAATCTGGCGAAACATGGGCGGCTGTCTGGCTCCGATGAACGCTTATCTGAATATTATCGGGATGGAGACACTGGGGCTTCGTATGGAGCGGGTCTGTAACAATGCGTTCCGGCTTGCACAGGCACTGGAGAAGCTGGAAGGTGTATCTGTCAATTATCCGCTGCTGGAGTCCAGTCCATATCATGAACTGGCAGAAAAACAGCTTAGTGGAAAGGGTGGAGCGATTCTGACTATCCGTGCAGGTTCCAAAGAACGGGCATATAAGCTGATCAATCATCTGAAATATGTAAAGATTGCAACCAATATTGGTGATGTGAGAACTCTGGTGATTCATCCGGCGTCTACAATTTATATCCACAGTACGCCGGAGGCAATGGAAGAGGCTGGAGTGTACGACGACACAATCCGTATCAGTGTGGGTATCGAAGATATAAAAGATTTGATACAGGATTTCACAGAGGCAGTGGAGAGCCTTGGAGAAGAATAATTCATAATATACACATTATCAGGCGCTTTGGTCGGAACATGATAGTAACCGGACAGAGGCGCTGGTTTAAAAACAGAATAACTGACAGACAGTCAGAGACAAGAGAAGCCCCGGAAGTTCAGGAGTGTCCAGTTAAGTGGAACTCGATGATCTTCCGGGCTTCTTTTTGCAGCAAAATTTTTTCAGATATTGAATCTGTTTCCGAAACCGTTTCGTTATAAAAAATAGCGGTTAAAAATTAACAACTATCTGCGTGCGCGTTTTTCAATCAGTCCGAGGAGTCCGTACAGGATAATAGCGATGATGCACAGAATGATAATGGACATCAGTACCCAGGTAAGCTTAAAGGTCTGGCTGGAATAGATGATCAGGTAGCCAAGCCCTTTTCTGGCACCGATAAATTCGCCTATGATAACACCAACCAGACACAGACCAATATTAACTTTCATAACACTGAGCAGTAACGGCACAGAAGACGGAAGAATAATCTTCATAAGCTTTTCTTTCTTCCCACCGCCCAGCGTCTCAATCAGCTTCAGTTTTTCCGGGTCAGCTTCGCCAAAACCTGTATACAGATTCAAAATCGAACCAAAGATAGCAACCGACATACCGCAGACAATAATCGTCCGTTCGTTGGCACCAAGCCATACAATAAGCAAAGGTGCCAGAGCAGATTTCGGAAGGCTGTTCAGTACTACGAGATAAGGCTCTGTGATCTTCGCAAGTCTGGGACAGGTCCACAGCAGAACTGCCATCCCTGCACCCAGAACAACAACGAACAGAAAACTGACCAGTGTTTCCGTAATTGTAACAGAGAGATGGGGAAAAATAGAGCCGTCTCTGCACATACTGCAGAAGCTGTGCCAGATCATTACCGGACTGCTGAAGATAAAAGAATCGATCAGCCCGGTCCTGGCGGAGATTTCCCACAACACCAGAAAGAAAAGAAGAATAAATATCCGCAAAAAAAGAACAAGTTTCTTTTCTCTTTTCTGATGTCGGATATACTGTTGCTGATGATATGAGATTTCAGACATCATGATTTAGCTCCTTCCAGATAAGATTGAAATAAGATTTAAATTCAGGCGCATTTCTGGAAGCCATAGGAGTACGGTTCTCCAGATCAAAACAAATTGGCACAATCTTACGAATAATGGCAGGCCTTGGAGAAAGAATGATAACCCGGTCTGCCATGCTGATCGCTTCTGAAATATCATGGGTGACAAGGATCGCAGTCTTTTTTTCCTGACGCAGGATTCTGCCGATATCATCACTTACGCTGAGTCTGGTTTGAGAGTCAAGTGCAGAGAACGGTTCATCCAGCAGAAGAAGTTCCGGCTTTAATGCCAGAGTACGGATCAGTGCAGCTCTCTGGCGCATTCCTCCGGACAATTCAGACGGATGAGCAGAGCGGAATTTGTCCAAACCGTAATCTGAGAGAAGCTGATTTACATAAGCAAGTTTTTCGGCAGTGAGTTCCCTGCGGATTTCCAGTCCGAGAAGAACATTTTTATAAATTGTCCGCCACTCCAGCAGATGATCCTTTTGCAGCATATATCCGATACGGCAGTCACCGGAAGTTACCGGCGTGCCGTCCAGAAGAATCTGTCCCTGTTCCGGCCGGAGCAGACCACAGATCAGATTCAGCAGCGTGGACTTTCCACAGCCTGACGGCCCGACGATGGCGAGAAATTCACCTGGCATCAGTTGAAAGGATATATGAGAAAGGGCAGGGGTTTCCCCTGATAAACTGTGGTAGGAGAGACTGACATCTGTAATATCCAGCAGTGGTTTCATACAGATACCTCCATATTCGGTGAATAGTAACGAATATTTGTTACTGTTCACACACCAACTATCCCGCTAGTGCGCCGACAAGTTGATTCTTGAAACAATCTTGCAGGATAAATTTTCTATTTCAAGGCGGAGGAAGGAGGCGTAGCGGTGGCTACGGCGACCGACGACAACGCGGAAATAAGAAATTTAGACGCAAGATTGTTCGAGAAATCAACTTGTTGGCACACTAGGTGTTTTGGCATGAATATGCCAAAATCCCGAGACATACAAGCCAAAATTCTATTGCCGCAGGCAATCTGGAATGAATTTTGGCTACGTTACTGTGAACGGAGTGAACAGTAACGAATATTTTCATAATTTATGATATGCAGAAATGTCAGGGTATGATATAATAGATAAACTATAGTATTTTTGCTGCTATAGTATTTGAGGGCAAATGTTCTGTAAGGAATACGTTACTGTTTACTATGTGTTTCATATCAGAAATATACATATATCAGACACTGCGACATACATGAATTGGGTATAGAAATCAGACGAATGCTGTAAAAAAAATGTATAAGAAAGTGTAAGCAAATGAGAAACAAAAAGAAAGCAATATTTAACACCATTTTTCTGATCCTTATATTTTCCATTACCGTATATATGGTATTTAAGGGAGAGGATCTGGGAGAGATTATTCATACAGTACGGCAGGCAGATCCGGTTTACTTACTGGTCAGTGTGGTTTGTGTGGTACTGTTCATACTTGGCGAGTCTGTAATTATTTTCTATATGATGCGGACTCTCGGAGCAAAAGTAAAGATGGGGCATTGTGCTCTGTATTCTTTTGTGGGATTCTTTTTCAGCTGTATCACACCGTCTGCATCCGGCGGACAGCCAATGCAGATTTATTTTATGAAAAAAGGACAAACTTCCGATTCCTGTCACTACGCTGGTCCTGATGATTGTCACAATTACTTATAAAGCGGTTCTGGTAGTGATCGGAATTGTAATCTGGATTTTTGGCAGAGGCTTTCTGGAAGGATATCTTGGCCAGTACATGTGGGTGTTTTACCTGGGTGTAGGTCTGAATATTTTCTGCGTTACTTTCATGATGATCCTTGTATTTGCACCTGGACTGGCGAAATGGATCATGGTAAAAGGTCTGAAACTTATTGAACATTTCCGTTTCCTTAAGCCAAAGACAACCCGGCTTGAGAAACTGGAAGCGTCTATGGACCAGTATCATGAAACTGCGGCTTTCTGGGCAAGTCACAAGCTGGTGATCCTGAAAGTGTTACTGATCACTATGGTGCAGAGGATTTTGTTATTTACAGTTACATACTGGGTATACCGTTCGCTGGGATTTCATGGATATTCCATTATAACCCTTACGATTTTGCAGTCTGTCATATCTGTCTCTGTTGATATGCTGCCTTTACCCGGAGGAATGGGAATCAGTGAGTCTCTTTATCTGGTGATGTTTGCACCGGTTTTCGGAGAAGCATTACTTCCTGCAATGCTGCTCAGCAGAGGAATTTCCTATTATGCACAGATGCTTATCAGTGCAGTGATGACCTGTGTGGCGTATTTCATAATAGGAAGAAAAGAACAAGAAAAAAAGTAGGGGGAGAAAATATGTTTTTAGGAATTTATGATTATACGGTAATATTGACTTATATAAGCCTGGGAATTTCCGTATTTGGAATTACCAGGGCTCTGGAGGGGGATTTTAAGGTTGCGATTTTCTGTCTGGCACTTTCCGGACTGTGTGATATGTTTGACGGAAAGATAGCCAGAACGAAGAAGAACCGTACGGATGATGAGAAGAATTTCGGGATTCAGATCGATTCCTTATGTGATGTGGTCTGCTTTGGTATTTTTCCGGCAATGATCTGTTACTGTCTGGGTGTGAATACACCGGCGGGGATTGGGGCGCTTATTTTTTACAGTGTGGCATCTGTCATCCGCCTTGCATATTTTAATGTTTCAGAAGCAAAGAGACAGAATGAGACTTCTGAGAACAGACAGTATTATCAGGGGCTTCCGATCACATCCATGGCGATCATCCTGCCGTTCCTTTATCTGATGAGAAGATATTGCGGACTCTATTTCCTGATCGTGATACATATTGCAGTGATTATCGTGGGACTGCTTTTTATTCTGGATATCAGGTAAAAAAACCTCAGAATCCGGTACGTATCCTGCTGGTTGCAGTCGTGGCACTTGCACTTGCGAAGATGTTCCGTTTGATATAAAATAAATATAACTGTTGACTGGCCGCAGCGGTTCCCGGGAAACGGGGAGGCTGCGGTTATACTTTTATGGAGGGAAGATACGAATGAAGTATATTGACAGAAAAGGAAATATCACGATTGAAGAGAATGAGCAGGATAAATTCCTACGGCATTTATATAATGACCGGGGTGGCAGACTCTGCCTGAAACTCCTGATCAGACCTTTCGTGTCAAAGGCAGCGGGAGTCCTGCTTAACACCAGACTTTCTGCCAGATTTGTACCGGATTTTGTAAAAAACAACAAGATTGACCTGAGCATTTACGAAAAACAGAACTTCTCTTCATGGAATGACTTCTTTATAAGGCGCATCCGAAAAGAAGAACGCCCGATCGATATGCGCGAAAACATCCTGATCAGCCCCTGTGACGGAAAACTTTCCGTACACAGGATCAGCTCAGACTCACGTTTCAGCATCAAAGATACAGAATATACAGCAGGACAGCTTCTGAAGAATAAGGCAATTGCCGAGAGATACACAGGCGGCTATGCGCTGATTTTCAGACTGACAGTAGATGACTATCATCATTACTGCTATGTGGCAGATGGAAGAAAATCCGCGAATGTAACTCTGCCCGGCGTTTTCCACACAGTGAATCCTGCAGCAAACGATGTATATCCCATCTACAAAGAAAACGCCAGAGAATACACTCTGCTGAAAACAAAACAATTCGGAACCATCCTCATGATGGAAGTAGGCGCCATGATGGTAGGAAAAATCACAAATCTCCATAAAAATCCTGCCACAGTAAAGAAAGGCCAGGAAAAAGGCAACTTCGAATTCGGAGGTTCCACAATAATCCTCCTCATCCAGCCGGGAAAAGTCCGTATTGATTATGATCTGATCGAGAATACAGAAGAGGGATATGAGACTATCGTAAAAATGGGCGAACGAATAGGAGAGTGCAGGAAGTTAAAAAATACAAAGAATCATTACGAAGGCACAATAGAGAATACCTGAACAGGTATTCGCATTTTATTAAAAGATAATAAAAAGCATTTGTGAAGATGCAGAAAGGATATAATAATACTGTTGAATAAACGAAACTATCAGAAAGAACTGGAAAAACTTATAGATCAGGCGCAAAAAGATAACAAGATCCCAAGCCTGTTTCTCCACAGCTGCTGTGCACCCTGCAGCAGTTACGTACTGGAATACCTGTCAAAATATTTCAACATCACAGTATTCTACTACAACCCAAACATCTACCCGGAAGAAGAATATCGCAAACGAGTCCATGAAATTACCCGTCTTGTAAACTCCATGGAATTTGAACACCCTGTCAAACTGATAGAGGGTCACTACGACCCACAGGAATTCTTCCAGATGGCAAAAGGCCTCGAAGACCTACCCGAAGGTGGCGAACGCTGCTTCAAATGCTACCGCCTCCGCATGGAAGAAGCAGCAAAACTGGCAGAAGAGGGCGGCTATGACTATTTTACCACCACCCTTTCCATCAGCCCTCTGAAAAACGCAGCCAAGATCAACGAAATCGGAGAAGAACTGGCAGAAATCTACCACGTCCAACACCTCCCATCTGACTTCAAGAAAAAGAACGGCTACAAACGTTCTATTGAGCTCTCCCACGAATACGACCTCTACCGTCAGAACTACTGCGGTTGCGTCTATTCCCGAATGATTCCCAACTAACCACTTTGCAATACTGAAAAAATATGTTACACTAACACGTAAAAGCAATAATACCAAAAATAAAGAAGAAACGAGGAATAACACAATGGCACAGCTTTGGGGCGGACGTTTCACAAAAGAAACAGACAAACTTGTATATAACTTCAACGCATCCATCTCTTTTGACCAGAAATTCTATGAGCAGGACATCAGAGGCAGCAAAGCACACGTAGCAATGCTCGCCAGACAGGGAATCCTGACATCAGAAGAAAAAGATCAGATCGAAGCAGGTCTTGACGGAATCCTTGCAGATGTAAGATCCGGCAAACTCGAGATCACATCCGAATACGAAGATATCCACAGCTTTGTAGAAGCAAACCTTATCGACAGAATCGGTGATGCAGGCAAGAAACTTCACACAGGAAGAAGCCGTAACGATCAGGTAGCCCTTGACATGAAACTCTATGTAAGAGATGAGATTGACGAGACAGACGAACTGGTAAAGAAACTTCTCGAAGCACTTCAGAAGATCATGGAAGAGAATGTCCACACATACATGCCAGGCTTCACACACCTCCAGAAAGCGCAGCCGGTCACACTGGCTCACCACGTAGGTGCATACTTTGAAATGTTTGTACGTGACAGAAGCAGACTTGCAGATATCCGTAAGAGAATGAACACCTGTCCTCTGGGTGCAGGCGCACTGGCAGGAACCACCTACCCGCTTGACAGAGAATATACAGCACAGCTTCTCGGTTTCGACGGCCCGACCAGAAACAGCATGGACTCTGTATCAGATAGAGACTATGTGATTGAACTGCTGTCCGCATTCTCCACAATTATGATGCACATGAGCCGTTTCTGCGAAGAAATCATTATGTGGAACTCCAATGAATACCGCTTCGTAGAGATAGACGATGCCTACAGCACAGGCAGCAGTATCATGCCTCAGAAAAAGAACCCGGATATCGCAGAACTTGTAAGAGGAAAAACAGGTCGTGTATACGGGGCATTAACATCTATCCTTACAACCATGAAGGGAATCCCTCTTGCATACAACAAAGATATGCAGGAAGACAAAGAACTTACATTTGATGCCATTGACACTGTAAAAGGATGTCTTGCCCTCTTCACAGGCATGATCTCCACTATGCAGTTCAACAAACAGAATATGGAAGCAAGTGCAAAGAATGGCTTTACAAACGCTACAGATGCAGCCGATTATCTGGTAAATCATGGAGTACCTTTCCGCGATGCACACGGCATTGTAGGCCGTCTGGTGCTTACCTGTATTGATAAAGGGATTTCTCTGGATGAACTTCCTCTTGAAGAATATAAAGCCATCAGCCCGGTATTCGAGAACGATATTTACGAAGCAATCAGTATGAAAACCTGTGTGGAAAAACGTATGACCATCGGTGCACCGGGACCTGACGTGATGGAGAAAGTGATCGCTGAGAACAAAAAATATCTGGAAGAAAATTAAAAAAATGCTTGCAATTTATTTTGGTTTGTTATAGTATGTACAAGAAAGACAGATGTACGCAATATAAGGACACCTGGATAAAAATGTCCGCGCAAGGGTAGAGACGCGGGCAGAAGATAAAGAGGAGAAAGATATTATGAGTGAAAAGCTTAGAGTCGGTATTTTAGGTGCTACAGGTATGGTAGGTCAGAGATTTATCTCTCTGCTTGAGAATCATCCATGGTTTGAAGTTGTAACTGTAGCTGCAAGTCCGAGAAGTGCAGGAAAGACATACGAAGAGGCAGTTGGCGGAAGATGGAAAATGGATACTCCAATGCCGGAGGGTGTCAAGAATCTTGTTGTTATGAACGTAAACGAAGTAGAGAAGGTTGCTGCAACAGTTGATTTCGTATTCTCTGCTGTAGATATGTCAAAAGAAGAGATCAAGAAGATCGAAGAAGAATATGCTAAGACAGAGACACCGGTTGTTTCCAACAACAGTGCTCACAGATGGACACCGGATGTACCGATGGTAGTGCCGGAAATCAATCCGGAACACTTCGATGTAATCGAATCCCAGAAGAAACGTCTCGGAACAACACGCGGATTTATCGCTGTTAAACCAAACTGCTCTATCCAGAGCTATGCTCCTGTATTAACTGCATGGAAAGAGTTCGAGCCATATGAAGTAGTTGCTACTACATATCAGGCAATCTCCGGAGCAGGTAAGACATTTAAGGACTGGCCGGAAATGGTTGGAAACATCATCCCATACATCGGTGGCGAGGAAGAGAAGAGCGAGAAAGAGCCATTAAGAATCTGGGGTAAAGTAGAAGACGGTGTAATCAAACCTGCTACAGAACCGGTTATCACATGCCAGTGTATCCGTGTACCGGTACTGAACGGACATACAGCAGCTGTATTCGTTAAATTCCGTAAGAACCCTACTAAAGAGCAGCTTATCAAAGCATTAGTAGAGTTCAAGGGACTTCCACAGGAATTAGAACTTCCAAGTGCTCCGAAGCAGTTCATCCAGTATCTGGAAGAGGACAACCGTCCGCAGGTTACAGAGGATGTAAACTTCGAACATGGCATGGGCGTATCTGTAGGACGTCTTCGTGAAGACACCGTATATGACTGGAAATTCGTAGGACTTTCCCACAATACAGTCAGAGGTGCAGCAGGCGGAGCAGTTCTCTGTGCTGAAACCTTAAAAGCAAAAGGATATATCCAGGCGAAATAATTTATAGAAAATAATAAAAGAGGTGCCGGTAACGGTGCCTCTTTTTATGAGGACACGACGGATTATGAAAGAAAAAGTTCTGACAACAGTGGTGACTTTTGAAACTACCACTCAGGCAATTGCCATGGAAAGGGAATGTAAGAAAAACAAATTTACAGGCAGACTGATCCCTGTGCCAAGAGAAATATCAGCTTCCTGTGGTCTTGCGTGGAAATGTGGGGAACAGAACGAAGAAGAAACAGCTTCCTATATGAAGGAACAGGATCTGGAATATGAAAAGATTTATAGGATTCTTGCATAAAATGGAAAGATTTATAGGAATACCTGATATATGGTAAATGGTTCACATTTTGACGGATATGTGAAAACATGATACAATGATAGCACTGAATCTCTTGTTATAGAAGATATGTAACTATTCGGCAGTCTGTCGGCTGTGAAAGTACGTTACTGTTCACTCCGTTTACAGTAACGAAAGTATTGAACAGTTACGAGGAGATTCTGAATATGGAGATCAATTGGGGTGAACTGACTTATGGGAAATGAAATGAAAAAAAGTGAAGTGCGTCTTACACAGCTTGCCAGTGCAGCCGGATGCGGTGCTAAGATTGGCCCGAAAGTTCTGGCGCAGGTAGTAGGCAAACTTCCGAAATTTACAGATCCGATGCTTCTGGTAGGTCCGGAGACATCAGACGATGCAGCAGTATACAAGATTAATGATGAACTGGCAATGATCCATACAGTAGACTTTTTTCCGCCGGTAGTGGATGATCCGTATATGTACGGGCAGATCGCGGCAGCCAATGCACTGAGTGATGTCTATGCAATGGGCGGTGTTCCGAAACTGGCATTAAATGTGGTAGCATTTCCAAACTGCCTTGGTCCGGAAGTACTGGAGCAGATTCTGCGCGGCGGTGCAGATAAGGTCATGGAAGCCGGAGCAGTCCTTGCAGGCGGGCATACTATCAATGATAAAGAACCGAAATACGGACTCTGTGTAACTGGTTATGTGCATCCGGACAAAATGTGGAAAAATTACGGCGCAGAAGAAGGAGACATCCTTATTCTTACCAAACCGCTGGGCTGTGGAATCCTTAACACTGCCATTAAGGCAGAAATGGCGTCTCAGGAAGAAATTGAGAGAGTCCAGAAGATCATGGCGAAGCTGAACAAATATGCAGCAGAGATTGCATCTAAATACACGATCCACAGCTGTACCGACGTAACAGGATTCAGTCTTGCAGGTCACAGTCTGGAAATGGCAAAAGGCAGCCGGAAAACTCTGGTGATCCAGTCTGAGAAACTTCCGATCATTGAGGGTGTTGAAGAATATGCACAGATGGGGCTGATTCCTGAAGGTGCATACAGAAATCGTGACTTCGCAGGCGATGAAGTACGAAGTGAGATTAAGGAACTCTGGATGGAGGATCTGGTATTTGATCCGCAGACATCCGGCGGACTTCTGCTTGCAGTACCGGCAGAAGAAGCCAATGCCCTTGCAGAAGAGCTTGCAGGTATGGATATCTTTGGCGGTGTTATCGGATATGTAACAGAATTGCAGGATAAAGCAGTTGTATTTGAATAAAAAAATCAGCTTTACTTTCAGACATGCTCTGCACGCCTGCGGAGATCTTTCTTGTCTTTTGCGCTCTGCCGAACTGTCTTGAATGCATTAGTTTATGGAATTGCTATAAAAATCTTCGAATATAATGGAACATAATTACAAATCGTTACTGTTCACTCTGTTCACAGTAACGTAGCCAAAATTCATTCCAGATTGCCTGCGGCAATGGAATTTTGGCTTGTATGTCTCGGGATTTTGGCATATTCATGCCAAAACACCTCGCGGAATAGTGGTGTGTGAACAGTAACTACAAATCTGATGAATATTCTTGAATTGTTTGACGATTTCGGTTGTGAAACAGATATTCAGGTGATATAATGTTCTCAATAAAATACATTGCGGAGGTGTAGTTATGAATTACGAAGATGTACAGAAAGTGTCAAATGCGGCGAAAGCCAAGAGTAACCTGGTGAATACCAACTTTTTCAAGTACTTCATACGTGCAATCATGGCGGGTTTTTTTATTGATGTGGCCATGATCTACAGTAATGTAGTTGGAAACGTATTCTCCAAGACCATGCCTGAATGGGGAAAAATTTGTGGGGGCATTAGTATTCTCCATTGCAGTGCTTCTGATCAGCTTCGTAGGCGGCGAACTTTTTACAGGAAACAATATGGTAATGGCGTTCGGAGCCTATGATAAACAGGTGAGCTGGAAAGAGGCAGGTAAGGTATGGGGCGTAAGCTACCTTGGAAACTTTGTCGGATGTGCAATTTTAGCATTGTTGTTTGTAGGTGCAGGAGCGTCCGGAACAGCAGATTAATTTTGCAGGATTTATCGGAAACAAATTGAGTATTCCGCTCGGACAGATGTTTTTTCAGAGCAGTACTCTGTAACTTCTTCGTCTGTCTTGGTGTGCTCTGTGGTATGAAATTAAAGAGTGATGCAGGAAGATTCCTGATGATCGTTATGTGTATCTCAGGATTCGTTGTAAGCGGATTTGAGCACTGCATCGCAAACATGGGAATCTTTGTTACCGCATACTGTCTGGTACCTGGATTATCCCTTGGAGCCATGGTAAAGAGCATGGTAGTAGTAACTTTAGGAAATATGGTGGGCGGTGCCCTGTTGCTGGCATGGCCGCTCAGAAAGATGAGTGCAGATAAATAATATGTCAAAAGCTTTATACATAGCCGAAAAGCCCAGTGTGGCACAGGAATTCGCAAAAGCTTTGAAAATCAACGGACAAAGACGGGATGGCTACCTGGAATCTCAGGACAGCGTGGTGACCTGGTGTGTGGGACACCTGGTCACCATGAGCTACCCGGAAAAATATGATATCAAATATAAAAGGTGGAGTTTAGATACCCTGCCTTTTTTGCCGCGCGAATTTAAATATGAAGTGATCCCTGGAGTGCAGAAGCAGTTTGAGATTGTAAAAGGACTGCTTAACCGTGAGGATGTGGACACCATTTACGTGTGTACCGACTCCGGACGTGAGGGGGAATACATTTACCGTCTGGTGGCACAGATGGCAGGTGTTCATGGAAAAAAGAAAAGAGGGTCTGGATCGACTCTCAGACAGAAGAAGAGATTATGAGAGGAATCAGAGAGGCAAAGGATCTGTCGGCATATGACAATCTTTCTGCTTCAGCCTATCTTCGGGCGAAAGAAGACTATCTCATGGGAATTAATTTTTCCCGTGTACTGACACTGCGTTATGGAAACAGTGTGTCAAATTATTTAAATACGAAATATCAGGCCATTTCTGTAGGACGAGTTATGACCTGTGTACTTGGAATGGTAGTGCGAAGAGAGCGAGAGATCCGTGCATTTGTGAAAACTCCGTTTTACCGCGTACTCAGCAGCATTGCCCTTGAGGGAGAAAACTTTGAGGGAGAGTGGAGAGCTGTGGAAGGCAGCAGATATTTCCAGACTCCTTATCTGTATAAAGAGAACGGATTTAAAGAGAAAGCCTATGCTGAAAAACTGATACAGGAGCTGTTGGTAAGTCAGCCGTTGCAATGTACAGTAGAGAAAATCGAGCGGAAAAAAGAGAACAGGAATCCGCCGCTTTTATTTAACCTAGCGGAGCTTCAGAATGTGTGCTCCAAGCTGTTCAAGATCAGCCCGGATGAGACATTAAAAATCGTACAGGAACTGTATGAAAAGAAACTGGTCACTTATCCCAGAACAGATGCCCGTGTGTTGTCTACTGCGGCAGCAAAGGAGATTTATAAGAATATTTCCGGACTGCGTAATTATGAACATACAGCGGAAATTGCACAGCACATTATTGAACAGGGAAATTACAAAAATCTGGCAAAGACCAGATATGTCAATGATAAACAGATTACAGACCATTATGCAATCGTACCCACAGGCCAGGGCTTAAACGCATTGAGAAGTGTTTCTCTTACTGCGCAGCGTGTATATGAGACCATTGTCAGAAGGTTTGTATGTATTTTTTATCCTCTGCAGTATAT
>ENA-OQJC01000174-OQJC01000174.1-human-gut-metagenome-genome-assembly--contig:-NODE-174-length-19703-cov-3.282080_pt1 | contig 19703 bp, 17 predicted proteins | sample MGYA00242600_ERZ504766 | MGnify/ENA primary metagenome ERZ504766 (study PRJEB26092, sample SAMD00036364) | human gut metagenome | host: Homo sapiens | study: EMG produced TPA metagenomics assembly of...
TAAAAAACAAAAAAATAGAAAAGAAAGAAAAAATTAAACTTAGCAAAAATAGAAGATAAATAACTAGTAAAGAAAAAGAATTAGAGAAATAAATAACAAAATATACAAAGTAAACAAAAAATAAGACATATAAAAAGGATAATGGATTTAAATATCAATTTTAGATGGAAAAATAAACAAAACAGCTAAAAGAAAAATAAGAGGAATGAATATAAAATGAATTTCTATATTGAAAATTATTCATTTGTTTGGTAAACTATAGAAGCAGTGTCATCTGTATAAGATGGAGGTACAGATGCACAGAAAATCCCAAAATTGAGATTGAGGAGGAGAAAATGGAAAATTTAATGTACGTAGTTCCTGTCGTATCGGTTCTCGCGTTATTATTTGCCGGATATCTGGCTGTAAAAGTTGCGAAGCAGGAAGAAGGAACAGAGAAAATGAAAGAGATCGCATCTGCGATCAGTGAGGGTGCACGCGCATTCCTTACTGCAGAATACAAGATTCTGATCGTATTTGTGATCGTATTGTTTTTACTGATCGGATTCGGGATCGGTAACTGGGTAACAGCAATCTGTTTTGTTGTGGGAGCTTTGTTTTCTACACTGGCAGGTTACTTTGGCATGAATGTTGCAACAAAGGCGAATGTAAGAACAGCGAATGCTGCCAGAGAAAGTGGAATGAATAAGGCGCTTTCCATCGCATTTTCAGGCGGAGCCGTTATGGGAATGTGTGTAGCAGGTCTGGGAGCGCTTGGAGTCAGCGTTGTATATATTCTGACGAAAGATGTAGACGTGCTGTCCGGATTCAGTTTGGGAGCATCTTCAATTGCGCTGTTTGCGCGTGTTGGCGGTGGTATCTATACAAAAGCCGCAGACGTAGGGGCTGACCTGGTTGGAAAAGTAGAAGCCGGAATCCCTGAGGATGATCCGCGTAACCCTGCAGTAATCGCAGACAACGTAGGGGATAATGTAGGAGATGTTGCAGGAATGGGAGCCGACTTATTTGAATCTTATGTAGGATCTCTCGTTTCTGCACTGACACTTGGTGTTGCGGTTTCTGCAATTTCCGGAGTTGTATTCCCGCTTGCGATCGCAGGATGTGGACTTGTAGCATCCATTATCGGTACATTCTTTGTAAAAGGGGATGAGAAAGCAAGTCCGCAGAAAGCCCTGAAGATGGGAAGCAATATTGCGGCGCTTCTGGTTGTGATCGTGTCTCTTGTACTGAGTAAGGTTTTATTTGGAAACTTTGACGGAGCAATCGCCGTAATCGCAGGTCTGATTGTAGGTGTTCTCATTGGTCTGATCACAGAATACTATACATCAGCAGATTACAATCCGGTGAAGAAGATCGGAGAGCAGTCTGAGACAGGACCGGCAACCACGATCATCAGTGGAATCGCAGTCGGAATGCAGTCAACAGCAATCCCGCTGATCCTGATCTGCATCGGTATTTTTGTAGCATATCAGGTAGACGGATTGTACGGAATTGCTCTGGCAGCAGTCGGAATGCTTTCTACAACCGGAATTACAGTTGCGGTGGATGCATATGGTCCGATCGCCGATAATGCCGGCGGAATCGCAGAAATGTCAGATCTGGACAAATCGGTACGTGAAATCACTGATAAACTGGATTCTGTAGGAAATACAACAGCAGCTATGGGAAAAGGCTTTGCAATCGGTTCTGCTGCGCTGACAGCACTGGCACTGTTTGCTTCGTATTCTCAGGCAGTACATCTGGAAAGTATCAATGTGCTGGATTATCGTGTGATCATCGGATTGTTTATCGGAGGAATGCTTACATTCCTGTTCTCTGCATTTACCATGGAATCCGTATCTAAGGCAGCATATAAGATGATCGAGGAAGTAAGACGTCAGTTCCGTGAGAAACCGGGAATTATGAAAGGAACGGAAAAACCGGATTATAAGTCTTGCGTATCTATCTCTACGACAGCTGCACTTCATGAGATGCTTCTTCCGGGAGCAATGGCAGTTGTTGTGCCGATCCTGGTCGGAATCGTGTTAGGAGTGGAAGCTCTTGGCGGACTTCAGGCAGGTGCGCTTGTGACAGGTGTTCTCATGGCGATCTTTATGGCAAACTCAGGTGGTGCCTGGGATAATGCCAAGAAGTACATCGAAGAAGGAAATCACGGCGGAAAAGGAAGCGAGGCTCACAAGGCAGCGGTTGTCGGAGACACTGTTGGAGATCCGTTTAAAGATACATCAGGACCATCCATCAATATCCTGATCAAACTGATGACAGTTGTGTCACTTGTATTTGCGCCATTGTTTATGGCGATCGGTGGATTACTGTAAGATATTTCATAGAACAGTCGATTTTCAGCTTGAAAATTGGCTGTTTTTATGCTGATTCTGCTGGCTGCAAGAAACACTGGTGGATCGGATTTTGTTATCAGGGGGAATGAAAACCAGATTTCCACCATATGAAATAAAGAGGGAAACTGTCAATTAATGAAACAGTTTCCCTATTTTTTAATTAAATCGTTTCTCCGTTTTTATATTTCTGCAGTACATGCTGGATTCTCTCATCCGGGCTTAAGATACTGCTGATAGAACCGTCGTGGTTCAGTGTATCGATGATCAGAGCGATATATTTGCTCATGTCACAGTTGATATAGTATGGTCTTGATAATAATTCCGGTGTCTGATAGATCAGGTTAGTTGTCAGAATACCGGAGATTCGTTCCGTCCTCATATGCCTGATTCGAACTTGTCCAGACCGTTTGTGAAAGACCAAATGTAGCTGCAGCAAAGATTCGTTTTGCTTTTCTGCGTTTCAGCTCTGTTGCAACTTCGATGATGAATCTCCGGAAGAGATCATGTCATCGATAATGATCACGTCTTTGCCTTCTACAGAGCTTCCTAAGAATTCGTGGGCAACGATCGGGTTGCGTCCGTTGACGATCTGTGTATAATCACGGCGTTTGTAGAACATACCCATATCCAGTCCAAGTACGTTTGCAAGGTAGATCGCACGGTTCGTACCACCTTCATCCGGGCTGATCGCCATCATGTGGTCACTGTCGATCTGCAGATCTTTTACATTGCGCAGAAGTCCTTTGACAAACTGGTAAGTTGGAGGAACTGTCTCAAATCCGCTCAGCGGGATGGCATTGGATACACGAGGATCGTGCGCATCAAAAGTAATGATGTTATCAACGCCCATGCGTACCAGTTCCTGAAGTCCGAGTGCGCAGTCTAAAGACTCGCGGCTTGTTCTTTTGTGCTGACGGCTTTCGTAAAGGAATGGCATGATCACATTGATGCGGCGCGCCTTTCCTCCGACTGCAGCGATTACACGCTTTAAGTTCTGGAAATGGTCATCCGGTGACATATGGTTTGTGTTTCCTGTCAGAGAATAGGTGAGGCTGTAGTTGCATACGTCGACCATCAGATAGAGATCTTTTCCACGAACAGACTCTTTGATGATTCCTTTTGCCTCTCCGGAACCGAATCTCGGAACATCGGCATCAATGATAAAAGTATCTCTGTCATAACCGGTGAAAGCGACATCTCCTTTATGTTCAGAACCGCTTTCTTTGCGCCATTTTACCAGATAATCATTGACCTTGTCTCCAAGACCTTCGCATCCTCTGACCGGAATCAGTCCGAGCGCTCCTACTGGAATATTTTCTAAGTTTCTTTCTTTTCGACGTAACATTAATTTTCCTCCCTGTTTTTTAATTCTTTTTGATTCGGATGTCATCGCCTATCAGTTTCAACATGATATAATTACTTGTGATTCTGGAAAAGGACCGTTCTGTATAAAGATCAGCCAGAGTGTCCAGTGACAAGTTTGTTGATATAATTGTAGAACGGCTGTTAAGCAGTCGTTCGTTGATGCATGTGAAGAACTGGGATGCAATAAAATTGTTCGTATATTCGGTTCCCAGATCATCAATGATCAGACAGTCACAGTTGTAGATCAGTTCAAACATATTCTGCGCATCTACATCTTGTTTGTCAAACGCATGTTTTGCAAGACTGGAAAAGAACTTGGATGCAGAAAAGTAAAGAACAGAATACTCTTTATCCATCAGTTCCTTTGCAATGCAGTTGGACAAAAAGGTCTTGCCCACACCAACATCTCCATACAGAAAAAGATTCTGGAAATCTGTTCCGAAAGAGGTGACGAAATTCCGGCAGATCCGCAGGGCATCTTCAATTACCTGGCGGGAAGAACGGCCGGTCTTCGGGTCAATAAAGTTGGTGGAATAGTAGTCCAGAGCAAAGTTGCTGAAGTTTTCTTTTTGAGAATTTCTTTTAAGTTTGACTGTTCATAAAGCAAGTCAATGATGGCTTTTTTGAAACAGTGACATTTTTGGTTTCCGATATATCCGGTATCTTTACAATTCGGACAATCATAGACCGGTTCCAGATAATCAGCCGGAAAACCACTGGATCGTAAAAGCTCCTGCTTGCTGGCGCGTAAAATGGCAAGCTCTTCTTTTAAAGAAGAAATTGCTTTTTGATCGCCGTTTAACAGGCGTTTTCCATATTGAACAGACAAAATGGAAATGGAATCATCCAGTGATTTAAATTCAGGCAGCTGACGGTAGACCTCTTCATAATGCTGTGTCAGTATATCATGGTTTCGGAGTTGTTTTTGCTCGTACTTACGCATAATCGCCTGATATTGTGAATTTTTTAGTCCCACGACAGTGCTCTCCTTCTAATTGCTGTTTAATAGTTGCTCCTCCAGAGAATCCATGTCATATGAACGGCGTTCGAAATTGTTCAGATTTCTGGAGACAGGTTTTGCCTTTGGAGCTGAGGCAGCCGAAACGGCTTTTTGTTTCTGGTATGCATCATCCAACACCGAAATATCTTTCAAATGATGTACATGGCTGTTGTGCCATCTGGTCAGGATCGTGTCTGCATATTCAAAGCTTGGCTGATGAGTTGCAGAAATTGTCCTGCTGCAGGCTTCTTCGATGATGTCCAGAGTAAATCCATAGGTATCGGTCCATTTCTGGATATACGAAACCTCAGATGCGGCAGGGCCCCGATTTTTGATTCCGAAAGCATTCAGAACAGTGTAGCAGTTTTTGTTATAACTGCGGGATTGCTGTTTTGCCTGCTCTTTGGTAGTGATCCCGCTGTCTGCCCAGGATAAAGCGACCTTCTGAATATAATGAATACTTTTGTGACCGTTTTCCACGCAGGATTCGATCAGATATTCGATCAGATCAGCCGACATGCCGAGATGATCATAAAAATAAGTGATCGCATCCATATCTGTCTTTGTCAGAGTCTTACCCAGATACTGTTCCGCAATGAACAGGAGCGACTTTAGCTGCTTTTGCGCCTTTGCGGCATCTGCATGAGCTGCCGGGCGGGAAACAGAAGCTGCCACAGCTTTGGGAGCAGCAGGCTTGACAGAGACGACCGGTGCGGAAGGCTTTTTGGCCGCAGTGACCGGTATCTGTGCTTGGGTCTGGGGAATCTGGATCAGTTCCAGTTCACAGACATGTCCCTCTGCATCACATTCCATCTGAAGAAGTCCTTTGGATTCCCAGTATTTGAATGCGCGCAGGATATCATTTTCTGTGTTGTTCAGACAGTCTGCAACTGCAGAAACTGTCAGAGAAGAGCCGGCATTATCCAAATGTCTTAAAAGGAACAGATATACTTTTACAAATTCGCCGTTTGCCTGCACCATATAATGATCGATAAAGTCGTTCGCAACCAGTGTGGCATTTGTCTGGAATTTATTTTTTAACGTAAATGTCTTCATAGTCCTCTCCCTGTTTTCCGGAATTCATACGCTGCTCTCTCATGCGCAAAGGTATTATAGCATCTTATCTGAACGGGCAAAAGCCTTTTTTCAAGGGAAAATCTGCTTTTTTGTGAATAACCCATGTGGATAATGTGGATAAGTCTTATTTTAAGAGATCTTCTCCGACTTTTACTACATCTCCGGCACCCATTGTAAGAACAAGATCTCCTGAATTCCAGTTTTCTTTGAGAAATGTTTCGATCTCTGCGAAGGATGGAAAATAGTGAGAATCTGTTCCAAGGCTGCGGATCGCGTCTGAGAGCGCTTCAGAGGATACCCCAAGAGTATCTGTTTCCCGTGCGGCATAAATATCGGCAAGAATCACATGATCTGCATGGGAAAGAGCTTCTGCAAATTCCTGGAAAAATGCTTTGGTCCTTGTGTATGTGTGCGGCTGGAATACGCACCAGAGTTTGCGGTGCGGATAGTGCTTCGCAGCCTTTAAAGTTGCTTTGATCTCTGTCGGATGATGTGCATAGTCATCTACGATGGTGACATCATCGATCGTTCCCTTGTATTCAAAACGGCGGTCCGTTCCGGAGAAGGAAAGCAGACCTTTCTGGATCGTATCCATGGAAAGTCCCAGCAGCTCGGCTGTTGCGATCGCGGAAAGGGCGTTGGACACATTGTGATCTCCGGTCACGGAAAGGACGATGTGTGTGTCCATCTTTCCGTTTCGGAAGAAATCAAATGCAACCCGACCTTTTTCATCGTAGGTGATATTCTGCGCACTGTAGTCAAATTCCGGAGACATTCCGTAAGTTACCACGCTGCAGTCCAGACCTTCGCAGATTTCCTGATACTGATCGATCTCTCCGTTAATGATCAGTGTTCCGTCAGATGGCAGCAGGGCTGCAAACTGATGAAAGGAGTGACGGATATCTTCCAGATCTTTAAAGAAATCCAGATGATCGGCTTCAATGTTCAGGATGATGCTGATCTTCGGGAAAAAGTGCAGGAAGCTGTTTGTATATTCACAGGCCTCTGTGACGAAGATGCCGGAGCTTCGACCCGGATATTTCCGCCGATGGCCTGAAGGATCCCGCCTACAGAAATGGTAGGGTCAGTATCGCCTTCCAGCAGGATGTGGGAAATCATAGAAGTTGTTGTGGTCTTCCCGTGAGTTCCGGATACTGCGATCGGAGTTTTGTAATTGGCCATGAGCTGTCCGAGCAGTTCGGCACGCGTCAGCATTGGAATTTTTTTGGCAACAGCTTCCATCAGCTCTGCATTTTCTCTGCGGATCGCGGCAGTGTATACGACGCAGTCGATCCCGTTGATGATATTGGATGCTTTCTGACCATAAAAAATCTGAGCCCCTTTTGCTTCCAGATGTTCGGTAAGCGGAGAGACTTTCGAGTCAGAACCGGATACGGTAAATCCTTCTTTTAGAAGAATCTCGGCAAGACCGCTCATGCTGATGCCGCCGATACCGATAAAATGAACGTGAATAGGCTGTTTGAAATTGATTTTATACATATGATGATTACCTTCCCTTACTATGAAAATAGTTGAAAATCTTGTGTGTTTTATTTTAAAAGTAAAAAGTTTATTAAATTTAGTCATAAAATTTCTTTGCAGTTTATATTATACTATATATGGGGAAAATTAAAAGAAGTTCTTTTTGTACCAAATAAACAAAAAGGAAAAAGATTATGCAAAATTTTTGTAAAAAACATGTACGGATGAGAAAAATATGGTATAATAACAGCAATCAACTAGAAATGAGGTGACTACATGATTAAGAAGGAAATGATTGCCATGCTGCTTGCAGGCGGACAAGGCAGTCGATTGGGAGTTCTCACTGCAAAGGTTGCAAAACCGGCAGTGGCTTTTGGAGGGAAATATCGGATCATTGATTTTCCATTGAGTAACTGTATTAATTCAGGAGTAGACACGGTGGGTGTATTGACGCAGTATCAGCCGCTGCGTTTGAATACCCATATTGGAATCGGGATCCCGTGGGATCTGGACCGTAATATCGGCGGAGTTACAATCCTTCCTCCTTATGAGAAGAGCGCGAACAGCGAGTGGTATACCGGAACGGCTAATGCCATTTATCAGAATCTGGATTACATGGAGACTTACAATCCGGATTATGTGCTGATTCTTTCAGGAGATCATATTTATAAGATGGATTATGAAGTAATGCTGGATTTCCACAAGGCAAATCATGCGGATGTTACGATCGCAGCGATGCCGGTGCCGATGGAAGAGGCAAGCAGATTTGGAATTGTAGTCACAGATGAAGAAAGCAAGATTAAAGAATTTGAAGAGAAGCCGGAGAAGCCAAGCAGTAATCTGGCATCCATGGGAATTTATATATTCAGCTGGCCGGTATTGAAAGAAGCTCTTCTGAAATTATCCGAGCAGCCGAATTGTGATTTTGGAAAACATATCATTCCATATTGTCACGAAAACGGAAGAAGAATGTTTGCTTATGAATACAACGGATATTGGAAGGATGTCGGAACATTGAGTTCTTACTGGGAAGCGAATATGGAGCTGATTGACATCATTCCGGAATTCAATCTGTATGAAGAGTTCTGGAAGATTTATACAAACAGTGCCAATATTCCGCCTCAGTATATCTCGGATCAGTCTGTGGTAGACCGTTGCATCATCAGCAATGGTTCTGAGATTTACGGAGAAGTACATAATTCCGTATTAGGCGGAGGAGTTACGATCGGAAAAGGCAGTATCGTGCGGGATTCTATCCTGATGCGTGATGTTGTGATCGGAGATAATTGCGTGATAGACAAGGCGATTATTGCGGAAGGCACTGAGATTGGCAACAATGTTGTGATCGGAATCGGAAGCGAGGTTCCGAACAAAGAAAAACCGAATATTTACAGTGGCGGATTGGCTACGATTGGAGAAAACTCCAGAATTCCATCCAATGTACAGATTGGCAAAAATACTGCAATCAGTGGTTATACCGTGCCGGAAGATTACAACGATGGAGTGCTTGCAGGCGGCGAGACATTAATAAAGGCAGGTGAACGTTCATGAGAGCAGTAGGGATTATCTTGGCAGGTGGAAGCAGCAGAAAAATGAGGGAGCTGACAGCGAAACGTGCAGCTGCGGCGATGCCGGTGGCAAGCAGTTACAGAGCGATTGATTTTGCACTCAGCAATATGACAAATTCGCATATACAGAAAGTGGCAGTTCTGACACAGTATAATGCGAGATCTTTAAATGAACATCTGAATTCCTCAAAATGGTGGGATTTCGGAAGAAAACAGGGTGGTCTGTATGTATTTACACCGACGATCACTGCGAATAACGGGGACTGGTACAGAGGAACAGCCGATGCGATCTATCAGAATCTGGATTTCCTGAAAAAGTGTCACGAACCATATGTGATCATTACATCCGGAGACGCGGTGTACAAGCTTGATTATAATAAAGTCCTTGAATACCATATTGCAAAGAAAGCGGATATTACAGTTGTGTGTAAGGATCTGGATGACAGAGAAGATGCGACTCGTTTTGGTACGGTACGCATGAACGAATCTGCCAGAATTGAAGAGTTCGAAGAAAAGCCTATGGTGGCAAAATCCCAGACGATCTCTACAGGAATCTATGTAATCAGAAGAAGGCTTCTGATCGATCTGATAGAGCATTGCGCAGAGGAAGAGAGACATGATTTTGTAACCGATATTCTGATTCGTTATAAGAATCTGAAGAAAATTTACGGTTATAAGATAAACAGCTACTGGAACAACATCTCAACAGTGGATGCATATTACCAGACAAATATGGATTTCCTGAAGCCGGAAGTGAGAAAGTATTTCTTTAAGGATGCTCCGAGTGTGTATTCCAAGGTGAGCGATCTGCCGCCTGCAAAATACAATCCGGGAGCAGCCGTCAAGAACAGCCTTATAGGAAGCGGAAGTATCATCAACGGAACAGTAGAGAATTCCATTATCTTTAAAAAGGTATTTGTAGGCAATAACTGTGTGATCAAAAATTCAATCATTTTAAATGATGTATATCTCGGGGACAATACATATATTGAAAATTGTATTGTAGAGAGCAGAGATACGATCAGAGCCAATACACGTCATGTTGGTGAGAGTGGTGTAAAAGTGGTAGTTGAAAAAAACGAGAGGTATGCATTATAAGGAATTGAGACAGTAATGCAGGCGGAGAAAGGAGACTTGAACAGTATGCAGATTACAGATGTTCGTGTGCGCAAGGTGACAAAAGAGGGAAATTAAAAGCAGTTGTTTCGATTACGATTGATAATGAATTCGTAGTTCATGATATCAAGGTGATCGAAGGGGAAAAAGGCTTGTTTATCGCAATGCCGAGCAAAAAAGCTCTGGATGGGGAATATCGCGATATCGCACATCCGATCAATTCCGGTACAAGAGAAAAGATTCAGAATACGATATTGGATCGGTATCAGGAATCTCTGGAAGCAGATACGGAAGAATCTGGGGAAATGTAAGAAGAGGAAAATAAGAGCAGCGGCTGTCTCATGGATAAACGATGAGGCAGCCGCTGTTTTTAAAAAGAGAGAAAAATTGCGAAAGAACGGAATTCCTGTTAAAATGGTAAAGTATTAAAATCAGAAGGAGGGACAGGATGAATCAATTGTTATTACTGGCAGGAGTGGTGATCGTGGCCTGCATTTTAATGAACCGCATCGCTGCTAAACTTCCGCTGCCGTCACTGTTATTGTTTATCGGTCTTGGAATGTGCTTTGGAGTAGATGGTTTTTTCAAGATTCCGTTCGATGATTATGAACTGTCAGAGGCAATCTGTTCGGTCAGTCTGTTGTTTGTCATGTTCTATGGTGGTTTTGGAACAAATCTAAAGACTGCAAAACCGGTAATGGGAAAAGCATTCTTACTTTCCACAGCCGGCGTAGTGATGACCGCAGCGCTGGTAGGGGCAGCAGCGCATGTGCTGTTGGGAGTGGGCTGGATGGAAGGGATTTTGATCGGATCGGTCATTGCATCTACAGATGCAGCGTCCGTATTTAATGTACTGAGATCCAAGCAGCTCTCTCTGAAGTACAATACAGATTCTCTTTTGGAGCTGGAGTCGGGATCTAACGATCCGATATCTTACATGATGACGATTCTGATGATCTCTCTTGTTTCCGGAGAGCAGATCTCGGTAGCCGGTCTTCTGCTGAAACAGATTCTGATCGGAGCAGCCTGCGGCTTCTTGATCGGAAAAGCTTCTGTCTTTATTTTGAATCAGATTGATTTTGGGATGAAACAGGGAAGAACGATCTTTTTATTTGCAGCAGTGATCGTTGGATATGCGTTGCCGTCTGTTGCCGGTGGAAATGGATATCTGAGTGTATATTTGTGCGGAATTCTGATTGGAAATCGGTTTATACCGGACAAAAAAGAGATGGTCCACTTTTTTGATATTCTGACAGAGATTGCACAGATGGTTATTTTCTTCTTGCTGGGATTGCTTGTAACGCCGTCACAGCTGCCGGAAGTGTTTGTTCCCGCATTGCTTTTATGTCTTTTTATGCTGTTTATCGGGCGTCCGGTGTCAGTGCTTGCGATATTAAAGCCGTTTGGTGCATCCTGGCAGCAGATCGGCGTTGTTTCCTGGGCCGGGTTGCGGGGAGTGGCATCGATTGTGTTTTCTATTTATGTTGTCTTATCCGGCATTCCGATGACGTACAATTTGTTTAACATGGTATTTGTGATTGTACTGCTGTCTCTTGCGGTTCAGGGTACCTTACTTCCGGCTGTATCCAGAAAGCTGGAAATGATCGATAAGAATGCCAATGTCATGCGGACGTTTAATGACTATCAGGATGAAAATGATATTTCTTTTGTCAAGATCAAGATTACTGACAATCATCCGTTTGCAGGAAAAACACTAAAAGAAATCGAAATGCCGCCGGGAGTTTTAGTGGTACTGCTGTTTCGGGGACAGGAGACAATGATGCCGAATGGTGATACATCTTTAGAAGGCGGCGATCTGCTGATTTGTGCAGCCCCGGCCTTTGAAGACCGGGAAAATCTGACATTGTATGAGGTGGAAATTGACAAAAATCATAAATGGCGGGATAAACCAGTGAATGAGCTGGACCAGAAAGCAGGGGTGCTCATTGTCATGGTCAAAAGAGAAGGAAGCACTCTCATTCCCAATGGAAATACGATTATCCGACAGGATGATCTGCTGGTGTTTCGTCGGCAAAAACACGCAAAACAGGCGCATGGGTAAATTCCATGTGCTTTTTTGTTTTTGGATGTGCGAATTCCAGACGGCAGGCAAAGAGCTGCAGTTGGGAAAAAGAAGTCTGGTTCGGACCATATTTTCGGTCTCCTGCGATGGGACAGCCAAGGTGAGCCATTTGTACCCGGATCTGGTGATGACGTCCGGTATCCAGATGAATTTCTGCCAGTGAAAATTCCGCTGTTGTTTTTGAAATATGGTAGGAAAGGCGTGCAACTTTGGCGCCTGGCGTCTCTTCTGTACAGATTCTGGAAGTGTTCGTGCGCCCGTCTTTGACAAGATAATCTTCTAAAATTCCGTCAGCAGTCTGTGGGCATCCGAGAAGAACCGCCTGATAATATTTGCCGAAGCCAAAACTCTGGAGCTGACGGTTCAGCTCTTTGGCAGCGGCAGGTGTTTTGGCAAATACAAGCAGCCCTTCTACCGGCTGATCCAGCCGATGGATTACTGCAAGGTAAGGTTGTTTTTGTGTGCGCTGTTCTGATAGATATGATTTTTTAAAATGCTGACCATATCCGGAAGCCCGGGGCGGCTTGTCTGAGTCGGGATACCGGCGGGTTTCAGACATACGATGATGTCCTGGTCTTCATATAAAATATGTGGCTTCATTTTGATACGCTCCTCTTGTGAAATCTGCTACAATTATCATATAAAATAAAAGTGTGGTCAAGGGATTCTTGACTTTTACAGAAAACATCTCTAAACTGAGTTACATAGAGTGATCTGCTGGAAATCAGAGACAGGATACTTTAAGAATTGACTGGCGGCAGGAGGTTGAAGATATGAGGACAAATTGGGAGTGGGAACAGTTCGGTGAGGATATCAGACGGACCGTGCAGGATGCAGTGGACTCCAGAGATTTTCGGAGATTGAATCAGACCATTACAGATACAGTAAACAGTGCCTTTCATGAATTTACAGACGGGATGAGAAACCCCCGCGGAGGATATCAGTATCAGAAAGCGGACTATGGTACCGGGAGGCAAAAGGACAGGACAAAGGGTGCCTGGCAGAATCTGGATTTGAATCAGTTAAAACGCCCCACATTGTATGCTGGGACGAGAGCGAAAAAAGCAGCAGGACTGACGATGACGATCACAGGTTATACGATTGCAGGATGTCTTTTGATCGGCGGACTGATCACAGGTGTGACCGGGATGCTGCTTGGAGCGGGAGTCGGCGTATCCGTCGCACTTAGTATACAGGTGATCCTTCTGGCAGTATTTACCGCGCTTGGAATCACCGGGACAAAACTTTTAAGCAGGGTGAAGCGGTTTCAGACTTATATAGAAGAGCTGCAGGGCAGAGAATATGGAAATGTGAAAGATCTGGCGCTGAGGGTACAGAAAAAAGAAAATTTGTAGTAAAAGATCTGGAAACTATGATCAGAAAAGGATGGTTTCTTCAGGGGCATCTGGATGAGCAGAAAGCGTGTCTGATGACCAGCAGGGAAGCATTTGAGCAGTATCAGGAACTGATGGCACAGGCAAGGCAGCAGAAAGCCAGAGAGCAGGAGTCAAAAGAGAGACAAAAAGCAGACGCTGACAGAAGAGCAGGTCTGGATCCGAAAGTACAGGAAGTGATTGAAGCGGGAAATGCATATATCCGCAAAATCCGGGAATGTAATGATGCAATTCCGGGAGAAGTGGTATCAGAAAAGATGTCCCGAATGGAGCTTTTGACAAAACGGATCTTTGCGCGGGTAGAACAGAACCCGGAAGTGGTGACCGATATTCGCAGGCTGATGGAATATTATCTTCCGACGGCAGTCAAGCTTTTAGAGGCATATGAGGAGTTGGATGCACAGCCTGTGCAGGGGGAGAATATTCTTTCTTCGAAAAAGGAGATTGAGGATACACTGGATACATTGAATATCGCATTTGAAAAGCTTCTGGATGATCTGTTTCAGGAGACAGCGTGGGATGTGTCCTCTGATATTTCTGTGCTGAAGACAATGCTGGCGCAGGAAGGACTTACGAAAAATGACTTTTCAACAGGAGGAAAATGATGAGCGAAGAATTGAAAGATTTTCAGACAGCACCGACACTGACACTGAATCCATTTGCGGAGGAAGAAAAAGCACAGCCGGAAGTGAAAAAAGAAGAGCCTCTGATGGATGAAAATGTTCTGTCAGAAGAAGAGAGAAAGATGGCAGATCAGTTTGCAAATCAGATCGACCTGACCAATTCTGCCATGATCCTGCAGTATGGTGCGGGAACTCAGAGCAAGATGGCGGATTTTTCAGAGACTGCACTGGAAAATGTAAAGACGAAGGACTTGGGGGAAGTGGGAGAACTTCTCGGGAATGTTGTGAAGGAGCTGAAAAATTTTGACGAGGAAGAAGAAAAAGGGTTTTTCGGAATCTTCAAAAAGCAGGCAAATAAGATTCAGGCACTGAAAACAAAATATGCCAAGGCGGAGACGAATATCAACCAGATCTGCCAGGCTCTGGAGGGACATCAGGTACAGCTGATGAAAGATGTTGCGATTCTGGATAAGATGTATGAATTGAACCTGACATATTTTAAAGAGCTGACGATGTATATTCTGGCAGGAAAGAAAAAGCTGAAAGAAGTGCAGGAGGGACAGTTGAAAGAACTCCTGATGAAAGCGCAGACCAGCGGACTTGCAGAGGATGCACAGGCAGCAAGAGATCTGGAGGCGATGTGCGGAAGATTTGAAAAGAAGGTTCATGATCTGGAACTGACGAGAATGATCTCCATCCAGACAGCACCGCAGATCCGACTGGTACAGAACAATGATACCGTGATGGTGGAAAAGATCCAGTCCACGATCGTGAATACAATTCCGCTGTGGAAGAGCCAGATGGTACTGGCGCTCGGTGTGGCGCATTCTGCACAGGCGGCAGCAGCTCAGAGGGAAGTGACGGATATGACAAACGAACTGCTGAAAAAGAATGCGGATACATTGAAGATGGCGACGCTGGAAACTGCAAGAGAATCTGAGCGTGGAATCGTGGATATGGAAACACTAAAAGCGACAAATGAATCCTTAATCTCTACGTTGGATGAAGTGATGCAGATTCAGCAGGAAGGAAGGCAAAAACGTCAGGAAGCAGAGGCAGAGATGCAGCGTCTGGAAAATGAATTGAAACAGAAATTGTTGCAGGTGCGCTGATTGCTTGACAATCGTGAGAAATTCAGTTAGAATTCACGATGAATATGTTAGATGGGTGAAGAACAGGATTAGTATATATCAGAGAACGGCACAGAGAAGAAGCAGTCAGGTGAGAGGCTTCTGCGGAAAGGGTATAGAACCGGCCTGGGAGCTTTCGCATGAAAATGCGGCGTAGAACCGGCGTTAACGGTGTAAGAGAGAATCACAGAGATACTGTGGTTAATCAGGGTGGTACCGCCGAGTCTTTCGGTCCCTTATCGGGAAGGAAGGCTCGGCTTTTTTACGAAAAAATACAGGGCAGGATACTTCCCAGAAGAAACAAAACAGAGAAGAAAGAAGAGGAGAACATTATGGCAAAAGAAAAAAACTGGTAGAATCCATTACGGCCAGAGAAGTAGATTTTGCACAGTGGTACACAGATGTGGTGCGCGAAGCAAAATTGTGTGATTATTCAGGAGTAAAAGGATGTTTGAATTATCTTCCGAACGGATATGCGATCTGGGAGAATATTCAGGCAAATCTGGACAAACGTTTTAAAGAGACAGGTGTAGAAAACGTGTATCTTCCGGTATTGATTCCGGAAAATCTGCTTCAGAAAGAAAAAGATCATATCGAAGGATTTGCACCGGAAGTAGCGTGGGTAACACATGGAGGAATGGAAGAACTGCAGGAGAGATTCTGTATCCGTCCGACATCTGAGACTTTATTCTGCGATCTGTGGAGCAAAACAGTACAGTCTTACAGAGATCTTCCAAAAGTTTGGAATCAGTGGTGCTCTGTGCTGAGATGGGAAAAGACAACAAGACCATTCCTTCGTTCCAGAGAATTTTTATGGCAGGAAGGTCATACGATCCACGCAACATATGAAGAAGCAGAAGAAAGAACACTTTTGATGCGTGATGTATACAAGAGTTTCGTAGAAGACGATCTGGCAATTCCGCTTGTGACAGGAAGAAAGACACCAAGTGAGAAATTTGCAGGAGCACAGGATACGTATACAATTGAAGCGCTGATGCATGACGGAAAAGCACTCCAGTCAGGAACCAGTCATTTCTTCGGAAATGCGTTTGCGGATGCGTACGGAATCAGCTATTCTGATAAAGAAAACAAACTGCACAGCGTATATGAGACATCCTGGGGACTGTCCACACGTATCATCGGAGCTATCATCATGGTGCATGGAGATGACAGTGGTCTGGTACTTCCTCCGCACATTGCGCCAGTTCAGACAAGAGTGATCCCGATCGCACAGCACAAAGAGGGTGTGCTTGACAAAGCTAATGAACTGCTTGCAGCATTGAAGGCAGCAGGATACAGAGCTTCCATCGATGATTCTGAAAAGAGCCCGGGATGGAAATTCAGCGAGCAGGAAATGGTCGGAATCCCGACACGTATCGAAATCGGACCAAAAGATATTGAAAATGGTCAGGTTGTTGTCGTTCGCCGTGACACAAGAGAAAAAATTGTAGTGGCAATGGATGAGCTGACAGAAAAACTGTCCGAAATCCTGGAGACAATTCAGAAAGATATGTTTGAGAGAGCGAAAGCATTCCTTGATTCTCATATCCACACAGCAGCAAATATGGATGAGATGGTGAAAGTGGCACAGGAAGAGATCGGATTTATCAAAGCAATGTGGTGTGGAGATGATGCCTGTGAAGAAGAAATCAAAGCACAGACAGGCGGAGTGACATCCAGATGTATTCCAGAGGAACAGGAACAGATTTCAGGATGTGTAGTGTATGCTGTGGAAAACCGGACGAAGCACATGGTAGTATTGGGGTAAAGGACGTACTAAAAATAGGCATTTCTAGAATATGGTGAACATGCAGCTGATGATGTTTCTGTTGGTTGCAGTCGGATTCCTGGTGAGAAAAAAGAAATATCATTGGAGAGACAGGACGCAAAGACATGGTCAATTTCTGTCTGTATGTTACACTGCCGTTTAATATCTTCCATTCCTTTCAGATGGAATGGGAGTGGAGCATGCTCAAAAGCTTTGCCCAGGTTCTGTTTCTTGCGACAGGGTATTGTATTCTTTCTATAATAATGAGCTGTATCTTTTACAGAAAGGCTGAACCGGATAAGAGAAAGCCGCTTCGATATGGAACAATCGTTTCAAATGGCGGTTTTCTCGGAAATCCTGTGATCGAAGGGATTTATGGAACGAACGGATTGTTTTATGCTTCCGTGTTTATGCTTCCGGTGAGGATCGTTATGTGGAGTGTGGGAACATCCTGTTTTATGAAAGAAAAAGTGAAAGTCTGGTAAAAAAGGTGCTGACACATCCATGTATTGTGGCCATCTATCTGGGACTTTTCGTCATGATCGCAGGAATGTCCTTCCCGGTAAGTGTGGAAAATACGATTTCAGGGATCAGCAGCTGTAATACACCCCTCAGTATGATGTTGGTGGGCATGATGCTGGCAGAGATGAATCCGAAAGGAATACTGGATGGAACAATGGTGCTTTACACCATTGTCCGACTGATCCTGATCCCGGCAATTTTATTCGGGCTTACCGCACTGCTTCCGATTCCTGCATTACTTCGGGGAATTACGGTTATTATTGCGGGGATGCCGACACCGGTGACAACTGCACTGCTGTCTGCCAAATATCATGGAAATGAGGGATATGCAACAGGAATGATCTTTGTCACCACCATCCTGTCATTATTCACACTGCCGATATGGTGCTGGCTCCTCGAATAAAAAAGAGAGAATAGTTGCAGAAAATCTTAGAAAATCCCTTGACTTTCGGGAAAAAACGTAATACACTAGTTTAGCGTGCACAGGAGAAATTCTGTTTTTGTGCGCAAATATCAGATAATGAACCATTATCTGCAGCCCTTTCGGCATAAGCCGGAAGACAACGAGTGAAATCATAGGAGGTGAAAAAGAATGCCAACATTTAACCAGTTAGTTAGAAAAGGACGTCAGACTTCTGAAAAGAAATCTACAGCACCGGCACTTCAGAAAGGATGGAACTCCCTTCAGAAGCGTGCAACTGATGTATCTGCACCACAGAAGAGAGGTGTTTGTACAGCAGTTAAGACAGCTACACCTAAGAAGCCTAACTCAGCTCTGAGAAAAATCGCCAGAGTTCGTCTTTCTAACGGAATCGAAGTAACAAGCTACATCCCAGGAGAAGGACACAACCTTCAGGAGCATAGCGTTGTTCTGATCCGTGGAGGAAGAGTTAAGGACCTGCCAGGTACAAGATACCACATCGTCAGAGGTACACTTGATACAGCAGGTGTTGCTAAGAGAAGACAGGCTCGTTCTAAATACGGCGCTAAGAGACCAAAAGACGCTAAATAAGAAACAGAGCGCTTAGCAAAGAAGTAACTAAATAGTTAAATCGTATCACAAACAGAACTATGATTATCGTACCTTATTGGACGATACGTTCAATAAGTTAGGGCTGCGGATTTAGATACAATCGTCCCGCGGCCACGACACATGAATTGTGATTCCATAGAAAGACACATGTGAGTACCGATGAATTAATCCCGGAAAGAATCCGGAAATCATGATTAAGGAGGGAAGGACCGTGCCACGTAAAGGACATACTCAGAAAAGAGACGTATTAGCGGATCCAATATACAACAATAAAGTTGTTACCAAACTTATCAACAACATCATGTTAGATGGTAAGAAAGGTGTAGCACAGAAGATTGTATACGGAGCATTTGAAAGAGTTGAAGCAAAAGCTGAAAAACCGGCGATCGAAGTATTCGAAGAGGCTATGAACAACATCATGCCAGTACTTGAAGTAAAAGCAAGACGTATCGGTGGAGCTACTTATCAGGTGCCGATCGAAGTTAGAGCTGACAGAAGACAGGCTCTTGCACTTCGCTGGATCACATTGTACTCCCGTCAGAGAGGCGAGAAGACAATGGAAGAAAGATTAGCTAACGAAATCCTGGATGCTGCTAACAACACAGGAGCATCTGTAAAGAAAAAAGAAGATATGCACAAGATGGCAGAAGCAAACAAAGCGTTTGCTCACTACCGTTTCTAAGAGCCAAAGCGGCAGCCGCAGATTGGCGGCTTAAGCGAATGGCATGTTCTCCGGGACTTTTTGTTTCGGGGAACTACAATATATTAGGAGGAAAAAACCTTGGCTGGAAGAGAATATCCATTAGAGAGAACCAGAAATATCGGTATCATGGCGCATATCGATGCGGGTAAGACGACGCTGACAGAGCGTATTCTCTACTATACCGGTGTTAATTATAAGATTGGAGATACCCATGAAGGTACTGCTACCATGGACTGGATGGAACAGGAGCAGGAGAGAGGTATCACAATCACTTCAGCGGCTACAACATGTCACTGGACTTTGGAAGAAAAGACAAAACCAAAGGCAGATGCCCTGGAACATCGTATCAATATCATTGATACTCCTGGACACGTTGACTTTACTGTAGAAGTTGAACGTTCACTCCGTGTACTGGATGGTGCTGTAGGTGTATTCTGCGCTAAGGGTGGTGTAGAGCCCCAGTCAGAAAACGTATGGCGTCAGGCAGACACGTACAATGT
>ENA-OQJC01000177-OQJC01000177.1-human-gut-metagenome-genome-assembly--contig:-NODE-177-length-19601-cov-4.103779_pt1 | contig 19601 bp, 17 predicted proteins | sample MGYA00242600_ERZ504766 | MGnify/ENA primary metagenome ERZ504766 (study PRJEB26092, sample SAMD00036364) | human gut metagenome | host: Homo sapiens | study: EMG produced TPA metagenomics assembly of...
AGATCGATAGAAGCAAGCTTCCATCTCTCTCCGTTCGACTTGCATGTGTTAAGCACGCCGCCAGCGTTCGTCCTGAGCCAGGATCAAACTCTCCAAGATATCTTGGAGCTATTTGCTAGCTCGTTTTTGTTGTTGTCTCTAACCAAAGTTAGTGACTAGAATTTATTTGGTTGGTTTCAACGTTGTCGAAACCCGCACTCTGGCTATGTTCATTTCGTTAAAAATGATTACCTTACATTGTTCAGTTTTCAAAGATCTGCGTGTCAGGTTTTTAACTTTCATCGCCTGACGACTTAATCATTCTATCAGTGATAGAGGATTATGTCAACCACTTTTTTACAACTTTTTTACTATTTTTACACCACTAGCCGAAAAGCCGCATAAAATAAGGCTTTACAGTTTAATTACAGTGTTCGTCACTCAGGCATCCCCAAGATAACTGTTAATAGTTTCATTAGCTGTTGTAACAAGCTGTTAAAGATAGAGAAAAAGCATCGTCGCAATGACGATGCTTTTAAATGGTGACTCATCCGCGACTCGAACGCGGGACACCCTGATTAAAAGTCAGGTGCTCTACCAACTGAGCTAATGAGTCATGCAATGGCAGGGGCGGCTGGGATCGAACCAGCGCATAATGGAGTCAAAGTCCATTGCCTTACCACTTGGCGACGCCCCTAAGTGGGGTGAGTAGTGGGGATCGAACCCACGCGTAACGGAGCCACAATCCGCCGTGTTAACCGCTTCACCATACCCACCACTGTGGAACATACAGAGGAAAGTATCCCCCGTAACGAATGATATTGTATCATTCTCCGAGGGATACTGTCAACTATTATTTTTAATTAACTAGTTATTTTTGATTAAATAATCTTTTACAAAATTAGGCAATGCAAATGCCGCCTTTTGTATCCCCTCATTATAGTATTTAGTTGTAAACGTCTGTTCACGATTAGCTTCCCATGTTAATGGGTCATATTTCTTCGAACCCATAGTGAAGCAATGCATCCCGGTTGGATAGATTGGAATAAACGCCGTATAAAGACGGGCAATCGGGAAGTGATTCGAAACATAGCCGAATACTTTTTCAACCAGCGGCTGATGCATCATAGGTGATTCAGTTTGTTGCACAAAAAGACCATCTTCTTTTAAAGCCTTATACGTATTGGCATAGAATTCATCGGTAAATAAACCTTCCCCCGGTCCGATTGGGTCGGAGCAATCTACGATGATTACGTCGTATTTATTTTCAGCCTCAGCCATAAAACCAATGCCGTCACCAATAGTTACTGTGAGTTTTGGATCTTTGCGAATCATGGCATCGGCAATGGTCGGCAAATATTCTTTGGCAAGCTCTACTACTTTGCCGTCAATTTCAATCATGGTTACGGTTTCAACGCAATCATGGCGTACGCATTCTCTGGCTACACCACCGTCACCGCCGCCGATGATCAAAACATGTTTTGGGTTCGGATGCAAGAACAAAGGACATGGGACATCATTTCATGATAGATAAACTCTTCCCGCTCCGATGCTTGGAACACGCCATCCAAGGACAACATAGTGCCATATTCTAAGCTGTGAACCACTTCAATTTTCTGAAATTCCGATTGTCCGGAATATAAAACTTTATCGATTTCTGCGCTCAATTTCAAATGAGCGGACTGATTTTCTGTAATCCAATCTGCCATTGGTAACCTCCTAATCGATTAACAAGACACTAAATCCTACCAAATCAGTGAATACAAATTTGAAAACTCCACCCCTTAACTAATTGCAAGCTGCCTTCGTAACCACAATCATACTCGGCAATCATAGCCGGACTTGATATTCACAAGCACCCCTTGATAATTGCAGCTTTCTATAGCCAATTACTGTTGCTTACGTACGGCATAGGCGAAACCGCCGCCCAACATGGTATCTTGTAACCATCTTTTCAGTGAAAAAATGCGTTCAATTTCTTCATCGTATACTACGCAACGCACATCATCATTGTTTTCCGTCAATTTTACGATAGGAACCCAATGCCATGTGGACAAGCCTTTTTCATTACCGCGATGACGATTCAAAAAAGCAACCGGCGAATCACTGCCGAGCCCCTGTTTAATAAAGTTTACTACCTGCTGCAACGGTTGACGACATACAGCAAAGGGGTAAACCCCCATCATCTTCACGGTGTAAGGCAATTCTTTCTTTTCACAATAGTCATTCAGACCTTCCTGAAACCACTGTGTTTTATACAAACCGCCACCGATGCGGGGACGCACATATTGAAACAATTCTTCCATGCGCTTTAAAGCAGCTTCGCCATCATTACTGGTCGTACTATCGAGCAAACCGTCCCGGAACTGCACGTAGCTGATTACCTGTGTAGCCGTCGTCGGGCCGCACCCGGATAAACGCTGCCAATCATCATGATACCATTCTTGGTTATAACCGTAAGAAAAACGGCCGTCTTTTTTCACCTGCAACCATTCAGGATGTTTGAGTGTCAAACTCTCCATATATTACTCAATCCTCTATTACATCAACTTGATTTAACATATAAAATTATTGTAATAGTGACCTTCTATACATAGACCTACGATTAAGCTTAGTCTTCTACAACTTCAACCTTAACCATACGGTCGCCTTGCTGAATGCCATCTACTACATCCATACCTTCAATTACTTTACCAAATACAGTGTGAACACCATCCAAATGAGGTTGTGGTTCATACACGATAAAGAACTGACTGCCCCCTGTATTCGGACCGCGGTGAGCCATGGACAAGGCACCGCGTTCATGTTTGTGCGGATTACCGATTAATTCATCTTTAATGGTGTAACCGGGACCACCCGTACCGTTGCCGTTAGGACAACCACCTTGGGCTACGAAGCCCGGAATTACACGATGAAATGTAAGGCCGTCATAAAAACCTTCTTTGATTAATTTTTCAAAATTAGCAACCGTACCCGGTGCTTCTTTTGCAAATAATTCAATCGTAATATCGCCTTTTTCCATATGGATAATCGCTTTTTTCATGCTATTCTACCTCCAACAATGTACGCAGTACATAACTCGACAACATAAGACCCGCTACGGATGGTACGAAACCGCAAGAGCCGGGACTGCGTGAATCGTCATCACGAGTCGGCGTCATCGGCTTTTCAGTGGAAAAAACTACGGTCTGTTTCTTGATTCCGCGTTTGCGCAATTCGCGGCGAATAACTTTGGCCAAAGGACAGGTGTGAGTTTTGCTGATATCAGAAATGCGAAGTAATCCCGGATGCATCTTATTACCCGTGCCCATTGACGAAATACAAGGAATACCTAATTCCTGACAGTTTTCAATAATCGCCAATTTAGCCGTTACCATGTCAATCGCATCGATTACAAAATCTACCTTAATGTCCTTGATAAAATCAGGATACGCTTCCTTGGTATATACGATATCGTAAGTATCTACCTGCATATCAGGTCGAATCGACAAAGCGCGCTCTTTGGCCACTTCAACCTTACGACGACCGATAGTTTCCTGCGTCGCAATAAGCTGACGGTTCAAATTACTTACCGTAACTTTATCGCCGTCAATCAAAACTAAACGACCGATACCGGTGCGCACTAATGCTTCCATGGCAAAACCGCCTACACCGCCGCAACCAAACAAGGCTACCGATTTAGTACCCAAATTTTCTAATTTTTCTTTTCCTACCAGCCATTCTAAGCGGGTAAACATGTGTTCCATTCAAATCTCCCATCAATAATACACTTTTTACTGACTGCCACCAAAATGACTACTACAAGCTGCCGCTCTTAGGCAACAGCGTTTTAAAAATAAGTTGGCGCTAATATATTTTCGTCAAAAACCGCATCATAGAGTACGAATTCAACGATTCACAAATTAGCGCTTCAACCATTATACCGCAAATTAACGAAATAACTACTATTACTTCTAATTAACGAGTTGCCGGAATTACTTCCAACCAATAACCATCCGGATCGGCAATGAAGTAAATGCCCATGTTAGGGTTTTCATACACAACACAACCCATTTCTTTGTGTTTTTTGAAAGCCCCTTCATAATCATCAACAACGAATGCCAAATGGAATTCGTTATCACCTAAATTATACGGGCGATCCCAATCACGTAACCATGTCAATTCCAACTGATGATTACTGCTGCCGTCTTCCAAATATACGATTTTAAAAGAACCGTCAGCCGGCTCAATGCGACGACCCGGTTTTAAACCTAAAGCGTCTTCGTAAAATTTAATGCTTTTATCTAAATCACGAACATTAAAATTATTATGTACCATTGTAAATTTCATGTTTGTAATCTCCTCTCATCACATAAAAAGTCATACGAACTTATTTAATTTTCTATTTCAAAGTTTACTGCTCAAAATATTTAATACTGCTATTTAATAGTATCATAAATCTCGATATATTGCTATATGATGAAGTAACAATATGACAAACTACTATATGATGTATCACTTTCAACACGCATAGGGCTACCCATTTTCTTCGCCCGTATATCTACGGTACTAAAAAGTGAGCCGTACTGCCCTTATTGGTAGCTTCCACAACCAAATGGGCCGGTATGCGCCCCTTCAATTCAGGCACATGAGAAATAATACCAACCAGGCGACCCGATTTTTGCAATTCCACCAAGGTTTCCATGGCAATATCGAGCGTATCCGGATCCAAAGTCCCAAAGCCTTCATCAATGAAAATCGTATCCAAGTGAATCCCACCGGCATAGGCTTGAATAATATCGGCTAAACCCATAGCCAGCGACAAAGAAGCAAGGAAGGTTTCACCGCCGGACAAGGTATTAGCCGGCCGTTCATAACCCGTATAGGTATCGAGCACCGACAGATCAAGGCCACGATGGCCGCGACTGACACTGTCCGCCTGAGCGCGTCGCAATTCATAGCGCCCTCGGCTCATCTGACGTAGCCGCACATTGGCGGCTACCACCACTTCTTCCAAAATAGCCCCCAATACATAGCGTTCAAAGGTTACCCCTTTTTGCCCGGCATTGCCGCCATTAGCAAGCTCATAGAGATTATTAATAAACGTAAATCGTTCGGTTATCGCCGCATTATCGGCCACTAATTTACTGTATTCGGCTAAAACTTCCTCGAGATGACGAACCGTCTCCGCTGCCTTCGTTTCGTTACGCACAGCATTTTCATAGATGACTGATGCTTCGTCCTTCATTTCTTTCGTTACAACCATGGACGGTTCTGCCAACGACGCCAAATCATTGGAAGCCGCCGTCAGCAAAGTTTGTACGCGGTCCACTGCCGCATCATAATTCTTGACAGTTGTTACGAATTCCGTCTTGCGTGCCACCATCGGCCGAAGCTCCAACAAATCAGCGTCACTCAATTTCGACCGGCGAAGTTCCGCTTCAATCTCTTGATCTTTAACCGTAACCTCGTGCATCGTTTCCCGTTGCTGTTTTTCTAAATTTATAATAGTCGTTTCATTTGAGCTCTTGGCCTGTAAATAATCCCGCTCCGCTTCTTCAAATTGAAGCTGTTCCTTTTCAAAAGTGGCGAGCCACGTCTCTTTAGCTTGTAATTCTTTCGCCCAAGAAACCTTATCTATCGCTTTTACCGCCTCTTGATGAAGAGCCAAACCTTCCTGCTTGCCTACGAGCTTCGTGCGCGCATCCTGATAGCTTGTTTCTTTCTCTTTCAATTCTATGCGAATGGTCTCGATAGTATTATTTAAAACTGCAAGGGTATCATTCAATTGTGTGACTTTCTTCTCTTTTACGGCTAAGGCTTGACTACGCTGATTCAGAATAGTTTTAACACTGTCCGCTTCTGCCAAAAACTCACAAGCAACCGTTGATTTTATATCTATATCACTATGTTCAGCCAACCAGGCTGCTATAGCCCTTTCACTTTCTTTGACCGCCTCATCGGCACGAGTCCATTGCTCGGCAGCCGCGCTCTGTCGTTCCGCCCGGGCGGATGTTTCTTGTAACGCTTTACTATACGCTTTTTCCGCGTTCATCATGGCTTCTTCCGAGTATTCATCAGGCAAAACCGCTTTGTGAGGATGGTCCGTAGATCCGCAAACCGGACAGGCTTCATGGGTCTTCAAAGCGACCGCTAATCCCGCTGCCGCAAATTGCCGGCACAGATTTTCCTGATGCGCTCGCTCCATGAAAGCTAATTCTTCCTGCTGCTTAGCTTCTTCATAGGCATGACGCGTGTTAGCCGCTTGTACTTTGGCCGCTGCCCGCTCTTCTATTAACTGCGTTGCTTTTTCACCCAGTTGAACAGCCGTCAAAACAGCCTCACGTTCCTTCATGAGTTGACTCTGATTACCTAAAGCCTTCCGAAGTTCTTCCACACTCTTACCGGTTGTATCCGCTTCTTCCAGCTTAGTTTTTAAAAGTTCATTCGCCGCCTTTACCGCCTTTTCCGCATTTTCAACGTCTTCCCCAAGCTGTTTTAATTCAGTCTGAAGTAAGGTGATAGCATCAAAATGCGCTTTAATCTCGCCGGCCTTGTGAATATCCAAACGATAGGTTTCACTCATAGGTTTACGCTCTGCCAAGGATGCCTTCGTAGCAGTTAGCGTCTCCCCGGTTTTCAGGAGTGCCTCTTTATCGGTCCGCGCAGCTATTAAATCATCGGTAAGTTGCTGCTTTTTAGCTTCTAGTTTTGCCCGTTCCGTTTCTTTCTGAAAAATCGGCGTCACTTGTTCCAAACGCTCTATGATTTGTCGTGATCCATTAACAGATTCTGCTTGTTTCATCAAATCAGCGAGCTCCGCTTGTTTTTCATTAATGGTGGCGCCTAATGTTTGGCGCTTTTCCCCTAATTCATAGTCAGCCAAAATTTTTACCTGATTGGCTTGCGCCTCTGCCAGGATGCCGGCCGCTTTAGTTTGTTCCGCTTCGGCACTACTCAATTTTTCACGCAAATCTGTTTCAGTCTTTACGCCCTCTGTACTCAATAAATACCGTTGACGGTCCACCACCTCACGCGCCGATGCATATACTTTGTCATGTTCTTCTTTGAGCATGTCCTGCAAACGGGCATATATTTCAGTCCGAAAGAGACTGTGCATCAGCGTTTCACGCTCTGAAGTAGGGGCTACCAGGAGTTTACGAAATTCCCCTTGAGGCAGTAATACGACTTGCAAAAACTGTTCCGCTCTAAAGCCCAGAATCTCATGTACCTTTTCCTTAATATCATTGGCGCGACTGCTGAATTCCTGCCATTCGCCATCTTCTAAAACGGCTAATGACGCTACGGCAGCCTGCTCGCGAAAGCCTTCACCGCGTCGTTTCTTTACCTTTTGTTTCGGACACCGTTCAATCTTATATTGACCATCACCTACTGAAAACGTAAAGGTAACTTTCGTCAATGTTTCCGGTGAAGCGTAATCACTGCGCATGCTTGTGCCGCTGCGCAAACCGCCACTGGATTCGCCGAACAAAGCATAAACCATGGCATCTAGAATGCTTGTTTTACCGGCTCCTGTCGGCCCCGTAATAAGGAATAAACTTTCTTCTTTCAAATCAGCAAAGTCCAAGTGAACCGTATCCGCGTAAGGACCAAACGCCGTCATCGTTAAAGTTAAAGGTCTCATGTCAGTCCTCCTTAATCAAACGTTCCCAAAGAGAGTTCATAAATTCCTTCTCCTCGTCACTTAACGGCTCATTACGAACGGCCAAAGCAAAATCTTCAAATAATTCACGCTCTGATAATTCTTTATAATTAACGCGATTGTCGGCAGTCAGTTCCGCCTGCATACGGCCCGTAAGCTCCAAGGACATGGCGTATGGAAAAACGTCACGCAAGCGTGCCATGCCGTCAATAACCGGTTCCGTATCCGCCAGTTCAACTTGTAAATACGTATCTTTGTAAGTTTCATGAAGTGCCGTATCTTGCAAAATATCATTAAAATTGCCTTTAACAATGGCTACATCATGTTGCGCTTCGATACCAACCTGTTCAATTTGGCAGTGGCCCTTTGCATCCATATCAACAATGGTAAATGACTTATTATGATTCGCCTCATCAAAGGAATATTTTAATAGGGACCCGCTATAGCGAATGTTATCGGTCCCCATGCGTTGCGGCCGGTGAATATGTCCCAAGGCCGTATAATTAAACGGCGCAAATACGTCGACCCCCACATTAGCGGTACCGCCAATTACCAAAGGTCGTTCTGATTCACTGGTAATACTGCCGGCCACCATAGTATGAGCCATGCCGACCGTACGCATTCCTTGCGGCACGAGGCTACGCAAATAATCGGCCCAAGCCGCATAGGTTTCGCCATAGGCTACCGCGAGATTTTGCCACTCATCCAAACGCTGCTTCGCCGGAACCGTTTCCAATAAATTGGTCAAAACTGTGCGCGGTTCCGTAAATGGCATAGGACAAAAGGCAATCTCGCCATACCCGTCTTCCAAATAGAGGGGCTCTAAACTGCGGTCCATCCGCCCCCACACATGAACGTGTGATCTAGAATACAAATCACGGCCCATGTCGAGGCGCTCCGCACTGTCATGATTACCGCCGATAACCAGCGTCGGAATTTTATAATCCAAGGCCAACTTAGTAATCACCATATCCCATAATTCCACCGCTTCCACAGGCGGCACGGCGCGATCAAATACATCGCCCGCAATAACAACGGCATCTATCTTTGCGTCTTTCAGCAGCTTGAAAAATTGGTGCTCCAGTACATAGGCCTGGTCATTCGTAAGATGGCGGGCATAAAAAATTCGGCCTAAATGCCAATCACCGGTGTGTAATATCCGCATAGTATCCCTCTTCAAAACACGCTAAACACTGAATTTCTCTATAGGCTCCCTTTTTATAGAGATTTTGAAAAAACTAAACATCTTATACCTTACGCTTCTTTATAAACGCTGCGCAACAAGGCAATTTCCTTCGCATAACCATCCAATTCATTCGGTGTTTCCAAATAGAACGGTAAATTGCGCAGTGCCGGATGATTGATTACCTTCGTAATCGCCTCCAAACCGATATGACCTTCACCGATTTTTTCATGACGGTCTTTATGGGCACCCCGCGGATTTTTAGAATCATTCAAATGAATGGCATGTAAACGGTCGAGACCGACGATTTTGTCAAAAGATTCCATAACACCATCCAAGTCGCCGATAATATCATAATCCCCTTCGTGAATATGGCAGGTATCCATGCAGACACCGATATAATCTTTCAACTTCACGCCATCAATGATTCGGGCAATTTCTTCAAAGGTGCGCCCCACTTCAGTCCCTTTGCCGGCCATAGTTTCTAACAATACGGTAGTGTGCATGCCTTCAAACATGACTTCATTGAGGGCTTCCACAATATATTCAATGCCCTGATCAACACCTTGTTTGACATGGCTGCCGGGATGAAAATTATATAATTGATTCGGCAAAAATTCCAAACGCTCTAAATCTTCGCGCATCATGTTTTTAGCAAACTGACGCAGGGACGGATCCGCAGCACAAGCATTTAACGTATACGGTGCATGACCTAAAATTTTGCCGAAGTTATGCTCCGCCATAAAAGCTTCCAATGCTTTCATATCCGCTTCGTCAAACGTGCGGGCCTTGCCGCCGCGCGGATTGCGTGTAAAGTACTGAAATGTATTGGCCCCAAGGCTTAAAGCCTCTTTACCCATATGTAAATAGCCTTTGCTGATCGATAAATGACATCCGATAGTTAACATTGAACGCTCCTTTATTTTAAATCTATTTAATAATTAAAATTACAATTTTACAATTTATAGTACAACGGCCTAAAATTCCGCCGCGAGTATACAGTATATAATTTAACACCGATACTTTTATTATATAACAAATTACTGATTACTTGCCTAAATTCTAAGTTCACAGCCAAACATTGACAGCCATCCTATATTTTAACAACAAAAAAAGAGCCTTGCGGCTCTTTTTGTTTAATGGGTTCCTTTACGCAAACAGTCAGGGCAAATACCTTCAAACGTAATTTGCTGGCCGGTCACTTTGTAGTGACTCAATGCTTCGACTTCAGCTAAGGTATCTTCCATATTCATATCGTGCAAATCATCAACGCGATTACATACGCTGCAACGCATATGAGGGTGGTTATGAGTATCCCAGTCATAGCGGCTGGAATCATCACCAATATCAAGAACTTTTACAAGACCGATTTTTTCAAAAATTTCCATCGTCTTATATACGGTTGCTAAACTCATGGTAGGATGATCTTGGCGTAAACTCTGATAAATCATTTCCGCCGTTGGATGCTCATTTTGACCATAAAGCACTTGGTAAATCGCAATACGTTGAGGGGTTACTTTGTAACCTTCGGAACGCAGTTTTTGTGCAATATCCATAGCAATCAATCCTCTCTCCACTCGGATTTAAAAGTGTTTCGTGCAACTCTGCACGTTGCCTGTAGCTAAGTTGCTTTAACTAGAATATCAATTCTAACCAATAACAATTATTGGTTAAGTAATTATAGCAAATTTAGTATACTTTGGCAAGATAACCGCTCATCAAATCTAATTATATATGGTAGGATTAGTCTTTGAAGTACGGTTTAAAGGCACCGCTCTTATGTGCTTCCTGACCACCGCGACGGTCTTGGCCTTCCGGATTGCGGCGTTTGGAACGATTGCCGCCGGCACGACGGGAATCATCACGACCACTGCGGTCACGGAAACTGCGTTCACCATTGCGGCGATCACCGCGACGGTCGGAACTGCGAGAGCTGCGTTGACCATCACGACGACGGCCGTCTTTACCGAAAGAGCGTTTTTTACGAACCCGTAAAGGTGCTTCTTCGGTGATATTTACCGGTGTCGTATCCGGTTCTTTAGTCAATAACTTAATAGCGGCCGCTACCAACGTTACGGAATCCAAATCATTCAATAATTCTTCCGCACTGGCACGATATTCTTTAAGGTTTTCCGTATCATCAGCCATATTGATTAAGCTCTGAACGGCTAATTTCTGTTGACCTTCCAATACTTCGCCTAAAGACGGGGCTTTACGACGAGCAATTTTACGTTTAGTCAAACGTTCAATAGCGTGTAAATGTTCCATTTCACGAGGAATAACGAACGTGTTCGCCATCCCTGCTTTACCGGCACGACCGGTACGGCCTACACGGTGAACATAGCTTTCAGGGTCTTGCGGTAAGTCATAGTTATATACATGAGTTACACCGCTGATATCGAGACCACGAGCAGCTACGTCGGTAGCTACCAAGATATCGATAGTCCCTTCACGGAACTGACGAATTACGCTGTCACGTTTCTGCTGGGATAAATCACCATGAATACCTTCAGCCATGTAACCGCGTTTTTTCAAACCTTCCGTTACTTCGTCAACACGGCGTTTCGTACGACCGAATACGATGGCAAGGTCAGGTGCCTGCATGTCGAGTAAGCGACAAAGTAAATCGAACTTCTGACGATCCTGTACTTCGATGTAGTACTGTTCGATTAAGTCCATAGTAACCTGCGTCGGTTTCATGCGAATGAGGCGCGGTTCTTTTAAATAGTTTTCAGCCAAAGTCTGGATGGCCGGCGGCATGGTGGCGGAGAACAATAATGTCTGACGTTGTTCCGGCACGGCTGCCAAAATTTTATTGATGTCATCGATGAAACCCATGTTAAGCATTTCATCCGCTTCATCGAGGACAATTACTTTTACGTTATCAAAATTGATGGATCCACGTTCCATGTGATCCATTAAACGACCCGGGGTTGCGACGATAATTTGAGGATTTTTGCGCAAGCTGCGGAATTGGCGCTGAATATCCTGACCGCCGTAGATAGGCAAGGCCTGGATATGAGTGTGCTGTGCCATTTTGTTGAGTTCTTCCGCTACTTGAATAGCCAATTCACGGGTTGGCGATAAAATTAAAACCTGTACGGCACGAAGATTTTCATCAACCTGTTCCAATGCAGGAATACCGAAAGCGGCTAGTTTTACCGGTACCGGTCTGAGCCTGGCCAATCATGTCTAAGCCGCTCATTGCCACAGGAATTGCTTCCTTCTGAATCGGTGTAGGTTCTTCAAACCCCATATCATTTAAAGCCCGTAAAATGGGCTCGCTAATCTGTAATTCTTCAAATTTTTCAAGCATGAACTATATGAGTCCTCCTTATGTAAATCAATCTTATTTTCGTCTAATTTTCGTCGGCGCATTCTAATATTATATCACAAACAAAAGAAGATAACCAAATCAGAATCCCTATTTTTTCCAATTTGGTTATCTTTATGAAAAACTATCCTATTTTTTCTTACTATATACGATTGTTATATTGTTATTTTCAAACGGCGCCGGTTCATGGCGTTTTTGACGATTTTGGTTGTTGCGCCCGCCTCGATTATCGTTGCGATTGCGCCGGTCATCATTACGGCGGTTATGGCGCTCTCCTTGACGACCATCACGGTTATTAGCCGCATTACGATCCTGATTGCGTCCGTCACGACGATTATTGCGATTGCGATTTTCACCGCCTTGATTATCGCGGCGATTACCACGATTATCGCGATTGCGATTATTCTGCTGTGAATCATCACCGGCCGCTACGGCAGCCGCGGCTTTTTCTTTATCACGTAACCCCTTCATAGAGAGACCAATACGATTGCGTTTCGGCTCAACGGAAATAATTTCCGCTTCAATGATATCGCCTACAGCCAAGACATCGGACGGATGTTGGTCACGGCGACAGAATTCGCTGCGATGCAAGAGACCGTTAACTTTTAAACCGAAGTCAACGAAGGCGCCGAAATCTACCACATTGTGCACCGTCCCCTTTACAACGGTTCCCACCTTTACATCTTCCAAGCTCATGATGTGTTTACGCGTCATTGGCGCCGGCAAATCTTCACGTGGGTCGCGGCCCGGTTTTGCCAAAGCGTCCAAAATGTCGCGCACCGTCGGCACGCCGGCATCCAATTCTTTGGCAACTGTTTCCGCATCAACCAAGGCCAGCTTCGTATGGAAATCAGCCAGTTTCACTTTATCGTTTAAGTCCGCTAAGTTGTAACCCAAATTCTTAATGATTGTTTCCGCCAACTCATAGGATTCCGGATGAACCGGCGTATTATCGAGCGGATTGTCGCTGTCCTTAATGCGTAAGAACCCGGCACATTGCGTAAAGGCCGCCGGTCCCAAGCGTTTAACTTTTAACAATTCTTTGCGATTGTGAAAAACACCGTTATCTTTACGATAAGTTACGATGTTGTTAGCTACGGCGCCGGAAATCCCTGCCACATGTTCCAAAATGGCCGGCGATGCCGTATTGAGTTCAACCCCCACATGGTTTACTACCGTTTCCACCACTTGGTCCAAAGTTTCACTCAATTGCTTCTGATTAACATCATGCTGGTACTGACCGACCCCGATGGATTTCGGGTCGATTTTAACAGATTCTGCCAACGGATCCTGTACACGACGAGCAATGGACACGGCGCCACGAATGGATACATCAAGATCCGGTAATTCTTCGATTGCCAATTTAGAAGCAGAATAAACGGAAGCCCCCGCTTCATTGGTAATGATATAGTGGCAGTCCAATTGTTCTTCTTCAATCAATTGGGAAACAAATTGTTCTGTTTCATAAGAAGCCGTACCGTTACCGATGGATAACAAAGTAACTTTCCATTTACGAATGCAGGCCGCCATATCTTTCTTAGCCGCTTCCTTACCGCGCTCACCGGATGTCAAATGATAAATGCCTTGGTCGAGCACATTCCCTTGCGCATCAATAACAGCCATTTTACAACCCATGCGATAGCCCGGATCGAGGCCCATAATTACATGGCCCGCCAACGGTGGCTGTAATAAGAGATTGCGAAGGTTGGTCCCGAATACCTTAATAGCCTGTTCATCGGCATTTTCCGTCAACGTCTTGCGAATTTCGCGCTCCATGGCCGGGAAGATAAGGCGTTTATACGCATCGGCCACCGCTATGGCTTTATATTCTTTTAAAGCCGCTACGCCCGTTTCCGGCATAGCCTTTACCATGTATTCGATATATTTTTCATCAGGTGCGGTCAAAGTTACTTTAAGAGCGCCTAATTTTTCACCGCGATTAATAGCCAAAATACGATGGGATGGCAACTGATGAATCGGCTCTTCATAGTCGGCATATTTCAAGAACACTTGACGCACTTCGTCGGTTTCCGCTGTTTCTTCATCCCCTACCATGACGGTTTTAACTTTGCCTTGGCGCCAGATGGCATCACGCAAATACGCACGAAAATCGGCACGGTCACTTACGTCTTCCGCCACAATGTCCATAGCGCCTTGCAAGGCTGCCTCGCTGTCAGGCACTTCTTCCGTTATGAACGGAGCCGTTAAGCTTTCAATCGTGCTCGTCGTATCCTCGGTAGTATCAGCCAGCATTAATTGTGCCAACGACTCTAACCCACGTTCACGAGCAATGGAGGCACGGGTACGCTTCTTAGGGCGATAGGGCAAATATAAATCTTCCAATTCCTGGAGCTTCATAGCCCCTTCGATAGCCGTGGCCAATTCAGGCGTCATTTTTTCCTGCTCCGTAATGGAACGGACAATTTCTTCACGGCGCTGTTCCAAATTGCGCAAATATTTAATGCGTTCTTCGATTTCACGAAGTTGCTCATCTTTTAATTCCCCCGTTTTTCTTACGATAACGGGCGATAAAAGGACCGTGTTCCCTTCATCCAATAATTCAACGGCCACCTTTACCTGCCAAGGATTAACTCCTAATTCGGCCGCAATATATTGGGACATTTTTTCCAACATGAACTACTCCTTTCGACGATACGTTACAAAACTAAATGGCCATGGATTTTTCTCGTCCACTTCACCGGGAATTGATTCTACCACTTCAAAGGCATTCAAATCAATAGTCGGAAAATATGCATCCCCTTCAAACTCATGCTCGATTTCCGTAACATAGAGAACATCAGCATAAGGCATAAAGGATTCATACATTTGCGCCCCGCCGATGCAATAGGCTACATCGAGCTTAGCCGCTTCCGCCGCGGCCGCTTCCGGTGATGTAAATACGCGCACCCCTTCATAAGGCGGTACATAGTCAGTTTGACGCGTCACTACCCAATGTTCACGATTGGGGAGTAAAAACGGCAACGATTCCAAGGTCTTACGGCCCATGATGATAACATGACCGGTAGTCAGTTTTTTAAAATACTGCAAATCTTTCGGCAAATGCCAAATAAGCTGATTGTCTTTGCCAATCACATTATGCTTCGCCCGTGCCACGATCATCGCTAACATTATACGGCCACCTCCATCGGCAATTTTCCTAAATGCTCATACCCTTCCAGCTTCACATCATCAGCCGTGAAGTCATAAAAGTTTTGTACCTTATCATTAATCCATAAAGACGGTGCCGGTTTAGCTTCGTCTAAGCGAGCGAGTTGTGTCTTCAATGCTTCCACATGATTTTCATAAATGTGAGCGTTGTTGATAATATGGGTAAATTGCCCCGGTTTCAAACCGCTTACGTGAGCAATCATGTAGACGAGGGTGGCATATTGGGTCATATTAAACGGCACGCCGAGGCCCATGTCGCCGCTACGCTGTACGAGCATACAGTTCAAATGGTCACCTTCCACATCCCACAAAGTTTCATAAGCACAAGGTTGCAACGCCATATCCGGTAAATCTTCAATGTTCCACAAAGTTACAATCATGCGGCGGCTCTGCGGATCTTCCTTAATCATGCGGAGCAAATTATCCACCTGCTTGTATTTGGCCAACTGATAGCCGTACGCTTTGCCGATAGTGCCATCTTCACGCATCCATTCATCCCATACGTGAACGCCCATAGCTTGCAGTTCTTTCACATCATTGCTCTGCTTCTGCCAAATCCACAAGAGTTCTTTCACAGCTGTTTTGAACGCCACAAATTTAGTCGTCAAAATAGGGAATTCTTTGCTCAAATCGAATTGCATCATTTGGTGCGGCAATTTATACGTAGGAACGCCGGTACGGTTATTGGCATAATAACCATCCTTCAAAATGCGTTCCACAATCGCTAAGTATTGAGTATCTGCTGAACTCATGATAGTCTCCTTTAATCACTGAATGTACTGATTACTTTTAAAAAGGACAGCCCGAAGCGTTGTAGTTTCGCCTCGCCGATGCCTTTAATCTTATATAAATCCGCCAATGTTTGCGGTCTCATGGACGCCATGTCGATGAGTACCGTGTCGGGAAAAATCAAATACGGCGGCACTTTCAGCTGTTCGCTCAGCGTCTTGCGATGCTGGCGTAAGGCTTCAAATAAATTAGGCTTATTCGAGGCCCGCCGTTTCATGGTCATGCTGTTGCCGGTGCCGTCAGGCCGTACTTTTACTAGCTGACGGCGTACTTCGGTCACCTTGGCACTGCCGTCAAGCACTGCTTCGCCGGCCGGCGTAATGCTTAAAATCGGATATTTCCCGGTGGCACAATCGAGATAGCCAAGCGACGTAAATTGACGGATAAGGCCTTTTATTTCACGGTCATCCATATCTTCCAAGCGGCCGAACACGGGCAGTCTGTCATAGCCGTAACGAACAATGCGATCCGTCCGATTACCGGCTACAATGTCCGTAATCATAGCGGCTCCATACCGCTCTTCCGTATCGATGACGGCTTTAAAAATCGCTTTTGCTTCCTTTGTCAAATCGCGCAGCGCGCCTTTGTGTAAGCAAGAGCCGCAATTGTCGCAGCGCGTCCAGTTCACCGTTTCACCAAAGTAGTTAAGCATATACTTACGCAAACAATCCGTCGTAAAACAATAGTTAATCATCTGCTGCAATTTGCTCATTTCAATGCGGCGCCGCTCCGGTTCGTGCACCGATTCATTAATTAAATACTTGTGTATCATCACATCGCGGCCGCTATAGAGGAGCACACATTTTGACGGTGCCCCATCACGGCCCGCACGCCCCGCTTCCTGGTAGTAACTTTCCATGTTGCGGGGCATCTGGTAATGCAGTACATAACGCACATTACTCTTATCAATCCCCATGCCGAACGCACTGGTAGCCACCATGACGCGCACCTTATCGTAAGCATAGCGTTCCTGCTGCATCTTACGGATTTCATCACTGAGGCCTGCATGGTAATAACCGACTTCCACACCTCGTTTAGCCAATTCACCGTACACCGTTTCTACATCTTTACGGGTGGCGCAGTAAATGATACCGTTTGCCGCATCATGGTCCGCCACAAACTGCAGCACATATTGCAATTTATTCTGCGGTTGCACTACTTCAAAGGATAGATTCGGTCGGTCAAAACCGGTCACATGCACCGTGGCATTCGTTAGACCCAAGAGTCGCTTCATATCCGCTTCTACTTCGCGCGTGGCACTGGCTGTAAAGGCCCCGATTACCGGCCGCCGCGGCAGTTGTTCAATGAACGGTGCTATGAGCTGATAAGAAGGTCTGAAGTCATGCCCCCATTGCGATACACAGTGGGCTTCATCGATAATGACCTGATCAATGGACAGTCCCTTGAGAAAGTTAATAAACCATTCCGAAGCCAATCGTTCCGGCGCCAAGTATAATATTTTAACCCGGCCCGCGCGCAAGGCCCGCATAACGTTAACGGACTCATCCTTATCTTGGGTACTGTTCAAATAAGCTGCGGGAATTTTTTGCATGCGCAAGCCGTCTACCTGGTCTTGCATCAAGGATATTAACGGTGAAAAAACAATGGTCAAGCCTCGTTTTAATATGGCGGGAATCTGAAAACAAATCGACTTCCCCGCACCGGTAGGCATGATGGCGAGCACATCTTTATTGGCCAGTAGCGAAGCTACCGGCACTTCTTGAGCCGGTCGAAACGACATATAGCCGAAATAATGGGCTAATGCTGCCTCCGCTGCTTTATGTGCCATGTCCGTTCACATCCTTTCTTTCGGGAATTATCACATCATATTATTTTAACATTTTTTTGACAAAAAACACACCTACCACTCAATTATTTAATATAGTAGAAACTGTATTTTTATGCTAAAATATAAGAATATATTTATTATGAAAGGGGGGTGCATCCAAGTATGCACGATCAATTCTCCATTATTCTCGCCTTTGCCATCTATCTAGGTGTTATGATGTACATTGGCATTTATTATTATCGCAAGTCACGTAATCTGAGTGATTATATTCTGGGCGGCCGAAAGCTGGGCCCTTGGATAACTTCCATGAGTGCGGAGGCTTCCGATATGAGCGGTTGGATGCTCATGGGCTTACCCGGTTTTGCCTACAGCACCGGGATTTCCGCCATCTGGATTGCCATCGGCCTTGCCGGCGGTACCTGGCTGAACTGGGCCTTCGTATCGAAGCGCCTGCGCAACCATACGGAAGTAGCCAATAACAGTTTAACCATTCCGGATTACTTAAAAAACCGCTTCCGCGATACGACTAAAATCTTACCTATCGTGTCCGCTATTTTCATCATTATATTCTTCCTGATTTACACCTCATCAGGCTTCGTTGCGGGGGGCAAACTCTTTACGACGATTTTCGGACTTGATTATACCGTATCCCTCCTCATTACGGCGGGCGTAGTAATCTTCTATACCTTCCTCGGCGGGTTCTTAGCCGTAAGTTGGACCGATTTTATTCAGGGCACCATGATGTTCTTTGCCATCTTACTCATTCCAATCGCCGCAGCCTTCACGTTAAACGGTCCGATTAATACAGCTCATTTAATCGCTACAGAATTTCCGCAAGGTCTTTCCATTTTGGGGCCTGAAGCCGACACCTATACCTTAGTCATCGGTATCATCTCATCTGTCGCTTGGGGGCTTGGCTATTTTGGTCAACCGCACATCTTGGTTCGTTTCATGGCCATCTCCGATGCCCGTGAACTGAAAAAGCCACCAATATTGCCATGGTATGGGTTGTTATTTCCCTCATTGCAGCTGTAATGGTTGGTCTTGTAAGTAAAGTATTCCTCAGCACACCACTTGCCGGCGCTGATGTGGAAAAAGTATTCCTCGTAATGAACGAAGAACTCTTCCCGCCATTTGTGGCCGGTCTCGTATGGTCCGCCGTACTGGCAGCCATCATGAGTACTGCTTCCGGGCAGTTATTGGTAACGGCCTCTTCCGTTTCACAGGACTTGTATAAAAACATCGTCGGTCACCGCACCAGCGATCAGGAATTAGTACTTATCAGCCGTATTACGGTACTTGTTATTTCCGCCATTGCCTTGTGGCTTGCCCTCGATCCGAACAGCTACATTTTAACCATGGTCGCCTATGCGTGGGCCGGCTTCGGTGCCGCTTTCGGCCCTGCCATTTTGCTCTCCCTCTTCTGGCGTCGCATGACCTTAAAAGGTTGTGTCGCCGGCATCGTGGTTGGTGGCTTGACTGTACTTATTTGGAAACAGTTCGAGTGGTTCGGTATCTATGAAATCGTGCCGGGCTTCTTGTTCTCCCTCATCGCCATTTATGTGGTAAGCCTTTTGGATAATCCACCTTCTAAAGAATTACCGATGAATTCGATGAAGCACAACGGATGCATATCGAGTTATAGGACAAAAAGTGTGTGTAGAAAGTGCTGCAAACTTAGATAAATACTGGATTTGTAGCACTTTTATCTTTTTTT
>ENA-OQJC01000180-OQJC01000180.1-human-gut-metagenome-genome-assembly--contig:-NODE-180-length-19495-cov-5.283354_pt1 | contig 19495 bp, 18 predicted proteins | sample MGYA00242600_ERZ504766 | MGnify/ENA primary metagenome ERZ504766 (study PRJEB26092, sample SAMD00036364) | human gut metagenome | host: Homo sapiens | study: EMG produced TPA metagenomics assembly of...
GCCACTCGATGGCCGAGGCCAGGTCGCGCTTAGAGCGCGGGGCGGCACCGGCGCGAATGGCGGCGCGCTCCTCGTCGAGCTCGGCCGTGACGGCGGCATGCACCACCGCGTCGCAGGTCTCCCCCCGCCGCCTTCACAACCGGCCACTCTGCGAGCAGCTCGTTGACGGAGGGAATGGCGCGCAGGCGGGCGCGTACCTCATCGGACATGTTCTGGCTATCGCTCATGTGCGGCCTTTCAAAACCAAGGGCAGATCAGTCGGTCGTTCATCAAAAACCAGCCGAATCAATCTGCTGAATCAATCAGTCGTTATTATCCACGTGCTTCGCGATCTTTTCCACGCGAACGGCGTTTTCCTGGGTGAGCGCGGCGCCCGTCAACGGGTCCCAACGCAAAGGTGTATGGTCGAGCGGGCCCACGCCCAAGGCTTGAGCGCCACCGGCATCGGCGCCAAACGAACGCCCGCCGGGGGCGGCCGAGGTGAAGATGCACGCCGGATGCAGATAGGGCGTCGTCTCCACGCGCACGCGGTCGCGGCCCATGTCGCTCACAAGCTCGACGACCTCGCCATCGGCAATGCCCATGCGCGCAGCGGCATCGGCATTCATCTGCACGGCATCCAGATCCGAGCCCGCCTCGGCGGCGCCAGCCGCCGCGAGTCTGCGCGAAGTGTGCGACTCAAAGGGACGGTTGCCGCTAATGAGACGAAACATCCCCGGGCCGGGCTCCACCATGGGCGCGATCCAGTTGGGCACACGACCCAGACCGGCTCGCTCCCATACGTCGCTTGCCAGCGCAATTTTGCCGCCATCCAAGGGAATCGCCGGCTCGCCCGTACGCGACGGCAACGCAACACCCGTGTCGGCCCAGCCGCGCTCCTTGAGCTCGTCCAGATTGATCCCAAAAGGCGCCACCTGGGCAGCCGCCAGATCGTCAGACGTAAACTGGAAGTACTCGCCCACGCCACACGCCTGCGCCAGACCGGCAAAGATCTCCCGACCGGGACGCGTGCCGTCATGCTGCACGGGCAGCACGGCATTTCGGTAGAACACGCGCGCATCGTTGGCGCCCACGACCGTGCCCACACCGCGGTCGGCCTCCAGATACGTCACGTCGGGCAGTACGAAGTCAGAAGCGCGCGCTGTCTCGGACCAGCGAATATCAACGGTCACGAGCAGATCAAGCTGTTCCAGAATCGATAGCCACGCCCCGGCATTGCCATAGCCCGCACCGGGGTTACTGGCATAGACGATGAGTCCACGCAAATCGCCGGCAAGAATCGACTGACCGATGGTCGTGCACAGACCGCGCACCGGATCGACCAGTGGATAACGCTCGGACCCCAGCTTGGGCCTGCGCGGCACCGGCGGCGTCGCAAAGCGTGCGGGATCGAGATCGCCCAACACAAGCGGCGTGGGCGGATTGAGCGTACCGCCCTCATGCCCGATGCAGCCCAGCAGCACATCGACCAAGCAAATAGCGCGCGCGGTCTGGGTGCTATTGGCATACGCGATACCGATGCCGCCATGAAAGCCCGCATCCACCACAGTGGCAGGCGCTGCGGCAGCGAGATCGCGCGCCGTGGCGACAATCTCAGCGGCCGGCACGTCGCACATCGATTCGGCCCACTCGGGCGTCCAAGCACGGGCCGCCTGCGCCAGCTCGTCAAAACCCGTGGTATAGCGGTCCACGAACTCGTGATCGTACAGCCCCTCGGCAATCAACACGTGAGCAATACCCAACAGTAGCGCCAAGTCACAGCCCGGGCGCACGCGGAGCCAGCGATCGGCAAGCGCGGCCGAGCCGCTGCGCCGGGGGTCAACCACGATGATCTTCACCCCGCGCCGGCGTGCATCGTTGAGCGCATCGACGGCCCCCATCGTCGACGAATCGACAATGGAACGCCCCAGGTACATGATGCAATCGGTATGTGCCAGGTCGGAGGCGGGGCTATAGCCCAGGCTGTGCTCCCAACCGGTAAGTCGGCTTACCTCGCAAGCACCGTCGGCACCGTACACGTTGGGCGAACCCAACGCATGCATAAGGCGATAGGCCCAGTAGCGGTCGAACGAGGGAACGCCGAGCGTCATGCCCAGCGCACGGGGCCCGCACTCGTCAACAATCCCCAAAAGACGCTTGGCAATCTGCGCGAACGCCTCGTCCCACGAAATCACATCGAACCCCGAGCCATCAGCTCGGCGGCGCATGGGATGCAAAATCCGATCGCGCTCATCAAACGGCATGGACAGGCGATGCCGTCCGCGGGCGCACAGGGCACGCGCCGCGCACGGGTGCCCCGGCACCGGCAACTCGGCCACCACACGCCCATCCTCAACATGGGCTGCAAAGGCACAATCGGCATAGCATCCCCCGCATGTGGTCACCACGGCGCGACCGTCACGCTCCACAGCAGATGCCATCTCGATTACCCCTTTCGCAAGCCAAACACAACAGGCCAACAGCCCAGCAACGAGCCCCAGACCCAAAAAGCCTCCCGCACGGCAACGCCCCGCGGGAGGCCCAACGTCAAGCAGACGATACCTTACGCCTCGGACTTCTTGGCGTAGATAAACCAGTAGCCGAGCGCGATCAGAACCGCGCCGCCCACGATGTTGCCCAGCGTGGCGGCGGATAGGTTAAACGCAATGCCCGCGGCGTTGAGCGCATCGGCGCCGGCGACGTCGGCACCATAGCCGCACGCGTGCATCACGGCACCCAAGGGCAAAAAGTACATGTTGGCAACGCAGTGCTCAAAACCGCAGGCCACAAAGGCAGCAATCGGCAGCAAAATGCCCACAACCTTATCGACCACGGTCTTGGCGGCGGTACCGATCCACACGGCCAGGCACACAAAGATGTTGCACAGGATGCCGCGGAAGAAAATCGTCACCCAGTCGACCGTCACCTTGCCGGCGGCGACGCTCACCATGGAATTGGCGACCGCCTCGCCGTTGAGCTTGTAAATGCCGGCCATGTACACCAAAAAGACGATGAACAGGGCACCGACAAAGTTACCGACCCATACGACGACCCAAGCCTTGAGCATCTGAGCCAGGGTGATCTTTTTGCTCTTGAGCGCGCAGACCATAAGAGAATTGCCGGTAAACAGCTCGGCGCCGCACACCAGCACCAGCACCAGGCCCAGGCAAAAGCACAGACCGCCCACGACGCGCTGAGCGCCCCAGCCCAGCGTGCTGTCGCTCAAGAACACGGTAAAGAACAGGCCGCCGAAGGCGATAAACGCGCCGGCGAACATTGCCAACAGAAAGGCCTTAGCGACCGGCAGGTTAGCCTTGGTCACGCCGGCGGCCTCGGTCTTGGCCTCGATCGCGGCGGGCGCCAGGCAATCGGGAGAGGGGTACTCCACCTTGGAATCTGCCATGTCAATCACTTCTTTCCTAATCAGCAGGAACAAGCGCTCCTATTGCTCTTGCCCCAAGCGGACAAAGTGGGAAAAGTCGTTGGCGGCCACGGCGTCGTACACGGCGTCGACGGCGTCAAAGACTTCCGGGGACATGGGGTTGTAGAACTCCGTGTCGCCCGGCTGAATCCCTATGAAGACGATATCTTCGCACGATTGCTCAATCTCTTCGATCAAAATCGACAAGGGAAGCGAATGCGTGGTGAACATCGATTTGCGGGCCACATCGCACTTGTCGAGCAAGCGGATGGACCCGACGGGCAGCGCCATGTCGGCGGCATCGACCAAAACCAAACGCGGCGGACGCTCGCGCTTGACCTCGATGATGTCATCCTCGGGCGTCTGACCGCCGTCGATGGTGTACCAACCGGCGATAGGCGTGTCCTCCATCTTTTTGGAGAGCACGGGGCCGGCGGCATCGTCGGCGCGCAGCACGCTTCCCGCCGTGAGCACGATACCCGCAAATGGGGCGCCGTTCACACGACCATCCACAACGCGACCCATTACTGCAACCTTCCCGTCAGATACACGCCCGACACATCGCGCACGCGCTCAACCAGATCGCGGAACTTCATCAGAAACGCGACCTGCTGGGCATGCAGGCCAAAGTCGTCGTCGAACACCGAGATGCCGGCCTTGGCCGAGCCGCGAAAACCGCGCTCGTCGAGCAGCGTGTCGCAGGCCTCGAGCAGCGACGGCACCGCCGCCTTGTCAAGCTGGCACTCGCCAAAGGAGCGGATGGCCTCGAACTTGGTCTTGGCCTCCCCCTCCGGCAGCGCGTCGACGAGCGAATAGAAGACATCCACCGGCACCGACAGGCGCGGCTCAAAGCAATCGAGCACGCCGGTGTGGTGGCCCACGGCGAGCGTGTAGTACAGCACGTCGCAGGCCTCCTGGGGAACGTCTTCCTCGGTCTCCACAAACTTACGCGTGAGCTCATAGAAGACCACCTGGTCGGGCGCATGGCCCAGGCAGGGGTCGGCGACGCCCTCGGCGGCCTCGTCGCTTGCGCGCGAGGCATCGCCAAAGGAGCCGCCGAGCATACCGGGGCCCGCAAAGTAACCAGAGCGGTCCGTGAGCTCCATCTAGTGACCTCCGGCCAGCACCAGATCCTGCAGCGCCGAGTAGACCTCAACGCGGCGCGGATCGTCCTGCTTGTCGATGAGCAGCGCCATGGCACCTCGGATATCACCCTTGGGCGCGTCCTCGAGCGTATCCATAAACTCGTTGGCCAGGTCGCGGCCGTAACGGTAGCCGCTCATGGCGCGAGCCTCGCGCTCGATGGCAACGCGCAGCTTGTACGGCACGCCGGGGTGCAGGATATCGGCCTGCTCGCCGGCAGCCTCCACCGTAGTCTCGGCATGGAGCTTTTGGTCCAGCAGGCCAAGTGCCATGGCAAAGCCGTAGACGGTCTGCGCGGGGCTGGGCGGGCAGCCGGGGATGTAGACATCGACCGGCAGAATCTTATCCGTGCCGCCCCAGACGCAGTAGTTGTCGTAGAAGATGCCGCCGGTGCAGCCGCACGCGCCATAGGACACCACGATCTTGGGATCGGGTGCGGCCTCAAACGCGCGCAGGGCCGGCATGCGCATGGCACGCGTCACGGCGCCGGTGTACAGCAGCACATCGGCGTGACGGGGCGAGGGCACGACCTTGATGCCAAAGCGCTCGACGTCAAAGACGGGCGTGATGGAACCGAAGATCTCGATCTCGCAGCCGTTGCAGCCGCCGCAGTCGACACGGTAGACGTACACCGAGCGCTTGATCTTCTTAAGAAGGGTCGCCTTGGCCTTCTCGATGCTCTCGTCGAGCTCGATCTTGGTCGGGCGGTACTGGAGCCGCTCGGGCAAAAGCGTGGGTTCGGCCATGGTTACTCCTCCTTCGTTTCAAAATCCATGATGATGCCCTCGACCGGCGCCGGACCGGCGGGAATCTCGGGCGCATCGGGGTTAAGCTCGCGGTCGATATACTCCGGGTTCACGCCGTGGCCGCCCAGATACTCCATGCCGGGGCCCTGGGGCTCGCCGGACGCAAGCGTCTCGTTGGCAGCCATGCCGTGTGCGTTGCCGGTCTTTACGGCCGATGCGGCGCGCAGGGCGTCGAGCTCGCGCTTGCACTCCTGGCACATACCGACGGTGCGGGCGGCCTGCTCGGCCTCCATGCCGCCGGCCTTTTGCAGCAGGCGCTTGGCATAGTCGATCTCCTTATGCGGGGCAAACGGCTTGCCGCAACGCGAGCAGTGCTCGAGCGCATAGACGCTCTTGCTGGTGAGGTCGTCCTTGCTCATGACGGCCAGCTCAAACTCCTCGGTGAGCTTGATGGCCTCCATGGGGCAGGCTTCCTCGCAGCGGCCGCAAAAGATGCAGCGGCCGTAGTCGATTGACCAGGTAATGGTATCGGCCGCAAGGTCGGTGTCCATGCGAATGGCATCGGCCGGGCACGCCACGCCGCAGGCACCGCAGGCGATGCAGAGCTCGGCATTGTGCTCGGGCTTGCCGCGCATGTCCTTGTTGGTGGGGAACGGCGCAAACGGGTACTTGACCGTCGCGTCGCCGGCCTTGGCGTTAACCTTCCAAAGCTTCAGCATATTAGAGCGCCTCCTCATCGAGCGGAGCGGCCATGGTGCCCTCGCCCGCGAGCGGCGACTTGTCGCGCCAGACGTTCTCGAACTGCTCCTTGTCGAGCACGTGGTCGCGCTTGGCGGCGACATCGGTCACCGTCACGCGGTCGGTGCAGGAGTAGCACGGGTCGAGCGAGCCGACGATCAGCGCCGCGTCGCCCACGGTGTTACCGCGGAACATGTAGCGCAGGACCGGCCAGTTGCTGTACGTGGCGGCCTTGGCGCGCCAGCGGTAGCACTTCTGGTTGTTGCCGAGCATGGCCCAGTGCACGTCCTCGCCGCGCGGCGCCTCGGTGGCGCCGATGGCGTACTTGTGCGGGGTGTACTCCCAATCCGTGGTGAGGATGGGGCCCGACGGGCAGTTCTCGAGCATGGTCTCGATCATGTCGATCGAATCATAGACCTCCTGGATGCGAACGGCGGTACGGCCGAAGGCATCGCAGGTGTCGGCCGTGGCGGCGTGCATCTTTTGAACGTCCGGATCGGCGTAGCCGTCGAAGGGATGGTCAAAGCGCACGTCGCGGGCATAGCCCGAGCCACGCATGAGCGGGCCGACCGGCGAGAAATCACGTGCGATCTTGCGGTCCAAGATGCCGATACCGCTCGTACGCTCAATAAAGTTGGGCGTGGAGAGCAAGACGTCGACGAGTTCCTGAACCTCGGGGCGCAGCTGGTGGATGGTCGTGAGCGTGGAGAGCTTCTGCTCGGCCAAAATGTCGCGACGCACGCCGCCGATCACGTTGAGGCCGTAGGTCTTGCGGTGACCGGAGAGCTTCTCGGCCAGATCCATGGACTTCTCGCGGACGCGGAAGAACTGCTGGAAGCCGGAGTCGAAGCCCGTGTAGTGCGACGCCAGGCCAATGTTGAGCAGATGCGAGTGCAGACGCTCGACCTCGAGCATGATGGCGCGGATGTACTGGGCGCGCGGCGGGACATGGATGCCCTGGGCGCGCTCGACGGCCTCGGCATAGGCCACCGAGTGGGCGCAGCCGCAGATGCCGCAGATGCGGTCGGCGAGGAACGTCACGGCGTCATAGTTCAGGCGCGTCTCGGCGACCTTCTCCATGCCTCGGTGCACGTAGAACAGACGGTAGTCGGCGTCGACGATCGTCTCGCCCTCAACGAACAGGCGGAAGTGGCCGGGCTCGTCGGAGGTAATGTGCAACGGGCCCATGGGGACAAGCGTCGTCTCCTTGCCCTTGGTATCGGCCAAGAACTCGTAGTTTTCCATGTCACTCGCGGGGGCGGGACGGAAGCGGTAGTCCATGGAGTCCTTGCGCAGCGGGTACAGGCCGCTGGGCCAATCGTCGGGCAGCACCAGGCGACGACGGTCGGGCAGACCCTCGGGGATCAGGCCGAACATGTCGCGAAGCTCGCGCTCGCCCCACACACAGGCGGGGACGAACGGCGTCACGGACGGGAACGTCATCTTGGCGGGATCGACCTCGGTGCGCACGGTCACCCAACCGGGGTCCTCCCCCTCCATGGAGATGACATAGTACACGGCGTAACGGCCGCACAGGCTGCGCTCATCGTTGCCGATGATCACGGGAATCCAGCCGTAGCGCTCGTAGTACAGGTAGTGGACGGCCTCGGGCAGCTTGTCCTGTTTGACGGTGATCGTCAGCTGGTCCTCGCACTGCCACTCGACCTTCTCGATGCAGCCCGGCACTGCAGCACGCAGGGCCTCGACGTGGCTTTCGCAGCGACGAGCGTAGTCCTTCTTTTCAGGTTCTGCCATGGTGCTAATTCACCTCACTTGTCTTGGTCTGGGAACTGAACACCATGCGGTAGAGAGGGGCCTCGTGGAGCTCTTCGACGCTCTGGTTCAAAACGACGGACGTTGCATCCTCGACGCCGCTCGTGATGGCGACCGGGGTGGCGATACCGAACCACATGACCACGATCGCGAGGGCGATCTCGGGGATGATCATGAGGGCGGGCACCTCGTGGCGCTTCATGCCCTCGGGCGCCTTGCCGAAGATGGACTTGAGCGCGATGCCGGTAAGGGCGAAGTACACGCCGGTGAGGCCGATGGCCACGAGCACGACCACCCAGATGGGACCGGACTGAACGCCGGCCACGAAGGTGAGGAACTCGGAGATGAACAGGGCGAACGGCGGGAAGGCGGCGAGCGCGAGCAGGGCGATGATGGTGAGCGCTGCCGTGACGGGAGCGATCTCGACGACGCCCTTGATCTTGTTCAGGTCGCGGGTGTGGTAGATGTGCTGGATGTTACCGGCCATGCAGAAGGCGAGCGCCTTCGTGAAGCCGTGGAAGATGCAGTGCAGCAGGCAGGCGGCGATACCGAGCGGGCCACCGATACCCAGGCACAGCGCGACCACGCCGACGTTGTCGACGGAGGAGTACGCGAAGCGGCGCTTGATATCGTCCTGCTTGAAGATGCACAGGGCAGCCACCAGGATGGACAGCGTGCCCAGGATGAGCAGGAGCGTTCGCGGATAGGTGTCGCCCACCGTGATGATGGACAGGGAGTAGAAGCGGATGATCACCAGCATGGCGCACTTGAGCAGCACGCCCGAGAGCAGCGCGGAGACCGGGCTCGGAGCCTGGGAGTGCGCGTCGGGCAGCCAGGTGTGCATGGGGAACAGGCCCGCCTTGGTGCCGAAGCCGATGACGATGAACGCGAACGCGAGGCGCACGAGCATCGGGTCGAACTGGTCGGCGTAGGGCATGATGGAGGTGAGGAAGGCGGCCTCATGCGCGTTGGGCATGATATCGGCGGCGTTCGCGTAGATGAGCAGCGTGCCGAACAGGCCGAAGGCCACACCGGCGGTGCAGACCATCGCGTACTTCCAAGACGCCTCGAGCGCCTGCTTGTTCTTGTAGATGCCCACGAGGAACACGGTCGACAGCGTAGTGGCCTCGACCGCCGCCCAGGTGAGGATGATGTTGTTGGACAGGCAGGCGAGCAGCATCGTGAAGACGAACAGGCTGAACAGCGCGTAGTACTGCTTGGTGCGCTCGGCCGGCATGGTCTTCTCCTCGATATCGATCTTGATATAGGAGATGGAGTACACGCCGGTGATGAACCCGATGATGCCTACCAGAAGGACGAAGATCGACGAGAGCGAATCGAGATGGAGCCACAGGCCCAAAGCGTCGATATTCTGCCCGCTCGAGAGCATGGTTCCCGCGGTGACGACCGAAAGGACAAGGGTCGCCGCGACGGAGATGGTGTTGAGCCCCGCGAAGACGTTGTAGGACGTCGTCTTGGGGAGCGCAGCCATAATCAGGGAGAACACGAGAGGACAAGCGAGCAGGGCGACCGTCAGCATTGAAACATCCATGGCCTACCCCTTCAATTCGGTCAGGTCGTGGGAGTCGAGCGACTTGGTGTCGTTCCAAATCCTCACGACGACGGCGGACATGATGATGACGGCGAAGATGGCGTCGGTGGCGATGCCGATCTCGATGATCTCGGGGGCCTGGGCGCGAGCAGAGCGAGCGTCACGTGGCTACCGTTCTCCATAAGGCAGTACCCGAAGATCTGCTTGAGGATGTTGCGCTGGGAGATGATGCACGTGAGGCCGACGAAGAAGTGCGCGAAGCTGATGGCGAGGGCCGGAGTGGCCACCTCGGCGGTGGGCAGGCTCAGGCGCGTGACCACCGCGAAGCAGACGGCCACCTCCAGACCGGTGAGGATGATGGTCCAGGCCGGCTTGATGGAGGAGGTCAGCGTGCTATCGGCAGGCGAACCCATCTTCTTGTAGGCACGGTTGAGAATGAACGGAACGAGGATCACCTTGGTGACGAAGGCCGACGCGGCCCACATGAGAAGCTCGGTGGCACCGGTGGTGAGGCCCAGGGTGAGCAGCACGCCCACCAGGACAACCGACTGGATCGCGTACCACTTGATGGCGGACGGGATGGTCTTCGAGACGACCACCATGGTGGAGGTCACGATCAGAAGACCGCCCAGGATATTGACTAACGAATAACCCATGTCCTACCTCCTAACCCATCCAACTAGAGGACAGAGGACCGGCGACGACGACCATGATCATGAGGACGACGAACACGAACGCCATGGCGCGCGGAAGGGGCTGGCCGGCGGCCACGGTCTCGCTCGGCTCACCGGGCAGGACCTTACCCATCCAACGCAGGAACCATGCGAAGGTGGCGACGGTCTCGACGACCATGACGCACACGAGGACAAAGATGACCGTGTTGGTAGCACCAACCGCGAAGCCACCGGAAATGATCTGGAACTTGGAAAAGAACGTGCTCATGGGGGGCACGCCGGCGATAGCGGTCGCGGCGACCGCAAAGCCCACGCCCGTGACCGGGTACTTCTTCATGAGGCCCTGGATCTTGGGCAGCATACGGGTTCCCAGCGTGAAGCTGAGAGAGCCAGCGATGAGGAAGAACAGGGTCTTGGTGAACGCGTGGTTGAAGATGTGCTCGACGGCGCCGTTAAACGCCATCTGGCTTCCGAACACGGAGAGGCCCAGGCCAAAGAACACGTAGGCGAGCTGCGCGATCGTCGAGAAGGCGAGCAGGCGCTTCATATCCTTCTGGGGCAGGTACATGAGGAAGCCGAAGAGCATGGTCACGACGGCGTCGATGATGGCGACCCAACCGACGATCTCGGGGATATCGCCGGCGCTCGCAAGAGCGCGGGCGAACACGCACACGCCGACCTTAACCATGGACGCGCCATGAAGGTAGGCGGAAACGGGCGTGGGGGCCTCCATTGCGGAGGGCAGCCACATGTAGAGCGGGAACTGGGCGGACTTGGCCCAAGCAGCGAACAGGATGAGCAGCAGCACGACGGTCTTCATACCGGAATCGAGCTGGGAGATCGCGCTCAGCGCGAACGTGCCGGTTCCGGCGAACAGGAAGGCCGCGCCGATGTAGAGTCCCAGAGCGCCGATATGGGTGATGATGAGCGCCTTCATACCGGCCTTCTTGGCCGTGGGCGTCATGTAGTAGCTGATGAGGCCCCAGGAGCACACACCGGTGATCTCGAAGAAAACGAGCTGGCCGACGATGGTGGAGCTGTAGGCGAGACCGGCCATGGCGCCGATGAACGTGGAGAAGTACACGTAGAAGCGACGACGGGGCGCGTCGGGATGCTCCTTATTCTTATCGCTCATGTACGGGAACGAATAGATGACGACGAGCAGGCCGATAGCGACGAACGCGGGTGCGAGCAGCGTGCTCATCCGGTCGAATATGAAGCCCATGACCAAGGTCTGGCCCATACTCGCCCAGGTTACATCGACCGCGTTCATGCCGTTTCCGGCAAACGTCGCGGCCAAGCCAACGGAAGCGACCGTGGCGATGCCGCCGGCAAAGGCGCAGATCCATTTAGCGTAGGGACGCGGCAGCATGACGATGAGCAGGGAGCCCAGCATGGGGACGACGATCGCCACCATGGCAAAGAGGGACAAGCTCGATTCGATTGACATAGTTTCTCCCTTCTCCCTACACGCCTACGACGACGAAGACGAACGCGAGGACCGCGATGCCGACGACGGCCCAGGTCTGGTTACCGAGCACCTTGAAGCGCGAACGGGAAACGGAGTTCTCGAGCACGCCGCAGACGACGAAATCGACCAGGCACTTGACGAGGAAGACGACGGCGCCCACGAGAGCGGTGACGCCGATGGTCGCGGGCTCTCCCCAGGGGATGAAGATGGAGGTGAACCAAGCGACGACCACGACCTGCTTCATGCCCATGGCGAGCTTCATCATGGCCAGGGACGGGCCGGAGAGCTCGGCGAGCGGGCCCTCCTGGAGCTCCTGCTCGGCTTCGGCCTGATCGAACGGAAGCTTGCCGAGCTCCATGTAACAGGCGGCCGCGAAGGCGACGCCGGCGAGGACAACGGCGACGACGCTCGAGACGTTGCCCGTAACGATGTGCTGACCCATGGTCGCAATGTCCGTGGAGCCGCACACGATGGCGACGGTGAACAGCGCGATGAGCATGGACGGCTCGATGAGCACGCTCATGAGGAGCTCGCGGATACCGCCGAAGCCCGCGTAGGCGTTGGAGGAATCCACGCCGGACAGCGCGAAGAAGAAGCGGGACAGCGCGAGCGCGTACATGATGGTGATGGCGTCACCAAAGACGGGCATGGGGCTCTGGAGCGTGAACATGGGCAGGCCCATGGCGAGCATAAACGACACCGCGAGGAACAGCGGCGGCATGATGCGCAGCACGAAGCTCGAGTCGGAACTCACGGACTCGGGACGCGCCATGAGCTTCGCGAGGTCCCGGTAATCCTGAAGGATGGACGGACCGCGGCGATTGTGCATCTTCGCGCGAATCACGCGGGCGAGGCCGGAGAAGAAGGGCGCGACCAGCATGACCACGAGGCCCTGCGCCATCGCAAGAACGATGTTCATAATATCCTCTCCCCTCTCTAGACCATGACCACGGCGAGCACGAGGAAGACCACGAGCGCCGCGACGATGTAGCAGATGTATACGGAGTAGTTGCCGCCCTCGATCTTGGAGGCGAGGCCGGCCAGCTTGTCGGCACCCTCGCTCGGTGCATCGACCAGGAAACGGTCGGGCAGGGGCTCGACGCCCTGGGCGACACCGGTGAGCTTCTGGAACACGTGCGCGATGGACCAGCAGATCTTGGTGCATACCTCGCGCAGGGTGTAGAGCGGGCCCATGAAGAGTTCGACGTCGGACGCGAAGCTCGTGGCGACGACGGGCATGTGCTCGTTGGGCTCGTAGCCGCACGCCCAAGGATCGGTCTTCTTAGCGGGGGCCTTGGCGCCGAGGCAGGACCTCAACGCGAACGCGAGGCCGGTGAGGACCACGAGCGCGATGGCGATCGCGGGGGTGGAGGTGGCGGCACCGGAAATCTCGTTCACGAGAGACACGCCCGAGGTGGCTGTGACGGCGGAGCCGGCAAGCACGCTCTGGGCGACGTCGCCCAGAACCGGGGCGATGACCGGGGAGCCGATTCCCAGTACCACGCAGATGGCCGCGAGGAGCATCTGCGAGAACAACATCGGAGCCGGGGACTCCTTGGCGTTCGCGGCCTCCTGGGAACGAGGGCTGCTCGCGAACGAGACGCCGTAGGCCTTCACGAAGCACGTGACGGCCAGGGCACCGGTGATGGCGAGGGCGGCCGCGGAGGCGACGGCGAACACCATGACGACCGGGTCGGAGAGCGTCGAGATGTTGAACAGGGACTGGTAGGTGAACCACTCGGAAACGAAGCCGTTGAGCGGCGGGATGGCCGAGATGGCAAGAGCACCGATGAGGAAGCAGACGGCCGTGACCGGCATGCGGCGGAACAGACCGCCCATTTTCTCCATGTTGCGCGTACCCGTGGCATAGAGCAGGGAGCCCGCGCCGAGGAACAGCTCGCCCTTGAACATGGCGTGGTTGAGCGTGTGGTAGAGGGCGGCCATGAGCGCGATCGTCGCGATGACGTCGTTGCCCAGGGCGTGCGCCGTCATGGACGCGCCGACACCGAGCAAGATGATGCCGATGTTCTCGACGGAGTGATAGGCAAGCAGGCGCTTGATGTCGTGCTCGTGGAGGGCGTAGACGACACCCAGGACCGACGAGATGGATCCGAAGACCAGGACCATGAGGCCCCACCAGAGCTGGACGCCCGAACCCGCGAGCAGGTCGAGACCGACCTTGAGGATTCCCAGGATGCCGATCTTGATCATGCCGCCGGACATGAGGGCGGACACGTTGGACGGCGCCTCGGGGTGCGCCTGGGGCAGCCAGGAGTGCAGCGGAATGATACCGGCCTTCGCGCCAAATCCGAAGAACGCGAGGACGAAGCACGCGGAGGAGACGGCGGGTCCAAAGTCATGCGTACGGAAATCACTGAAGCTGAAGGAACCGCCCACGCCGTTGGTCATGAGCAGGAAGCTCGCCATGATGAGAACGAAGCCCACGTGCGCGATGACGAAGTAGAGCCAACCGCCCCTAATGGAGTTCTTGTTCTCCTCGATAACGACAAGGAAGTAGCTCGTAAGGGACATGAGCTCAAAGGCGACCAGGAACCAGAACACGTTGTCGGCGGTGATGACGAGCATCATCGAGGCGACGAAGGTGTTCATAAAGAAGCCGGCGCGCCCGACCTTGCCCGGGTACTCGTCGAAGTAGGACAGACCGTAGATGAAGCCCGCAAAGGCGAGAATCGAGATGAGGACCACGATCAGGCCCGCAAGGCCGTTGAGCAAGAGCTCGAGACGGGCGAACGGGAAGAAGAAGACCGTGTTGAGGGACGAAACGTCGCCAAGCACGGCCTCGAGGCCCGCGATGAACGACAGCACGGCCGCGACGGCGCCGATCAGGCAGCCGGCGGTCTTGGCGGCGTTGTCGGCCTTAATCAGCAGAACCGAGGCGAGCGCACCGATGCACGAGACGGCAAGCGATGCGATAAACAGCGTCATGCTATCCATTGTTTACGCTCCCTTCTGCTTTCTCGGACAGACCCTGGGCCACAGCGGTAACGTCGACGACCGGACCGTTTTCGATCGAGCGCAGGCGCTTGGCCTCGTCGAGCTCGCGATCGGCCGCGCCGCCCATGACGGTCAGCGCCTTGGTGGGGCACGCCGCCACACAATGCGGACCGTCCGGATCGAAGGCGCACAGGTCGCACTTAACAGCGCAGGTGTACTGGCCGGGAGCCCACGTAAGCAGGCTGCTCAGGGACTTAGGATACGAAGGCGTCGGGTCGCACATGCCTGCGACACCGGCGATAGACGTGCCATCGGGATGGATGGCTCCGAAGGGGCACGCGATGGCGCACAGCCTGCACCCGATGCACTCCTGCTCCTTGACGTGGATGCGATCGCCATCGTGCTCGATGGCATTCACCGGGCAGACCTCGGCGCAGGGGGCACCCTCGCAATGGTGGCAGGCAAGGGCGGCCGAAATACCGCCGGTCTTCACGAGCGCCAGGCGCGGCGTATCCTGAAGACCCTGCATCCGGTGGGCGTCGGCACAGGCGGACTGGCATGTTCCGCAGCCGATGCACCTCTCCGGGTTGATATCGATGAAGCGGTTCATCCCCACTTCCTTTCAAAATAACGGGCCGGGCTCCCGAACGTACGGGACGCCCGGCCCAAAAAGCCAACGAGAACGGGACTACACGATTTGATTCACGTGCGTCTCGTCGTCGAACTTGGCGGCGCCAGGCTCAACGTCCTGGGGAGCGGCGGCGTCCACCAGAGCCTGCTTGAGCTCGGTGTACTGACGCTCGACCTCGCCCTCGGCCCAGACCTGGTCGGCGATAGCGTCGACCTGGCAGGCGGAGAACTTGTCCTCGGGCGTATGCGAGACCGGGTCGACCTTGTGCATGGTCAGCTCGTTGCACTTGCCGATCCACCACTGGTAGGTCATATAGACCGTGCCCTTGTTGATGCGGTCGCTCACGTCGGCGCGGCTGTATACCTGGCCGCGGCGGCTGTGGATCGAGACGATGTCGCCATCCTTGATGCCGCGTGCCTGGGCGTCCGCGGGATTCATGCGGACAAAGCCGGGCTCGTCGGCAAGCAGTGCCAGCGTCTTGCAGTTGCCGGTCATCGAGCGGCAGCTGTAGTGGCCGACCTCGCGGACGGTGCACAGGATGAGCGGGTACTCATCGTCGGGAAGCTCGGAGGGCGCCTCCCAGTCGTGTGCCATCAGGTTGGCGCGGCCGTCCTTGGTGGTGAACTTGCCACCAGCGAACATGTCGGGCGTACCGTGGTCGTTCACATCGGTGCTCTTGACGGGCCACTGGGCGTAACCGCCCTCGGGAGCCATCTTCTCGTAGGTCGCGCCCACAAAGTTGGGGCACAGGCTAATGCACTCGTTCCAGATCTGCTCGGTGTTGTCGTAGTGCATGGGATAGCCCATGCGCGTAGACAGGTCCGCGAAGATCTCCCAGTCGTGACGGCACTCGCCCTTGGGCGGAACGGCCGCGTCAAAGTGCTGGAAGCTACGGTCGGATGCGGTAAAGACACCCTCGTGCTCGCCCCAAGAGGTAGCGGGCAGGATGACGTCGGCGAGCATGGTCGTCTGCGTCATAAAGATGTCCTGGCAAATGAACAGATCCAGCTCGGAGAGCGTCTTGCGCATTCCGGCCGAATCGGGCTCGGTCTGCACCGGGTCCTCGCCGTAGTTGTAGAAGCAGTGCACCTTGCCCTCGTCGACCAGGTGGCCCAGGTCGGTGAGCTTGTAGCCCTCCTCGAGCGGGAGCTTTTCCTCGGGCACGCCCCAAGCCTTGGCAAACTTGGCACGCACAGCCGGGTCGGTGACTTTCTGGTAGCCAGGGTACAGGTTGGGCAGCATGCCCATATCGCAGGAGCCCTGGACGTTGTTCTGACCGCGCACGGGCGCGAGGCCGGAATTGGGTTTGCCGATCTGGCCGGCAACGCAGGCGATGGAGGCGATGGTGTGCACCGTCTTCAGGTTCTGCTTCTGCTGGCATACGCCCATACCCCAGCCAATGATGGCGGAAGGCTTCGCCGTGGCGTACATCTCGGCAGCTTGGTGGATCAGCGCGGGCTCGACACCCGTGATGTCCTGTACGGATTCGGGAGTGTAGTTCTTGATGGTCTCCCACCACTCGTCAAAGCCGTTCGTGTGCTCGGCGACGAATTCCTTGTCGTAGAGGCCATCGTTGACCAAGCAGTTGGCAAAGGCGTTGAGGAACGCGACGTTGCAACCATTCTTGATCGGAAGGTAGAGATCGGCGATACGCGCGGTTTCGATATGGCGCGGATCGGCGACGATGATCTTGCAACCCTTTTCTTTGGCTCGCACGATACGCCTTGCGACGATGGGGTGCGAATCGGCAGGGTTATAGCCGAAGAGGAAAATGCAGCCCGCATCCTCCATACCGGGGATGGAGCATGACATGCAACCTGAACCAACCGTGTCCATCAGACCGAGGACAGTAGGGCCGTGTCAAGTACGGGCGCAGTTGTCCACGCTGTGAGTGCCGATGCACGCACGCGTAAACTTCTGCATGACGTAGTTCGCCTCATTGCCGCCGCCTCGCGAAGAGCCGGTGGTCATGACAGCGTTAGGACCATATTCGTCAATTATGGCCTGCATCTTAGATGCGGTGAAATCCAGTGCCTCGTCCCAGCTTACGCGCTCAAGATTCGCGCCCTTAGTGCGACGGATCATCGGGTGCAGTACGCGAGGAGTCAAGATCTTGGTGTCGTTGATGAAGTCGTAGCCGCTCATGCCCTTAAGGCACAGCTCGCTCTGGTTGGTGATGCCGTTGAGCGGTTCGGTACCCACGACCTGGCCGTTTTGGACCAAGAGGTTAAACTGGCAACCGGCGCCGCAGTACGGGCAGATCACTTTATGCTTCTCCATGACACCCTCCTTCCTTTCTCTGCTACCGATTAATCGGTACGTATTTGACAATCGTTGGGCTTGTATGGCCGCCCGCCTACGCCTCGTTTTCGATGGTGGCGCGGGCACGCTCGGCAGTCAGTTCTGCCAGGCGCTCCTCGTCTACCAGGGTGAGGCCCTTGGTCGGGCACGCCTCGGCGCACGCCGGACCGCCGGGACGGTCCACGCACAGGTCGCACTTGAGCACGAAGCTCTTGGTCTGCGAACCCACGCGCACGTCGCCCATCAAGACGGGGACCTGCGTGGTCGCCACGCTCACGGCGCCAAAGGGGCAGGCCATGACGCAGCTCTTGCAGCCGATGCAGTTGTCCTCGTTGACGCCGATACGATGGTTCTTTGGATCAAAGAACAAGGCGCCCGTAGGACAGGCCTTCGCGCACGGAGCGTCCTCGCAGTGGTGACATGCCACCGGCGCGGAGATCTCGTAGGTGCGCGTTACGCGCAAGCGAGGTGCGGCGATGTTGCCGGGGATATCGTGTGCCTCAATGCACGCCGCCATACAGGTTTGGCACCCAATGCAGCGCGAGGAATCAGCCACGACTCGTTTATTGCCCATGTTGTTCACTCCCTCCTGAATCCCATGCCGGAGAGACCCTGTCGACGTTGTCCCAAGCCGCCCGTGGCCTGGCATCGACGTATCGAGCGCATGCGGCGAAACAGGCGCTTCGATAGAGTTCCTCCAACGATATACAGGCTAAATATACGCAGTTGCAGCTGGCAAACTTGAGCATAGGCCCTGCATTACGGGTGTATTGCAGGGGTTTTGGCAGGTTGGAATTATTCTCTAGAAGCTATAAAGGTGAGTGTATTACATGCGTACGCCTCAGAGATTTTTACGCGCTCTCATTTTAGATGTACTACGCTTGCATTCAAGTTAATGGTTATTTACTTGAGCGAAATAAAGTAATCGTTATAAGATGCTCAAGTATCGGCACATGCCGCATTTGACCGACTATATTGCACGCTCATTAAGGGGGCCAGTGATGTCATCGACTCAAAAAAGAGCCATCCTGCAGGTGCGCATTCGCGAGGAAGACAAGCAGCATGCCGAGCGTCTTTACGACGCCATGGGCACATCGCTCGCCGAGGCTGTCCGTTTATTTGTCGCGCAAAGCATTTTGATGCGCAAACTCCCCTTTTAGCCGGTCGCCGTGCGCTCAAAGGACGGCACCGCCGCCTATGGATCGCTCAAAGCATACGGTGACCCCCAATCGCCGCGCCGAGGAGCGCAATGCCTGGATTGAATACCTTGCCACAGAAAGCGACGATTCGATTTTGGGTCCCGAGGAAGTAGATATCCATGAGTAGCACCATCATCGACGAAACCGTCATCCTGCGCTATCTGCTCGACGACGACGAGGTCCTGTCACCGCGCGCCGCCAAGGTCATCGCCACGCGCACCGCTCGCGTCTACCCCGAAATCATCACGCGCGTCGTGGTCACGCTGCGCGACGTCTATAAGGTTCCCCGCGTTGATATTGCTGCGGCCATGAAAAGGCTGCTCGATGACGTCATGGTCGACGAGCCCACCGTTGTCGCCCTTGCCGTCAAACTCTTTGGCAAAACGCATATGGACTTTACCGACTGCCTCCTCGCAGCCCGAACCGCCATCTACAACGATGATGTCGTGAGCTTTGGCAAGCCCATCATCCAAGGGATGATCGATTACCGCCGCAAGCGCCAAACCGCAGCCGAAACCCGCGACCGCGCCGCCGAAGCCCGCAGCCGAAGCACCGACTCCACCATCGACAAACTCCGCCACCGCCCCCGTAGCTAACCCCATCCCCTTCTAAGTTGCGGTGAAATACGGACTGTTTTATGCCTTTAAAGGCCTCAACAGTCCGTATTTCACCGCAACATATTGAAGGTTGGCTGCGAACGATTTCGCTATCGGGAGTCGGCGTAGGGTTTTGTTGTCGGAATGCCATAACCGCGCATCATGGCACCGAACGATTCTACGTCGTAGGTGTCCGATAGCTTGAAATGAATGACGTTATGACCCATGGCACGCAAGTTCGCATCGCGCAATAAGGCGGCTCGATAGGTTTTTGCCGCAGCATGTTCCGAATCTTTTTGAGTTTCATCCTCAAACT
>ENA-OQJC01000181-OQJC01000181.1-human-gut-metagenome-genome-assembly--contig:-NODE-181-length-19482-cov-4.299044_pt1 | contig 19482 bp, 22 predicted proteins | sample MGYA00242600_ERZ504766 | MGnify/ENA primary metagenome ERZ504766 (study PRJEB26092, sample SAMD00036364) | human gut metagenome | host: Homo sapiens | study: EMG produced TPA metagenomics assembly of...
GTTTAAATTATTAGAAGAATGAAGCATATGATATTGATGGACTTACCACAGATATAAAGACTTGAGGATTGTTTTTTTGTCGGTCTGTAGAGGTGGATGGCCGAGATGCATGGCACTTTCAAAGGACAGTGCAAAGCTTGAAATAGCTAAGGATTATTATAGGCAGATTTATCAGAAGGACATATCAGCGATTGATGGAGTAAACAGAAATCCGGAATGGGCAAGGACACTGCTTTGGTCGTATGCCAGAAATATGGCTACTACAGCAAAACGCAAGAATATATTTTCAGATGTAAAAGCCACACAGAATGTTACAGATGTAACGCTTTCTTCATATATAGATGCTCTGGAGCTATTGTATGTTGTAAAGGATATAGATGCCTGGACACCGCATTTGCGTTCGAAAACAGCTATCAGAGCTGCCAAAAAGCATATATTTGTTGATCCCTCTATAGGATTGGCTGCGCTTGGTGTTAATCCGGACTATTTTATCAACGATTTGGATCTATTTGGGCATGTATTTGAAAATATGGTGCTTAGAGATTTACTTGTATTTGCTGAAAAGCACAATGCCAGAGTGATGCATTATACAGATGATATGGGCGTAGAAGCAGATGCAGTCTATCAGTTGGAGGACGGCCGTTATGCGCTTATTGAAATAAAAACCGGGGTGAACAAGATTCCGGAAGCGGAAAAATCCTTGCTGCGATTCAAGGATATTATCTTAAAATATAATGAGAAAGCATTGGAAAAAGAAAACATCCACGTGATGTATATAAAGAACCATCGGCACTGATTGTGATTTGCGCAAATGCAACCATGGCATATACCACGGAGTCAGGAGTTCGGGTTGTGCCGGTTGGGTGTTTGAGAGATTAATATAGAGCAGACTGTAAAATTGAGCTGACCACTCATAATTACAGTCTGTTTTTTAGTGTATATTATTGTCACAGTGTAAGGGAGCAGGCGGGCAGAAAATTGCCCATCCAATGAGTTTGTACGAAGCTGCTTAGAGGCTGTTGGAATTGTAATAGGTACACAGTAGCGCACGTGCATGGAAGCACGGGCGAGGCGTTACCGCGCCAAGGACGGCGCGTAAAAGCCGGCTGCGTCAGGCATAGAAAACCTGACTTACAATTCTTACAGCCTCTTGGCTGCTGGTAGGAGACGTTTTGGATGGGTAATTTTCTGCCCGCCTGCTCCGTACCATAAAAAATGAAAATAAAAATACTTTGACTTGACAACTATTTTAAATGTGATATACTTTCACTGTCAAATGATTTGATGATGAAAATATTTGACATGCAAACTAGTGCAAATATACCAGCACACAAAACCGAAAATAAACACAGAAAAAGGAGAACAGAAATATGTTGGAGAAAATCAAGGAAATCGTAGCAGATCAGTTAGGAATTGACGAGGATGATATCAAATTAGAGTCAAACTTCAAGGAGGATCTTGAGGCAGATTCATTAGATCTTTTCGAGCTTGTAATGGCACTCGAGGAGGAGTACGGAGTAGAAATCCCTTCAGAGGATTTAGAGAAAATCGCAACAGTAAACGACATCATTGAGTATCTTAAGAACAAAGGTGTAGAGGCTTAAAAGACATGGAAACAAGAATAACAAAGCTTCTTGGAATCAAATATCCGGTCATTCAGGGTGGCATGGCATGGGTAGCAACCCATGAGCTTGCCAGCGCTGTGTCCAATGCAGGCGGACTTGGCATCATCGGAGCAGGCGGAGCCCCGGCTTCATGGGTAAAGGAGCAGATAGTCGCTGCAAAGAAGGAGACAGATAAGCCGTTCGGAGTCAACCTCATGCTTATGAATCCGGAGGCTGATGAGATAGCAAAAATCATCGCCGAGGAAAAGGTAAAGGTAGTCACCACCGGCGCAGGAAACCCTGCAAAGTACATGGATATGTGGAAAGAAGCAGGCGTCATCGTAATCCCTGTAGTTGCAAGCGTAGCACTCGCAAAGCTCATGGAGAGAGGCGGGGCAAGTGCAGTAATCGCCGAGGGAATGGAGTCAGGCGGACATATTGGAGCACAGACTACCATGACACTTGTGCCACAGGTTGTTGATGCAGTGAGCATCCCTGTTATCGCAGCAGGCGGAATTGCAGACAACAGAGGCTTTAATGCGGCATTTGCACTCGGTGCGGAGGCAGTCCAGATGGGTACACGCTTTGTCACCGCAAAAGAATCGATAGTACATGAAAACTATAAGCAGAAGGTCATTAAGGCCAAGGATATAGATTCTGAGGTTACAGGAATGAGCACAGGCCATCCGATCAGAGTGCTCAGAAACAAGATGACCAGACAATATCTCAAGCTGGAAAAGGAAGGAGCTCCATTTGAAGAGCTCGAAAAAATGACACTTGGCGCACTCAGAAAAGCCGTTGTGGACGGAGATACCGTATATGGCAGCGTCATGGCAGGTCAGAGCGCAGGCCTCGTAAAGAAAGAGGAAACCTGCAAAGAAATCATTGAGGATGTAGTGGGACTGAACAAATAGACAGTATTCACTTTTACATGCAAATTTAAGGATACCGGGCCGACTGGAAAGAGTGACTTACGGTATCCTGTCAGAAATAAGGAGAAACCGAAAATGGGTAAGAGAGTATTTATGTTTCCCGGACAGGGCTCACAGTATATAGGAATGGGTAAGGAGTTTTACGATACAATGCCAAATGCAAAGGCAGTAATCGACCTTGCCAGTGAACAGACAGGCTTGGATATTCCGGCATTATGCTTTGAGGAAAATGACAAGCTGAATATTACAGAGTACACACAGATATGTATGCTTGCAGTTGAGGCAGCTATATATCAGGCAATCATTGACAAAGGTATCACACCTGATGTCACAGCAGGCTTAAGCCTTGGGGAATATGGTGCTCTCATCGCATCAGGAGCCATGACTATGGCAGATGCATTCGCAGTTGTCAGAAAAAGAGGAATCTACATGCAGGAGGCAGTTCCTACAGGTGGAGCCATGACAGCGGTTTTAGGACTTGATCCGCAGGTCATTGAGGATATCTGCAAAAAGACAGCAGATGAGACAAATTCAGTGGTATCGGTAGCCAACTATAACTGCCCGGGACAGATTGTTATCACAGGAGAAAAGGCAGCAGTAGATGCCGCCGCAGCAGCATGCAGCGAGGCAGGCGCCAAGAGATGCGTACCGCTCAAGGTCAGCGGACCTTTCCATTCAGCTATGCTTAAGGGCGCAGGCGAAAAGCTCGCAGATGCACTTGAGAGTGTAGAAATCCACGATATCAAGGTGCCATATATCACAAATGTCACAGCAGACTATGTGAAGTCACCGGCAGATGTCAAGGATTATCTGACAAAGCAGGTTTCATCGTCAGTACGCTGGCAGCAGACCATCGAGCGCCTTATCGCAGACGGTGCAGATGAGTTCGTGGAAATCGGACCGGGACGATCACTCAGCGGATTTATGAGAAAGATAAATAGAGACGTAAAAGTCGTAAACATAGACAAACTGGAGGATTTTGAAAAGTATGTTAACAGGTAAAAATGCCCTGGTTACAGGCGCAAGCCGCGGAATTGGAAGACAGATAGCTCTTACACTTGCCGCAGCACACGCCTTTGTAATAGTAAATTATAATGGTTCAAAGGAAAAGGCAGATGCCGTTGTTGAAGAGATAAAGGCAGCAGGCGGTGATGCAGTTTCTTATCAGTGCAATGTATCTGATTTTGACGAGTGCCAGAATATGATAACAGCGCTCATCAAGGAGTACAAGCACATAGATATCCTCGTAAACAACGCAGGAATCACAAGAGACGGTCTCATCATGAAGATGAGCGAGGCAGACTATGACGCAGTGCTCGATACAAACCTTAAGGGTGCGTTCAACACAATCCGTCACATGTCACGCTATTTCTTGAAGCAGAAATCAGGAAGAATTATCAATATTTCATCAGTTTCCGGCATACTCGGAAATGCAGGACAGGCCAACTACAGTGCCAGCAAGGCAGGAGTTATAGGACTCACAAAGGCTGTAGCCAGAGAGCTTGCCAGCCGGGGAATCACAGCAAACGCAGTGGCACCGGGCTTTGTAGAGACAGAGATGACAGATGTGCTTGCCGATGCGGCAAAGGAGAATCTTTTATCACAGATTCCGCTTGGCAGACCGGGAAACACAAAGGATATCGCAAACGCAGTATTATTTTTAGCATCAGATGCAGCAGGCTACATCACAGGCCAGGTGCTGTCTGTTGACGGAGGAATGGCAATATGAGTAGAAGAGTAGTTGTAACAGGACTTGGAGCAGTAACACCAATCGGAAATAATGTGGACGATTTCTGGACATCGGTAAAGGCCGGAAAAATCGGATTTGACCACATCACAAAATTTGACACAACAGATTATAAATGTCACATTGCAGCAGAGCTTAAGGATTTTAATCCACAGGATTTTATGGATAGAAAGGCAGCAAAGAGAATGGAGCCATTCTCACAGTACGCTGTAGCTGCAGCAAAGCAGGCAATTGATGACAGCGGACTTGATATCGAAAAGGAAGATCCATACATGGTTGGATGTGCCATCGGTTCAGGTATCGGAAGTCTTCAGGCTATGGAGCGCGAGACACAAAAGCTTTATGAAAAGGGACCAAACAGAGTCAATCCTCTGCTTGTTCCGCTTATGATCTGTAACATGGCAGCAGGAAATGTTTCCATCCAGTTCGGTCTCAAGGGAAAGAGTATCAATGATGTAACAGCCTGCGCTACAGGAACAAACACAATCGGTGAGGCATACAGAAGCATCCAGTACGGTGAGGCTGACGTGATGGTAGCCGGTGGTACAGAGGGCAGTGTATGTCCTATCGGAATCGCAGGATTTACAGCACTCACAGCGCTTTCTACAGTAGATGATCCGGCAAAGTGCTCACTTCCGTTTGACAAGAACAGAAGCGGCTTTGTAATGGGTGAGGGCGCAGGAGTAGTTATCCTTGAAGAGCTTGAGCATGCAAAGGCAAGAGGTGCAAAGATTTATGCAGAGGTAGTCGGATACGGCTGCTCATCGGATGCATACCATATCACATCTCCGCAGGAGGATGGCGCAGGCGCAGCAAGAGCCATGACCAATGCCATGAGCGATGCAGGTGTCACACCGGCAGATGTAAAATACATCAATGCTCACGGAACAGGCACACATCACAATGATCTCTTTGAGACAAGAGCAATCAAGCTTGCGTTCGGTGATGAGGCTGCAAATCTTAAAATCAATTCAACAAAGTCTATGATAGGACATCTGCTCGGAGCAGCAGGAGCTGTTGAGTTTATAACATGTGTGAAGGAAATCCAGGATGGATTTATACATAAGACTGTTGGCTATGAGACTCCTGATGAGGAGATTGACCTCAATTACTGCAAGGACAGCTATGAGGAGGCTGTTGAGTATGCACTTAGCAATTCACTGGGATTCGGTGGACATAATGCAAGTATTCTGCTCAAGGCTTATAAATAAATAGCTTCTGCTTTTTTAGGGGCTTCGCGCATTCAGGCTGTGAGGTCCGGTGGAGCACACAGTATATTCCTCATAAAAAATATGAAATCAGTCACGGCATTTTGCACGGACAGGCTGTGATATGGTGTTAGCGCTTCATGCTATTGGAGCAGATGGAACGCCGTGACAGTTCATATTTTTATTCAGAACACACTGTGTGCTTCCCGGCTCCACGTTGCGGAGCGCGGAGCATGTAGATAGTTTAGAGCGAATTGAGAAAGGATAGATGTATATGTCAATTATGAATACGCAGCAGATTATGGATATTCTGCCGCACCGCAGTCCGTTTCTTCTCATTGATACGGTTGAGGAACTGGAGCCGGGCGTAAAGTGTGTGGCTAAGAAGAATGTGACTATGAATGAGCCACATTTTATGGGACATTTTCCGGGAAATCCGGTGATGCCGGGAGTGCTTATTATTGAGGCTTTGGCGCAGACCGGTGCAGTTGCCATTCTTTGTCAGGATGAGTGGAAGGGCAAGACTGCATATTTTGCAGGCATCAATAATGCCAAGTTCAAGCAGAAGGTGGTTCCGGGAGATACGCTGGAGCTGACCACTGAGATTATAAAGGTTAAGGGTCCTATCGGTGTGGGCAAGGCTGTTGCCAGGGTAAACGGCAAGGTTGCCTGTATGGCGGAGCTTACATTTGCAATAGGTTAATTGCATAAGGAGACATGATGAAGTTATTCAAGAAGAAAGATAAAAATATAGAGGCTGAAGAGACTTTAGCAAAGAACGCTGAGAGCGCAAAAACAGCCGCAGATGGCAAAAATGCCGGTGCAGCACAGGAAACAAAAGAGGATGTCCCTGAGACAATCGTTTGTCCCAAGTGTGGCAAGACTGTGCTCAAATCAGTTGTAAAACAGCACAAATACGTCTGTTATGAGTGTAATTATTATTTCCGTGTACGTGCTAAAAACAGAATCAGAATGGTTTCCGACAAGGAAGCATTTGAGCCATGGTTTACAGAGCTTACAACAGGAAATCCTCTCAATTTCCCTGAGTATGAGGAGAAAATTGCAAAGACTCAGGAGAAAACAGGACTTTCTGAGGGCATTGTTATCGGTAAGACAAAGATTTACGGCGAGGAGACAGTGCTTGGTGTAATTGATTCAAGATTTATGATGGGAAGCATGGGCCATGTGGTTGGTGAGAAAATCACAAGCGCATTTGAGCGTGCCACAGAGGAAAGACTTCCGGTTATATTATTCTGCTGTTCAGGCGGTGCCAGAATGCAGGAGGGTATCATTTCGCTGATGCAGATGGCAAAGACCTCAGCCGCAGCAAAGCGTCATTCAGAGGCAGGACTTTTATATGTGCCTGTACTCACAGATCCTACAACAGGTGGTGTGACAGCCAGCTTTGCAATGCTTGGAGACATAATTCTTGCAGAGCCAAAGGCACTTATCGGCTTTGCGGGTCCTCGTGTTATCGAGCAGACCATCGGACAGAAGCTGCCTGAGGGCTTCCAGAGGGCAGAATTCCAGCTTGAACACGGCTTTGTGGATATGATAGTTGAGCGTGAGGATTTAAAGAAGACTCTTTACAAGATTTTACGTGCTCACAGACCTACCACTGGCTATGCCAATTTTGACCCGCTTCACTCAGACGACAATTACGAGCCGACAGAGCTTATGAAGGAGCGCGAGGCAAAGGCTAAGCCATTTAAGGTATGGGACAAGGTCAGCGCCGCAAGACAGATTAAGAGACTTGCATCGGTTGACTATATGGACTATATCTTTGATGAGTTTATGGAGCTGCACGGAGACAGATATTTCCGCGATGACCCGGCTATCGTAGGTGGAATCGCATATTTAGACGGCCAGCCGGTCACAGTTATCGGTGTCCACAAGGGAAAAGACCTTGAAGACTGCGCAAAGAGAAACTATGGTATGCCATCACCTGAGGGCTACCGCAAGGCACTGCGCCTCATGAAGCAGGCAGAGAAATTCAACCGTCCGATCATAACCTTTGTCAATACATCAGGAGCTTATCCGGGAATGGAAGCAGAGGAAAACGGACAGGGTGAGGCAATCGCAAGAAACCTTTATGAGATGAGCGGCATCAAGGTGCCAATCCTTTGTCTCATGATAGGAGAAGGCGGAAGCGGCGGAGCTTTAGCTCTTTCTGTAGGAAATGAAGTGTGGATGATGGAAAATGCCACATACTCAATTCTCTCGCCTGAGGGCTTTGCATCTATCCTCTGGAAGGACGGAAAGCGTGCAAAGGAAGCCGCAGAGGTAATGAAGATTACAGCACACGACTTAAAGGAGCTTGATGTCGTGGATGATATAATACCTGAGTTTGGCGGAGCCGACGAGGATGCTCTTTCATCAATCGGAAACTACATGAAGGGCAACATGAAGAAATTCTTGGAAAAAGAAAGCAAATTGACAAAGGACCAGCTCTTGGAGGAAAGATACAAGCGTTTCCGCAAGTTCTAGTCCCGGAAAGGAAATTCTATGAAGATAGTTGGAACAGGAAGCTGCCTGCCACAGAGAGTGGTCTCAAACGATGACCTGGCAGCCATAATGGACACATCTGACGAGTGGATCAGCTCGCGTACAGGAATAAGAAACAGACACATTGCAACGACTGAGACAACCACCTCACTTGCCTGTGATGCAGTAAAAAGTGCGCTGCAGGATGCGGGAATTGACGGAAGTGAGATAGACTTGATAATAGCGGCAAGCGTATCCACAGACAAAATCGTTCCATCGCTCGCATGTCAGATTCAGGCTGAGATAGGTGCAGGCAGTGCAGTGGCATTTGACATAAATGCCGCATGCTCAGGCTTTTTATTCGGGCTTGCCACAGCGGATGCATATTTTAAGACCGGCAGATTTCACAAGGCAGTTGTAGTGGGAGCAGAGGTTCTTTCAAAAATAATGGACTGGAATGACAGAAGCACCTGTGTACTCTTCGGAGACGGAGCAGGAGCAGCCGTTGTGACAGACGAGGGCGATGCCTTCAAGGGCTTTGTACAGGGTTCTGACGGAAAAGGCGGTGAGGCACTTGACGGAGACAACCGTCCAGTAGTCAATCCGTTTACCGACAATGGAAAGCAGTCTGCACTCGGTGGCTATGTCACCATGGACGGTCCTGCTGTATACAAGTTTGCGGTAAAGACAGTGCCAAAGGCTATAAATGAGCTGCTTGATGAAATCGGCTGGAGCGCAGATGATGTGGATGTCTATGTGCTGCATCAGGCCAATATCCGTATTATTGAGTCGGTTGCCAAGAGGCTTAAGCAGCCTATGGACAAATTTCCGACCAATTTACAGCAGTGTGGAAATATTTCTGCGGCAAGTGTGCCGATTTTGCTTGATAAAGTCCGCAAAGATGGTATGATAAAGCATGAGGAAAAATAATTTTATCAGGCTTTGGAGCAGGACTTACATGGGGAGCCTGCGCCATAGAGTGGCAATAGAAAGAGGTATTTATGACGGCAGATGAAACTTTAAATGAATTATTGGTGTGTCTGTTCAAGGATTTGACAGAGATAGAGGGCAGATGTCTGATAACAGACGAATTTTCTGATATTTCTATCAACGATATGCATATAATAGAGGCAATAGGAGTCGATGAGCCAAAGCGCTCCGGCACCGTAGCCAAGCTTATGTCTATCACTCTGGGCACACTGACAAAGGCAATAGATGGTCTCACCCGCAAGGGATACGTGAACCGTATCCGTAGTGAGGAGGATAAGCGTGTGGTAAAGCTCTCACTCACCGACAAGGGAAAGAGTGCATACTATCATCATGAGCAGTTTCACCGTCATATGATAGAGCATATAAAGGACGATCTTTCGGATGACGAAATGAAAAGTTCTTATAACTTCACTTGCAAAACTCTCGGATTATTTCAAGGTGGTATATTCCGATGATGAGGAGAATCAGTACCAAAACTGGGATAATATAAATGAAGATAATAAATAAAATGAATTTTTTTTATATAAAACTTTCAAAAATTACTTGATTATAGCAATAGATTTATATAAAATAAACTTGTTGATGTGAAAAATAATTTTGTAAAGGAGATATAAAAATGAGCTATGTTGATGAAGTACTCGAAGTAGTAAAGAAGAAAAACGCAGATCAGCCTGAGTTCTTACAGGCAGTAACAGAGGTTCTTGATTCTTTAAGACCTGTAATCGAGGCAAATGAGGAGCTTTACAGAAAGAACGCTATCCTCGAGAGAATCACAGAGCCGGATCGTCAGATCATGTTCCGTGTTCCTTGGGTAGATGACAACGGACAGGTTCAGGTAAACAGAGGTTTCCGTGTACAGTTCAATAATTCCATTGGACCATACAAGGGAGGTTTAAGACTTCATCCTTCTGTAAACCTGGGTATTATCAAGTTCTTAGGTTTCGAGCAGGTATTTAAGAATTCTCTTACAACACTTCCAATCGGTGGTGGTAAAGGTGGTTCTGATTTCGATCCTAAGGGTAAATCTGACAGAGAGATCATGGCATTCTGCCAGAGCTTCATGACAGAACTTTGCAAATATATCGGAGCAGACGTTGACGTACCGGCCGGAGATATCGGAACAGGTGCAAGAGAGATCGGCTTCTTATTTGGACAGTATAAGAGAATTCGTGGATCATACGAAGGTGTGCTGACTGGTAAGGGTCTTACCTATGGTGGATCTCTTGCACGTACACAGGCTACCGGATATGGTCTGTTATATCTTACTAACGCATTATGGAAAGATCATGGTATGAGCCTTGAGGGAAAGACAGCAGCAGTTTCCGGATCTGGTAACGTTGCTATATACGCAATCGAGAAGGCACAGCAGCTCGGTGTCAAGGTTGTAACATGTTCTGATTCTACCGGATGGATTTATGATCCAAACGGAATTGATGTTGCTCTTCTTAAGGAAGTTAAGGAAGTTAAGCGTGCCCGTCTTACTGAGTATGCAGCTGCTAAGTCAACTGCTGAGTATCATGCAAAGCAGAACGGTGAGCACGGTGTATGGCAGTACAAGGTAGATCTTGCTCTTCCATGTGCGACTCAGAATGAGTTAGACATTGAGGATGCCAAGATGCTCGTTGCTAACGGTGTTACATCTGTAACAGAGGGTGCTAACATGCCTACAACTCTTGAGGCTACAAAATACCTTCAGGAGAACGGAGTACTCTTCGTAGGTGGTAAAGCTGCCAATGCAGGTGGTGTTGCTACATCAGCACTTGAGATGAGCCAGAACTCTGAGAGACTTTCATGGACATTCGAAGAGGTTGACGGAAAGCTCAAGGGCATTATGGAGACAATCTACGCTAACATCAGTGATGCTGCTAAGAGATACAATGCAACAGTTGGTGGAAAGACTGACTATGTTGCAGGTGCAAATATCGCAGGCTTTGAGAAAGTAGTTGATGCTATGCTTGCACAGGGTGTTTGCTAATCTGTAGGCACTTATTGAATAATGACTATAAAAACCCCTCCCACAGATAGAAGTCTGTGGAGGGGTTTTGTAATAATATTTCAAAGAGAAAACTAATTATTTTTTATTAGCAAATGCTTTAATACCGCCTGCTACGAAAAGTATAGAGGCGATAATAACGCCGGACACAAGCACAATAGCGTAAACATTGGCATTCACGCAGATATTGGAAGTCCAGTCAGAAAAATTCACGGACTTTATAGTGATTTGTCTGGTACCGAAAATTAAAAATTCGCATATGTCATCGGCAAAAGCTGTCCAAACCGAAGCTATCAAAACTATAATTGCGGATTTTATAAATCCGTTTGCGTTTAAATATCGTGCATCAAAGAATATGAGCCAGGCCGCAAGTACAAAGACAAATGCTATAATACAGCCGGCCTTCATTCCGGCAACATCGTTTGTATGACCACACACCTCAATGATTGTGAGGAAAAGCCATAAGGTATCCCACAGCATAGTGATAAGAGCTTTTTTGTCTGATAAAACAGGTGGAAGCTCAATTCCTCTGATGACAAACGGAAAAGACAATTGATAATCCAAATATAGTTGGAACAGACCAAAGTATAAATTCATTTGAACTATACATTCTGTCAACAAAAAAGAATATCAAAAGCAGAGCAAAAACACCGCAGATTATGCATTTGGTAAGTTTTTTTTGCTGTGCCATAAGTGGAACAACTGTCATTGCAGCTACAAGAAGCATAGATGCTGTTACCACCGCAAAGGTATTTAAACCACCGCCATTTGACAGGCACACTATGAATGTGATGAGTATTGGGATAAGCAGTAATCCGGCTATTATGACTCCGGCCTTGTAAGCAGCTAGTTTTTTTCTTTTTCTCATGCTGCTTTAATACACTGTCAGCCTTCTTTTTTTATCATTGAATCAATAGAATCGTTTTTTAGCTCATTGTATGTATTTTGACATTTTTCACAAGTCTTAAGGTGTTTTTCAACAAGCCTTTTGCTCGAGGAACTGCATACATCGTCATAGTATAGTGGGAGTAAATCCTGAACTATATTGCAGGTTTCATCGGTTGATTGTGTAATTGGATTATTCATTTCTATCCATCCTTTCTTTGATTTTCAGTCTGGCTCTATGGTAAGTTACCCGTGCCCAGTTCTCTGTTTTTCCAAATATCATGCCTATTTGGGAGAATGGCAATTCACCAAATATTCGAAGCTGAAAGACCTCCTTGTAGGGCTCATCAAGCTCGTGCAGTATAAGATGAATCTGAAGAGCTGTATCTTTATTTTCCAGACTTTTTACCATATTATCGGGTTGTTCTAGCTGCTCTTCGTCAAGCTCTGTAAATTTTGTGCTTTTTCGGCATTCGTCCATTGCCAGATTTCTTGCTATGCTGCAAAGCCAGGTCTGTTCGCTTGATTTGCCGGCATATGCCTTCTTTGCGGTCATGGCCTTATAAAAAGTATTCTGGGTAATTTCCTCAGCCTGATGTTGATTTTTTACAATTGTCATTACATATGAGTATACTTGCAAGTAATAGGAATTGTACAATTTCTCATAATCCAGAACTGTCACCTCCTTTGTTCATAGGTTAGACGTAGAAAGGATTGTTTTGTTACAAAAAATTTTAAGATTTTTAGATTATATCATAAAAGGTAGTTATAAGGCAGGTGGAAATAAGCATATATTTACAGACCAAGAGCTTTACGAAGAATACAACCTTACTGATGAAGAAATAAATATCATAGAATCAGTCATCAAAGGACGAAAATAACAATACCAATACCCTTTGTCATGTGGTAAAATAAAGAAAACCTATTATGAAATATAAGGGAGGATTGGACATGAAAATTTTGAAAAGTATTCTTAATTATATTCCATTAGCCACGTTTATCATATTTGTGGTTACTGATGGAATTATTTCTTTAACATCGGCATTAATTTTTGTTATTTCCACGATTGGTCTACTGATTAATTGGAAAGAAAAAAACCAGCGATGAAGAATTAAGAAAATTCCAATTTATCAATTACAGGTGACATTGAAAGAGTCAGCCCATTCAAGGTGCTGGCTCTTTAAAAATTACATTCTAATAAATTGCACGACAACTTATAAAAAATATGCTCCACATTATAAAAATAATCTTGACATACAAGCCTCAAAGGATTACTATAGTTAGCGTAAGCTAATTAAATAATTATTCTTCAGGGCAGGGTGCAATTCCCTACCGGTGGTATAGCCCACGAGCCGCAAGGCATGATTCGGTGAGATTCCGAGGCCGACAGTAAAGTCTGGATGAAAGAAGATGCGAATATGATATATGCAGAGTATAGATAGCTGGGTTTTAGATTCAGTTTCAGATATAGATACAGCACATATCATAGTTATAACAGATATCTACTCTGGAGTGTTTTGATACATTCCAGATTTTTTTATCTCAAAATACCTTTTGACACTCTTATCATGAAATGCAGTTAGTGCATATTTTTTTGAGATTATGATATTTGAAATTACTAGGCCCTGAACATTAATAGTTTGGGGCTTTTTTAGTGGGCATATAAAGAATATGCAGAAAGGAACTCAAATGACTGATGAACAATATATGAGAAGGGCGATTGAGCTTGCAAAACGCGGCATGGGATATACCTCGCCAAACCCGATGGTCGGAGCTGTGATTGTAAAGGACGGCAGGATAATCGGAGAGGGCTGGCATGAGAGATACGGAGAGCTGCACGCGGAAAGAAATGCGTTAAAGCATTGCAAGGAATCGCCACAGGGAGCGGATATGTATGTGACTCTCGAGCCCTGCTGTCATCATGGCAAGCAGCCGCCATGTGTGGAGGCAGTGATAGAAGCCGGTATAAAAAGAGTATATGTGGGCTCGGATGACCCGAATCCACTTGTCGCCGGGGGCGGTATCAAAATCCTTAAAGAGCATGGGATAGAGGTTGTCACGCAGGTGCTTAAAGACGAGTGCGACAGGCTGAACGATGTATTCTTTTACTTTATACAGACCAGACGTCCATACGTCGCTATGAAATATGCCATGACGATGGATGGAAAGATAGCCACATATTCAGGACTATCAAAGTGGATAACAGGAGAAAAAGCGAGAGAACATGTGCAAAACCTGCGCCACAGATATAAAGCCATAATGGCAGGAATAGGAACAGTGCTTGCAGACGATCCACTGCTTACATGCAGAATCGAGGGCGGAGTAAATCCAATCCGCATAATATGCGATACGCACCTTAAGCTTCCACTGGAATCGCAGATAGTAAAGACTGCAAAGGAAGTGCCGACGATAGTTGCAGTCAGTGAGCGATATCGTGAAACCGCACAGTCAGAAGCCTTACCTGATACTGAAAAAGATAGTATAGAAGAAAACAATAATTATCAAAAAACAGAAAAATAACACGGCTTGAAGAAAACGGAATAGAAATTCTGTATGTAGCTGAAAAAAACGGTACATATTGATTTAAATGACCTCATGCAAAAGCTCGGCGAAAGAAGCATAGACAGCATTTTGCTTGAGGGAGGCGGAATACTCAACTGGTCAGCCCTTAAGAGCGGGATTGTGAATAAGGTATACGCTTACATTGCACCAAAGCTTTTCGGAGGGGCGGATGCAAAAACTCCGATAGAGGGAATGGGAACCGACTCGCCGGCACATGCCGTGATGCTTGGAAACAGTAAGGTAACAAAGCTTGGTGATGATTTCCTCATCGAGAGTGATGTTGTGAATACTTAAAAAAGAAAGGCGATATACAATGTTCACAGGAATAGTTGAAGAAGTTGGAACAATAGATACAATTTCACGTGGAGCAAACTCAGCAGTACTTACAATCAGAGCTGAAAAAGTGCTAGCTGGAACAAAGGTAGGAGACAGCATAGCGGTAAACGGTATCTGCCTCACGGTCACAAGGCTCATGCCACATGCGTTTACAGCGGATGTCATGCACGAGACGCTAAACCGTTCATCGCTTGCAAATGCGATGAGAGGAGCACATGTCAATTTGGAGCGTGCGATGGCGGCAGATGGCAGATTTGGCGGGCACATAGTGTCGGGACATGTTGACGGAACAGGCAGGATTGTGGAGGTCAAAAAGGATGACAATGCCATCTGGTATACAATACAGGCCACACCACAGCTCATGCGCTATATAGTCGAGAAGGGCTCCATCACAATCGATGGAATAAGCCTCACAGTCGCAAAGGTTGCAGAGGATAATTTCTCGATATCAGCGATACCGCACACGGTAAGCCAGACTGTGCTAAAGGACAGAAAAGTGGGAGCTGTCGTAAATCTGGAAACAGATATCATAGGAAAATATGTTGAGAAGCTGTTGTTTAAAGGGCAGTCGGATGGAATAACAGAAGAAATGACAGGAGCACAGACAATTAAGGAAAATGCACTGCATAAATCCGGCGAAAATAAAAAACAACCGGATGGAATAACAAGAGATTTCCTGGCAAAATACGGCTTTTAACATAAAAGAACAGGTATCGTGCGGGTTTGCGAATGTGCGTGGGGCTGAATGGTTAAAAATTATGTAATTGAACAGCTTAAAATCATAAGAGAAAGGACATAAAATATGAAATTCAACACAGTAGAAGAAGCACTTGATGAGCTTCGTGCAGGGAAAATAATACTTGTCACAGATGATGAGGACAGAGAGAATGAGGGCGATTTCATCTGTGCGGCAGAATTTGCCACAACAGAAAACATCAACTTTATGGCGATGCACGGCAAGGGTCTGATATGCATGCCGATGTCGCAGGAATATGTAAAGAAGCTTCGTTTTCCGCAGATGGTGCAGGAAAATACAGACAATCATGAGACAGCATTTACAGTCTCAATAGACCATGTCTCAACAACCACAGGCATTTCCGCAGCAGAGCGTTCAATCACCGCAATGAAATGTGTCTCTGATGACGCAAAGCCTGAGGATTTCAGACGTCCGGGCCACATGTTTCCGCTTCTTGCAAGAAAAACGGCGTACTGGAGAGAAACGGACACACAGAGGCAACAGTCGATTTATGCAGGCTCGCAGGACTAAAGGAATGTGGACTGTGCTGTGAGATAATGCGTGAGGACGGTACCATGATGCGCACAACAGAGCTCATGGAGCTTGCAAAAAAATGGGACATCAAATTCATCACAATAGCGGCACTTCAGGAATACAGAAAGATACATGAAAAGCTCGTTGACCGTGTCACAGAGGTAAAGCTGCCGACCAAATACGGCGACTTCAAGGCATATGGCTTCGTCAACAGATTAAACGGAGAGCATCATGTGGCACTTGTAAAGGGCGAAATCGCAGATGGAAGAGATGTGCTCTGCCGAGTACATTCAGAGTGTCTCACAGGAGATGTATTCGGCTCACAGCGCTGCGACTGCGGCCAGCAGCTTGAGGCGGCTATGAGACAGATAGACGAGGAGGGCAGAGGAATATTGCTCTACATGCGTCAGGAGGGCAGAGGAATCGGCCTGATAAATAAGCTGAAGGCATATGAGCTTCAGGAACAGGGTATGGATACACTCGAAGCAAACCTGGCACTCGGCTTTGCCGGAGATGAGCGCGAGTACTATATCGGAGCCCAGATATTAAGAGAGCTTGGCGTACACAGTCTGCGCCTTCTCACAAATAACCCTGACAAGGTATACCAGCTCTCAGAGTTTGGCATGGAAATCAGCGAGCGTGTGCCGATCCAGATGAGCGCCACCGCGCATGACCTGTTTTATCTGAAAACCAAGCAGAAACGCATGGGACACATACTCTCATATTAGTACACCGCATCGAGCGTTTTTGCAATGTGTGCGGGGATTCTGAATAGTAACAAATTCTAAATAGTTAATAATTGCAGATAAACTCATCTGAGTAAAAATAAAAACATAAGGAAGAACAAAAAATGAACGTAATCGAAGGAAAAATGACACAGGATGGAATCAAGGTAGGAATCGTAGTAGCAAGATTCAATGAATTTATCACATCAAAGCTTTTAGGAGGAGCAAAGGACGGACTCGTAAGACACGACGTGCCGGAGGAAAACATAGACGTAGCATGGGTGCCGGGAGCATTTGAGATACCACTCATCGCAAAGAAAATGGCAAAAAGTGGAAAATACGATGCAGTCATCTGCCTCGGAGCAGTAATCAGAGGTGCAACAAGCCACTATGACTATGTGTGCAACGAGGTATCAAAGGGAATCGCATCAGTATCACTCGAATCAGAAATCCCGGTAATGTTTGGAGTAGTCACCACTGAAAACATCGAGCAGGCAATAGAAAGAGCCGGAACAAAAGCCGGAAACAAAGGATATGACTGTGCACTCGGTGCGATCGAAATGATAAATCTCGTCAGACAAATCGGATAATATAATTATATAGCATAATGGCATTATAACATTATGGCGCTATAGTGCTACGGTGCTATGGTGTTATAGTATTATAGCATAATCCTCCGAGGTTCAAATATCTTTGATATTTGGACCTCGAATATTTATTATATCTGATGTATCTGAAAACTGACACATATGTTAATTGTCATCATGAGATATCGTAGTATTCCACCAAAAAATAACTTTCAAACGCAAGCTTGACAGCAAGGTGTCAAGCTTGCAACTAACCAATAACTAAAAAACCGCAAATCATAAATTGTAAAGTACTGTCACAACGTAAGTGGCGTAAGCGCCGGGCATCCGGCAGCGCACACGCACTCCCACGCCGGCGAATAGCGAAGCTGTTTAGAGACTGTAGAATTATGCCCAAGAAAAACAGAAATGCCCGGCCATGGACGGCCGGGCAAGGCGTTATGCGCCATGGACGGCGCATAAAAGCCGGTTTCGTCAAGCATAGAACCACCCCAAGGCATAATTCGTACAGCTCTCTTAGCAGCGTAGCGTAGCAGGCGCGGGAGTGCGTGTGCGCTGCACGGATGCCCGGCGCTTACGCCACGCCTCCCACAAAAAAGAAGAAAAATTTAATATCTAAAGAATTGCACGAAAAATCTGTATATAGTATAATGATAGTTCAGGAAAACAAAACGGAGGACCATGAATTTTGATAGATATACATTGCCATTTATTATACGGAGTGGACGACGGCTCAAAGTCGCTCGAGGAATCGGTAGAGATGCTCAAGATAGCCAAAAAGCAGGGCATTACAGGCATAATCCTCACACCGCACCTGCGCCATGGAATGTTTAAGCATCCGCTTGAAAAAGAATAAGAGCGACACTATAAAAAAGCTGATGCCATATGCAAAGAAGCTTCGGAAATAGAAATAAAAGCTCGGCACAGAGTATCATGTGGCAACCGATATGATAGATGCCTTTCATGGTGGGCTGTGTCATACACTGGCAGATACACAGTATATACTTACAGAGTATTCACATTCCAGCGAATACTCGTTTGTATACAAGATGACGCGCGAAGCTATATTTGCAGGATATATACCGGTGATAGCACATGTAGAGAGATATGAGTGTCTCAGTGATATAAGCCGTATAGAGGATTTGCAGGAGCTGGGAGCACTCATACAGGTTAATGCAGACTCAGTGCTTGGCATAGATGGCAGACACTTCAAGAGATATACAAAGAAGCTTTTGAAGGCAGGACTTGTTGATGTAATAGCAAGCGACAGCCATGGCACAAAGGAGCGCGTCTGCAACATGAAAAAATGCTATGAGTACGTGGCAAAGAAGTTCGGTGATGACTACGCGCAGGAAATCATGCAGACCACACCGGAAAATATAATAAACGGAAGATAATAAGTGTAAATGCGGGGATACGTAATGGAGAGAGAACAGGATTTTGACAACGAGATAGAGATAGACTTAAAGGATCTGTTTCTTGAGATAATTTCATATTGGCAGTGGATAATTCTTGTTACGATAGCAACAGGTGCAGTGGCATTTGCGATAAGCAGATTTATGATTACACCTATGTATGAATCTACATCTGAGCTCTATGTACTTTCAAAGAGCACATCCATCACAAGCCTTGCGGATATCCAGACAGGCACCAGCCTGACAAATGATTACATAGTTGTAGTAAAGGGACGTCCGGTGCTGGATCAGGTCATAGAGAATCTGAATCTGAATGAGAGCTACAAAACACTTGGCGGCAGGGTGACGCTTGATAATCCGTCCAACTCGCGAGTACTCAATATCACAGTAACGGATCCCGATCCGCAGATGGCAAAGACCATAGCAGATGAAATAGCAAAGGTCGCATCAGCATATATAGCGGAGAAGATGAAGCAGGATCCGCCGACTATCATCCAGAGCGGATATGATGATGGAGGCGCGGTAAGCCCTAATATCGGCAAAAACACAGTGATAGGAGCCTTTGCGGGAGCATTTCTGTCGATTGCGGTTATAGTGGTTTCTTATCTGTTCAATGATACAATCATAGATACAGAGGATGTGGAGAAGAAGCTCGGCATGAACGTGCTTGGTACACTTCCGCTTGATGAATCGGAAGATGACGGAGAGCAAGGGAAAGGGCAGAAAGCATGGCAGAGGCAGCCA
>ENA-OQJC01000184-OQJC01000184.1-human-gut-metagenome-genome-assembly--contig:-NODE-184-length-19406-cov-2.669848_pt1 | contig 19406 bp, 16 predicted proteins | sample MGYA00242600_ERZ504766 | MGnify/ENA primary metagenome ERZ504766 (study PRJEB26092, sample SAMD00036364) | human gut metagenome | host: Homo sapiens | study: EMG produced TPA metagenomics assembly of...
CAAAGCCCAAGGAGTATCGTTTGCTTTGCAAACTTAATTTATGCTAATCGCATAAATTCGCGCGGTATGTCTCGGGTTTTCTGTGACCTTCGTTCACAAAAAACACCTCGCGGGATATTACCAATGAACAGTAACTGATAATGATAAAAATATGTTATTGAATGAAATTCAGGGTTGACAAATATAGTTTACGGTGGTAAATTAAGTATAAATTTAACAGATTAAACCGATGAAGCGGAAGTCAAAGCAGTCATGCGCGCACAGAGAATCCGGGAAGGTGAGAGCCGGGTGGAAATGCAGTCTGCCAAATGGACCGCTGAGGGCACAGTGAAAGGTTGAAGATTACAGAGCAGACTAAGTATCCTGTGACGTGAGGCATACGTCAGTTGCCGGGAATATGAAGGTATTTCGCAAAGAGTACGGTTCAAACCGTAAATCAAGGTGGCACCGCGGGTGAAGTATATACGCTCGTCCTTGACAGAAAAGATAATTCTGTCAAGGGCGGGCTTTTTTATGTTCCTGGCAGAAACTGAATTAATCACAGGAGGTGTTTCCATGTATCCAACATTAGAAACCATCAGGCAGCTTGCACGGACAAAAGAATATCGTCGTATTCCTCTGTGCAGAGAACTTTATGCAGACAGATATACACCGGTAGAGGTAATGCGCATTTTGCGAAAAGCCAGCCGTCATTGTTACCTGCTGGAAAGTGCCAGCCAGACAGAAGTGTGGGGCAGGTATTCTTTCCTGGGGTATGAACCGTCCATGGAGATTACCTGTACAGACGGAACATTGAAGATCCGGACAACCGATGCTGAGAGAAAAACAGAGGAAACCGTAAGGCAGGTCACACATCCCGGTGATACTCTCAGAGAAATCATCCGGAAATATAAAACTCCGGTAATGGAAAAGATGCCTCCTTTTACAGGCGGTCTGGTAGGATATTTCTCCTACGATTATATCAAATACAGTGAACCAAAGCTGAAACTGGAGGACAGGGAACAGCAGGATTTCAGGGACATGGATTTAATGCTTTTTGATCAGGTGATCGTATTTGACCATTTCAGACAGAAAGTACTTCTGATTACAGGTGTGATGGCAGATGATCTGGAAGCCTCCTACGAGAAAGCAGTAAAGAAATTGGAGGAAATGGCGCAGCTGATCCGAAACGGGGAGCATATGGAATTTGAACCGCTGAGACTTCAGTCAGAAATACAGCCGAAATTTCCGAAAGAAAATATGCAGAGATGGTGGAGAAAGCCAAACATTACATCAGAGAAGGTGATATTTTCCAGGTAGTACTTTCCAATCCCATGCGTGCGAAAGCAACAGGAAGCCTGTTTGATACTTACCGGGTTCTTCGGGCATCTAATCCTTCTCCTTATATGTTTTATTTCTCCAGTGATGACATTGAACTGGCAGGTGCTTCCCGGAAACCCTTGCGAAGCTGGAAAATGGCACCTTAAGTACCTTCCCTCTGGCAGGAACCAGACCAAGAGGAAAGACAAGAGAAGAGGATAAAGAACTTGAAGAGGGACTTCTGAAAGATGAGAAAGAGCTGGCAGAACACAATATGCTGGTAGACCTGGGAAGAAACGATATCGGAAAGATCAGCAAGATCGGAACTGTAAAAGTAGAAAAGTATCTCTGCGTAGAACGTTTTTCCCATGTAATGCATCTGGGCTCCACAGTAACAGGAATTATCCGGGATGATAAAGACGCTGTGGATGCAGTAGACGCAATCCTTCCGGCAGGAACCCTTTCCGGAGCACCCAAATTCAGAGCCTGCCAGATCATCGAGGAACTGGAACAGAGCAAACGAGGCATTTACGGAGGCGCCATCGGATATCTGGATTTTGCAGGAAATCTGGATACCTGTATTGCCATCCGCCTGGTTTATAAGAAAAACGGAGAAATCTGTATCCGTTCAGGTGCCGGAATTGTGGCAGACAGTGTACCGGAAAAGGAATTTCAGGAATGCTGCAACAAGGCAAGAGCTGTGGTACAGGCAATTGAACAGGCACAGGAGGGATTAGAATGATATTACTGATCGATAATTATGACAGTCTTTTCCTATAACTTATATCAGCTCATCGGCGCAGTGGAACCGGACATCAAAGTAGTGAGAAACGATGAGTGTACACTGGAAGAAATCGCAGAGATGAAACCGGAAGCCATCATTTTATCCCCTGGTCCGGGAAGGCCGGAGGATGCAGGTATCTGTATTCCGGTGATTAAAGAATTTGCAGGAAAAATCCCCATCCTGGGTGTGTGCCTGGGACATCAGTCCATCTGCGAAGCCTTTGGAGGAACAGTTTCCTATGCAAAAGAGCTGATGCATGGAAAGAAAAAACTGATGTATAAAACAGGAGAAAGCCAGCTTTTTAAGGGCCTGCCGGATACCTTTGCAGCAGCCAGATATCATTCCCTGGCAGCGTTAAAGGATACCCTGCCTGCAGAACTTAGGGTGACAGCAGAGTCAGAGGACGGAGAGGTCATGGCAGTGGAACATACGAAATATCCTGTGTTCGGAGTACAATTTCATCCTGAATCTGTAATGACACCGGACGGCAGAGTGATGATAGAGAACTTTATGGAGGTAGTGAGAAATGATTAAGGAAGCCATTATTAAATTATCAAAGAAACAGGATTTAGCTTATGCGGAAGCAGAAGCTGTAATGGACGAGATTATGAGCGGTCAGGCAACACCTGTACAGATGTCTGCTTATCTTACTGCATTAGCTTTAAAAGGAGAGACAATTGATGAGATCACAGCTTCCGCAGCAGGAATGAGAGCTCACTGTATCAAACTTCTCCACAACCTGGATGTGCTTGAAATCGTGGGTACCGGCGGAGACGGTTCTAATTCCTTCAATATTTCCACTACTTCTTCTCTGGTGATCGCAGCAGGCGGTGTTCCGGTTGCAAAACATGGAAACAGGGCAGCATCCTCCAAATCCGGTGCAGCAGATGTTCTGGAAGCGCTGGGAGTGAAGATTACACTGACGCCGGAACGCAGTGCAGAGATCCTGAAAAAGATCAACATCTGCTTCCTGTTTGCGCAGAATTATCACATTGCAATGAAATATGTGGCACCGATCCGTAAAGAGCTAGGAATCCGTACTGTATTTAACATTCTTGGACCGTTAAGTAATCCGGCAGGTGCAAACATGGAACTGATGGGAGTTTACGATCAGTCACTGGTGGAGCCACTGGCACAGGTTATGGCAAATCTGGGCGTTAACAGAGGAATGGTTGTCTATGGACAGGACAGTCTGGATGAGATTTCCATGTGCGCACCTACTTCTGTATGTGGGATTAGGGATGGCAAATTTACCTCCTATGAGATCACACCGGAACAGTTTGGATATGAGAGATGTGAGAAGGGTGCCCTGACAGGTGGTACACCTGCAGAAAACGCAGAGATCACAAAAGCAATCCTGAAAGGTGAGGAAAAAGGTCCGAAGCGTCAGGCGGTATGTTTAAATGCAGGTGCAGCACTCTATATCGCAGGAAAAGCCGCTTCCATAGAAGAAGGAGTGAAGCTGGCAGAATCCCTTATCGACAGCGGTGCAGCACTGAAAAAACTGGAAGAATTTGTAGAAGAGACAAATAAATAAAAAGCAATCCCCAATTACTAGTGTAAAGGAAATCTGTAACTGTCCGGTAATCTGCTGACTGTGGATATACAGAACAGTTACAGAAAAATCATAGAGATTATGAAGAATATATTAGAAAAAATAGCAGCCAGAACAAGAGAAAGAATTGCAAAAGAAAAGACCTGTATTTCTGTTTCGGAGCTGGAGAACCGGATTCAGGAAGTAAATAAAAATGCAGGGAAGAGAATTACACTTCTCCAGGCATTACAAAAAGACGGTATGTCCTATATCTGCGAGGTAAAGAAAGCCTCCCCCTCAAAGGGACTGATTGCACCGGATTTTCCATATCTGGCAATTGCAAAGGAATATGAACAGGCAGGTGCAAGTGCAATCTCCTGTCTCACAGAATCTTTTTATTTCCAGGGAGCAGACCAGTATCTGAGAGAAATCGCAGCCGCTGTAAAAATACCTGTACTCCGCAAGGATTTTACAGTAGATGAATATATGATCTATCAGGCGAAATCCCTTGGTGCTTCCGCGGTATTGCTTATCTGCGCCATCCTGGATGACGGAGAATTAAGAGCATACAGACAGCTTGCAAAAGAGCTGGGACTGGATGCACTGGTAGAAGCACACGATGAGTACGAAGTGGACAGGGCCTTAAATCTCGGGGCAGAGATCGTGGGAGTCAATAACCGGGATCTGAGAACCTTTCAGGTAGATATGAACAACAGCATTCGCCTGAGAAAAATGGCACCGGACAATGTGGTTTTTGTTTCCGAGAGCGGAATCCGCACCCCGGAGGATATCCGGCTTCTTTATGAGGATAAAGTGGATGCGGTACTGATCGGGGAAACACTGATGCGAAGCCCGAACAAGAAAGCAGCGCTGGAAAGCCTGAATGGCAGCCCGTTACGCTGAAAGATCGAATATTATCTGAGAGGATAGAATATGACCAGAGAACAACAGCAAAGAACCAAAATCAAAATCTGTGGTCTGAAACGCCCGGAAGACATTACCTATGTAAATGAAGCAAAACCTGATTACTGTGGATTTATCATAGAATTTCCGAAGAGCAGCAGAAATGTTACAGGTGCATTGGTGAGAGAACTTACTGACAAAACTTAATCCGGACATTATCCCTGTAGGTGTTTTTGTAAATGTAGCACCTGAGCGTGTGGAGGAACTGCTTCTTGACGGAACTATCCATATTGCACAGCTTCATGGACAGGAAGATGAGGCATATATACGGAGAATCCAAAAGAATACAGGTCATCAGGTTATAAAGGCCTTTTCCGTAAAAACGGCTCAGGATATTGAAAAAGCCCTGAAAAGTCCGGCAGATTATATACTGCTTGATCAGGGTGGCGGTGGAACCGGACAGACCTTTGACTGGTCACTGATCCCGGAGATAGACAGACCGTTTTTCCTGGCAGGAGGACTGGGTGTGGAAAATCTGGAAACAGCAGTCTGGACTATTCATCCTTATGCAGTAGATCTGAGCAGTGGTGTGGAGACGGATGGAATGAAAGACAGAGATAAGATTTTGAAGGCAGTTCAACTGGTGCATATAAAATAAGATAACCGAATCAAGTAAGTCACCTGCTTCAATTGCGAAAAGCAATAAGCAGTGGGTGGGGACTTGCTTGTATCAGGAGGAGTGCAAGCTCCTTCTGATAAACTGCGGAGCAGTTATTCGGTTATGAGCAAGTAGCGAAGCGGATTGCGAATATCCGCTTGACTAATTCAGAAAGAACATAGAATACTCTGACCGACCATCTGACAGGCCAGGGATTACATACATAAAAGGAGGACATATACAGATGTCAAAAGGAAGATTCGGCATCCATGGAGGACAGTACATTCCGGAAACACTGATGAATGCTGTCATCGAATTGGAGGAAGCCTACAACCATTATAAAGATGACCCGGAGTTTAACGCAGAGCTTACAGAGCTTCTGAACGAATATGCAGGAAGACCATCCCGTCTCTACTTTGCATCTCACATGACAGAAGATCTGGGTGGAGCAAAAGTATACTTAAAGAGAGAAGACTTAAACCATACAGGTGCTCACAAAATCAACAATGTACTTGGTCAGGTACTTCTTGCAAAAAAAATGGGCAAGACCCGTGTCATTGCAGAAACAGGCGCAGGTCAGCATGGTGTGGCAACAGCAACAGCAGCAGCTCTTATGGGTATGGAATGTGAAATCTTCATGGGAAAAGAAGATACAGAACGTCAGGCATTAAATGTATACAGAATGCGTCTTCTGGGTGCAAAGGTCAATGCAGTTACTTCCGGTACTGCAACACTGAAGGATGCTGTTTCCGAGACAATGAGAGAGTGGACAAACCGTATTTCCGATACACATTATGTACTTGGTTCTGTAATGGGACCTCATCCGTTCCCTACAATTGTTCGCGATTTTCAGGCAGTGATCTCCAAAGAAATCAAAGAGCAGATCCTTGAAAAAGAGGGCAGACTTCCGGATGCAGTTCTTGCATGTGTAGGTGGCGGATCCAATGCGATCGGAACATTCTACAATTTTATCAATGACAAAGATGTCCGTCTGATCGGATGTGAGGCAGCAGGACGTGGCGTAAATACGGCAGAGACAGCAGCTACCATTGCAACCGGCAAACTGGGAATCTTCCATGGAATGAAATCTTATTTCTGTCAGGATGAATATGGTCAGATCGCACCTGTATATTCCATTTCCGCAGGTCTGGATTATCCGGGAATCGGACCGGAACATGCGCATCTCTATGATACAGGACGTGCAGAATATGTACCTGTCACAGACGAAGAAGCAGTAGAGGCATTTGAATATCTCTCCAGAACAGAGGGAATCATTCCTGCTATTGAGAGTGCTCATGCAGTAGCTTACGCAAAGAAAATTGTTCCGCAGATGAGAAAAGACCAGATCGTGGTCATTACAATTTCCGGACGTGGAGATAAGGACTGCGCAGCAATCGCGCGTTACAGAGGGGAGGATCTTCATGAATAAGAGAATTACAGAAGCATTTGAAAAAGGAAAGGCATTTATCCCGTTTATTACCTGTGGAGATCCGTCTCTGGAGGTGACAGAGCAGCTTGTCTATGCAATGGAGGAAGCTGGTGCAGACCTGATCGAGCTTGGAATCCCGTTTTCTGATCCTACAGCAGAGGGACCGGTGATCCAGAGAGCAAATGTGAGAGCACTTTCCGGTGGTGTGACTACAGATAAGGTATTTGACATGGTGGTAAAGATCAGAAAGAACAGTTCTGTTCCTATGGTGTTTATGACTTATGCAAACGTGGTATTTTCTTACGGAACGGAGCGGTTTATTAAAACAGCTGCAGAAATCGGAATGGATGGTTTGATTCTGCCAGATGTGCCATTTGAGGAAAAAGAAGAGTTTGATATTGTATGTAAGAAATACGGTGTTGATCTGATCTCTCTGATTGCGCCGACTTCTCATGAGAGGGTCGCACAGATTGCGAAGGATGCGGAAGGGTTTGTGTATTGTGTTTCTTCTCTTGGTGTTACAGGAACAAGAACTAATATTACTACAGATATCGAGGCAATGGTGAAGCTGGTAAAACAGGCGAAAGATATTCCTTGTGCAGTTGGATTTGGAATTTCTACGCCGGAACAGGCGAAGAAGATGGCGGCGCAGTCAGATGGAGCGATTGTAGGATCTGCAATTGTGAAGTTGTGTGCACAGTATGGCAGGGATTGTGTGCCCTATGTGAAAGAGTATGTGAAGTCTATGAAAGATGCTGTAATGGAAGCTTAGGAATTAAAAAGGGACGCGCAGAAACATATTTCATTTCGTGTGCGGTTTCGGAGCCTAAGAACTTCTAAGTTGCTAAAAATATGCTAAAAACATAAGAAAAATGCCCCAAACTCGCCGCATGCTGTGGCTCAGACAGTGGGTCATTTTCTTATAACGCATATTTTTATCAGCTAAGAAGTTCTAAGACTCCTGCAAATGCACACGAAATGAAATATGTTTCTGCGCTGTGTATTGGTATGAACTGGAGTAATTTGTATCTTTTATAAGAAAGACTTCAGAATTTGCAGAACTCCGTTTTCCCAGTAGGGCGGGCAGGTATTTTTGGCGGCAGCCCGGACTTCGGGGCGGGAGTTGGAGACTGCGTAGCTGAGACCGGCATTCTGAAGCATTTCAATATCGTTGAGGTTATCTCCGAAAGTGCAGGTTTCGTCAGGTGAAATTCCCAGATATTCCTGAAGGAAAGCAACGGAAGGACCTTTGCCGGAACCTGGGGCAGTACAGTCCATCCATTCCTTGCCGGCGGCAGCCATAACTGTTTTGTCTTTCCAGGTGGGAGTGAATAAAGGGGCACACATTTCCTCACAGGCGTTGGGGTGGTAGACAGCAAATTTGTTTACCTGCTGCCCCTCGAGTTTTAACATTTCCGGAACTTCATGGATATCATATCCGTAAGAATCTCTTAGCCAGTGAAACATCTGGCTGCCTCCGTCTTCTGCGAAACAGCGTTCAGGTGTGGAAATAAAATAATCACAGGAAGGCATATTCTCTCTTACCATAGAACACATTCCTTTCCAGATTTCGTCCGGCAGAGTATCCACTTTCAGAATCTCCTTCGGAGTCCGTACAACAGTTCCTCCGTCAGAGATATAAAGCAGTCTGTCTGCGACAGGGGCAAACAGCTTCCTCTCACTTCGATATTGCCGCCCTGAGCATGCCACAAACACAATCCCCTTATCAATCAGCCTTCCGATAACCTCCATATACTCCCCGTCAATAGCCAGAGTCCCATCCTTCACCAGAGTCCCATCTATATCTGAAGCAATCAATTTAATCATATGAATAAGAAATCCTTTCTATAATAAATACAATAGGCATTTGCGAAACTCTGAACCTATTGAAAATACTGGTTTTTCGTTTTACAATTACCTAATAAATACAATCCCCATTTTATCACGCCAAAATATAACTTGCCATAAAAAAATTTAGAAAAATTGCAACTATTCACCAGTCCCGGTTCATGCGTTACCATCCTGCAAAATGTTCTGTGAGGAAATCTCATTTGCATAGCCTGTCGTTGCAAGGCGCATTACTGTGAACGAAGTGAGCAGTAACAGCTCGGCAGTCCCGCAGCCAGCCAACAGGCAGGAAATATTTTTGGTTTTAGGTGCATTTGCAGTGGGCGTAGTAACTCTTGGTGCGTGGGAATCTGCGTTATTCAAAAATTGCTCACTGTCTGAGCGAAGCGAGTTTGAGCAATTTTTGAATGTTTTTAGCAGATTTCCACACACCTAGAGTTATTAGCCCGCGAAACCGCACCTGAAACCAAAAATATTTCCTGTCGTCCCCAATTTTTTTGCCCGCCAAACCCCATTGACTTTTCCACCCTTTTTTCTTATATTATATAAATAGAAATCTGCGTACTCTGAAAACTACGCATTTAAACCCTGAAAAAAGGAGAGTTGCTCGAAATGAACAAAAAAATGCTCTTTGTTTTCAATCCCAAGGCAGGTAAAGGCAAGATCAAAACAAACCTGCTTGATATAGTAGATATTTTCAACAAAGGCGGTTATGAAGTCATTATCTATTCCACACAGAAACCAAAAGATGCCTACGAGAAAGCCAAAGAATACGAATCCAAAGTGGACCTTATCGTATGCAGCGGCGGAGACGGGACTCTTGATGAGGTGGTTACCGGAGTAATGGAAAAGAAGAGTTCCATTCCTATCGGATACATTCCGGCAGGAAGCACCAACGACTTTGCAAACAGTCTCTTTATGCCGAAAAGCATGACAGATGCCGCTTCCATGATCATGGAAGAGAAACTTTATCACTGTGACATCGGCAGATTCAATAACCAGAGCTTTACATATATAGCAGCTTTCGGTCTTTTCACAGATGTAGCCTATCAGACAGATCAGGATCTCAAGAATATCCTTGGCCATGTAGCCTATCTTCTTGAGGGAGTGAAACGCCTTTTTGATATCAAATCATACCATATGAGAATTGAATCTGAAGAATTAACTGTGGAGGATGACTTCATCTTTGGGATGATCACCAATTCCCGTTCAGTGGGAGGGTTTAAGAACCTTACAGGCAAGAACGTGGATATGAATGACGGACTTTTTGAAGTTACCATGATCACAAGACCGAAGAATCCGCTGGAATTGCAGGAGATCATGACTGCAATGCTGACAGCAGAGGACAATACAGATCTGATCCATTCTTTTAAATCAGCCAGGGTGACCATTACCTCAGAAGAACCGGTACCATGGACTCTGGACGGTGAATACGGCGGCAGTCATACACAGATAGAGATTGAAAACTGCCACGAAGCACTGAATCTGTATCTGAAAAGTACAAAAAATGAGGAAACCAGATCAATTGGAATTTCCCCGTTAATAAATAAAAAGGAGAAATAAAATGGGTGAGTATATCAATGTAGTAGAGACTTTTGGATGTGACGTGTTTAATGATTCCGTCATGCAGGCACGACTTCCGAAGAAGATCTACAAAGAATTGAAAAAAACCATAGAAGAGGGCAAAGAACTGTCTATGGAAATTGCGGATGTAGTAGCACACGAGATGAAAGAATGGGCCATCGAGAAAGGTGCCACACATTACAGCCACTGGTTCCAGCCCCTTACAGGTGTGACAGCAGAGAAACACGATGCTTTTATCACTGCTCCGATGGATAACGGCAAGGTCCTGATGTCTTTCTCCGGAAAAGAACTGATCAAAGGTGAACCGGATGCATCTTCTTTCCCGTCCGGTGGATTAAGAGCAACTTTTGAAGCAAGAGGATATACAGCATGGGACTGTACATCACCGGCATTTGTGCGCCATGATGCAGCAGGCGGAACACTCTGTATTCCTACAGCATTCTGCTCCTATACAGGAGAAGCACTTGACCAGAAGACACCACTTCTTCGTTCTATGGAAGCAATCAACACCCAGGCACTCCGTCTGCTGAGACTTTTCGGAAATACAACTTCTAAGAAAGTAACTCCGTCAGTAGGAGCAGAGCAGGAATATTTCCTGATCGATAAAGAGAAATGGCTTCAGAGAAAAGACCTGATTTATACAGGCAGAACTCTTTTTGGAGCTATGCCTCCGAAGGGACAGGAAATGGATGACCATTACTTTGGAAGTATCCGTCAGAGAATTTCCGCATATATGAAAGAGGTAAATGAAGAATGCTGGAAGCTTGGAATTCCTGCAAAGACACAGCATAATGAGGTTGCCCCTGCACAGCATGAGCTTGCACCGATCTATGCACCGGTCAATATCGCAGCAGACCAGAACCAGATGATGATGCGTATCCTTAAAAAGGTTGCCAGCCGCCATGGAATGCGCTGTGTCCTTCATGAGAAACCATTTGCAGGTGTGAATGGCTCCGGTAAGCATAACAACTGGTCTCTTACCACAGATGACGGAATCAATCTTCTGGATCCGGGCAAAACACCTCATGAAAATATTCAGTTCCTTCTGGTCCTCACCTGTATCCTGAAAGCAGTAGATGAACATGCAGATCTTCTGCGTGAATCTGCGGCAGATGTGGGAAATGACCAGAGACTTGGCGGCCATGAGGCACCGCCGGCAGTGATTTCTGTATTCCTTGGAGAGCAGCTTGAGGATGTTCTGGAACAGCTGGTCAGCACAGGAACAGCAACTCACAGTAAAAAGGGAAGTAAGCTGGAAACAGGTGTTAAGACGCTGCCTGATTTCATGAAGGATGCTACAGACCGTAACCGTACTTCGCCTTTTGCTTTCACAGGAAATAAATTTGAATTCCGTATGGTAGGCTCAAGAGATTCTATTTCCGCATGTAACGTAGTCCTGAATACGATCACGGCAGAAGTATTTAAGGAAGTATGTGACCGTCTGGAAAAAGCTCCTGATTTCGAACTGGCGGTACATGACCTGATCAAAGAATATGCCACAGATCATCAGAAGATCGTATTTAACGGAAACGGCTATGCGCCGGAATGGGAGAAAGAAGCTAAACGCCGCGGACTTCCGATCCTTCCGAGCATGGTGGATGCAATCCCTGCACTTACTACAGAGAAGGCAGTGAAACTCTTTGAATCTTTTGATGTATTCTCAAGAGCCGAGCTTGAATCACGTGCAGAGATTAAATATGAGATTTATTCTAAAGCAATCAATATTGAAGCAAAGACCATGATCGACATGGCAACCAAGCAGATCATTCCGGCAGTTATCAGATATACCACTGTTCTTGGCGAATCTATCAATACAGTGAAAACAGCGGGCGAAGGACTGATCGATGTAAGTGTACAGCTTGATCTGCTCAAGAAAGCATCAAAACTCTTAAAGGCTGCAAACAGTGCCATGAGTAAGCTGAGCAAACTGGTTGAGAAGATCCCGGAATATGCAGAGGGACGGGACAGAGCCGTATTCTGCAGAGAAAAGGTGGTTCCTGCAATGGAAGCTTTACGTGAGCCGGTAGATGAACTGGAAATGATCGTAGATAAGGAAATGTGGCCTATGCCATCTTATGGAGATCTTGTATTTGAAGTATAATGTTGTAAAAATATAAAGAAGAATGCTATAATGAAAGGGTCGTGAATCTGTAAAAGATAAGCGGCCTTTTTCTATAACACAAACTGGACTATAATAGTTATATAAAGGAGAACTAAATGGAAGAACTGAAATTTCTGGAGGAGCAGCAGGTAGCCTCTGAACTGATAAAGAGAGTAGAAGAATTTCGCAGCCAGTATGAGGTGGCACCGGAAACAGCAGGCAGGATTGTGAAACCATCCATTCCATTTTACGGAAAAGACATTCTGGAAATGGCCATTGCCGGACTGCTCAAAGGGGAGAATCTATTACTCACCGGTCCGAAGGCAACAGGAAAAAATATCCTTGCAGAGAACCTGGCATATATTTTCAACCGTCCCGCGTACAATGTTTCTTTTCATGTAAATACTAACAGCGGAGATCTGATCGGCACAGACACTTTCGTGGACAACGAAGTTAAGCTCCGCAAAGGAACTATCTATCAGTGTGCAGAATACGGTGGTTTCGGAATCCTCGACGAGATCAATATGGCAAAGAACGATGCAGTTTCCGTTCTTCATGCAACTTTGGATTATCGCCGTTCCATCGATGTCCCGGGCTATGACAAAATTGATCTTCATCCGGCTGCCCGTTTTATTGGAACTATGAATTACGGTTATGCAGGAACCAAAGAACTCAATGAAGCGCTGGTATCCAGATTTCTGGTCATAGATATGCCGGCTCAGACTGAAGAATCCCTGGAATTTATTTTTCCGCCGGATGTTCCCGAATATAAAAGAAAACGCCAGAACACAGTTCATCGGAGTATTCCTGGATCTTCAGCTCAAAGCCACAAACAGTGAAATTTCCACCAAACCTCTGGATCTGCGAGGTCTCCTTGCAGCCATGAAGATTGTAGAAACCGGACTTTCTCCGAGAAAAGCAGTTACTATGGGGGTGGTGAACAAGACCTTTGACATTTTCGAGAAAGAAATCGTAGAGGATATTGTGAAAACCAGAATTCCGGCAGACTGGACAAGGGATGATGTATATGAAAGATGAGAAAATCGTAGAAATCGACGATTACCGTCTGGAACTGGAAAACAGGATCCGCAATCTCCTCTGGACTATCAGCGGGGATTACACGTTAAATATGAAAGTAGACGTTTCCCTGTATCTGCGCTCAAAAGCAATCGCTCTGTATGACGGCATCAAGCAGGGCGCTCTGGCAAAATATTATGACAGGAATCTGCTGGGTTTATATCTGGTAAAAAAAGTCTTCTGCCAGGCAGGAGAAGGAGAACTGACTGCAGTAGCACAGCTATGTGTAGAAGAAGCAATCGGGGACAAAATCTGTCAGGAACGTCCGGGGGTCCGGGAGATGCAGAAGGAAGCATTCGAGGATATCCTGGATCAGGAGTTTGAACGGATGCCCGCATACGGAGATGTTCTTGGCCGATTGAAGATTGCCATCCTGCGTGACCGTTTACAGAATGGAAACCATTATGTAGAAGAGCGTCTTCGAAAAATCCGCGACATGGTTTACAAAGCCAGAACAGCTGCAGACACTATAGAACTGATCCGTATTATTGACAGTCTTTACAACACTATCATTGATCCGGATTTTGAGAAAGATCATGGAACACTGGAACAGGTTATGGCAGTCACCATGGAAGAACTGACAGAATACGACTGGGAAGATTTTCTCACAGAAGAACTTTATGAGGAAGCTCTGGAGAGTTACATCGAACAGATGACAAATAAGATTACGGACATGGAAGACACTGCTGTCACTGAAGAAATGGAAAAACAGCGCCAGACCAAACACAAAATTACAATTCTCACAGAGGAAGAACTTGAGAAAGCATACACCTATGTTGAGTTGAATTTCGGAAAAACTTATCTGACTCCTGCAGAAGAGAAGCGAATGAATTATCTGATGTGCAGGGAACTTCACAGGGACTGCAGCCTTTATTTACAGAAGGAATTCTCAAGAATCCGGTCAAACGAACTATCAGTACGAATATGCAGTGCGATTAAAGATAAGAATATCTGGCTCTACCATGACAAACACAGAATCGTAAAGCAGAACATCGCATCCCTCACAGACCTTTTACGAAAGACACTGGTGCTGAAAAGCGAGACGCAGGAAGTACTGTCAGACAGAGGAACGATCATTCCGTCCAGACTCTGGCGTGTGGGCAGAAGCAGTGAAGCAAATCTGTTTAAAAGAGAATTGAAATCTGATGCATCTGATTTCGTAGTAGATGTGCTGATCGATGCCAGCGGTTCCCAGATGTCCAGGCAGGGAGATGTGGCATTACAGGCTTATATCATTAGTGAAGCATTAAGCAATGTAAACCTGCCTCACCGTGTCATGAGCTTCTGCACATTCTGGGACTATACGATCCTTCACAGATTCCGTGAGTACGATGATCCACAGTCAGCTAATGAAAATATTTTTAATTATGTAACTTCTTCCAATAACAGGGATGGACTTGCTATCAAAACCGCAGGATACGGTCTGCTTCAGAGATCTGAGGAGAAAAAAATCCTCATTGTATTAAGTGATGGAAAACCATATGATGTCATCGTAAACAGACCTCACGCAAAGAACCCGGAACCTTATATGGGAAAATATGCGATCAATGATACTGCCACAGAAGTGCGGCACCTGCGAAACCTTGGAGTAAGTGTTCTGGGAGTCTTTGCAGGGGAAGAAAAAGACCTTTCCACAGAAAAAAAGATATTTGGCAAAGATTTCGCATATATCCGGGATATTTCGAATTTTTCCAGAATTGTCGGGAGATACCTGATTAAACAGTTGGATTCAGATGAATAGACTGATAAAACAGGGCAAAAATATGCTGTTTGAGCGTGTTGATATGTTAAGAGATTATCGAGTTAGCGCGTTAATATGTTAAAGTGCATAAAAAACCAGTTTTTTCACCTTGCCTTTTTGTATAAATTTCGCTATAATGTTCTATGTTTATAAATCAATACAAAAGGGAGAGGAAATCATGAACGAAAACAAAGAGTTCAAACCGTATATTCCGGCTGACAAGATCACACCTGAATTTACGGTGACATCCATCATCATGGGTGTTATCCTTGCAGTTATCTTCGGTGCAGCCAATGCTTATCTTGGTCTGCGTGTAGGTATGACTGTATCTGCTTCCATTCCGGCAGCAGTTATTTCCATGGGCGTAATTCGCAAGATCATGAAAAAGAACTCCATTCTGGAGAGCAACATGGTCCAGACAATCGGTTCAGCCGGTGAATCACTGGCAGCCGGTGCAATTTTCACAATGCCTGCTCTGTTCCTCTGGGCAGAAGAAGGACTTTGTGAAATGCCGGGTATCGTGGAAATCACATTAATCGCACTTTGCGGTGGTGTTCTTGGTGTACTTTTTATGGTACCACTTCGTAACGCACTGATCGTAAAAGAGCATGCAACACTTCTTTATCCTGAAGGAACTGCCTGCGCAGATGTTCTTCTTGCAGGTGAAGAGGGTGGTGCAAACGCTGCGACAGTATTCTCAGGTATGGGAATCGCAGCGATCTTTAAATTTGTCGTTGACGGTTTAAAGGTAATCCCTGCAGACGTTGCAGTAGCATTTAAAGGATTCAAAGGTGAAATTGGTATGGAATGCTATCCTGCACTTCTCGGTGTTGGATATATCGTAGGACCAAGAATCGCATCCTTTATGTTTGTTGGTTCTCTTATTGGCTGGATGGTGCTGATTCCGGTAATCTGTCTGTTCGGAGCTGATACAGTTATGTATCCCGGAACAGAAACAATTTCTGCTCTTTATGCAGCAGGCGGAGCATCTAAAATCTGGAGTACTTATGTAAAATATATCGGAGCAGGAGCTATCGCAACAGGTGGTATTATTTCTCTGATCAAATCCCTGCCTCTGATCATTGCAACCTTCCGTGATTCCATGAAGAGCATGAAGGGTGGCAAGAATACAAGTACAGAAAGAACTGCACAGGATCTTCCAATGAACGTTATCCTGATCGGTATTGTGGCAATGGTTGCAATCATCTGGCTTGTTCCGGCTATCCCGGTTAACCCGATCGGTGCGCTGATCATCGTAATCTTCGGCTTCTTCTTTGCAACTGTATCTTCCCGTATGGTTGGTCTTGTAGGAAGCTCCAACAACCCTGTATCAGGTATGGCTATCGCTACTCTTCTGATCGCAACAATGGTTATCAAAGCATCCGGCAATACCGGTATCGACGGAATGAAAGCAGCAATTGCGATTGGTTCCGTAATCTGTATCGTAGCAGCGATCGCAGGTGATACTTCACAGGACTTAAAGACAGGTTATCTTCTTGGTGCAACTCCTAAGAAACAGCAGATTGGTGAGCTTATCGGTGTTGTTGCTGCCGGTCTTGCTATCGGTGGTGTTCTTTATCTTCTGAATACTGCATGGGGATACGGAAGTGCAGAAGTACCTGCTCCTCAAGCAACTCTGATGAAGATGATCGTAGAAGGTATCATGGGCGGCAAGCTTCCATGGACACTGGTATTTATCGGTGTATTCCTTGCAATTGGTCTGGAAATCTTAAGAATTCCGGTTATGCCATTTGCTATCGGTCTTTACCTTCCAATCTACCTCAACGCTGCTATCATGATCGGTGGTGTTGTTCGTATGTTCGTTGACGGAAGAAAGAATGTTGATGATAAGAAAAAGAAGAACAGGCAACAGACGGTACACTTTACTGTGCAGGTATGATCGCAGGTGAAGGTCTTGTAGGTATCCTTCTTGCAATCCTTGCAGTAGTAAACGTAAGCAGTGTATTTGATCTCTCCGGAAGCATTAACCTTGGTAATGCAGGCGGCGTGATCCTGATGTTACTTATGATCTTAAGCCTTCTAGAAATTCAGTATCTGGAACAAGAAGAAAGCCTGATCAGGCGGAGATGATAATATTTAAATGAAGTAAAAAGAAAAAGAATACAGATCAATTATCTGGATCTCATTCCTGAGCGCAGTGCACAGCTTCGCTGGCATACGGATATCAGGGGGAGAATGGTGCTGGAAATAGAGAATAAGGGCGCGTTTAACACGATTGCCCAGAAGCTGTTTGGAAAACCCAGATATACGAAGATACATCTGGATGACAATGGCACATTTATCTGGCCACTCATAGATGGCAGGAAGACAGTGGAAGATATTGCTGCACTGGTAAAAGACGAATTTGGGGAGAAGGCAGAGCCTTTATATCCAAGGATCGTTAAATACTTCCAGATAATGGAGAGTTATCATTTTGTAAATTTTATCAATAAGCCTGAAAAATAAGGTAAGAATAAGAACGGGAGCAGTCCTTCATGGATTGCTGCCGTTCTTGTAGTTTATGGAAGAATAATTACGGCACAGTGATAAAGCGGTATCTCTGGCTGATATTCATGAAAGCATAAAACAAATATTATTTTTACAGAATACAAGGAGGCAAATGAATGAAGTTAGTAAATGGAAAAAGATCACAGCTTCTGGAATATCTGATGATCATAGCAGGAACCGGATTAATGGCACTGGCGATCAATTCCGTATTTGATGCATCAGGTATGGTAACCGGAGGCTTTTCAGGTATCGCGATCATTATAAAAGCAGGGAGTCAGGGAAGCATTGACGGTGGTATCCCTCTCTGGGTAACAAATATGGGTTTGAACATTCCACTGTTTCTGATCGGATGGAAGATTAATGGATTCTCCTTTGTAAAAAAAGCTTTGATAGGAGAAATTGCTCTGTCCACCTGGCTTGCCATAGAACCTGTATGGAATCTTGCTGGCAATGATCTTCTTCTTGCCGCACTTTACGGTGGTGTGATCCAGGGTGTGGGAATCGGTCTTGTCTTTCTGGGCGGTGGAACAACCGGAGGAACCGATATGATGGCAGCTATCATCCAGAAATATCTGCAGCACTATTCAATCGCACAGATCATGCAGGTTATAGATGCAGGCGTTGTACTGGTGGGTATGTATGTGTTTGGCATCCACAAGGCACTCTATGCGATTATTGCGGTATATCTGGTGACAAAAGTATCTGACGGTTTGATTGAAGGTCTGAAATTCTCAAAAGCTGCCTATATCATTACAGCAAAGCCAAAAGAAATAGCAGATATGATCATGAAAGATCTGGACAGAGGTGTAACAGGCATCAGTGCCAGAGGAATGTACTCAGGACAGGATAAACTGATGCTTTTCTGCGTGGTAAATAAAAAAGAGATCGTAATGCTTAAAGAAAAAGTAGATGAAATTGATCCGGAAGCTTTTGTGATAGTGACAGATGCCAGGGAAGTTCATGGAGAAGGTTTTATTGAAAAAAGTAATACAAAAAATATATAAAAATTGTAAATTTTTTCTCTTTCCTCTTTCATTTTTGGTAAATATATATTAAAATACAATACAGGTATAAGGTTTTATAGTTAAAACGGAAAATAAACACTATAGGATGAGAAGGGATTGAAATCAGATGATATCGAATCAGGTGCTTCAGAATACTCTTGAAGGGTTAAAAGAAATTTCCAGAACAGAATTTTGTGTACTCGACACAGAAGGCAAAGTGCTTGCAAGTACTTTTGCAGATTTTTCCATTGCAACACAGGATGTACAGGCTTTCGTAGAATCACAGGCCGACAGCCAGCTTGTAAAGGGGTTCCAGTATTTTAAAGTCTGTGATGACTATCAGCTGGAATATATACTGGTCGCCCATGGCGACGATGAAGATACTTATATGGTTGGCAAGCTCGCCGCTTTTCAGATCCAGAATCTGATCGTAGCGTATAAAGAACGCTTTGACAAAGACAGCTTTATCAAGAACCTGCTTCTTGACAACCTGCTTCTTGTTGACATTTATAATCGTGCGAAGAAACTGCACATTGAGGCAGATGTCCGCCGCGTAGTCATGATTCTTGAAATGCCACAGGAGAAAGACCACAGCTCCATGGAAAGCGTGAAGAGTCTTTTCGGCGGTAAAAGTAAAGACTTTATCACAGCAGTAGATGAGAAGAGTATTATCGTAGTCAAGGAACTTGAAGATGGTGAGAATTATCCTGAGATGGATCAGCTTGCACATACTATCCTTGATACTCTTGGAATGGGAAATGACGGTAAGACACATATGGCATACGGTACTATCGTCAATGAACTGAAAGAAGTATCACGTTCCTATAAAGAAGCCCGCATGGCTCTTGATGTAGGGAAGATTTTCTTCGGAGATAAAGAAGTGATCGCATACAGCTCTCTGGGAAGTCGGACGACTGATCTACCAGCTCCCGATCC
>ENA-OQJC01000191-OQJC01000191.1-human-gut-metagenome-genome-assembly--contig:-NODE-191-length-19179-cov-3.289733_pt1 | contig 19179 bp, 18 predicted proteins | sample MGYA00242600_ERZ504766 | MGnify/ENA primary metagenome ERZ504766 (study PRJEB26092, sample SAMD00036364) | human gut metagenome | host: Homo sapiens | study: EMG produced TPA metagenomics assembly of...
AGGCATTGCTACGGCTCTCAGCCAAAGCATCAGCTTCTGCATCCTGCTGTCCATGTTCCTGCGGGGCAAAACCGTCAGTCAGTTCCGTATTGCTGCCGTCACCCGTGAAGCGCGGGAGTTCGGTATGATCCTGGTGGGCGGCGCGCCCAGCTTTGGCCGTCAGGGCCTGCAGAGCATCGGCGGCATGCTGTTGAACATTGCCGCCCGCAGCTATGGCGATGCCGCTGTGGCCGGCATGAGCATCGTTTCCCGCATTTTCATGTTCATCATCTCGGTAGCCATTGGCGTTGGGCAGGGCCTGCAGCCGGTGGCCGCGTTCAACTACGGTGCGCGCAAATTCCGCCGGGTGCGGCAGGCGGCCATCTTCACCATGGGTGCCGCCTTCTGTATGCTGGTGGTGCTGGTGAGCCTGTGCTGGGTCAACAGCGATGCCCTCATCCGCCTGTTCCGCGACGACCCGGAAGTTACCGCCGTGGCGCTGCCCGCCTTCCACTATCAGTGCCTTGCCATTCTGCTGCAGCCGGTCATTGTGGTGGCAAACATGACCTTCCAGAGCGTGGGCAAAGCCGGACGCGCCACCTTTCTGGCCTGCTGCCGTCAGGGCGTGTTCTTCATTCCGCTCATCCTCATCCTGCCCCGCACACTGGGACTCGTGGGCGTGGAGACCTGCCAGCCCATTGCGGATGCGCTCACCTTTATTGTTTCCCTGCCGTTCCTGCTGGCCTTCCTCAAGCAGCTGGACCGGATGGACGATGCTGAAAAAGCCAAAGCACAGTCCTGAAAGTCTGTCATAAAACTGTAATCAACAGCCGCGTTTTCCTGCAATGGAATGCGCGGCTGTTTCGTATTATAATTGAACTGGAAAACCTTTCCGGCTTTCTTTTAAACTTTGTTCCTTTCCATACTGTAAGGAGTGATCTTTATGAAGCGTAACGTTTGCCGCATAGGCAGCGCTGCTGTATGCGCTGCCCTGTGCCTTGCCCTTGGCTGCAGCTGCAGCGTGCTGCCGCCGCTTCCGGCAAGCCTGCTGCTCCCGCTTCCTCAGTGCCCACCGATGCACACGGGGATCCGCTTTACGACAGCTCCCGGCTGGACGACGGAAAGCTGCGGATACTTTACGGTTACGACAATTCCGGCGGTGCCTGCACCGTTCTGTGCGGCAGCAAGGTGCTGTACCAGTCCTTCCGCAGCGAGAACGTGAACCTTCTGCAGGACACCGTGACCGGTGAGACCAACTACTGGTTCCGCACCTGGGCCGACCCGGACGCTTATTGCGGACGGCGCAGCGGCCTGTTTGACAAAGACGGCAATGAAGTCATGACCTTTGAGGGGGAGCAGAACGCCTCCATGCAGAACGGTCTGCTGGTGCTGCAGGAAGCCCACGCCGTGAACGGCAGCTACGAAAACGGCTACGACGATTACGGCACCTGTCAGGTGATCGACCTTTCCACCGGCGAACGTCTGCCCGTGCCGGATGGCGCATACCGCTGCATCGTGTGCGGGGACAGGCTGGTGTTCACCTGCTATGCCCGCCCAGCAGACCTTGCCGAGGACGCATGGGACGATGAACCCGCCCTGCACAGCTGGGTCATTATACAGACGAAGGACGGTACACAGACTTACGGCGCAGATGCCACTACTGCCCTGAGCCTTTCCTATGCACCGGACGTTCTGAACGACTGGGTGGAGCTGGACACCTGCCACGCCAGCGGCGAACCAACGGACGAAACGCTCTATAACCCCGCCACCGGCGAAGTCTTCACCGGCTTCCGACAGGTATGCGGCAGCGGCACCGCCTGCTTCGAGACCAGCGATGGCCGCTACGAGCTGCGGGATCTCGCCACCGTGGACCGCACCCTCATTGGCACCTTCGACGACCAGCCCAGCAGCTATTTCCCGGGCTATGTGGTCACATGGCGCACGAGCGGCGACTTCGGCTATGATCTGCACGACCTTGTTACCGGTGAGGTGACACCGCTGTACGCTTCCAGCGTCATGAGCGACACCATCGCCCTTTACTATGAGGACGGACGGTTGAAGGTGTTCAACACCGAAACCGGCGATTTGATCACTGATACCACCGTGGAGCCAGTGGAGGGCCAGCAAAGCGTGATGATGGATAACAAGGGTGACGGCTACGTCTGGCTGGAGCTGCGGGATAACGATAACTTTGAGACCACCGCCACCCGCGTGTACGGCCCCGAGGGCCTTGTCTCCGACCTGACCCATCTGCAGGACAAGTATTATGCCCTGAACTATCTCATCACCACACCGGAGGGCAGGCCGCTGTACTGTGGCAACGCCAATGCGCCCAGCAGCAACGGCTCAATGTGTGACGTGCTGGATGAAAACGGCAACATTGTGTTCTATGGCCTTGGCAGCTGCTACAGCTACTACGACAACAGCCTGAACCAGCTGCCAGAACACGTGTTCGTTGCAAAACGCGGCTTTTACTACGGCTGGATGGACACGAACGGCAAATGGCTTTACTGCCAAAGCATCTTCTCTTCCATCAACGCCGACGATGAAATGGGCTACTGACCCAATAGGAGGAACGCCTTATGAAAAATGCTAAAATTTCCCGCCGCAGCTTTCTGCTTGGCCTTGCCGCCTGCTCTGCCGCAGGCATTCTCACTGCCTGCAAGGGGGATGACACCCCCGCCAGCAGCGCTTCAACCTCGCCGGAAGCACCCGCTTCTTCCGTGAGCGAGCTTGAACCCATCGGGCTGTTTACCGTGGAAGATTTTCCCAAGCTGGATGGCAGCACTGCCTGCATCCCGCTGATGGCCCAGATGATGGCCGATACCACCGGCATCGATCTGGAAGTAGCCCAGAGCGGCATTTCGGTCAGCACCACGGCCTATGCGTGGGAAAACTTCGGCCTGTACCCGGATGAAGAGTACACTGCCAGGATGCTGGTGGTCTACGAAGCGCCGGACTACGTAAAGGAAGAGCTGAAAGAAGCAAACGCCCAGCTGGAACAGAAACCCATTGGCCGGGACGCACTGGTGTTCATCGTGAACGAGAACAATCCGGTCAAGAGCCTGACCCGGCAGCAGCTGAAGGATATCTATGCCGGTAAGATCACCAACTGGAAGGAAGTGGGCGGCGAGGATCTTGCCATCGTGCCCTTCCAGCGGGGCGAAGACTCCGGCAGCCAGACCCTGTTCCGCAAGCTGCTCATTCAGGGCGGCGAACTGATGGACCCGCCCACCGAGCTGGCTCCCGCTGCCATGGGTGAGCTGGTGGACAGCATCGCCGCCTACAACAACAGCTCCAATGCCATCGGCTTCTCGGTCTACTACTACATCGACCAGATGTACTCCCAGCCCGGCCTGCGTCTGCTGGCCGTGGACGGCGTGACCCCTTCCAACGACACCATCGCCAGCGAAAGCTACCCGCTGTGCAACGAGTTCTATGCCGTTCTCCATGCGGACGCTGCCGCCGACAGCCCGGAACGCCAGCTTTACGACTGGCTGGATACCGCCGCCGGACAGGACTGCATCAAAAAATCCGGCTATGTAGCGGTGGCCCCCACCACTGCAGCGAACAGTGCCGTCTGATCTTCCAGCAATTGACAGCTTTCTGCATTTCTGTTACAATATTATACATGAATGTTGAAATTTTTTTGCAAAGGAAGGCTCAATATGGACAATTCCTCCTCCCATGTGGAAAGCCGCTGGCGCACCCAGCTGCGCAACCGCATCATTCAGGCGTCCAGTCTGCTGGAAATTTTGCTCTCCGGCCTTGTGCTCATCGGCCTGCTGCTCAGCGCTGTGCCGCTCATCAAGTGGATGCCCGGCCTGCTGTTTGACGGCAACGAAGTGGAGATCCGCATTTTTCTGGAGCGGAGCCTTGACATCGTGATCGGCATCGAGTTCATCAAAATGCTGGCCAAGCACAGCCCCGGCAGCAGTCTGGAAGTGCTGCTCTACGCCATTGCCCGTCATCTGGTAGTGGGCCATGACTCGGCAGTAGAAAACCTGCTCAGCGTAGGAGCCATCGCCCTGATCTTCATTGTGCGCAAGTTCTTCTTTGTGCCGGCCTTTGGTGCCCACCTGCCGGACGGCCATCCGGCACCGGATCTTTCACCTCGCCAGAGCGGCATCCCCGCCGATGCGTTTCTCTCCCGCCTGAAGGAGCGCGCCAAGGCCGAGGTGGCCGAGGCCATTCCTTCCGAAGAAGAGACTTTTGACGAGTACGATTTTGAGCAGGCCGCCCCGGAACCAAAATAACATAAACAAAAATGCCCCGCAGCACTGCCGGAAAACCAGCAGGCTGCGGGGCATTTTATAATGCTTTTATTTTTTATTGTGCTTTCCGAAGCGGTACTCTTTGCCCTCACGGATGCGCTGGATATTGGCGCGGTGCATATAGATCACCATGCCGGACATAAAGCCGGAGCCAATGGCGCACACCAGCATATCACCGGCGGCATAGCCCTGCAGGGAACCGTAAATGATGGTCAGCACCGGGTAGAGTGCTGCCATGGCCACGCTGCCCAGCGACACCATGCCGGTGGGGATCAGGCACACCAGAAAGATAATGGCCAGAAACGGCAGCAGCACCGGCTGGATGGCCAGAATGGCACCAGCTGCCACCAGCACGCCCTTGCCGCCTTTGAACCCGAAGTACAGCGGGTACAGATGGCCCAGCACTGCAAAGATGGCGGCCAGATAGACACCCAGATACGGCGACACACCAGCATCGGCGGGCAGCATGTGGAACAGCCACCGGCCGATGCACACGGCCAGCACGCCCTTGAGCACATCGCCTGTCGCGGTCATGGCGGCAGCCTTCTTGCCAAAGGTGCGCAGCATGTTGGTCATGCCGGCCGCACCGCTGCCATGATTGCGCACGTCGTCATGATATACGAATTTGCTGACGAGGATGCCGGTATCCACACTGCCCAGCAGGTACGCCTGCAGGATGGTAGCTGCGGCGATCAGGATCGCTTTCATCATAGAAACGGATGCCTCCTTTGCGGGCGCTTACACGTCCTTTGCGCCCACTTCGCCGGAGCCGCGCTCGCGGATCACCAGACGGATGGGAGTGTGTTCCAGACCAAAGTTCTCGCGGATCTGGTTGATCAGATACCGCTGGTAGCTGAAATGGAACAGCTGCTTCGAATTCACAAAGGCCACGAACGTGGGCGGGCGGGTGGATGCCTGAGTCAGATAGAAGATCTTCAGGCGGCGGCCCTTGTCGCTGGGCGGCTGCATCCGGGCTGTGGCGCGGGCCAGCATCTCGTTCAGTACGCCGGTGGGCACGCGGGCACCGTTCTGGCTGTCCACATCGCGAATCAGCTGCATGAGCTTGTTCACGTTGTAGCCGGTCTGAGCCGAGATGAAGATGATAGGAGCATAGCCCATAAAGCTGAAGCACTCGGCATAATCGCGGCGCTGCAGCTCCATGGTGTTGGTCTCCTTGCCTTCCACCGCGTCCCACTTGTTGACGACGATGATGCACGCCTTGCCCTGATCGTGGGCATAACCGGCCACCTTGCTGTCCTGCTCGGTAAAACCGACGGTGGCATCCACAAGGATCAGCGCCACGCGGCTGCGCTCCACAGCGGCCAGTGCGCGCACTACCATATAACGCTCCAGACCGGCGGTGATGTTGCTGCGCTTGCGCAGACCGGCGGTATCGGTAAAGATGAACTTGCCGTAAGCGTTGTCCACCGGGGTGTCAATGGCATCACGGGTGGTGCCCGCCTCGTTTGCCACGATCATGCGGTTCTCGCCCAGAATGCGGTTGGTCAGGCTGGACTTGCCCACGTTGGGGCGGCCGATGATGGCAACCGGGATGCGGTCCTCTTCCACCACCGTCTCGCTGAAGTCCAGATGGGCGCACACAGCGTCCAGCAGGTCGCCGGTGCCGTGGCCGTGCACGGACGAAATGGGCATCACCTCGTCAAAGCCGAGGTTATAGAACTCGTACATTTCCATGGGGGCATCGCCCACCTTGTCGCACTTGTTCACGGCCAGAATGATGGGCTTGTGGCTGCGGCGCAGCATGTGGGCCACATCCTCGTCCGCGGCGGTCAGGCCGTCGCGCACGTCCACCACCATGATGATGCAGTCTGCAGTGTCAATGGCGATCTGGGCCTGCTCCCGCATGTGAGCCAGAATGCCCTCGGTAGCCTTTGGCTCAATACCGCCGGTGTCCACCAGCAGGAAGTCATGGCCGTTCCACTCGCAGTTGGCAAAAATGCGGTCACGGGTAATGCCCGGCGTATCCTCCACAATGGCAAGGCGCTGACCGCACAGCTTGTTGAACAGGGTGGATTTGCCCACGTTGGGACGGCCCACCACTGCTACGATCGGTTTGCTCATAGGGGTTCCTCCTTTCTTACAACCCTCTCAGGCACGGCTTACGCCGCGCCAGCTCCCCCGAAAGGGGGAGCTTTTATCACTTCTGCCGAAAGATGCATAAAACCTCGCCCTTCGGGAGAGGTGGCATCGCGCAGCGATGACGGAGAGGGTTTTCTTTTATGCTCTTCTTCTCCTTGCAATGTGCAGGCCGCTGCGCAGCAGGGCGCGGGCTTCGTCGCCGCCAGAGGTCGGCAGCACCTCCACCTTCACGCCAAGGCGCTGGGCCAGCTGGTCGGTGGTGATGTCGTCCAGAAAGGTGTCTTTTTCCTCCCGCAGCATCACGGCGGGCACGCCCAGCGTGCCGCTGGTCAACTTGCCCTCGCACTGGGCAATGATATCGGTCGCCGTTACAAGCCCGGCCACACCCACATTGCCGCCGAAGAATTTGTTCTTGATGGTGTGCACCGTCACCTCGACCATGGGGTACTGGCGGTGCAGCTCAGCCATCATCTGGTGGATGAGCGGCGAAGCCATTTCGCCCGTGACCACGTCCATCTTTTTGGTGCCGTAGATGCGGTGGGGCTTTTCCAACTCCGCCAGAAATTCCGAGGCATACAGGCGCATCATGCCCACGCCGTTTTCCAGCTGGTCGAAGTCCTCGTAGAACTCTTCCGGCGGGATGGGCCTGCCTGCCTTGAGGTACCATTCATCACTGGGATAAATGATGCGCTTGCCGTGGCGGCGCTTGCACTCATCGCCGAATTCTTCCATGATGTCGATGACTTCGGCGCTGGTCTTTGCATCATACGGTGTCTGCTTGAACAGCTTCTCGCGGTAATCCGTCACGCCGCAGGGCACCGCAGCGATGCTCTGCACCATAGGGGTCAGCTCCAAAAGGTCGGAGAGGGTACGGCGCAGCTCGTCGCCGTCGTTGATGCCTCGGCACAGCACCAGCTGACAGTTGACGGCGATGCCGCCCTCCACCAGACGGGGCAGATACTTGAGCACCTCGCCGCCGCGCTTGTTGGCCAGCATCCGCACACGGAGCTGCGGGTTCGTGGTGTGCACTGAAATGTTGATGGGTGAAATGTGCATCTTGATGATGCGGTCGATCTCGTGGTCCTGCATGTTCGTCATGGTGATATAGTTGCCGAACAAAAAGGAAAGCCGCTCGTCATCGTCCTTGAAGTAAAGGCTCTCGCGCATACCGGGGGGCAGCTGGTCGATGAAGCAGAACATGCAGTGGTTGGAACAGGAGTGCTTCTGATCGCCCAGATAGGTCTGGAAATCGCAGCCAAAGGGGCCGCGCTCCGTGCGCTGCACATCCCACTCGCGGATGCCGTCTGCCACCCTTGCTTTCAGGTGGAAGCTTTTGCTGTCGGTGTAGAAATCGTAGTCCAGACTGTCGTTCAGCTCGTTCTCATCCACGCTCAAAAGCTCGTCACCCGGGCCAAGGCCCAGCACTTCCGCTTCGCTGCCGGGTTCCACCCGTGCGATCTTCATTGCCACCGCATCCACCTCCTTTCAGATAGAACAAGAAGGGGAAGGCATGCGCCCTCCCCTTCTGTACATAACACCATTATGCCACCAATTACGCGCAAATTAGGCCTTCTTGATGACTTCCTCGCCCTTGTAGTAACCGCAGTTGCCACATGCCTGGTGGGGGAGCTTCAGAGAGCCGCAGTTGCTGCACTTGACCAGTGCGGGGGCCTCCAGCTTCCAAACATTGCTGCGACGCTTGTCGCGGCGGGCCTTGGAAAGATGTCTCTTAGGTACTGCCATATTTTTGCACCTCCTTGATGGGTTTATCAGTTCAGCAGTGATTTAAGGATTGCGAGCCTTGTGTCTACGGGAGCTTCGGCATGCTCTGCCGGTTGGCAGGTGCATTCCGCCTTCTTTTTGCCGCACACGGGGCAAAGCCCGGCGCAGTCGGCACTGCAAAGCAGCACCGTGGGAATCTGGAACATAAACTCCTGATTGAGCCATTCATCTACATCCAGATGTCCTTTTTCGTCCAGCGGAAGGTCAAAATCCGGGTCATCCAGATCCCGTTCCTTTACCGTCCACTCCGTATCGACCGTCTCCTCCCGAATGACCGGGTCCAGACAGCGGGCGCACTCTCCGTGCACCGATGCGTTTGCCCGCAGTGTCATCCGGACCTCGTCGCCGTCCGTCTCCGCTTCAAAAACAGCGGTGACCGGCTGCGGGATCCTTGCCCCGGCATAATCATGTGCAGATAAATCACACTGAAACTCTGCATGATAGGGTTGTCTGCCGGTGGCGATAAACTTTCTCAGGTCAAATTGCATAGTACACCTCTAAAAGGCTGCTTTGTTAGTATAGCGCCAACGCAGCCCTTTGTCAACACCAAAACAGGCAGAAAACCGAAAAATTTAAATTTCCCGGTTCTCTGCCTGTTCAAAGTGGTTCAGATCCCGATTTTCCGGAATTACAGGTACTTCTTCACATCGTGGGGCAGTGCAGCCTCGTCAGCGCTGACGGTAACAGTCACCTTCACGCTGTCGCCTGCAATGGCTGCCATCTCGTCCAGCACAACGCCCAGACGGTTGATGTCATGATCCAGCACCTTCAGGATGCCGTCAATGTACAGGTCGGTGATATCGTAGTTGCTTGCCATCAGGCCGGCAACAAAGCCGTACAGCATTTCGCCGCCGGAGATCTTGTACTCGTCCAGGTCGATCAGACGTGCAGCAGGAGCGATGTCGTAGGTGAGCTTCATGCCCTTTTCAACGACGACCACGTTGCCCTTGGAGGTCTTGACCGCATCATTGATCTGGTCGATCATAGCCTTGGTCTTGCCGGAGCCCTTGGTACCAACAATCAGTTTAATCATAGTTCAGTCCTCCTGTATTTTCCACGCCTTGCGGCGGGAGATCATTTTTATTTACTTCAGCTTTGCTTCCAGCTCGGCGGTCAGGCCTTCGTAGCCCGGCTTGCCCAGCAGAGCAAACATATTCTTTTTATAGCTCTCAACGCCCGGCTGATTGAAGGGATTGACGCTGAGCAGATAACCGCTGCAGGCACATGCACGCCAGAAGAAGTAGATCAGGTAGCCCACATTGTAAGCGGTCAGGTCGTCCACCTCGATCAGCACCTCGGGCACGCCGCCGTCGGTGTGGGCGAGGATGGTACCCTCCATGGCCTTGCGGTTGACAATGCTCATGTTCTGGTTTGCCAGGAAGTTCAGGCCGTCAAAGTTGCCTTCCAGCGGGTCGATGAACAGATCCTGTGCAGGCTTCTTCACGTCCACGATGGTCTCGAACATGGTGCGGGAGCCTTCCTGAATAAACTGACCCATGGAGTGCAGATCGGTGGAGAAGATGCAGCTTGCGGGGAACAGGCCCTTGTTGTCCTTGCCCTCGCTCTCGCCGAACAGCTGCTTGTACCACTCGTTCATCAGGGCGAAGTCCGGCTCGTAGCACTCCAGAATTTCAACGCTCTTGCCCTTGCGGTACAGGATGTTGCGGATGGCAGCATACTTGTAAGCGTCGTTGTCCTTGCTCAGAACGGAGAAGCGCTCCATGGAATCGGCAGCGCCCTTCATCAGGTCGTCGATGCTGATACCGGCAGCAGCAATGGGCAGCAGGCCCACAGCGCTCAGCACGGAGTAGCGGCCGCCCACGTCGTCGGGGACCACGAAGGTGGGCCAGCCCTGTGCGTCGGCCAGCTGCTTCAGGGTGCCCTTGGCACGGTCGGTGGTGGCGTAGATGCGCTTGTTGGCTTCTTCCACGCCCATCTCCTTTTCCAGCAGTTCACGCAGCACGCGGAATGCCAGAGAAGTCTCGGTGGTAGTGCCGGACTTGGAAATGACGTTGATGGAGAAGCGCTTGCCCTTGCACAGGCTGATGATGTTGTTCAGGTAGGTGGGGCTGATGCTGTTGCCGCAGAAGTAGATCTTGAGGCCATTTTCCAGCTCGTTGTGGAACTGGCCCTTGACGGCCTCGATGACAGCGCGTGCGCCCAGATAGCTGCCGCCAATGCCGGCCACCACCAGCACATCGGAATCCTCGCGGATCTTTGCGGCGGCTTCCTTGATGCGGGCGAACTCTTCCTTATCATAATCACGGGGCAGATACATCCAGCCGAGGAAATCATTGCCCGGGCCGGACTTTGCTTCCAGCTGGTTATGGGCAGTTTCCACCTGCGGATAGATGGCTGCATATTCCTCTTCGCTGATAAAGCTGGAGAGGTGTTTTGTGTTCAGTGCGACGCTCATTTTATTATAACCTCCAAACGATTTGCCGGGCCTTTGCCCTGCGAGGAAATATCTTGGTATAAGTGTACCGTTCCCTCCGGGCAAAGTCAAGGTCAAAATCCTTGGATTTCATACAATTTTAATAGTGTTTTTTTGTTTCTTCATCCAGAATTGTTCACACAGACAGTTCCACGCAGCTTACCGCAGTGCGCTTTTGTACGCTGAAGCGTGCATTCAGCTTTCGCAGCCGGTCAAAGCGTCCCACAACAGGCCGAATGCGGTGCCAAAGTCCATTTTTTCAGCATCGGCAGTGGCGCGCACCTCGTACTCGCCCAGTTGGGTCTCCCCGCTCAGGATGCGCACCGTGCCAACGGTCTGGCCCAGCTGCACCGGTGCTTCCAGCTCCTGCGGCAGATCCAGCTGCGCAGTGAGGGCGGCGGCGTTTTCCTTGGGCATCAGCAGCGTTTCGGGCAGAGCGGTGTAGTCCAGCGGTACGCTTTCCTCTGCACTGCCCTTTACTTTTATAAGAAGAGGCCGATCCTCCATGGCGGGCAGCGGCACGGCAGCGTAGGCCGCAAAGCCGTAGTCCAACAGGGTGGTGGCCGCTGTGAACCGCTCCGAGCTGGAGAGCGACCCCAGCACCACGGCAATCAGGTCCAGCCCGTCGCGGGTGGCGCTGGCGCTGATGCACACGCCCGCGCCGCTGGTGGTCCGGTTTTCAGGCCGGTGATGCCGTTGTAGCGCTTGAGCAGCTTGTTGGTGTTCACCAGCTGGGTGGCACCGCCGCGCAGGGTGTCCGTCCAGATGCCGGTATAGTGCAGCACCTCCGGGCAGGTGTTCAAAATCTCGCGGCTCATGATGGCAACATCGTGGGCGGTGGAAAGATGCCCTTCGGTGTCCAGCCCGCAGGCATTGTGGAAGGTGGTGTTCACCATGCCCAGCTCTGCGGCGCGGGCGTTCATCATCTGCACAAAGCCCGGCTCGCTGCCGCCCACCAGCTCTGCCACAGCCACAGCGGCATCGTTGGCGGAGGACACACAAATGGCTTTGATCATCTCGTCCAGCGTGAACTGCTCCCCCGGCTCCAGCCAGATCTGACTGCCGCCCATGTGGTAGGCGTGTTCACTTACCGGCACCAGCGTGTCCATGGCAATGCGGCCGTCGTGCACGGCTTCAAAGGTGAGCAGCAGGGTCATTACCTTGGTAATGGATGCAATGGGCATCTGCTGGTCGGCGTTCTTTTCATATAATATAGTGCCCGTCTGCTGGTCGATCAGGCAGGCGGCGCGGCAGGGCAGCTCCAAGGCAGGCTGTGCCGCCGCGGGCTGCACCGGCCGGGTCTGGTCTGCAGCCGCCTGCACCGCCGGGTTTTGCTGCCGCAGCCCATTGCCCTGCGCCGTGCCAAAGGCCAGTGCAAACAGCCAGAAGCACACCACCCCTGCACACAAAAGCGCCAAGTTTTTCCGCTCCATTTCGGTCCCTCCCTGCGCAATGTCTCTTGCTGAGAGAGTATGCAGGGGCCTTTTTGTTTAGAATATCCTGCGCCCGCACCGCAGCCTGCATTTTTATTTTGTCTTTTTCTACAAAAGGGCTTGACTTTTGCCCACCTTATAGTGTAAATTGGAGATGGCCCAAAAAGGCTGTATTGCTTCATTTGTGGAATTATTTTTTAGGAGGATACTATTATGATTCTGTCTCGTCGTTCTTTCCTGAAGCTCGCTGGTCTGACTACCGTTGCTGCTGCAGGTGCTTCCATGTTCACCGGCTGTGGTGCTTTCTCCACCACTCCTATCAAGGTAGTCGCCGCTAAGGATTCTACCAAGGAGTTCCAGGCTGCTGTTGCAGAGCTGAACAAAAAGAAGCTGGTCGTATGGCCTGCTGATGCAAACGGCGCTTATCTGAACAGCTTCCTGATGACCAATCTGTCCGCTAATGGTCTCTCCGGCTTCGCTGTGGAAAAGGCCGAGTATAAGACCGCTAAGGACGCAGAGACTGGTAAAGAGTACAAGTATCTGGAAGTCACCGTTAAGTCCACTAAATAATTTTTCTAAAGTTCTCTTTGAGAGACGGGCGTTTGCCCGTCTCTTTTTGTTTTGCCCGCTTTCCAGCAAAAAAGTGCCTGCTGCTGTGCATCCGGTCTTGCGCCGCACCGCCGCTGTGATATATAATAAAGAGCAATGCAAACACCACCCCGTTTTTTGTCGAAAGGATACCCCCTCATGCGAGTTTTGTTTTTATACCCTTGGCTGCAAGGTCAACCTGAATGAGACCGGCGCGCTGGAACAGATGTTCCGCGCCAACGGCTTTACCATTGCGCAGGAGAACGAGCCTGCGGATGTTTTTGTGGTGAACAGCTGTACCGTGACCAACTTTGGCGACCAGAAAAGCCGCAAGTGGCTGCGCCGCAAAAAGCGCGAGAACCCCGGCGCGGTTACGGTGCTTACCGGCTGCTACCCGCAGGCTTTCCCGGAGGAAGCCGCCCAGTTCACCGAGGCCGACCTTGTGTGCGGCAACGGCGACCGCAAGGCCATTTTAGATAACGTTCTCAAGCTGCTGGACGGCCATGAGCGCATTGTGGCCATCACGCCCCACCAGCGCGGCGAAAAATTTGAAGAGCTGCCCGTGGAGCGGTTCGAGACCCACACCCGTGCCTTTATCAAGGTAGAGGACGGCTGCAACCGTCAGTGCGCCTACTGTGTCATCCCCCGGGCCGCGGCCCGGTGCGCAGCCGCGACGAAGCCAGCATCCTTGCCGAGCTGCGCCAGCTGGCGGCTTCCGGCTACCGCGAGGTGGTGCTCAGTGCCATCTCCCTGCCCAGCTATGGTCTGGATACCGGCACCAACCTTGTGGAGCTAGTGGAGCACTGTGCTCAGGTGGAGGGCATCCAGCGCATCCGTCTGGGTAGTCTGGACCCGGATATGCTCACGCCGGAGTTCATCACCCGCCTTGCCGCCGTGGAAAAGCTCTGCCCGCAGTTCCACCTGAGCCTGCAGAGCGGCTGCACTGCCACCCTGCGCCGGATGCGCCGCGTTTACACTGCCGAGCAGTATGCACAGGTGGTGGACCAGATCCGCGCCGCCTACGGGGAGCGCCCGGTCAGCTTTACCACCGACTGCATCTGCGGCTTCCCCGGCGAGACGCAGGCCGATTTTGAAGAGAGCTGCGAATTTTTGAAAAAGATCGGCTTTCTCAAGGTACATGTGTTCCCCTACTCCCGCCGCAGCGGCACCCCGGCCTACGATTTTCCGGAGCAGGTGCACGAGCGGGAAAAGCAGGAGCGCAGCCGCGTGATGAACGGCATCGCCGAGGAGGTGCGCCGCGAAGTGCTGGCCGCCTATGTGGGCGCCGAGGACGATGTGCTGCTGGAGACCCCGCTTTCCGGCACGCTGTTCACCGGCTACACCCGGCTGTACATTCCGGTGGTGGTGTCCGCCCCCGGCCACGAAAGCGGGCAGATCGTGCATGTACGCTTGGGCGAGTACGACGGCGAGCGCGTCCGTGCAGCACTTTGCTAAGTTTACGCGCTTAAAACTGTTGATTCTGTACACGAGGACGAATACAACAAATTTTTAACAAATTTTGCGTTTTATCCCTTTTCATCCGGCACGCTTTATGCTAAAATGAAGGTGGATCATCCCGGGCACAGCGCTGTTTGCAGCAGTGCGTTACCAATGTGCCCTGTAACGCGCCCTGCGCGGCAGAACGCTGTCGGCAGCCGGGTGCAGCCCGTTTGTTTTTAGCAAAGCAAGGAGAGAATTGGAATGAGTTTCAGAGGAATCAATACCACGGTCATCCAGATCCGCCGTCAGGTGTTCACCGAGGTGGCACGCATGGCTTACGCCAACGTCAAGGGCGAGCAGGCCAACCACCTGATGCGCAAGATCCCCTACACCATCATCCCCGGCGAGGAAGGCAAGCTGCGCAAGGACATCTTCCTGGAGCGCGCCATCGTTGAGGAGCGCGTGCGTCTGGCCATGGGTCTGCCCACCCGCCGCATGGACGAGCACAACAGCGTCGTCTCCGGTCTGGAGGATGCTTCCATCGCCGATAAGTATTATGATCCCCCGCTGGTGAACGTGATCAAGTTTGCCTGCAACCGCTGCCCGGAAAAGCTGGTCAAGGTCTCCGACCTGTGTCAGGGCTGCCTTGCCCACCCCTGTATGGAAGTGTGCCCCAAGAAGGCCATCACATGGGAGAGCGGCCGTTCCATCATCGATCAGGACAAGTGCATCAAGTGCGGCCGCTGCGTCGGCGTGTGCCCCTACAACGCCATCGTCAAGACCGAGCGTCCCTGCGCTGCAGCCTGCGGCATGGGTGCCATCCACTCCGATGAGCTGGGCCGTGCCGAGATCGATTACAGCAAGTGCGTTTCCTGCGGCCAGTGTCTGGTCAACTGCCCCTTCGGTGCCATTGCCGACAAGGGCCAGATCTATCAGCTGATCCAGGGCTTCAACCGCGGCGACCGCATCTACGCGCTGGTGGCTCCCGCCTTCATCAACCAGTTCCCGGGTCTGGCTTCCACCGGCAAGCTCAAGGCCGCCCTGAAGGCCGTCGGCTTCTACGATGTGGTGGAGGTTGCCATTGGTGCCGACCTGTGCACCGTGGACGAAGCACACGACTTCCTGGAGGAAGTGCCCGAGAAGCTCAGCTTCATGGCAACTTCCTGCTGCCCGGCATGGAGCATGATGGCAAAGACCGCTTTCCCGGATCTTGCCAAGAACATCTCCATGACCATGACCCCCATGGTGTTCACCGCCCGCATGATGAAGCAGAAGGACCCCGAGGCCCGTATGTGCTTCATTGGACCCTGCGCCGCAAAGAAGCTGGAAGCTTCCCGCCGCACCGTCCGCTCCGATGTGGACTTCGTGCTCACCTTTGAAGAGCTGGCCGGTATCATCGAGGCCAAGGATGTGGACACCAGCCTGCTGGAAGTGGACGAGGCCGAAGCTCTGCACGCTGCATCCGCAGCAGGCCGCGGCTTTGCACAGTCCGGCGGTGTTGCCAAGGCTGTTGCCGATAAGATCAAGGAATGGCACCCGGATATGGATGTCAAGATCGCATCCGCACAGGGCCTTGCCGAGTGCAAGAAGCTGCTCATGCTGGCCAAGGCCGGCAAGTACAACGGCTACCTGCTGGAAGGCATGGGCTGCCCGGGCGGCTGCATCGGCGGCGCAGGCACCATTGCCGACCCCGCACGCACGGCCATCCAGCTGAACAAGTACGTCAAGGAAGCTCCCTTCGCCGACCCGGAGCAGAGCCCCTTTATGAGCGAGATCCATGTGCTGAAGGACGACCCCGACTTTGAACTTTAAGCGCTGATTTTTCAAGAACCGCTTCTCCTGCCGGAGGGGCGGTTCTTCGTCATCTTCGCCCACCATATTTTATCAATGTGCAACATTTCTGTGAAAGCTTCACGAAGCGGATTGACAACTTTGCACAGCCATGCTATTTTAGCATTGACAAACCGGTATTACCGCAATTGTTCAACGCCGCCTCTGTGGCAGGAAAGGCAGATCATTCATGACGAACACTTATAAGCGCGTAAGCGCCGCCCTGCTCTCGGTGCTGCTGCTGTGCATGTTCACCTTTGGTGCAAGCGCTGCTTCCAGCCTGAACGTAGGCATTAAATTCTGGAAAGAAAGATCCGATAAGGAATCCATGGCCAACACCGGCATCGATGCCAGCCGTGATGTCACCCTCACCCGCCAGTCCAACGGCACCTACACGCTCACCCTGCCCATCCAGCAGGTAAGCAAGATGGGTGTCACCGGCTATCTGTCCGGCCTGACCATTGGTGATGTGACCTACACCGGCACCGTCTCCGGCGATGTTGCCAAGGGCACCGGCGTGCTCACCATCAAGAACATGCCCGCCTCGGTGCTGACCGGCAGCGATGTGAACAAGGCACTCACCGGTTACCTGCAACATTCAGATGGATCTGAGCGTGCTGGGCGAGATCAACACCTCGGCCCGCATGTGCATCTGGAACAGTAAGCTTTTTCAAGCAAAGACGGCGTTCCCACCGGAACGCCGTTCTTGCTTTTATCACTCCATGTGCTTTTCCACAAAGTCGCCAACCATTTTGTCCAGCTGCAGCACAGCGTTCTCGGCACCCTTCATCACCTTGCGGGTGTGCGGCGCAGCTGGCGCTGGTTCTGGGTGGCGGCCATCACGCCCACGGCACCCAGTGCGCCCCCCGCGGCCATGCCAAGCAGCATCCCGGAAGAACTGGTGGATTCATGTTTCATAGTAAAACTCCTTTCGGTGAAAAAGATCCGGTCTCCGGCGTTATTATTTCCTGTAAACTATCTGGTATCCGCTTTTTTTATGCAGAAATTTGTGGTATACTGTTCTACGATGTTTTAATGGGCGGGTGTGCCCGGCTAAAAAGTGCACTGCTCATTCCGCATACTGGTAAGGAGGTTCCTTATTTGATACACCCTGTTGAACCCAAAAAGTCCTTTGCATCCACGATCTTTCCGGCATGGGCCGCTGCAGCCTTGCAGTGATCCTGCCGGTGCTGTCGGTCATGGGCGTGCAGCCGGTAGCCCTGCCCACGGTGGTGCTTTCCACCCACACAGGCGGGCTTGGCACACCTGCACGGCTGGACGGCTGCGCCTACGGCGAACAGGCGCTGGAGCATTACCATGCGCTTGGCGTGGAGTTTGACTGCATCTATACCGGCTATCTGGGCGGTGAGGATCAGGTAGCACTAGCCGAAAAAGCCTTTACCCTCTGGCCCGCAGCCAAAAAGATTGTTGACCCGGTCATGGGCGACAACGGCAAGGCTTACTCCACCGTAACGCCTGCTTTGATCGACCGCATCCGTGCACTGTGCGGTGCTGCCGATCTGATCCTGCCCAACTACACCGAGGCACAGATCCTGCTGCAGCGCCAGCCGCAGACCGAGCTGCTCACCGATGAAGCTGCACAGGCTCTGGCTGATGAGCTGACCGCTCTGGCCCCCGGGGCTGTCGTCACCGGCCTGCCACTGGGCAAATACATCGGCTGTGCAGGCAGCGGAAAAGACCGCTTCCTCATCAAAAAGCTGCACATCAGCCGCAGCTTTCCCGGCACCGGCGACCTGTACGGTGCGGTGCTCATCGGCTCGCTGCTGCAGGGCAACGCCCTGAGTGCCGCCGCCGACAACGCTGCCGAGTTCGTGGCGCTTTCCATCCAGAACACGCCCGCCGCGCAGGATACCCGCTACGGGGTCTGGTTCGAGCCGCTTCTGCCGCGCCTGTGCCCGGCAAGCTCGGCAGAATAAGGGGAGGTACACCGATGAACGAAAAGCCAACCTTGAACATCGTTCTGGTGGAGCCGCGCATCCCGCAGAACACCGGCAATGTGGCCCGCACCTGTGCCTGCACTGCCTGTCGGCTGCATCTGGTAGGCCCCATGGGCTTTGCCATCGATGATAAAAAGCTCAAGCATGCGGGTCTGGATTACTGGCACTACCTCGACATCAGCTATTACGACAGTCTGGACGAGTTCTTTGCCAAAAACAGCGGCCCCTATTACTATTTTACCACCAAGGCACCGCAGCGCTACACCGATGTGAGCTACCCGGACGGTGCATACCTCGTGTTCGGACGCGAGGATGCCGGCCTGCCCGAAGCCTTGCTTGCCGCCAATCAGGAGCACTGTATCCGAATGCCCATGCGCGACACCTGCCGCAGCCTGAACCTTTCCAACAGCGTGGCTGTGGGCGTGTATGAAGTGCTGCGCCAGTGGGACTTTCCGGAGCTTTTGGACCACGGACACTTACGAGACTACGAATGGAAATGAGGGACATTATGAGCAAGATTGCGATCCTGACCGATTCCTCCTGCGATATCCCGCAGGAGATGGCCGAAAAATACGGCATCGACATCATGAGCTTCCACATCCTGCTAGACGATGTGGACTACGTGGAGCGTGAAAGCTGCACCAACACCGAATTTTACGATAAGATGCGTGCCGCTAAGGGCGTGCCCTCCACTGCCGCCATCACCCCCATCCAGTTCTGCGAAAAATACTGCCAGTATGTGGACGAGGGCTATACTGATGTCATTCATGTACCCATCAACAAATCCGGCTCTTCCACCTACAATAACGCCCTCATGGCACAGGGGATGCTGCGGGAAGAGCGCCCGGAGCACCACTTGAAGATCCATCTGCTGGACCCCCACACCTATTCCATGGTGTTCGGCTGGTATCTGTGCGAAATGGCCCGCAAGCTGAAGAACGGTGCAGAGATCAGCCATGTGATCCGGGAGTTTGAAAAGCAGATGGACTGCATGGAGATCGTTCTGGGCCCCTACAGCCTGAAGCAGATGAAAAAGAGCGGACGTATCTCTGCCGCTGCTGCTGTTATGGGCGAGCTGATGGGCATTCGTCCCATCATCACCCTGATCGACGGCAAGACCAAGGTGGAAGCCAAGGTACGCGGCGATGACAAGGTGGTGCCCGCCATGGTGGAGCTGTGCAAACAGCGCAGCGAAGGGGTGGAGAACTTTGATTATATGATCGGCCACACCAACATCCCGCAGACCGCCGATCTGGAAAAGGCCTGCCGCAAGGCCTTTGGCAAGCCGCCGCTGCTGGTGTTTGAGCTGGGCGGTGTCGTTTCCGCCAACACCGGCCCCGACACGGTGGCTCTGGTATACA
>ENA-OQJC01000193-OQJC01000193.1-human-gut-metagenome-genome-assembly--contig:-NODE-193-length-19150-cov-2.380539_pt1 | contig 19150 bp, 20 predicted proteins | sample MGYA00242600_ERZ504766 | MGnify/ENA primary metagenome ERZ504766 (study PRJEB26092, sample SAMD00036364) | human gut metagenome | host: Homo sapiens | study: EMG produced TPA metagenomics assembly of...
GCTTCTTCCATCTCTGCCGGTGGAACGATCTCTTTGATCGCCTCAAACAGTTCTTCCGGAACCGCGCAGCTTGTATATTCATGTTTTGCTTTTCCGCACTCTGCCACGATCGTCTCAATAAATGCGATGACCTTCTGGTTCAGTTCATGTGCCGCAAAAATAGCCTCGATCATCTGAGCCTCCGGAACTTCATTTGCTCCGGCTTCGATCATGATCACTTTCTCTTTTGTAGATGCAACTGTCAGCGCCAGATCCGATACTTCTTTCTGTGCTGCTGTCGGGTTGAATACAAATTCTCCGTCAACCAGACCAACCTGAGTCGTAGAGATCGGTCCGTCAAACGGAATATCCGAAATACTTGTGGCAATCGCCGCACCAAGCATTGCTGTCAGTTCCGGACTGCAGTCCTGATCAACAGACATAACCAGATTCTCCAATGTCACGTCATTTCTGTAATCCTTCGGGAACAGAGGACGCATCGGTCTGTCAATGACACGACATGTTAAAATCGCATTCTCAGAAGCCTTTCCTTCTCTTTTGTTGAATCCTCCCGGAATCTTTCCGACTGCATACAGTCTTTCATTGTACTCTACACTCAGCGGGAAAAAGTCGATCCCGTCTCTTGGCTTTTCAGATGCTGTTGCAGTACAGAGAACTGTCGTATCTCCATAGTGCATCAGAACCGCACCATTTGCCTGCTTTGCCACTCTGTCAACATCCACGCGCAGAGTTCTGCCGGCAAGTTCCATCTCAAATTTCTTATACATAATATTCTCCTTTTTGTTTGAAACATTTCCCGGAACAAGTGTCTCCGAAACTACTGAAAAAAACACCGGAAGCTTTCGATATACTTTTCAGTGGTCTCGGGTATACATACTTGTCCGCAATCTAGATTATTATACCATAGATATGTATGAATCGCAAGAAATAAAAAGACCTCTGCCTGCCGGATAAACCGACACAGGCAGAAGTCCCTCTTCCATGAATTATTTTCTTAATCCAAGTTTTTCGATCAAAGCACGGTATCTTTCGATATCTACTTTTTTCAGGTATGCAAGCAGTCCACGTCTCTGTCCTACCATTTTCAGAAGTCCTCTTCTTGAGTGGTGGTCTTTTGGATTTGCTTTGAAGTGATCTGTCAGCTCGTTGATTCTTGCTGTCAGGATCGCTACCTGTACTTCCGGAGATCCTGTATCTCCTTCACTTCTTCCAAATTCTGCAATAATAGCCTGTTTCTTTTCTTTTGCGATCATCGTATGATCCTCCTTTAAACTTAATAATAAATCGCCTGGTATTAAGTAACGGTCGGAGTTGTCCGATTACCGAACACCGGCTGAATCCTAAGGTAGTATACCACAGGGATTTTCGGATGTAAAGTCCTATTTTTTCAACTCGATTTTCAAAACAGTATCTATTTCATCCGGCAGCGGATAACTGAATACCGGATTTTCACCCAGCGCCACAAACGGTGTATCTGAATACATAGCTGTATTCCATGCCTCACCCCTCTGCACCTGCGCTCCGCTGGAAAGGAAGGTGATTGTTCCTACCTCCTGCGGGCTGATTCCATACAATGGGAGTGCTCCCAGAGGCGTTTCATAAATATGGGCATATACCGTGTTTCCTTTTTGTGTATAACGTCCCCATTCCGGCTTGTCATACTCGGAAATTCCACATTCATAAAGACTTTCTCCGTTTTGCTCCATCCATTCTCCTACCTGCGTCAGAATTTCCTGGCTTTCTTTCGGAATTCTTCCTTTTGCATCCGGTCCTACGTTCAGGATAAAGTTTCCGCCTTTGCTGACACATTCAACCAGTTTGCGGATAATGGTCTGTGATGTTTTGTAAGTATGATCATAATAACAGTATCCCCAGTGGTTGTTCATCGTTGCACAAAGCTCCCACGGGATCGGTTTTCCGTTCAGATCTTTCATTCCTCCCGGCGGAATGATCATTTCCGGACTTGCGAAATCTCCGCTGTAAATATTCGGATGATCTGTTACGATACTTCCGTTCTTCTCTCCGGAACCTTCCAGACGATTGTCAATAATAACATCCGGCTGATGTTTTCTGACCATACGGATCAACTCTTCTGCTTTCCATGTATCTTCACACATGTTGTCATAAGAGAAATCAAACCAGAGAATATCCAGCTTTCCGTAATTGGTCACCAGTTCTTCCACCTGGCCATGCATATATTCCAGATACCGGTCAAAATTGATATTTTCATCTTTATACGCCTCATTTCCGCGCATTGGATGGTGCATATCATTGTATTTCGGATAGTCTGGATGATGCCAGTCAATCAGTGTAAAGTAAAGCCCTACTTTTAATCCTTCCGCACGGAATGCATCCAGAAATTCCCGAACCAGATCCCGTCCGGCCTTTGTATTTGTCGCTTTATAATCTGTCAGTGCAGAATCAAACAAACAGAATCCATCGTGATGCTTTGCAGTCAGCACCGCATATTTCATACCTGCTTTTTTTGCCAGTCTTGCCCATTCTCTCGGATTGTAATCCGTTGGATCAAACTGCTCGAAATATTTCTCATATTCTTCTACTGTCATTCGTTTTTCGGACATTACCCACTCGCCCAGCGCCGGAATGGCATACAGTCCCCAGTGGATAAACATTCCGAATCTTCTTTCCGGAACCATTCGGTCCGATTCCATATTTCCTGATTCATTACTATTTTCCATATCCTTTCATTTCATAAACAACACCGTTGTGTTCCCGGCTGTCTTCTGCCGCCAGTGCCATCAAATGACTCTCTATGGATTCTGATGCGGCGCTTACGCTTTTTGCAGTTCCGCCTCCTGCCACCAGTTCCACAAAGTCTTTCATCATGGAGACATCGCTTCCGCTGTGTCCGCCTTTTGGTACTTTTACCTTGATCTTTGTTGTATTTCCAGACGCAAAATCTTCCACGATGATTTCATTTTCTTCCATGTTTCCGCGAATCTGTCCTTTTGTTCCCATCAGATTGATGATCCGCTCGCATTTATTGGTAAACGCACACATTGTCATACTTGCTGTCACACCATTGTCAAACTCCAGATTTACTACCTGATGATCTACCACATCGTTGTCACAGTGGTAAACACACCTTCCATATGGTCCGTCTTTCAATGCATCCAGCAGAGATTTTTTATCCGTCTGAAGACTTACCACTTTTGCAAATGTTCCGCCTTTTTCCTCTAAATCCTCCAGATAGAATCGAGGTGCAAAATACGGACATTCATCCCGGTGTACACATCCGTCCAGACAGTAGGCCGGAGCATCTTCTGGTGCATTTTCTTCTTTAAAATGCATCAGATTTCCGAAGCTTGTAAGTCTTGTACAGGACGCACCTACGAGCCATAACAAGATGTCCATATCATGACAGCACTTCTGCAGGATCATCGGACTGCTTAAGGATTTGTTTCTCCAATTGCCACGCACAAAGCTGTGTGCCATATGCCAGTATCCCACACTCTCAATATGCTGGATATCAACAAGCTGACCGATCGCCCCTTCATCCAGAAGCCGTTTCAGCTCTCTGAAAAATGGAGAATAACGCAGCACGTGGCAAATACTGATCACCTTGTCATAATTCTTTGCGATCTCCCCGATCTCGATCAGTTCAGATTTTACAGGTGAGATCGGTTTTTCACATAAAATGTGATAGCCTTTTTCCACAGCCAGCTTCAATGCCTCATAATGCATCTGATCCTGTGTACAGATCAGAACACAGTCCGCCATTTTCGGACGGTTCAAAAGCTCCATGTCCGATTCCACAGCGTTTTGAGGTGCAATATCATGAAGCTTTGCAAACTCTTCCCGTCGATCCGCTCTTGGTTCCGCTACTGCTACAAATTTCAATTCATTGGGATAATCCAGGGCATAAGAGGCATAAGCCTCTGCCCCTCTCTGTCCGGCTCCCAAAAGAATGGCTGTTACTTGTTTCATGTTTTTTCTCTCCTTTTAGCCTTTTACTGCCCCACCAGACAGTGCTTCAATAAAGTACTTGCTGAAACAGCAGAACAAAATCACCGGCGGAAGCAGAATTACAACGATTGCGGAAAACATTCCGTTGTAGTTCGTAGAAAATGCATTCTGGAACTGTGCCAGAATCGCCGGAACAGTCTTCAGTTCTTTTGTTGTCAGTACCATAGATGCCCAGTAGTATTCATTCCAGTAATTCATAAACGCCAGCATTGCTGCTGTCAGGATTCCCGGACGTGCGATCGGCAGCATGATCTTGAAAAATGTCTGTGTATAACCGCAGCCGTCAATACGCGCTGCTTCTTCCAGCTCTACCGGTATCGTCAGGAAATAGTTTTTGATGACCATAAAGCTGACTGCGATACCGCTGCATGTATAGATTAAAATCAATCCTGCATGCGTATCGTTGATTCCCATACTGTTGATCAGATTATAAACCGGGAATGTCATCGCTGTCGGTGGAATAAACAATGTAGACATCAACATGACGCTGACCACCGATTTAAATTTAAAGTTCATTCTTGCCACAACATACGCTGACATGGAAATCATGATGATACTTAATACGACAGAAATACCTGCCACTTTAAAACTGTTAAAGAAGTATCTCATAATATGCATGTCCCGGAATACTCCGATATATCCATCAAAACAAAGTGCACTTGGCAGAGTAAATCCCGGCTCTGCCAGAGGATCTGCCTTCAACGAGGAAATTGCCACCCAAATAACCGGAAACAGGGAGATGAAACATACCAGAATCATCACAACATACGAAACGATCTTTCCAAAAGTCCCCACTCCATGGACCGCTTCATTTTCTTTGCCTTTTCTCTGTCTGCTCATCATCTTCTGCCTCCTTTCTGTTTTCTCTCACGAAACAGCATGTTAATGATCAGGATCAATACCAGACCTCCCAGAATCTGAATCGCACCGATCGCATTTGCACGTGCGTACTGTGCTCTTGGACTGACAACTGCCAGTTCACGTATCAGGAAGCTGATACTCTTTGTTCCTGCTGCTCCGTTCGTCAGGAAATAAACTTCATTATACAACAGGAATCCTGCGGATACGGAGAGAATACTGATTGTCTTTATTGTATCTTTAATCAATGGAAGAACGATACAACGATCCAGTGTCCATCCTTTGGCTCCATCCAAAAGTGCCGCCTCACGAACCTCTTCCGGTATTGCAGAAATCTGTCCCAGAACCATGATCATGTTTGTTCCTGCAAAGAAGATGTATGCGCAGGTCAAAGCGATCATATTTACCTTTGGTATAAACAGTACGTTGTCCTGGAAATTCGGCACAAAAACACGGATAATTTCATTGATAATACCATACTTCGGATTGTACAGCTGTAAGAAGATCAATCCCATTGCTGCCGAAGAAATAATATTTGGTATCACATAAATATTTCTTGCCAGCTTCCATCCTCTGCATTTCTTGGAGATTACCAGTGCCACTCCTGTCGCGATCGGAACCTGGATTACAAGTCCGCACAATGCCCAGATACAGGAATTTCTAAGTCCTTCCCAGAAATACGGATATTTCTCAAAAATATATTTATAGTTGTCAAACAGATGTCCAAAGGAATACATCTGCATATCATTCAAATTCGTGTAGTCCCATTTTGCAAAGGAACTGATGACCACCGTTGCGATCGGATATAAATAAAACACACAAAAGCAGACCAGAGTCGGTAAAAGAAAGAAGAGAATAAACGCATTCTTTCTCAACTTTTGTTTTTTCCGGTTATTTCCATTTTGCTACCTCCTACTCTGGAAAATTTCATAGAGAAGGAAGCTGCTCCTTAAATACCTCCTGCAAAGAGCAGCTTCCATGATTTACAATTAACCGATCAGACCGATCAGTTCACTCTTTAATTCTTCAAATTTTGCATTTACATCAGTTCCGGAAACGGTAGATTCGATCAGTTTGTTACCGATCGCATTTGCAATATCTGTTCCCCATGTAGAATCGATTGTTGCAATCACATATTCTGCATCATTTGCCTGAGAACATGCCTCTGCAAGAAGTTTTGTTTTCTCGTCAGATCCTTCTGCCAGTGCATTCAGATCCAGTGTTGTTGTACATGGGTTTGCACCTACTTCTTTGAAGATCTTTGTCTGTACTTCATCACTTGTCATATATTTTACAAATTCCAGTGCCAGTCTTTTTCTGCATCACTCATATCATTTGCTGCTGTGATTCCGCCGCTTGCAGAAGATAAGGAAACGCTTCCCGGGAAGATTGCCGGTTTAAAGTTTGTAGTATCTTCAAATCCGCCTGCTGCCCATACTCCGTTGAAGAACACTGCAGACTGTCCTTTGTTGAAGTCTGCTGCCCAGTCGTTTGCACCGTCATCGGCATTGCTGCTGGCATTGGAAGATCCGTTTTTCTGATCCATATTTGCCACCTGTTTGAATGCTTCTTCAAACTCTTTGGATTCGATTGCTTCTTCTGTCAGAGGCTCTCCTACGATTTTTCTTCCATTTTCGGACATACCGAGGATTGCGTTAAAGCATCTTGTAGATCCCTGACCGGCACCATATGCATACACATCTCCGCCTGCGGAACGTACTTTTTCCATTGCTCCTTCAAAATCGCTCCAGTTCTTCCATGTATCCGGTGTTGTTGCTCCTGCGTCTTTTAACACCTTGTCATTGTACCAGTATCCCAGTGTCAGAAGCTGATCGTGAACCGTATAAATCTTTCCATCCACGTCGTTCTGTGTATAGTTGATTCCAACGTTGTCTTTGATCCCTTCTTCATCTATGTATGGTTTCATGTCAAGGAGCAAATCCTGACTGATCGCTGCCAGTGATACAGACCGTCCTGCCAGATCCACCATATCCGGATAGCTTCCGCCTGCCACTTTATTTTCTACCACACTGTCGATATCCTCTGTCGGAATTGCTTTAAATTCCACTTCTCCATCTGCATGCTCTTTTGCAAACTCGTCATAGATATCGCGCATAACCTGTGCAGGTGCCCATTCGCTTGCATCCTGATAATATCCATGATAAAACTCCAATACCTTGTCATCAGATGCTTCTGTTTTCTTTTTGCCGTCATCTGTTTTCTCAGAGTCACCGGATTTCCCACATCCGGAAACGACTACTGTTGCCGCCATAGTTGTAGCCAAAATCAGGCTGATGATTCTTTTCTTTTTCATTACTAAATCCTCCTTCGATTTCCTGTTGAATTTAGAATATCATGATCATCAGCCTGACTCTATGGATAGAATTGACACTTTCTTGCATTATTTCTGGTTTTTCCGTGTCAATTTCCTGTTTTTGTAATATATTTATGATTCTGCCGTTTTCTTGTAATTTATTTACCTCTGTTTTGTCATATTTATGAAAAGCGCCATACCATTTTCATGATATGACGCTGCAACTATTGATATAAATTTGTACAAAACTGCTCTTCATCCAAAGTCCCGTTAAGAACTTCCATAATCTGGTTCCGAAAGTTTTCCAGCTGATCTGCCGTCCAGAGATTGTCCGGCACCTCAATGATACGGTCTGCTCCACGAATCGCTTCCACAGCATTGCACATCCTCGGAATCTGCTCCTTATATTCTTCCAGATGTATCTTTGGGCTGGACGGCATTTGTCCGGTTTCCAGAAGAATCCGCTTCTGTACCTTTTCGCTGAGCATATACTTTAAAAATTCAACACTGGCATCCATTGTCTCTTGATTCCCGGTATTGCCTACAATATATCCCAGACATACGGAAGAACTGGCGATCGTGCTGCCATTCTTTCCCGGAAACGGTGCATAGCAGGCATCGATTTTTTCATCGATCAGCTTACTTGCCCACACTCCATTGATATACATGGCTGTATTTCCACTGTTGAACATACTTCCTTCGTCCCTGTATCCATAATTTTTGTCTGTACTGTCCCCATATTGTCTAATCTGCTTCATTGTCTCTAAAACCGGAAAAAGTTCTTTTGCACTTAGCATCATCGAATGATTTTCCACTGCGTCCTGTGCTTCTTTGGAAGTGTCCAAAAGCAGGGCATCTGCCAGATAAGCACTGTTTTCTTTCGTAATCTGTACCGGGATCACCGATTTTCCTTCATTCTGTGACCAGCTCTGTATCTTCTCACAAGCCTCCAGAAACTCATCCCAGGTCTCCGGTACCGATTCAATCCCCGCTTTTTCAAAAATATCCGCGTTATACCAGTATCCCCCTCCAAGCAACAGTACATCTGACAGGGTATACAGCTTCCCGTCCTTCTGCCAGTAGGAAATGATCTCCGGCGCTACAGAGTCTGCAAATTCCTGATCTTTCTCCAGATAAGGCATAAGGTCTGCCGCTTTGTTTTTTTCTTCCATAAAGCGGTACACCGAATCTTTTCCGTAGCCTCCTGTAAAAATCAGATCCGGAACCTCTCCAACAGAAAGCATGTTTTTTGTCTTTTTGATCACCTCATCCGATGAAGTCATGGACATCAGATTCAGCTTGATCTCCGGGTGCTCTTTTTCAAAATCCTTATAAATCTGCCGCATTCTGACATGCTCCGATTCCATGGAGCCCCAACCATGTATCAGCGTAATCTCTGTCTGCTCCGCGCTCTCCTTACTGCAGCCTCCGAGCAGACAGGCCGTCATAAGAAGCAGTAAAACCCACGTTCCTTTTCTCATAGATTTCTTCCTCCGGACTGCTCGTATTCCTTTGGCGGACATCCTGCATATTTCTTAAACACCTTTGAAAAATATGCCGTATCCTCAAAACCGGTCAACGCTGCAATCTCATAGATTTTCTTGTCTCCTCTTAAAAGCAGTTCTTTGGCTTTTTCCACACGAAGAGAATTGATCGTATCAAACAGGTTCTCTCCTGCCTTCAATTTGTAAAACCGACTCAGATAACTGGAGCTGACATGTACCGCCTCTGCAATATCCGCCAGTGTCAGGCGCTCTGTGTAATGATTCCGGATATAGGTCTGAACACGCTTTAACAATGTATCTGTCCCATCTCCCTCTTCTGCATTCTGCGGCACGATCAAAATCTGCTCTGCACTTCTTCCCTTGGCGTAGGCCTTTGTCTGTTCATAGAGCAAGGAAGAATCATCTCCCTGCTGATAGGCCCGGCTGCACAAAATCTGCGGCGTCTCTCCCAGAAAGTTTTTACAAAAGGCTTTCATTTTCTCACAACAACTGAAGATTTCCTCCGTCCGTTCACTGTCATTGACTGTAAGCACCAGTCCTTCTTCCTCATTTCCGAGTGAAAGAGCGCGGTATTCAAACGAATGGAAGGCATGCAGAAAGAATTTTCTCACCTTTTCACCCTGACGCACCGGTGTTACCAGGAGCATCCGATACCAGGTCATATTTTCACTCTCCAGCCGCTGTTTGATATTTGCAATGGCTGCCGGAATTTCTTCCAGAGCTGCTGTTTTTACAATATAATCACTCACCTGGTACTGAATTGCCTTTCGTGCATACTGAAAATCCGCATACGCAGTCAGAAAGATCACAGACGTCCGGATATGATTTTTATAAATGTATTCCGCAACTTCCATGCCATCCATCAGCGGCATTTTTATATCAATGATCGCAATATCCGGCGGGCAGCTGCGGATCTGTTCCAACAGATCCTGACCATTCTCCGCAACATAGATCAGCTCGCATCCAAGCTCCTCCCAGGGAATCAGCTTTTCCAACCCTTCCCGGATATATGGTTCATCATCTGCAATCATCACTCTCCACATGACTTTCTTCCCCCTTTTTCCAACGGCAGCCGCATCGTTACACAAGTCCCCGCACCCGGTGTACTCTCAATCTTCATCGATGCTTCTTCACCATATACCGTATGAAGCATCTGCTGTGTATTGGTAAGACCGATGTGCGTATGCTTCTCATCTTCCACCGCCTGCCCTTTGTTCTTCTTCTGCTCTTCCACATCAAATCCGACTCCGTCATCTTTGATCTGAATCCGCAGCTTCCCATTTTCTTCTTTTGCTTCCACCCTGATATGACCGCTTCCCGGTTTCGGTTCGAGACCGTGTGAAACAGCGTTTTCCACCAATGGTTCCACACTCAGCCGCGGAATTCTGGCATTTTTCACTTCTTCACTGCAAAGTATATCATATGTAATCTTTCCTGCAAACCGCTCTCCCTGTAAAAGCAGATAAAACTCGATCAACTCCATCTCCTGAAATAACGGGATTTCAATCTCTCCGTTCCGGAAAATCTTTCCCTGAATCAGTCTGGAAAATGCGCTCAAAAGCTTTTGCAGTTCTTTGTTTCCCTGCAATCCTGCTTTCATACTGAGCATGGATAAAATGTTAAACATGAAATGCGGATTGATCTGAGACTGCAAATATTTTACCTGAGCCTGTGTAGCAAGAAGCTGTTTTTCATAGACTTCCGTGATCAGATTTTTGATCTGCCCGGTCATCTCATTAAACCGTGTGCTGATCTCATCAAACTCTCTTGTATCAAATTCCCGCATCTGCGCATCCAGTCTGCCGTTTCCAAATTTCCGGATATCTTCTCCGATAAACTTCAGCGGACGTGTCATTCTCATGGATACCGCAAATACGACAATCGCCGTGATTCCGATCACGATTAGAAAAATCACTGCAAAAGGCTGTACGGTGGAACGGATCGAGGCATAGATCAGATTCTTGGGAAGTGCCATCCTCAGTTCAATCCCAAACCCGGTTTTCCCTCCATAAAAGAGAGTCATCTGATTTCCGATCTTTTCCTCACTGCTTCCCAAATCCTGAATTTCCAGCATCTGTTTTGCCTGTTCTTTTCCCTTTTCATTTGCAAACAGAATCTGTCCTTTTTCTCCTGTGATCAGCCAGCTGCTTTCCGGATATTCTTTTGTTTTGGAAAACAACGTATCCACCGCACTTTTTCCAAGGGAAATAATGCAGCAGCCGGACTCCTCCATCTCCTCATTGTATACACGCATACATACATACGCGCGTTCATCATGTGTCATATACCAGTATTCATTGCTGCTTTTCAAAAAACTGGAATTGATTTCTTTATAAATTTGATTCTGAAGCTCCATATTTTCCACTGTCTCCGGGTAGAAACGACTGCTCACCCATTCTCCGTTTTCATTAAACAGATAGATGCAGTCGATAAACGGAGAGGCGGAATCAACCATATTCATTTCCGAAAACAAATCGGTACTGTTTGCAAACTGCTCCCTTGCTTCTTGCTCATTGTACGCTTCTCCCGCGATAAAATGTTTCAGCACATTATTATGCCGCAGAGAAATCACCATATTTTCCATATTTTTGATTCTTGTATCAAACTGCCCGCTTGTATTCTCGAGATAAAATTCCAGGTCAGAACGAGCCTGTCTCGAAAAATGAAAAACGGACAACACCATCTGTGCGATTCCAAGAATCAATGTCGAAATAATACAGGCCGACAAAGTCAGAAAGATCAGCTTTGTACGAAAGCTTGGTTTTTTCTTCCCTTTCTTCATAAACCACCTCACTGCTGCGCCCGAAAATACTCCATCCCAAATAAAATATCTCGATCCACCTGTGTTTTTAACTCCTCCAGAGATGCAAATCTGCTCTCCGGTCTCTCAAACGCACAGAATTCAATCTCCACATATTTTCCGTATGCATCTCCCTTATAATCAAATACATACACCTCTGTCAAAATCCGTTTTGCATCCGTTACCGTCGGTTTGATTCCCAGATTGCCGATTCCGCAATACCAGGTTCCATCCATTTTTACTCTGCATGCATATACGCCAAACCGGGGGGCTGCTTTTTCGGGCTTCCATGCGACATTCAAAGTGGGAAATCCCAAAGTTCTCCCGAGCTTTTGTCCATGCTCTACAACGCCCTCTGTACGGTATCGGTATCCCAAAAGCTTTTCTGCAAGTTCCACATTGCCGGCTTTCAGCGCCTCTCTGATATAAGTACTGCTGATTTCCCTTTTTCGATACACTGCCTTTTCTACAATCTCCAGCTCATATCCATAGCGCTTTGCATACTGTTTCAGCATACAGATATCTCCTCGCTTCTGATGACCAAAATGAAAATCTGTTCCCACTGCAATGTATGCGGCATGCAGTTGTTCAATCAGGATCTTTTCAATAAATTCCTCTGCTTCCATCTCACGGATTGCCTCAGTAAACGGACAGATGATCAGCGTATCCACACATCCTTCCAGATATGCTTTCTTTTCCTCGCCTGTCATCAATGCTTCTTTCCCCATATCAAATGCAAAAACAACACTTTCTGCTTTTTCCTGATCCGCAAATCTTTGAATCCGGCTGATCAGTTCCTGATGCCCTCGGTGAAGACCGTCAAACTTTCCGAGTGTGACAGCTGTCCTGTTTTCTGTCTGATATTTGCTTAAGTCTGTTACGTAATGCATAATCATCCTCTTATTTCTTCCTGATCCAGAAACATCTTTTCCACAGTAAGTTTTTTCCTGTTTTTATCAAAACAGAAGATACCGATAAAATGATTTTCCAGATCGTATACACGTATCCATTCCCGATTTTTTCTTCTTCCATATCTGTTACAAAACGGATCGGAATCTCATTTCCGTTATACGCAAGCGCCTGCCCTTCTTTTTTACCGTCACGGCAGGATATTGGAAAAATACCGCATCCAGAGGGGTTATAATCTCTGAAAGCTTCCCTTCCTCTTCTTTTTTTCTGTATTTCTGAAAGCTTCAGACTGCTCTTAAGCTCAAAACGGCTCACCTTTGTACGAAGAAGAGACTCCATGCATCCAAAGCAGCCCAGCTTTTCACCGATATCGTGACACAATGTCCGGATATAGGTTCCCTTGGAACAGGAAACCTCCATCCTCACACGCGGCAGTGCCATTTCCAGGATCCGGATCTCTTTGATTTCAACTTTGCGGCTTTTGCGCTCGATCGTCTTCCCTTCCCGTGCCAGCTCATACAGCTTTTTGCCGTTTACTTTCAGTGCAGAATACATGGGCGGTATCTGATCATATTCCCCCACAAAACTCATCACACAGTCTTTTACCTGCTCCTGCGTGAGTCCTTCTGTCTCTCCCACTCTCAGCACAGTTCCTGAAATATCCTGGGTATCGGTCTCTTTTCCAAGCAACAGGACCGCCTCGTATGTTTTATCCTTTTCCGTGAGCATATCACATACCTTTGTTGCTCTTCCCAGACAAACAGGAAGCACGCCTTCCGCATCCGGGTCCAGCGTGCCTGTATGTCCGATCTTCTTCTGTCCCACAATTCCACGCAGCTTTGCCACTACATCATGGGATGTGTATCCTTTTTCTTTGTATACGTTCAGAATTCCATTTACCATAACAATTCCTGTCTTTCTCTTCTATGCCTCTTTTAGCTGCAATGTAATCTGTCTAAGCAGATTGTTGATCACATCGTGCGCAGAACCTTTCATTGTAACCCCTGCTGCACGCACATGACCGCCTCCACCAAAATACTGAGCAATACTGCTTACATTGACTTTGCCCTTGGAACGCAGACTGACCTTATACTCCCGGGTGTCCGTCTCATGCAGAAAAATCGCCACTTCCACACCTTTTGTCTGCCGAAGCTGAGCCACGATTCCCTCCAGATCGCTTGGAACTGCCTCGAAAAATTCCATCTCTTTTCTGGATACAACAGAAACGACCACCTGTTTTTCTAAAACCAGCATGCTTTCTAAAAGCGCTCTCCCTAAGATCTGATTCTGGATATAGGTCTTCTCAAAATAAGTTTTTTCGATAATCTCACTGCCGTCAATTCCTTTTCTAAGCAACTGTGCGGCTGCCTCCATCGTCTCCGGAGAGGTACAGGAGTACTGAAATACTCCCGTATCATGTGCGATTCCCATATACAGTGCTTCCGCACATGCCTTACTGATCTTCTCATCTTCCAGAAGTGTATAAACCAGCTCTGATGTAGAACTTGCCTCCGGGCGAATGTAATTTAACTCTGCAAATGCATCATTGCTCACATGATGATCGATACAAACCGTATGTGCAGCCTGTCGAAGTAACGGTGCAAACGGTCCGAGCCGCTGTTCGTCCCCACAGTCCAGACAGATAAACAGATCATATGCCGTCTCTTCTGAAAGTGTATGTCTGATTTCCTCTGTACGCGAGATTATGGAAAAGGATGCCGGTATCTTTTCCAGATACAGATCAACTTCTATTTCCGGAAACTGCTCTGTAAGATACAGGTACAATCCCATCGACGATCCTACACAGTCTCCGTCCGGCCGAACATGACCGGAGAGCGCGATCCGCTTCTTTCCCTTCAAAATATCAGATAATACAATTTTCATGCTTATTTATTCATCCTCACTTTTCAAATCTTTGGTCAAATCATTAATTTTTTTCGTCATATTGACACCGTACTCAATGGACTGATCCATGATAAACCGGATCTCCGGTGTATTGCGCATGTTGATCGTTCTTGCCAGTTCACGCCGAATATATCCTTCTGCACTCTGAAGTCCTTTGATCGTATCTTCCTGGGCTTTCTTATCTCCCAGCACGCTGATGTATGCCTTACATGTCTTCAGATCAGGTGCTACTTCCACCGCTACCACGGAAGTCATCGGCGCCACTCTCGGGTCCTTGATGCCTCCGCGTAGGATGTTGCTCAGTTCTCTTTGGACTTCAGTATTGATTCTTGTGTTTTTAATACTGTTTTTCCTCATAACTGCTCCTTATTTTCTTTCTATTTCTACCATCTTGTATGCTTCTACAAGATCGCCTTCTTTGATATCATTATAGTTTTCAAATACGAAACCGCACTCGTATCCGGCTCTGACTTCTTTCACATCATCCTTGAATCGTTTCAGAGATGCCAGAGGTCCGTCAAAGATCACAATGCCGTCACGTGTCAGACGAACAGAACAATTTCGTTCAAAAGTACCGTCCTGTACATAAGAACCTGCAATCGTTCCCACTCCGGATGCCTTAAATGTCTGACGTACTTCTGCGTGTCCCAGTACCTTCTCTTCAAATACCGGATCCAGCATACCTTTCATTGCCGCTTCCACATCTTCAATCGCATTGTAGATGACTCTGTAAAGTCTTAAGTCAACGCCTTCACGGTCTGCAATCTCCTTCGCTGTCGCATCCGGACGCACGTTAAATCCGATGATGATCGCATTGGAAGCAGATGCCAGAATCACGTCGGATTCATTGATCGCACCAACTCCGCCGTGAATGATCTTGATCACAACTTCTTCATTTGACAATTTGATCAGACTCTGTTTGATTGCTTCCACAGAACCCTGTACATCTGCTTTCACTACGATGTTGAGTTCTTTTAAGTTTCCTTCCTGAATCTGATTGAACAGATCATCCAGAGACATCTTGGATTTTGTCTCTTCAAGCATCTTCACTCTGTGCTGTGAAATAAATGTCTCTGCAAAGTTTCTTGCTTCTTTTTCTGACTCACATCCTACAAACACTTCTCCTGCCTGCGGAACTTCATTCAGTCCAAGAATTTCAACCGGCTGGGACGGACCTGCCTCTTTTACACGTCTTCCCCGGTCATCCATCATGGCTCTTACCTTTCCATGTGCAGATCCTGCCGCAATCGCATCTCCCACATGCAGTGTACCTTTTTGTACCAGTACTGTTGCAACAGTAACCTTTTCCTTTATCCAACTCTGCCTCGATCACAAGTCCTCTTGCCACACGGTTCGGATTTGCTTTGAGCTCCATCACTTCTGCTGTCAGAAGAACCATCTCGAGAAGCTCCTGAATTCCTTCTTTTGTATGCGCGGATACCGGTACGAAAATCGTGCTTCCGCCCAGTCTTCCGGAATCAGTTCATACTCTGTCAGTTCCTGTTTTACACGCTCAATATTTGCACTTGGCTTATCGATCTTATTGATCGCTACGATAATTTCAATTCCCGCTGCTTTGGCATGGTTGATCGCCTCGATCGTCTGCGGCATCACACCGTCATCTGCTGCAACTACAAGAATCGCAATATCTGTAGAATTTGCTCCTCTCATACGCATTGCAGTAAACGCCTCATGTCCCGGTGTATCCAGGAATGTGATCTTTTCTCCGTTGATCTCTACTACAGAAGCACCGATATGCTGTGTGATTCCACCTGCCTCGCGGTCTGTCACACTGGTATCACGGATCGCATCCAGCAGAGAAGTCTTTCCGTGGTCAACGTGTCCCATAACACATACAACAGGAGGACGTTTTACCATAGTCGCTTCATCTTCTTCATCTTCTTTGAGAAGCTCTTCAATGACATCTACAACTTCTTCTTTTTCACAAAGGATCTCAAATTCCATTGCGATTTCTTCTGCTGTCTCAAAATCAATTTCCTGATTCACTGTTACGATCTTGCCCTGCATGAACAGTTTCTTTTACGATCACAGACGGTACCACTTTCATCTTGTCTGCCAGTTCCTGAATTGTCAGTACTTCCGGGAGTTGTGATCTGTTTGATTTCCTCTTCCTTTTTCTACTTCCGGCTTTGGCTGTGGTCTCTGCACTTCTACTGTCGGCTTCTGCTTTCTGCCTTTTTTGCCCTTGCTTTCAAATCCTTCTTCTCTGTTTTCTTTTTTCTTGTAATCTTTTTCTTTATCTTTCGCTTTATTGCGCTGCGGTTTCTGCTGCTCTACCAATGGCGACGGAATTGAATTTCTGTCGTTTCTGTCATTTCTGTCGTTTCTTCTGGAATCCGGACGCTGACCATTTCTTGCCCCCTCGTCCTGGCGACGGTTTCCTCTCTGACCGTTCGGAGCAGAAGACGAACGCTGCCCGTTTCTTCCATCTGCCGGACGATTCTGACGGAAACCGCCTCTCTGTCCCTCTTCCGGACGTCGGTTTCCTGCCGGGCGTCCTTCCTGTGGTCTTCTGTTCTCTCTCTCTCCATTTGCCTGTCGGCCCTCTCGCCGGACGATCCTGACGGGATCCATTCTGACCGGAAGCCGGACGCTGTCCGTTTCTTCCGCCTGCCGGACGATCCTGACGGGATGTTCCCTGTGTGTTCTGTCCATTTCCCGGACGGGATCCTCCCGGGCGGCGGTTTCCGCTCTTCGAATTCTGTGGGCGGAATACCTGTACGATATTTTTCTTTTTCGGTAGCATCTTCCGATGTTCCTTTTCCTGCGTGCCCGCTGCGCAGTTCTGCTACGACCTCATCCGGAATGGAGCTCATGGAAGTTTTCGCCTCCACATTCTTTTTCTCCAGAATCTCCATCAGGTCTTTATTTTCCATCCCCAGCTCTTTTGCCAGTTCATGCACTCTTAATTTCGTCATACTCAAACTACCTCCTCTATGCAATCGTATTATTTTTTATTTCCAGTTGTTTTCGAATTCCTTTTGCAAATCCTTCGTCCAATATCGCCAGAGATGCACGGAACTCTTTTCCCATTGCATGCCCTAAGGTATCTTTATCTCCGTAAAAATAAATTGGAACCTCATAAAACTTACACATATCCCGGAATTTCTTTTTGGTGTTATCCGATGCATCTTCCGCTACGATCACCAGTGCAGCTTTCCCAGATTTTGTCTCATTTTCTGTCATGAATTCACCACTGGCACATTTTCCTGCCTTTGTGGCCAGCCCGATCAGGGACAGTCACTCTATCTTGCTTCAAATTGTTCCATCTCCTTTTCCAGCCGTTCATATACTTCTTTTGGAATTGCCTGCTTAAACGAACGTTCCAGCCCTTTATTTTTTGCCGCCTTTGCAAAACACTCACTTGAAAGACAGACATAAGCACCCCGTCCGTTTTTTCTGCCGGTCGTATCCAATACAAATTCATCGTCTTCTGTCCGCAGAACTCTGAGCAGTTCCTTTTTGGCTTTCATTTCTCCACATCCGACACATTTGCGCATCGGAATTTTCTTTTTACCGTTCAAATACCTCACCTCTCAAAAGAGTTTATTCTTCCTCTGCCTCTACAAACTCAATCTCTTCGTATGCATCTGCATCTTCCGGATATCCGTCTGTATAGTTGACAGTTTCCTCATAATCCTCTGCATATCCGTCTTCTTCCATCATGTTCATCTGATCCATGTAATCCTCCGGGAGTTCTCCGGACTCGATCGCCTGTGTCTCGCTCTTAATGTCGATCTTATATCCTGTCAGACGCGCTGCCAGCCTTGCATTCTGACCTTCTTTTCCGATTGCAAGAGACAACTGGTAATCCGGCACAATAACACTTGCCACTTTTTCATCCGGATCTGCCATAACAGAGATCACCTTTGCAGGACTTAAGGCATTCTCGATCAGAAGAGCCGGGTTATCACTCCAGTTGATGATGTCGATCTTTTCTCCTCTGAGCTCTTCCACAACCGCATTGACTCTGGCACCGTTCATTCCGACACATGCTCCGACCGGATCTACATTCTCATCATTTGACCATACAGCCATCTTTGTACGGGATCCTGCCTCACGGGCAATGCTCTTGATTTCAACGGTTCCGTCCTTCACCTCTGCAACTTCTGCTTCAAACAGACGTTTCACCAGTTCCGGATGTGTACGGGAAACCAGGATCTTTGGTCCCTTCGGAGTGTTCTTCACTTCTACAATGTACAATTTAATGCGGTCTGTCGGTTTAAACACTTCTCCTTTGACCTGCTCATTTTCTGTGAGCATGGCATCTGCTTTACCCAGATTGACACTGATATTTTTGCCAACATAACGCTGCACAATACCTGTTACAATGTCTTTCTCTTTTTCAAAATACTGATCGTATACTACTTTTCTTTCTTCCTCGCGGATCTTCTGAAGAATCAGGTTTTTCGCATTCATTGTTGCAATACGTCCAAACTCTTTGGACTGTACCGGAACCTGACAAACATCTCCGATCTGCAGTGCAGAATCAATCTCTTCCGCATCTTCCAGTGTGATCTCGATTGCCGGATCAAACACTTCCTCAACTACTTCTTTTTCTGCGTAAACAGCATAATCACAGGTCTCTCTGTTCATGATCACCTTGATATTATCCGATGTCCCGAAGTGGTTTTTGCAGGCACTGATGAGAGAGTTTTCAATCGCATCCATCATGGTATCTCTGCTGATGTTCTTCTCTTTTTCAAGAATTGTCAAAGCTTCCATTAATTCTGTGTTCATTGTTTCATTTCCTCCTAATTTAAAAATCCAACGCTAAACGGATAAGTGCAATTTCACTTTTTTCAAATGTCTGTGTACTGTCATCTTCATATGAGATCGTCACTGTGTTCT
>ENA-OQJC01000200-OQJC01000200.1-human-gut-metagenome-genome-assembly--contig:-NODE-200-length-18932-cov-2.226695_pt1 | contig 18932 bp, 22 predicted proteins | sample MGYA00242600_ERZ504766 | MGnify/ENA primary metagenome ERZ504766 (study PRJEB26092, sample SAMD00036364) | human gut metagenome | host: Homo sapiens | study: EMG produced TPA metagenomics assembly of...
CAGTGACAGGATCACAGAGCAGGTTGTCTCCCATCCTTTATTTGTGCAGGCGAAAGAAATCTGGTGTTATGTATCTAATGGGAAAAGAAGTGTGTACAGAACAAATTCTGGTAAGTGCGTGGAGAGCGGGAAAAAGAACCGCAGTGCCTAAAGTGACCGGAAAACGGGAGATGAAGTTTTACTACATAGAATCGTTGAATGATCTGGAAACAGGAGCGTTTGGAATTTTGGAGCCGAAAGAAGAGAAAAAAGGGGCAGACTGCTGCCTGGAAAAATCGGATCTCTTGATGCTTGTTCCCGGCGTTTCGTTCGATCCGGCGGGAACAAGGATCGGATATGGAGGAGGATTTTACGACACGTATCTTCAGAAAATGGAAGGATGCCATACGTTTGGACTTGCGTTTGAGGTGCAGATGGCAGATCAGATTCCTGCTGAGGCACATGACATTCGGATGGAATATGTGATGACAGAAAAGAGGTGCTGGAAATGCTGACAGGATTACCGAAAGATCCGATACTTCTTCTAAGCGTGGTAAATACAAAACTGAGAGATTATTATCCAAGCCTGGATGCTCTCTGTGATGATATGGACGTTTCAAGAGAAGTGCTGGAGGAAAAACTACGGCATGATCGACTACAGATACGATGCAGAAAAAAATACAGTTTGAATAGTAGAAAGAATTTGTAAGATCTGGATTGTATGCAGGAAATGCGATGGAGAAAGAAAACAGACATTTATGAGCTTATCAATTATGATGAAATATGGGAACAGTTTATATATTTCAATAGCCTTGAATGAATCTTGAAAAACAAAATGAATTCGATTATAATGAACTTTTATATGGAATGCGAATACATACAAATAGAGAGGAATACAATTCATGTTGGAGAAGAAACAAACAAAGAAGATAGAAGAGATTTTAACTGCAATCGATCTGGAACAGCCGGCTCCGTCAGAGGAGCCGATGCGCCAGTACTATTTTATGGAAAAAGCACGCCGTCTTGTTAAAGCACAGTCGGAAACCGTGGGACGTCCGCTGACCTTTCATGTCACGACCTTTGGCTGTCAGATGAACGCAAGAGATTCGGAGAAACTGACCGGAATTCTGGAGCAGATCGGATATGTGGAAGAGGAAGAAGAGAATCAGGCAGATTTCGTAATCTACAATACCTGTACGGTGCGTGAAAATGCCAATCAGAAGGTATATGGACATTTGGGACAGCTCAACCGTGTGAAAAAGAAAAATACCGCATATGCTGATCGGACTCTGCGGATGTATGATGCAGGAGCCGGAAGTAGTCGAGAAGTTAAAGAAAAAGCTATCGGTTTGTGGATCTGATCTTCGGAACGCACAATATTTTTAAATTCGCAGAGCTGGTTGCCACAAGACTGGAATCTGATCGGATGGTGATCGATATTTGGAAGGACACAGACAAGATCGTAGAAGATCTTCCGAGTGAGCGGAAGTTCTCATTCAAATCAGGGGTCAATATCATGTTTGGATGCAACAATTTCTGCAGCTACTGTATCGTGCCGTATGTGCGCGGACGGGAGCGCAGCCGGAATCCGAAAGATATTATCCGGGAGATCGAGAGCCTGGTTGCAGACGGAGTGGTGGAAGTGATGCTTCTGGGACAGAATGTCAATTCTTATGGAAAGACGCTGGAAGAACCGATGACATTTGCACAGCTTTTACAGGAAATCGAGAAAATCGAAGGACTGGAGCGTATCCGTTTTATGACCTCCCATCCGAAGGATCTCTCGGATGAACTGATCGAGGTGATGGCGCAGTCCAAAAAAATCTGCAAGCATCTGCATCTGCCGGTACAGTCCGGAAGCACGCGGATCCTGGAAAAGATGAACCGGCGCTATACAAAGGAACATTATCTAAGACTGGTGGAGAAGATCAAAGCAGCAGTTCCGGATATTTCCCTGACAACGGATATCATTGTCGGATTTCCGGGAGAGACAGAAGAAGATTTTCAGGAGACGCTGGATGTGGTGCGAAAGGTTCGCTATGACAGCGCATTTACCTTTATTTATTCAAAACGGACCGGAACTCCGGCAGCAGTGCTGGAGGAACAGGTTCCGGAAGAGATTGTCAAAGACCGTTTTAACCGTTTGTTAAAAGAAGTGCAGAGTATTTCCGCCGAGGTGTGCAGTGTGCACACCAAAACGGTACAGCGTGTGCTTGTGGAGTCAGTCAACGATCATGATGATTCACTTGTGACAGGAAGAATGAGCAATAATCTCCTGGTTCATTTTCCGGGAGAGAAAGATCTGGTTGGAAAACTGGTGGATGTCCGTCTTGATACTTGCAAAGGATTTTATTATCTCGGTGAAATGGTAGCATCCATCCGGGTATAATCTGGCAAAAAACGCCCAAACTATCTGTATGAGTCGAAAAGACCTGCAGACAGGGAGGGCGCTTTTTGTGAAAAAAATGGAGCGAAAATTTATTTTTATGGGCTTTGGGAGGCAGTCTTTATTATGGATTTGAAGTTTTCTTCCGAGGATTTTCTCACTGGAGTATGTTCGTGCTTGGAGGAATCTGTCTTTTATTTTGTGCCAAACAGGGACTTTGGACCGGATGGAGGGAGCCGTTATGGAAACAGGTGCTCTGGTGTACAATCTTTGTGACAGCAGCGGAATTTATCACGGGAATGATCGTGAATCAGTGGCTTGGATGGAATGTATGGGATTATACAGGAGAAAATGGCAGCTGTTCGGTCAGATCTGTCTGCCGTTTACCATTATTTTTTTCCGCACTGTGCGTGATCGGCATTCTGCTCTCAGGGTATCTTCTTTATTGGTTATACGGAGAAGAAAAACCACATTTTCACGTGCTTTAGGAAGTCGGAAGGCGGACAAAATTGGATCTGGTACATTGAACTGAATTTCCAAAGATGCTATAATGGCAAAAGGAAAAAAATACACAAAGGAAGAAAAACGTGTGGCAGAATTAACAACCAATGATGCAGCAGTATATTGAGACAAAAAAACAGTATCAGGACTGCATCTTATTTTATAGATTAGGCGTATTTTTATGAAATTGTTTTTTGAGGATGCCCTGACTGCATCCAGGGAACTGGAGATTACACTGACCGGAAAAAACTGCGGGCAGGAAGAAAAAGCTCCCATGTGCGGAGTTCCATATCATGCAGTGGAAGGATATCTGAACAAGTTGGTGTCTAAAGGGTATAAAGTGGCGATCTGCGAACAGGTGGAAGATCCAAAACAGGCGAAAGGAATCGTAAAGCGTGAGGTTGTACGGATCGTGACACCGGGGACAAATCTGGACACCCAGGCACTGGATGAGACAAAGAACAATTATATCATGTGTATTGTCTACATTGCAGACCGGTATGGGCTTTCCATCGCGGATGTAACGACCGGAGATTATTTTGTAACAGAGCTGGAGGAAAGTGCAAAGCTTTTGGATGAGATCTATCGTTTTATGCCGTCTGAGATCATCTGTAACGAGTCTTATTATATGAGCGGCATGGATCTGGATGATTTAAAAGACCGCCTGGGAATTACAATCTACTCTCTGGATTCGTGGATTTTTGATGATGCGGTCTGCAGACAGAAACTGCTGGAGCATTTCAAAGTAGCATCTTTTGCCGGGCTTGGGCTCGAAGATTATGACTGTGGGATCATCAGTGCCGGGGCGCTTCTGCAGTATTTATACGAAACTCAGAAAAATTCCCTGGCTCAGCTGACACATATTACGGCATATACGACAGGAAAATATATGATGCTGGACAGTTCCACAAGAAGAAACCTGGAACTGTGTGAAACGCTGCGCGAAAAGCAGAAGAGAGGCTCTCTTCTCTGGGTGCTTGATAAGACAAAAACAGCAATGGGTGCGCGTATGCTGCGAAAGTACGTGGAGCAGCCGCTGATTGAGAAAAAAGAAATCCTTCGGCGGCTGGATGCTGTGGAGGAATTGAAAGAGCAGGCGATCTGCAGAGAAGAGATCCGGGAATATCTCTCACCGGTTTACGATCTGGAGCGTCTGGTGACGAAGATTACATATGGTTCTGCGAACCCGAGGGATCTGACTGCATTTGGAAGCTCTCTGACGATGCTTCCGCCGATCTGCTGTATTATGGAGGATCTGCGTGCCCCTCTTTTGGAGGAGATAAAAGAAGAACTGGATCCGCTGGAGGATATTTCTGCGCTGATCAAAGAAGCGATTGCAGAAGAGCCGCCTCTTGCGATGAAAGAAGGCGGGATTATCCGGGATGGCTATAGCGAAGAGGTGGATACTCTGCGCCGCGCAAAATCAGAAGGAAAGGACTGGCTTGCAAAGCTGGAATCAGAAGAACGGGAAAAGACCGGGATCAAAAATCTGAAGATCAAGTACAACAAAGTGTTTGGATATTATCTGGAAGTGACGAATTCATTTAAGGATATGGTTCCGGATTATTATACGAGGAAACAGACACTTGCCAACGCAGAGCGTTACATTATCCCGGAATTAAAAGAACTGGAAGATACCATTCTTGGTGCAGAAGACAAACTGTATGCGCTGGAATATGAGATTTATTGTGATGTCCGCAATCAGATCGCTGCCCAGGTGGAGCGCATCCAGACGACTGCGAAAGCGATCGCAAAAGTGGATGTGTTTGCATCGCTTGCTCTGGTGGCAGAACGCAGCAATTATGTGCGTCCGAAGATCAATGAACAAGGTGTGATCGATATCAAGGACGGACGGCATCCTGTGGTGGAAAAGATGATCCCAAACGATATGTTTATCAGCAACGATACCTATCTGGATGATAAAAAACAAGCGGATTTCCATTATCACGGGACCGAATATGGCTGGAAAGTCTACGTATATGAGACAGGCGGCACTGATCGTTTTAATGGCACAGCTTGGATCTTTTGTTCCGGCATCCAGTGCTAATATCGGTCTGGTGGATCGCATTTTCACCCGTGTGGGGGCATCCGATGATCTGGCATCCGGACAGAGTACCTTTATGGTAGAGATGACAGAGGTTGCCAATATTCTCAGAAATGCCACATCTAAGAGCCTTCTGATCCTGGATGAGATCGGAAGAGGAACCAGTACCTTTGACGGATTGTCCATTGCCTGGGCAGTCGTGGAGTATATCAGCGACAACAAACTGCTTGGTGCGAAGACACTTTTTGCGACACACTACCATGAGCTGACAGAGCTGGAGGGCAAGATTCACAATGTCAACAATTACTGTATTGCGGTAAAGGAAAAGGGAGACGATATTGTGTTCCTTCGCAAGATCGTAAAAGGCGGAGCGGATAAGAGCTATGGAATCCAGGTGGCAAAGCTGGCGGGAGTTCCGGATGTTGTGATCACACGCACAAAAGAGATCGTGGAAGAGCTGAGTGATGAGGATATTACGACCAGAGTCAGTGAGATCGCATCCAGAGAAAAGAGCAGAAGAAAAACAGAAGACGAAAAATATGACGAGGTGGATATGGCGCAGATGTCATTGTTTGATACGGTAAAAGACGATGACGTTCTGGAAGAATTAAAGAGCATTGATGTGGGAAATCTGACGCCTGTCGATGCACTCAATACCATTTATCGTCTGCAGAATAAACTAAAGAACCGCTGGTAGAAAGTAAAGGAGAACACAGATGCCGCAGATTCAGGTTTTAGATCAGATTACAATAGATAAGATCGCCGCAGGTGAAGTGATTGAGCGGCCAGCGTCGATCGTCAAAGAACTCGTAGAAAATTCCATTGATGCAAAAGCTGCCTCCGTTACCGTGGAGATTCAGGATGGAGGGATTTCTTTGATCCGCGTCACGGACAATGGAAGCGGGATTGAACGGGAAGATATCCGCAATGCATTTTTGCGTCATTCCACGAGCAAGATCCGCAAAGTGGAAGATCTGGCACATATTGCATCACTCGGATTTCGGGGAGAAGCACTTTCCAGTATCTCTGCGGTGACCAGGACGGAGCTGATCACCAAGACGAAGGAGGATACATTTGGAACCCGCTATGTGATCGAAGGCGGAGTGGAGCAGAGTCTGGAGGATGCCGGGGCACCGGGACGGGACGACCTTCCTTGTGCGGCAGTTGTTTTATAATGTGCCTGCCAGACAGAAGTTTCTAAAAACACCGATGACAGAGGCCGGGCATGTACAGGATCTGCTCATGCGCCTTGCACTTTCTCACCCGGAGGTTGCATTTACTTTTATCAATAACGGACAGACAAAAATGCGGACATCTGGAAATGGAAAATTAAAGGATGTAATCTACAGCATTTACGGGAGAGAGGCCGCGGCAAATCTGATCGAACTGGATTATTCCATGGATGGTCTGGTGATGAAAGGATATCTTGGAAAACCGGTGATCACCAGAGGAAACCGGAATTTTGAAAATTATTTTGTAAACGGGCGGTATGTGAAAAATGCGATGCTCTCCAAAGCAATCGAAGATGCATACAAGGACTTTCTCATGCAGCACAAGTTTCCGTTCGTAGTCATCCACTTTCAGGTGGATGGTGAGAAAATTGATGTAAATGTGCATCCGACCAAAATGGAAATGCGGTTTCAGAGGCAGCAGGATGTCTATAATATTGTGTATGAGGGGGTTCACAGAACCCTTCTGGAGCCGGAACTCATTCCCCAGGTGGAGGCGCCGGCTCCAAAAGTAATTTCACAGCCAAAGAGTGAAAGTCCGTTTTTATTAAAGCCCAAAACAGCACCGCAGCCAATGGAGAAAAAGCCAGAAGAAAAAGAAGAACCCCATGACGAAGCATATTTCATGAAGAAGATGAAGGAGAGAGTTCTTTCCTATCATCAGCGCAATTCTTCGGCAGAAGTCGCAAAAAAAGAAGCAGATCTTCCGGCCGCAGGCTCAGGCGGAGAGGATCAAAGATGCACTTGCCCGTGCAAAGGAAGTGGAGAAGCAGCCGCAAAAGCAGGCAGAAGAACAGCCGGAATTGATCCGGGAAACACCTGTCTATGAAACGAAGACCTGTAACAGAAGAAAAAGCAGAGCAGTTAAATTGTTTGAGGAGCATCTTCTGAAACGGGAGAAGAAAGCAGAGTATAAGCTGATCGGGCAGGTATTTGAGACATACTGGCTGGTGGAATTTGAGAACAGTCTGTATATCATTGATCAACATGCTGCTCATGAGCGGGTGTTATATGAACGCACGTTAAAAGAGATGAAGAACAGAGAATTTACCGCTCAGTATTTAAGTCCGCCGATCATCCTGAGCCTGTCTATGCAGGAGGCACAGGTGCTGAATGAAAATATGGACCGGTTTACAAGGATCGGATTTGAGATCGAACCGTTTGGCGGAGAGGAATATGCAGTGCGCGCCATTCCGGACAATTTGTTTGGAATCGCCAAAAAAGAGCTGCTGTTGGAAATGCTGGACGATCTGGCAGATGGGATCAGCACCTCCATGACACCGGAGCTTATTGATGAGAAAGTGGCATCTATGTCATGTAAAGCAGCGGTGAAAGGCAATAACCGGCTTTCCGCGCAGGAGGCAGACGCACTGATCGGGGAACTGTTATTGCTGGAGAATCCATATCACTGCCCGCATGGACGTCCGACGATCATCGCAATGACACAGCGGGAACTGGAAAAGAAATTTAAGAGGATTGTATAGATGAAGAAACCATTGATTATATTGACCGGTCCTACAGCGGTTGGAAAAACCGCTGCTTCAATCGGACTTGCCAAAGCGATTGGCGGAGAAATCATTTCCGCAGATTCCATGCAGGTCTACCGGCATATGGATATCGGATCTGCAAAGATTCGGTCAAAAGAGATGCAAGGGATCTCGCACCATCTGATCGATGTGCTGGAGCCGGAGGAAGAGTTCCATGTGGTGAAATTCCAGCAGATGGCAAAAGAAGCGCTGGATGGGATCTATCAGAGAGGACATATCCCTATTGTTGTAGGTGGAACCGGGTTTTATATCCAGGCTCTGTTGTATGACATTTCGTTTGAAGACAATGAGGAGGATCATTCCTACCGGAAAGAGCTGGAAGAACTGGCACAGGAAGAAGGTGCAGAAAAGCTGCATCAGATGCTGCGGCAGGTGGATGAAAAGGCGGCGCTTGAAATTCATGCCAACAATGTAAAACGTGTGATCCGTGCCCTGGAATTCTATCATCAGACCGGTGAAAAGATTTCCGAACACAATGCCAAAGAACGGGAAAAAGAATCTGCCTATAATTCTGCCTATTTTGTGTTGAATGATGACCGGGTCAATCTTTATGAGCGAATCAACAAAAGAGTGGATGCTATGTTTGAGGAGGGACTTGTAGAAGAAGTTACGGCGCTTCAAGAACGTGGCTATACAAGAGGGATGGTGTCCATGCAGGGGCTGGGATACAAAGAGATTTTTGCTTATCTGGACGGGGAATGTACGCTGGAAGAGGCAAAAGAAATTATCAAAAGAGATACCAGACATTTTGCAAAACGTCAGATCACCTGGTTTAAACGGGAACGGGATGTGATCTGGATCAACAAGCAGGAATATGGATATCAGGAAGAAAAGATACTGGAGAGAATTCTGAAAGAATTAAAGGTTCGGGAGATCTTTCCACAGAAAGAAGAGGAAATAAAATGAGAGAGTGTATGACAGAGACGATGTATGAGAAGCTGGGGATTTCGAAGGAAGTTTACGAGTTTGGACAGACAATAGAGGCGGGATTAAAGGAACGGTTCTCACAGATGGATGAAGTGGCAGAGTACAATCAGTTAAAGGTGCTCCATGCCATGCAGGAAAATAAGGTCAGTGAGGGGTGTTTCAACTACGCCAGCGGGTATGGCTACAACGATATGGGAAGAGACACACTGGAGCAGGTATACGCCAGTACATTCCATACAGAAGCGGCATTGGTTCGTCCGCAGATTACCTGTGGAACGCACGCCCTTGCCCTTGCCCTTGCAGCAAACTTACGTCCGGGAGACGAACTGCTCTCGCCGGTGGGAAAACCATATGATACGCTGGAGGAAGTGATCGGGATTCGCCCGTCAAAAGGTTCTCTGGCAGAGTATGGGATCACATACCGTCAGGTGGAGCTTTTGGAAGACGGTTATTTTGATTATCCTGCAATCAGGGAGGCAATCAATGAGCGGACGAAACTGGTGACGATCCAGCGATCCAAGGGATATCAGACAAGACCAAGCTATTCCGTGGAGAAGATCGGAGAGCTGATCGCCTTTATCAAGGAGATCAAGCCGGATGTGATCTGTATGGTGGACAACTGTTATGGAGAATTTGTAGAAAAGATTGAACCAAGTGATGTGGGAGCGGACATGATCGTTGGTTCCCTGATCAAAAATCCTGGAGGCGGTCTGGCGCCGATCGGGGGCTATATTGCGGGAAGAGAAGATCTGATCGAGAACTGCGGATACCGTCTGACTTCTCCGGGACTCGGAAAAGAGGTGGGAGCATCTCTCGGTGTCATGCAGTCGTTCTATCAGGGATTTTTCCTGGCGCCGACTGTAGTCAACAGTGCGGTAAAAGGTGCGGTGTTTGCGGCAAATATTTATGAAAGACTGGGATATGGAGTGATTCCGAACGGAACAGAGTCCAGACATGATATTATCCAGGCCGTGGAGCTTGGCAGTGCAGAGGGTGTGATCGCATTCTGTAAGGGAATTCAGGCGGCGGCGCCTGTGGACAGCTATGTCAGTCCGGAACCGTGGGCAATGCCGGGATATGACAGTGATGTGATCATGGCGGCAGGTGCGTTCGTGCAGGGTTCTTCTATTGAATTAAGTGCAGATGGACCGATCAAACCACCGTATGCAGTTTATTTCCAGGGCGGACTGACCTGGCCGCATGCAAAGCTTGGAATTTTAAAATCACTGCAGAATATGATCGATGCAGGAGTGATTGAACTGGAACAATTAAAATAAAATCAAAAGGAGAGACCATGAGAAAAGTTGTTGTGATCGGCGCAGGAGCAGCCGGGATGATGGCGGCTATTTCGGCAGCAGAGCACGGCGCACATACAGTTGTGCTGGAGCATAAAGACCGAGTGGGGAAGAAGATCCTTTCCACCGGGAACGGAAGATGCAATTTTACAAATCTTGTACAAACGCCTCAGTGTTATCGCAGTGATGATCCTAAGTTTCCGTGGCGGGTCATCACACAGTTTGATGAGAAAAAGACAGTGGAGTTTTTCCAGAACATCGGTGTATATGCGAAAAACAGAAACGGATATCTCTATCCGAACTCGGATCAGGCCGGTGCGGTTTTAGATTCCCTTCGCATGGAGATGGAGCGGCTTTGTGTGGAAGTGCACACAGAGACAGAAGTTCTGGAAATCATTCCGAAAAAGAACCGGTTTGTCATCCGAACCGGAAATGGGAATGTGACCGCAGACCGGGTGATCCTGGCAGCAGGATCCAAGGCGGCTCCTGTTACAGGTTCTGACGGTTCCGGATATGCGATCGCAAAAAAATGGGACATCGGATTGTCCCGGTACTTCCGGCGTTGGTACAGCTTAAATGCAAGGGAAAATTCTTTCAGAGTATCGCCGGAGTGCGCATACAGGGATGTGTATCTTTATATGTGGATGGGGACTGTGTTTGTCGGGATACTGGAGAAATTCAGCTGACTCAGTATGGTATTTCCGGGATTCCGGTATTTCAGGTCAGTCGTTTTGCAGCAAAGGCGCTTTACAACAAACAGGAAGTAACAGCGGTCTTAAATTTTATGCCTCAGATGTCTGAGGAAGAGTTTACAGCATTTCTGGCAGAGCGTGCGAGACTTCGGCCGCAAAAGACGGCAGAAGAATTCTTAACCGGGCTGTTTCACAAAAAAATGATTGCTCTGTGGGTCAAATGTAGTCGCATTTCCAAAGAAAAGCCGGTGGGAACATATTCTGAGGAAGAACTAAGAACGCTTGCCCGTCTGATTCAGCAGTTTGAGGTGAATGTGGAAGGGACAAATTCGTTTGAACAGGCTCAGGTATGCTGCGGCGGAGTCTCTACAGAAGAAGTGAAGGAAGATACCCTGGAGTCAAGTTATGTACCGGGCGTTTATTTTGCCGGAGAGATACTGGATGTGGATGGGATCTGCGGCGGATATAATCTGCAGTGGGCATGGTCCAGCGGATGGATCGCAGGAAGAGAGGCAGCAGATGTTACGAATTAATCAGTTAAAATTAAAAGTAGGACACAGCGAAGAACAGCTAAAGAAAAAACTGGTACGGGAATTGAAGATCCGTCCGGAAGAGCTGCAGAAATTTGAAATCCGCAGACAGTCCATAGATGCGCGGAAAAAGCCAGAACTGTACTATGTATACAGTATCGATGTACAGGTGAAAAAAGAAAAAGAGGTACTCAAAAAACATCCAAAGAATGTGCAGAAGACACAGGATGTGTACTATCAGATGCCAAAACTGGAAGGAGAAACACCGAAAAAGCGTCCGGTTGTTGTAGGAAGCGGCCCTGCAGGTCTGTTTTGTGCATGGATCCTTGCCTTGGCAGGATGTAGACCAATCCTTCTGGAGCGGGGTGCCTGTGTAGAGGAAAGACAGCGTGATGTAGAGGAATTCTGGAAAAGCGGGATTTTAAATCCAATGTCGAATGTACAGTTCGGAGAGGGAGGCGCCGGAACTTTTTCGGATGGAAAGCTCAACACATTGGTCAAAGATACATCCGGGCGAAATCGTTTTGTGTTGGAAACCTTTGTAAGATTCGGGGCACCGCCGGAGATTTTATACGAACAGAAGCCCCACATCGGAACGGATATTCTGATCCGGGTAGGTAAAAAATATGCGGCTTGCGATCTGTGGAGCCGGAGGAGAAGTACGGTTTCACAGTCAGGTGACGGATATTGTTCTTGATGAGACATCACTTGTCGGAGTGCAGGTCAATCAGGAGGAAGAGCTGGAGACCGATACCGTGATCTTTGCAGTGGGACACAGCGCAAGAGATACATTTGAGATGCTCTATGAAAAGAATCTTCCAATGCAGGCAAAATCATTTGCGGTAGGTGTGCGCGCCGAGCATCCGCAGAAAATGATCAATGCCTCTCAATATGGAGCAGAGTCTGTGCCGGGACTTCCTGCAGCGCCTTATAAAGTGACAGCAAAACTGGAAAATGGAAGAGGCGTATACTCTTTCTGCATGTGTCCGGGAGGATATGTAGTCAATGCATCCTCCGAAGAAGGACGTTTGGCTGTCAACGGAATGAGTTATCATGCAAGAGCAGGAGAAAATGCGAACAGCGCCATTATCGTGACGGTGACTCCGGAAGATTACGGAAGTGAACATCCGCTTGCAGGAATGGAATTTCAGCGAAAGCTCGAAGAACGTGCCTTTCGAGCGGGAGGCGGAAAAATCCCGGTTCAGAGACTGGAAGATTTCTGCAAAAATCAGATCAGCACTTCGTTTGGAAACGTAGAGCCTCAGATGAAAGGGGCATATGCGTTTGGAGATGTGCGTGGAATTTTCCCGCAAGTGCTGGCAGAATCCATTGAGGAGGGAATGCGGCAGTTTGAACATAAGATCACAGGATTCTCAGATGGAGATACGCTTTTGTCAGGTGTAGAAAGCCGTACGTCTTCTCCAGTGAAAATTCCAAGAGATGAGAATATGGAGAGTGAGATCAAGGGGATTTTCCCATGCGGAGAAGGCGCGGGATTTGCAGGAGGAATCACCTCGGCTGCCATGGATGGAATGAAAGTGGCAGAGGCGGTGCTGAAAAAATATAACAAGATCGGGTCATAGAATCTTCATAAAAATTTAAGAGGTCAGACCTATACATGATTTTTAAATTGTGCTAAAATAAATCACTGTATTGTGTTATCATTCATATTTTTATGAAAAAAGCAAATATGAAAGAAATGGCATGTGAAGAGCGCCCTTATGAAAGATGTGAGCAGTTCGGAGCAAGTAATTTGACGGACAGCGAATTACTTGCTGTTTTGCTACGTACAGGTACCAGAGGAGAGAATGCGCTTCAACTGGCGGATAAGATCTTACATCCTGTATTTTCGCAGAAGGGTGTGCTGAATCTTCACCAGTGGACGTACGAACAGCTGATGCAGATCAAAGGAATCGGGAAGGTAAAGGCTATCCAGATTTTGTGTCTGGCGGAGCTTAGCAGACGTCTTGCAAAAGCAACCGCACAGGAGGGACTGAATTTTTCAAACCCGGCGTCCATTGCCAGATATTATATGGAAGATTTAAGACATGCAAATCAGGAACAGATGAAACTGCTGCTTTTGAATACAAAATCCAGACTGATCGGGGAGACGGATATCTCGAAGGGAACCGTGAATTCAGCAGTGATTTCACCGAGGGAGCTGTTTGTGGAGGCACTGCAGAAGAATGCAGTGTCCATTGTGCTTTTGCATAACCATCCGAGTGGAGATCCGACACCGAGTAAAGAGGATGTGCTGATCACCAGACGGATTCAGGAGGCGGGGCGGCTGATCGGTGTGGAACTGTTAGATCATATCGTGATCGGGGATAATTGTTATGTCAGTCTCAGAGAAAAGGGACTGGTACGATAAGAACTGCAATAAGGGGACAAGACGCATGTTCAGAAATATATATGGCCTGGATCTGGGCACATATGAGATCAAGATATATGATAAGAGAAGAGACCGGATCCGCAGTGCCAAAAATGTGATTGCAATCCGGGATGAAAAAGATATTTTTGCGGTCGGAAATGCGGCCTATGCAATGTATGAGAAGGCACCTGAGAATATTCAGGTGGTATTTCCCATGCATCACGGCGTGATTGCCCGCTTTCATGAGATGCAGTATCTTCTGTGCGCATTGCTGAAGCGGGAAGGGAGATACCCAAACGGAGCAGAGTATGTGATCGCAGCGCCAACGGATGTGACAGAAGTGGAAAAGAAAAGCGTTTTATGATCTGGTGCATCATTCAGCTGCACGGGCAAAAACAAGTCCGGATCGTCGATCGTGCAATTGCGGATGCAGTGGGGAGTGGGACTGGATGTCTTTTCGGCAAAAGGCGTATTTGTGGTCAATTTTGGCGGTGAGACAACTGAGCTTTCGGTTCTTTCGGGCGGAAAAAACGGTGCTGAGCCGTCTGCTGCCTGTCGGAGGTGCGGCTTTAGATGAAGCAATCGTGGCCAGTGTGCGGCACAATAAGGAGTTTCTGATCGGACGGATTACAGCAGAACAGCTCAGATGGCAGTGCGGTATTTTAAAAAACACAAACCGAAGGAAGCTGACAGTGGCGGGAAGAGATCTGGCAATGGGAGTTCCAGGGGCCAGGCAGATCTCGGATGGTCTGGTTCGGGCTGCAATGAAAGATTCTCTTTCGGAGATTGTAAGAGCGATCCAGTCCATGATCGAGCGTACACCGCCGGATGTCCGGAGTGAGATTTTAAAATCAGGGATTTATCTGACAGGAGGTCTTGCACGTTCGCATGGTCTCCCGGCATATCTGCGACAGAGTACCGGCCTTCTTGTGACTGCACACAAGAATCCTGAATTATGTGCAGTGAAGGGACTGCGCACGATCATTTCCGATAAACATTACAGAAACCTGGCATACGAGATGTCAGATGAAGATTATAGGTGGTTGAGATAATATGAAGAAAAAAAATCAAAAATCCAGGTCAAATAAGTACTGGCTTCTGGGAACGAGTCTGGTTTGCGTTTTACTGATGATTTTTTCTGTGTTTGCAGAGAAGGTAGAAGGGCCTTTCCGGGGAGTGGCTGATATCACGGTGATTCCCATGCAGAAAGGCATCAGTCAGATCGGCACATGGATCGGAGATGTCAGTGAAAATTTTGAGACATTGAAACAGCTGAAAAAAGAAAATAAAAAACTTACAGAAGCAGGTGGATCAGCTGACCACGGAAAACAGTAATCTTCAGGAGGAAAAATACGAACTGGACCGTCTTCAGGATCTGTACAAGCTGGATCAGACTTATGCAGAATATCCGAAAGTGGGAGCCCGTGTGATCGGGAAGGACTCTGGAAACTGGTTTAGTACATTTACGATTGATAAGGGAAGTAATGACGGCATCAAAGTAGATCAGAATGTGCTGGCAGGAAGTGGACTCGTCGGGATCGTGACTCAGACAGGTCCGACCTGGGCAACGGTACGTGCGATCATTGATGATTCCAGCAACGTCAGCGGTATGGCACTTTCTACTTCTGACAAATGTATCGTAAGAGGAGACCTTTCTTTGATCGGAGAAGGGAAGATCCGGTTTGAACAGATGGAAAATAATGATCATGATGTAGAGGTAGGGGAGCAGATCGTCACTTCTCACATCAGTGATAAATATCTGCAGGGACTTTTGATCGGTTATGTCAGCGAGATCAATGTAGATGCAAACAATCTGACCCGTTCCGGCTATATCACTCCTGTGGTAGAGTTTTAAAAATCTGCAGGAGGTGCTTGTCATTACAACGACAAAGGCGGAAATGACAGGAACAGATCAGAGTGAGTAGAGAAAGGAGCCTGCCAAGATGAAAAAGATCAAATTAAAACGATTTGTGATCACGGTTGTGATCATGCTGGCATGTTATCTTCTTCAATGTACCTTATTTCCATCTCTGGAACTGGCATCTGTGAAGCCGAATCTGCTGTTGATTGTGACAGCTGCCTATGGTTTTATGCGCGGGCCGAAAACAGGAATGTGGATCGGATTTTTTTCGGGACTTCTGATCGATATTCAGTTTGGAACGGTGCTGGGGCTGTATGCACTGATCTATCTGATGATCGGCTATGTGAATGGCCTGTTCAGTGAAACTTATTTTGACGAAGACATCAAGCTTCCGTTACTGCTGATCGCAGGAAGCGAGTTTGTATACGGGCTGTTGATCTACTTTTTGATGTTCATGCTCAGAGGTGAATTTGATTTTGTTTATTATCTGATGCATGTGATTATTCCGGAACTGATCTATACAGTTGGGGTTACGCTCATTTTGTATCAGCTGATCCTGTGGATCAACCAGAAACTGGAAGCAGAAGAAAAAAGGAGTGCAAGTAAATTTGTTTGAGAAAATCAAAGAAGTGTTTCATCGTATCGTAAATTCCCGGCTGACTGTTCTGATCCTTGCATTCTGCGTAATGTTTGCGATCCTGGTGAACAGACTGTTTTATCTTCAGATCGTAAAGGGAGACTACTATCTGAACAACTACAAGCTGCAGATCAAAAAGACAAGAGAACTGTCAGGAACAAGAGGCAATATTTATGACAGGAACGGCAATCTTCTGGCATATAATGAGCTTGCCTATTCCGTCACATTTGAGGACAATATTACCAATGATTCCAAGAAAAAATAGATACGATCAACGGAATTCTGGAGAAAGTTATGCAGATTGTAGAAGCGCATGGCGATTCTGTGATCAGTGACTTTGGCGTTGTTCTGGATTCTGCGGGAAACTATCAGTTTCTGCAGACGGATGAGACATTAAAAACTGCGGTTTATTGCAGATGTTTATGGAAAGAAAACAATTGATGAACTTTCAGACGCGCAGAAACAGCAGTCTGCGGAAGATGTGATCCATTATCTTTGTACAGATGATACGTACGGGTATGGGATCGATGATAAAAATCTGGACAAGAGTCATGTTTTAAAGCTTGTGACCATGCGTTATGCCATCGGACTCAACAGTTTCCAGAAGTATATTCCGACAGTGCTCGCATCCGATGTCAGCGATGAGACGGTGGCGGCGATCATGGAAAATCTGGATCAGATGGATGGGGTAGATATTGCAGAGGACTCCCTGCGCCGGTATACGGACAGCAAGTATTTTGCGTCGATCATCGGCTATACCGGAAAGATTTCCCAGGAGGAATATGATGCGCTGACAAAAGAGCAGAAGAAAAAGTATTCACTTTCTGATATTGTCGGAAAATCCGGACTGGAGCAGACCATGGATGAGGTGCTTCAGGGAACGAAAGGTGAGATCAGCTATTATACGGATAATGTCGGGAAAGTTAACGGATACGGTAAGCAAAAAAGATCCCGGAGCAGGAAATGATGTATATCTGACAATTGATAAGGATCTTCAGGAGCAGACCTATAAACTGCTGGAGGAAAAGCTGGCAGGAATCGTAAGGTCAAAACTTCGTAATGTAATGAATTACGATCCGAGTACAACAAATGATTCAAGTGAGATTATCATTCCGGTAGATGATGCCTACAATGCATTTATTGCGAACGAGATTCTGGATGAGACGCATTTCGGTGCGGCAGATGCAAAAGCAGTGGAAAAAACAGTGTATGAAATTTTTACCAACCGTAAGGCAAGTGTGATCCAAGAGATTCTGGCAGAATTGAATAATGCGGGTGCAACAGCCTACAAGGACTTGTCAAAAGAAATGCAGGCCTATATGGATTATGTATGTGATACCGTGCTTGCTAAGAACACTGGGATTTTAAATATGGATCTGGTGAATACAAAAGATGAGACGTATCTTGCGTGGGCAAAAGAGGAAACGATCAATCTGAACCAGTATTTAAATTATGCCATTTCGAAGAATTGGATCGATACATCCAAGCTGTCAGAGGAAGTGGCAGAGCAGAAATATTCTGATTCCGGAGAGATTTATCAGGGAATTTTGAAATTTTTAGTAAGAATATTTGAATTCAGATGCAGATTTCGACAAACTTCTCTATAAATATCTTATAAAATCAGAGGGTATCAGTGGGGCACAGATCTGTGCCATGGTATATGAGCAGGGGGTACTTCCGATGGATGAGGCTGCGTACAATGGTCTGAATAACAGAAGTGTCAATCCGTATACCTGGTTGTGTCAGAAAATTGAAAATCTGGAGATTACTCCGGGACAGCTAGCTCTGGAGCCTTGTACGGGATCCGCGGTAGTCAGTGATCCCAATACCGGTGAGGTGCTGGCATGTGTTTCTTATCCGGGCTATGACAATAACCGATTGTCCAATACCATGGACTCGAAATACTACAATCAGCTGGTTACCGGTCTGTCCAGACCATTCTATAACAATGCCACGCAGGAGCGTACTGCGCCGGGATCTACGTACAAGATGCTGACAGCAGCGGCAGGACTTACAGAAGGGATTGTGACAGCAGATACGACATTTTATTGTACCGGAGTTTTCGATAAAATCACACCGAACCCAAAATGCTGGATATATCCGGGTGCTCATGGCTATGAGAATGTTGTGACTGCACTTCGTGATTCCTGTAACGATTATTTTTATAACATCGGATACGAGCTTGGCATGAACGGGCAAGAATACGACAGCAATAAAGGCACAGACACACTTGCAAAATACGCAAAAGAATTTGGACTGGGTGAAAAATCCGGAGTAGAGATTCCGGAGAGCGAACCGCAGATATCGGATGAATATTCGGTACAGAGTGCGATCGGTCAGGGAACAAACAACTTTACAGTCAGTCAGCTGAACCGCTATGTGGCTGCAGTTGCAAACAGAGGAACTGTATATAAGCTGACATTGCTTGATAAGACCACAGATGTGAATGGTAAAGTGATCAAAGAATATGAGCCGGAAGTGACAAACACGATCGATGATATCAGTGACAATACATGGAATCTGCTTCATCAGGGAATGATCGCCATGGTTCAGGATATGTCCCAGTTCAACGGAATGGAGATTTCCATGGCAGGTAAGACAGGTACTGCACAGCAGAGTGAGGTCCATCCGGACCATGTACTTTTTGTCGGATTTGCACCGGCAGAAAACCCTGAGATCGCAGTTGCCGTGCGAATTGCAAATGGATATAGTTCCGCTTATACAGCAGAAATCGGAAGAGATATTGTCAAGAGTTATTACAAGACATCAGATTCCGATAAACTTGTTACCGGAAAGGCAGCACAGCTTGGCGCTGTTACAGCCGGTGACTAAAAAGGATGTGAGGTGTATGGACAAGCTGGTAATGCTCAAAAGCAGCCGGTACGGTCTGGAGATCCATCTGAATCCACAGGCGGAATTTTCCAAACTGCTTC
>ENA-OQJC01000201-OQJC01000201.1-human-gut-metagenome-genome-assembly--contig:-NODE-201-length-18930-cov-3.231984_pt1 | contig 18930 bp, 18 predicted proteins | sample MGYA00242600_ERZ504766 | MGnify/ENA primary metagenome ERZ504766 (study PRJEB26092, sample SAMD00036364) | human gut metagenome | host: Homo sapiens | study: EMG produced TPA metagenomics assembly of...
ATTCTCTTCGGCGACATTTGCAGGGCCTTTAGAAAAACTTAGCCCCGGGAAATCTGCGTTATTCGCAGATCACTCACTGTCTGAGCCGCTTCGCGGCGAGTTTGAGTTATCTGTGAATGCTTTTAGCTGATCTTCCCGGGCTTAGTTTTTCTTAAGGCCCGAAACCGAGCCGAAGAGAATTGTTTGGGGCTGCGTCCCCCTTTAGCAGATTTTCCGAGGCTTAGCTTTTCTTAAGACCCGAAACCGAGCCGAAGAGAGAGAATAATTTGAGCTTGCGTCCCTTCACATCCCTTTTACCGAATCTCCAAAAACTCCACCACCTCATAAAGCGACTCAAAAATCTCCTCCGCCAACTCCTTCATCTCCTCCGTCACCTCCATCAGATCCGGCACCATGATCGGATGCATCCCTGCTGCATAAGCCGCCCTGATTCCATTATGAGAATCCTCAATCACATAACAATTCTCCGGTCTGGTCCCCAGTCGTCTGCATGCCTCCAGAAAAATATCCGGTTCCGGCTTACTCCGTTCCACCATATCTCCCCCGATAATCTGATCAAAATATCCCAGCAGCCCGCCATCTGAAATCTCCGAACGCACCAGTACCTCCCGGGTAGAACTGGCAAGCCCAATCTTAAATCCCCTCATCTTCAGATATTTCAAAAGCTCCTCAACCCCCGGCTTCTTTGCCAGTTTACCTCCGGAAGCATGACTGAAAAACACCTCTGCCATCTCCGCTTTATATTCCTCATACGGAAAAATCTTCACCATAATGCTTCAGAAAAACCCCTTTACTCACAACACTGTTTGTTCCTAGACACTCATGACATGCCGCCTCAACTCCTGCGATTCCATGACGTTCTGCCACTTCTTTCCACGCTTGAAGCACAAGAATCTCCGAATCAAAAATCACTCCATCCATATCAAATATCACTGTATCAATCCCACTCGCCATAACTTTTGATCCTTTCCTCTTTCTCTCTGTCAGCAGACTTTCTCAGGCAAAAATATCTTTGACGACAGTCTGATCAACTTATTCAAACCATATATAAGCCAGTAGTCTGACAATCTATTTTTTCATAATATAACCAATCGCATCACGAATCTGCGACACATAAACCAAGTTGATTCCTTCCACTTTTCCAACAGAAGACCTACACACTTCCGGAAGCACAACTGTTCCAAATCCCAGTTTTTTCGCCTCCTGCACACGCTGGCCTGCCATATTCACTGCGCGGATTTCACCACTCAGACCAACCTCGCCAAATACCATCACATTATCAGGAATCACAATATCCTTCGCACTGGAAACAATCGCCAGACAGATCCCAAGGTCAATTGCCGGCTCTGTCATCTTCATTCCCCCTGCAATATTGACATAAGCATCCGATGCAGCCAGACGGAGTCCTACTTTCTTCTCAAGCACAGCCATAAGGAGATTCACTCTGTTAAAATCAGTTCCCACCGCTGTCCGCCTCGGAATACCGAAATTACTCTGGCACACAAGTGCCTGGATTTCAACCAGAATCGGCCGGGTTCCTTCCATAGAACACGCCACAACAGAACCCGACGCATCCTCCGGTCTGCCATTCAGCATATATTCCGACGGATTCTTCACCTCCTCAAGACCTGTATTACACATTTCAAAAACACCAATCTCATTCGTAGATCCAAAACGATTCTTCACCGCACGCAGGATACGATAAGAAGCATGCCGGTCGCCTTCAAAATAAAGCACCGTATCCACCATATGTTCCAGAACTCTCGGACCTGCCACATTTCCTTCTTTCGTCACATGACCTACAATAAAAATGGACACCCCCATTCCCTTTGCGATCTGCATAAGGATATTGGTAGATTCTCTCACCTGAGAGACACTTCCCGGTGCCGAACTTACATCTTCGTGAAACATAGTCTGAATGGAGTCGATCACAACCACATCCGGTTTTCTGCGCTCGATCACCTCACGTATCACTTCCAGGTTCGTCTCACATAAAAGCTGCATCTTATCCGTAAACTGCCCGATACGATTAGCTCTCAGCTTAATTTGTCTCAGAGATTCCTCACCTGAAATATAAAGAACCGAAACCTGCTTCTCTGCCAGATTCCTGCACACCTGTAAAAGCAGCGTTGATTTTCCGATTCCCGGATCTCCTCCCACTAAAACAAGGGAGCCGGGGACGATACCGCCGCCCAGCACCCTGTCAAGTTCACCAATCTGAGTTGTCTGCCGTTCATCTTCTGACAGGCTGATGTCTTTAAGGATCACCGGTTCCTGCCTTTTTTCTGATGATTTCATTGCTCCAGAAGAGGATGGCTTCTTTGTGGAAACTGTCTCTTCCACAAAGGTGTTCCAGGACTTGCATCCCGGGCACTGCCCCATCCATTTTGCAGATTCATATCCGCACTCCTGGCAAAAATATACCGTCTTTTTATTTTTCAGCATTTTACAATCTTTACTTCTACTCTTGCAGCATTGCCAAGTTCCACGCTAAAGGAAAGTTTACCGCCCAGGTTTGTTTTCATCTTACCTGTGCTTGCCTGCTCAATAAATACTTCATATTCTGTATCCGGCTCCATCTCCACTGTGATCTGTGCATCTTCCGGTCCCTCTACATGGAAATCCATCTGAGCTTCACTCTGTGTAAGATTAAATACTGCTGTTCCCGGAACTGATTCGTAAACGAACATTCCGTTTCTCTCGAGCTTGGTAATCTCCTTAAAAGTTTTTACTTTATACATATCGCCCTGATGCTGATAGTCTGATAATTTAGACTTCTGTGCAAGCTCATAGTCACCAAAGCTGATTGCTCCATTCTCTTCTGTACGGATTAATTCTTTTACTACTGCCATTTCCTATGTCCTCCTAAGACTCTTTTGTTTGCCGCTCCACCGGTTCATCTGCCGATGCCGTACAGTTTTCACTATCTCTGTACTTTTCCGACATTTTATGTGCTTATTATATAATACATTCACTTTTTGACCAGTATCTCACTGATTTTTTATACTAATTTCACAATTTCTGCGAATCATGTGAGTCCTCTGCTTTAATTGTAAATATCTGTCTGCTCAGAGATTTCTACTGTTTTTCACTTCAAATGCAATCTCGTTTTTATGAAGTTTCACCTGTACACTATCTCCACGTTTTACTCTGCCTTCCAGAATCTCGTTTGCAAGCGCATCTTCTATCTTACTCTGAATTGCACGACGCAGCGGTCTGGCACCATATTTATTATCAGAACCTTTTTCTGCAATAAAATCTTTCACAGCATTTGTCACTGTAAGATGAATTTCCATCTGTTCTGCACATCGTTTCTCCAGTGTTTTAAGAAGCAATGTCACAATTTTCCGGATATCTTCTTTATTCAGCACATGGAACACCATGATATCGTCAATTCGGTTCAGGAACTCCGGTTTGAAAATCCGGCGCACTTCTTCCATCACACCGCCTTTCATTCGTTCATAGTCTTTCTTCTCATCATTATCAGACATGAATCCCAGACGTTTCGGTTCCATGATCGCCTGTGCCCCTGCGTTGGAAGTCATAATAATAATCGTCTGTTTGAAGTCGACTTTTCTTCCCTGTGCATCTGTAATATGACCGTCATCCAGCACCTGTAAAAGTATATTAAACACATCCGGATGTGCCTTCTCAATCTCATCAAAAAGCAATACACTGTACGGATTTCTGCGGACCTTCTCACTGAGCTGGCCGCCTTCTTCATATCCTACATATCCCGGAGGAGAACCGATCAGCTTGGAGACACTGTGTTTCTCCATATATTCGGACATATCTACACGAATCATCGCCTGTTCACTTCCAAAGACAGCTTCTGCCAGAGCCTTGGAAAGTTCTGTCTTACCAACACCTGTAGGTCCAAGGAAAAGGAAAGAACCAATGGGACGGTTCGGATCTTTAAGTCCTACTCTTCCCCGTTTCACTGCCTGCGCAACAGCTTTCACTGCCTCATTCTGTCCGATCACACGTTTATGAAGTTCTTTCTCCAGACGAGCAAGACGTTTGGTTTCTCCCTCTGTCAGTTTCTGAAGAGGAATCTTTGTCCAGTCAGAAATCGTCTCTGCAACAGCAGCTTCATCTACAACAAGTTTCTTCCTCTTATTTCTACGTTCAGTCTTAATGCGGATTTTCTCCATTTCGGCTTCCACTTCATTTTGGCGTACCTGTGCTTTTTTTGCGCGTTCAATATCTGCAGTCTTAACTGCCTGTTCTTTCTCCTCACGAAGTTCATTCAGTTCCAGTTCATATTGTTCCATTTCAGGTGCTGACTGATAACCCGCAAGCTGAACCTTTGATGCTGCATCATCAATAATATCAATTGCCTTATCCGGAAGGAAACGGTCATTGATATATCTTTGTGACATTTTTACTGCTGCCTCAAGTGCCTCATCTTCAATCTTTACCCCATGATGTTTCTCATAATATGGACGCAGACCTTTAAGGATCTCAACAGTCTCCTCTGAAGATGGTTCTTCCACTGTCACAGGCTGGAATCTTCGTTCCAGTGCTGCGTCTTTTTCAATATATTTACGGTATTCCTCCAGAGTAGTCGCGCCGATAAGCTGAATCTCACCTCTGGAAAGAGAAGGTTTCAGGATATTAGAAGCATCCAGTGCTCCCTCCGCTCCACCTGCTCCGATGATGGTATGGATTTCATCAATGAACAGCAGAATTCCCTGATGTTCTTTTACTTCCTGGATCACATTCTTAATGCGTTCCTCAAATTCACCTCTGTATTTGCTTCCCGCAACCATGCCGGAAAGATCTAACACAACAAGACGCTTATCCTTCACTGTATCCGGAACCATTCCCATAACGATGCGCTGTGCAAGTCCCTCTACAATGGCAGTCTTACCTACTCCGGGTTCCCCTGTCAGACACGGATTATTCTTCGTACGTCTGCTCAGAATCTGAATCAGTCTGGTAATTTCTTTATCACGCCCTATCACAGGATCCAGTTTTCCCTCTGCTGCAAGCTGTGTCAGGTCACGACTGTACTGATCCAGCGTAGGGGTACTGGTCACTTTTTTGTTTCCCGCATTCCTTGCGTACTGAAATTCCTCTGCAATGGTATCATTGTCAAATCCCATAGCTGTCAGGATAGCCGCAAACAACTTCTGGATATTTACTCCCATTGTAAAAAGCAGTCTGGTTGCTACGCAGTCTGTCTCTTTCAGAAGCGAAAGCAACAGGTGCTCTGTTCCGCAAAGACATTCCATACTCTCAGCATCTTCCTTCGCCTGTTCAATGATCCTTCTTGCTCTCGGGCTGTACTGGGGATCTTTTGTTTCTGCTGCCACAGTATTGCCCTGAACCGGTGTAACCAGGCTGCTGATAAGTTCCCTGAGTTTTTCTTCTTCTACGTTAAATTCCTGCAGCACTTTTCCCGCAGTGCCTTCAGGTTCTTTCAAAAGACCTGCAAGAAGATGTTCTGTTCCGATATATCCATGTCCACAGGTTTTCGCAGTTGTCTTTGCCAATTTGAGGGCATTCTCTGCCTGTCTGGTAAATTGTCTCTCCATGTCCTCTCCTATCTGTTTTCATCATATTCGTCAAAAATCTCATCAATAAGCTGATGTACTTCCTCTCTGCTTACGCTCTTGCAACATCCTTTCGCAAGCGCCACCATGAGATTCTGTTTCAATTCTTCCAATGCTTTCCGTTTATTTACATCAATAGAAATCACTGCACCACGTCTGCGGTCGATAGTGACAAATCCCTCCTGTCGCAACAGTGAATATGCTTTATTTACTGTATGCATATTTATCCCAACTGTATCTGCAAGCTGTCTCACTGATGGCAGTGTATCTCCCTCCTGCAGTCTTGACGTAGCAATCCCCATGATGATCTGATTGGTCAGCTGGATGTAAATGGCTTCATCACTGCTGAAATCTATTTCTATCATCATACGTTTTCTTCTCCTTTTTGTGTTACACATATCCTAGCACAAACCAACATTTTTTGCAACAGAAAGACGTATTGCTGTATTATTTTTCAAACAAAAAGGGGTGTACTGCCATGTTCTCACACAGCATGCACACCCTTTATCTTCTTTCTGTCAACTGAATTTCATCTACATGACTTGATTATTTTAAGCCAATGATCTTATTGAGCTGTTCTCTGTTCAGAACAAGGTTAAAGCCTAATGGATTAACTGCATAAGCCATTGCCTTATCGATTAACAGCTCCGGAAGTTTTGCAAACGGTACTTTCGCAATACGCAGCTTCTGACCTTTTGTAAACTTCTCAAGTTCCATAACGTCTGTAAATACAGGCTGGAGAATTTCTTCTTTTTTATTTTGAGATACGGAATATTGATCTTCTTAGGATCTTCAGGATCTACATTCATAGCAACCAGATATTCGGATTTCTTCAGGTTTACGATCAGTTCTTCCTCAAGCTCACGAAGATTTCCATGCTGATCCTTCTCTACCGGACGGCGGAGTTCCTGCATAAAGTAAATGCCGGAAAGCTCCAGTGTAGGATTCAGAAGCGGTCTCTTAGCCGGCTCAATCTTGCTCATATCTGCCTGTTTTGCAATATCAGGAAGATCAATCTCAATCTTATCTTCACCATCTACCCATACAACTGTATTTACGCCAATTGCATAGAAAGTTCCATATAATCTGGGATAATCCTTCTTGGTAAATTTCATACCCATAAGAAGAACCTTTTCTTCCAGCATTTTTTTGCCGAATTCTTTGATTCCTTCTTCTGTTGAAAAAATCCATGCCTGATCATTAAATGTCTCTTCATCACATTTCACATACGGAAGCTTTGTAGCCTGTGAATATGCCACAAAAATCTCCTCTCTGGTCTGTAATTCTTTGATTGCTTCTTCTTTGCTGATTCCCATGCTCTTATCCTCTCTGTCTCATTTCTTTTATGATCTTCTGTATTTTCTTATCTACATAATTTCTGTTCATTAAACTTTTCCCCTGCTGTCCGGAGTTCGATTACGTTTCTGTTTTACAGCACTTGTTTTATTTATAACAGATTGCATAGAAAAGTAAAGAAAATAGCCTATATTATTTATGCAAAAACATTTACAAAAAAATCAGAAAACAGTCCGGTCTGGTTTTAAACCTTTCTGTTTTCTGATCTGTTTTACAGTAATCATCCAAAATACATTTTTTCTGAAACTGCAGCACCTCAAAATTATTTATGCTTCATCAATTGCCTTACCAATATCATGGCGCATATATTTATTTGCAAATGTGATCCACTCTGTGGCTTCATAGGCATTTTTCTTGCTTCCTTCAGGTCTTTTCCTGTAGCTGTGATTCCCAGGACACGACCTCCGTTGGTTACGATCTGACCATCTTTTAATTTGGTTCCTGCATGGAAACAATAATAACCATCCTTACCTTTGAAGTTCTCAAATCCGTACATCGGAATACCTTTTTCATATTTCACAGGATATCCGTCACTTGCAAGGACTACACATACTGCCGCATTATCCTCAAACTGAAGATCTATCTGATCCAGAGTTCCGTTTACACAGGCTTCCATCACTTCGATGATATCGTTCTTCATACGAGGAAGAACAACCTGCGCTTCCGGATCGCCAAAACGGGCATTATATTCCAGAACCTTCGGACCATCCGGTGTAAGCATAAGACCAAAGAAAATGATTCCCTTAAACGGGCGTCCTTCTGCAGCCATTGCGTCCACTGTCGGCTGATATACATATTTCCTGCAGAATTCATCTACCTCTTCTGTGTAGAATGGACTCGGGGAGAAAGTTCCCATTCCGCCCGTATTCAATCCCTGATCACCGTCCTGAGCGCGTTTATGATCCTGTGCGGATGTCATTGTACGGATAGTTTTTCCATCTACAAATGATAACACAGAGACTTCACGTCCTGTCATAAATTCTTCGATGACCATGGTATTTCCGGCATTTCCAAATTTCTTATCTTCCATGATCTCTTTTACGCCATCTTCTGCCTCTTTCAGATCCTGACAGATCAGTACTCCCTTGCCGAGTGCAAGACCATCAGCCTTCAGGACAATTGGAAATCTGGCTTCTGTGCGGAGATATTCCAGTGCTTTCTCAGGATCATCAAAATTCTCATATGCCGCTGTGGGAATATTGTATTTTTTCATCAGATCTTTTGAGAACGCTTTGGAGCCTTCAAGGATAGCTGCATTCTTTCTCGGGCCAAAGACTTTCAGACCACGTGCTTCAAATACATCTACCACACCGCCAACCAGAGGATCATCCATACCGATAATGGTAAGATCGATTGCTTTCTCCTGAGCAAAATCAGCAAGTTTCTCAAACTCCATAGCACCGATATCTACACATTCTGCAAGTTCTGCAATCCCTGCATTTCCAGGTGCACAATAAATTTTATCCACTTTCGGACTCTTTGAAACACTCCATGCAATGGCATGTTCTCTTCCACCGCTGCCTACGATCAAGACTTTCATTTTATTTTGCTCCTTTATCTACTCTTCTGTATCAAATTCCTCTGTTTCTACTCTTCCATCCACCACTTTCACTTTGTCATTGGCAATAAGATTGATAGCTTTCGGAAGAATCTTCCACTCCGCTTTCTCCATAACACGTCTCTGAAGAACTTCCGGGGTATCATCAGATTTAATCTTTACGGCCTTCTGAAGAATGATCGGACCTGTATCTGTACCTGTGTCAACAAAATGTACGGTCGCACCTGTCACACGTACGCCTCTTTCCAGAGCTTTCTCATGTACATGCAATCCATAATAGCCCACTCCACAGAAAGACGGAATCAGTGACGGGTGAATATTGATGATCTTATTTGGATACGCTTCCACGATCATTGGAGGAATAGCCACAAGAAATCCCGCCAGAACGATAAGCTCTACGCCACTTTCTTTCAGCTTCGCAAGAAGTGCCCTGTGAAATTCTTCTCTGTTCTCAAACTGTTTTGGGGAAATACATACAGCTTCTATGTTGTGATTCTTTGCTCTCTCCAGCGCATAAGCCTTCGGATTATTGCTGATAACCAGAGAAACTTCTGCATTTGTAATCTTTCCACAGTCAATGGCATCCAGGATAGCCTGCAGATTCGTGCCGCCTCCTGAAACCAGTACACCGACTTTTAACATAAAGTCACTCCCTTTTCACCATCTTCGATACGTCCTACTACGTACGGAGTGTCACCTGCTGCTTTGATTGCTTCCATTGTTTTGTCCACATCTGCTGCATCTACAGCAAGGATCATTCCAAGTCCCATGTTATAAGTATTATACATCATCTGTTCATCAATATTGCCTTTTTCAGCAAGAAGTTTGAAGATTGGAAGTACCGGATAGCTGTTCTTTTCCACAACTGCACGTGTTCCCTCTTTAAGCATACGCGGAATATTTTCATAAAAACCGCCGCCTGTGATATGACTGCATGCGTGCACGCGAACTCCGGCATTTTTAATGCTCTTTAATGCTTTTACATAGATTCTGGTTGGTGCCAGAAGTGCTTCACCAAGTGTTGTTCCAAGTTCTTCATAATAAGTATCAAGAGATTCCTTTGTCATATCAAAAACTTTACGGACAAGAGAAAATCCGTTACTGTGAACACCTGTGGATGCCATACCGATCAGAACATCTCCTGCTTTCAGTTCTTCACCTGTGATCATCTCTTTTTTATCGCAGACACCTACTGCGAAACCAGCCAGGTCATATTCGTCTTCCGGCATCAGTCCCGGATGCTCTGCTGTCTCACCGCCGATCAGAGCTGCATCTGACTGCACACAGCCTTCTGCAACGCCGCCTACGATAGCTGCGATCTTTTCCGGATAATTCTTACCACATGCAATATAATCAAGGAAGAATAATGGTTCTCCGCCTGCACATGCAATATCATTGACACACATAGCAACTGCATCAATGCCAATGGTGTCATGCTTGTCCATAACCATAGCAAGTTTTACTTTAGTTCCACATCCGTCTGTACCTGATAATAATACCGGTTCTTCCATTTCTTTGATCTTAGCAAGAGAAAAGGCACCGGAAAATCCTCCCAGTCCTCCCAGCACTTCTTCACGCATGGTTCTCTTTACATGCTCTTTCATCAGCTCTACTGATTTATATCCTGCTTCAATATCTACTCCAGCGGTCTTGTAATCCATGATAATCCTCCGTTTTTATCCCTGATCCTGTTTATGGACCTGAGTTATCTTAGTAATTTTTATATCCGACTTCCTGTAATCTTGCGTCTTTTGCTTCCACCTGTTCTTTTAATTCCTGGCTGTAAGCCTTTAATTTTGCAAGAAGTTCCTCATCTGATGTTGCAAGTATCTTAGCTGCCAGAAGTCCTGCGTTTGCGCCTCCGTTGATAGCGACTGTTGCAACCGGGATTCCTGACGGCATCTGTACGATAGAATAAAGGGAATCTCTTCCTCCCAGAGAAGTGGTGTGCATAGGAATTCCGATAACCGGCATCGGGAAGATTGCTGCGCACATTCCCGGCAGATGAGCTGCCATTCCTGCACCTGCAATGATTACTTTAAAGCCTTTTTCCTCTGCTGTTTTTGCATATTCAAAAAAGACATCCGGTTCCCTGTGTGCGGAAATGATCTTTATCTCGTAATCAATTCCCAGTTTCTCCAGAATGTCTGCTGCTTTGCTCATGATCGGCATATCTGAGTCGCTGCCCATCACAATTCCTACTTTTGCCATGATTATTCTCCTTTTCTTCTCAAGTATTCTCAGACAGACCAGATTTTATCTGTCCGGGAACTTTGTTTTATTTATTGATAAAAAAAGTCGGTCAGAAAAGATTTTATCAAAACCCTCTCTAACCGTAGATTCTACTAAGATTCCCTTTTCTGTCAATAAAATTAATGCAAAGAAATATTTTAACGAACTAATAAATTTTTTTGTATTCCGAACTTAACAGGAAAATGCCTTTATTCCCCAAACGGCTCGTTCAGAGCTTCCGTACCCGGAAGGACAAATCTTCCATCTTCAATAATAGAGATCATATCCCCCTCATCATCAATCGTACGGATGCTTCCCAGTTCGTCATATGGGATCGTAATATCTGTGTGACATCCATAATAAGCAAGGCTGACGTCTTCTTTTCGCATCTCGGAAATCTCATTGTCCCTTGCGATAATCTCTTTACCATCCGGATTATAGACCGGAGTATCTTCTGACCAGCTGTAACAGGTATCACCAACTGCAAAATGCGGTCCCATTTTCTCCGCGATCAGAATCGGAAGTTTGTCTGCGATATTATATTTCTGCGCTGCCACATAAGCTGTTGTATTAGTTCCGATCGCAAATTCTCCCATTGCAAGTTTCGGATGATGGAACAGAATATTATCTTCAATATATTTACGGTTCTCTTCCTCTGTCTCAAAATTAGAACAGCTGTAATCGATCACCTGTCCGCAGTCAAACACAAGCTTCAGGTCACAAAACTGCAGTCCGTTAAGATATACTTTTGAAACATGAAGCATTCCGCCTGTTCCTGCAAGTACCGGTGAAGTAAATACTTCACCCAGAGGAATATTTACATCTGCCACACAGTTCTCAAAATTTGTCTGTGTTTTCGCATCTGTTAATGTATGAAGATGAATGAGCAGATCTGTCTCATTCTCTCCCTTTCCCTTGATTTCCACCCATTCACAGGTATCAAGAGTATCTATGATCGTCTGCTGGATCTTCTGATATTTCTTATAATCCAATGTATTGATCTTTACGATCTCGCGGAAAATTTCCGGAAAATCCTCCCCGATCTCAGGTATCGGATAAGCAATGATCGTAAAACTTCTTTCCTCACCTTTGATATAACGATTTGTGATCTGACCGGATTCATTGTCCAGTTCCAGCTGAAGCTTCTGCTGTGCTTCTGTAAACGCCCAGCTTTCCGGTTTACTTACCGGTGAAAACGGTTTCTCTCCAAATGTCTCGATCACAGCCGGTCCGCCATGTACATCTGCCAGATCTGCATATTCATCATAAGAAGTCTGCATGGCACGAAGTTTACGCTTTACAAAATCCGGATCCAGAAACAGCGCACTGTCCTGTCTGTGGTCATAATCAAACTGCGGATTTGCAATTCCTCCTGTAAATCCATTTCTGAACTGATTCCGTCTGTTCACCGCATGAAGTGCATGGCGGTAAATAACCGTCTGCAGCCCCATCTCCCGGAACTGAAGAACAGCCGCTTTTACCATACGCTCAAAGCCAAGATGATAACGTATATTAACCGTTTTCTTCTTTGTAATATCTTTTCTTCCTGTGATAAATCCCATCCGATAGCCTTCTGTATAAGTACGTGCCATCTCATCAATTTCCCTCTGGGAAAGTGAATTCATAAATTCTGCTGTTTTCAGTTCATTTTCCGATACATATTCGCCGGACTGATACAGATAACTCAGATCGCTCAGATCAGAATCCATGATCATTTCAACCACAAAATTATTCTCAGGATCAATCGCCTCTCTGATCCGATTTTCCACCATATCCTGGCAGTAGTCATTCACATAGGAAACGAGAATTTCTTTCACCTGTTTCTCAGCAGGAATTTCTTCCTGCGTAAATGCAGAATAGATTTCCAGAAACAATTCAAGTACAACCGTAAGATCCCATGCTTTTTTTTCAAACGCATAAGCAATCGTGCCATGAAGTTCTGTATAAAGAAAGGTAAATACTTTTCCGTATTCTCCCAGCATTTTCTGTGCATATGCAGGATTTCCATAAGAATTTTCATAATTTTCGGGCAGAATATCCTGATATAATTCATGATTCTGTTCCTGAAGTTCTTCAAGATTTTTCCCCGCAATTCCATAGGTCCATCACAATGAATCACCTGCTGTAAAAACATTGCTTCTTTTGTAAAAAAATACGCAGTACGGGTTCTTCCACCATTTTCTCGTCCGGGTATCTGAGCGATTCTTTCTTTTCGCCAGTTCATACCGTTCCATAACCCATTCGTCCAAACTATATTTCTCCTTTTTCTATCAGACTTCCCTGTTAATCAGCCGGAAATTCCCATCAGAAAGATTCCCAGCCATCCGATCATTATGATTCCGTTTGCAATAGAGCCGATCATACCTGCTTTGTGTGTCCGGTTTTCTTCTGAAAAGCTTTTCAGTCCCATCGCAAATCCATATACAGACAGAAGCATTGCGCAAAGACTGATCCCGCCTACAATATATCCGTATTGTCCCTGCAAAAAAAATAGCCAGCAAAACTGCAGTCACAAATAAAACCAGTGAAACAGCCGCCAGCACTGCTGACAGTTTTCCCTGCTGTGCCTCTCTTTTCTTGCAAACGCATATCTATATCTTTTTGCCATAAATTTTTCTCCTCAGGTGATCGCAGATAAAAAAAAGCAGATATCCAAGAGCCGCCCCTGCTGTATTCAATATCATATCATCTACGTCAAAGCACCCAACCTTTGTAATAAGCTGGATGACCTCTACCGTAACACTAAGCCCAAATCCTGCCAGTACGATCAGCCATCCGCTTCTCATTTTGTCCAGAATAACCGGCAGTATAAATCCAAATGGAAGAAAACCAATTACATTTCCAAAAAGATTTGTAACTACCGCCATAAGTCCAAGCTGTTTTCTGTATACCCAGAAACGCCTTATCTCAACAAACGGTATCAGATTATATCTGTACTGTCTTTCTTTCATTGCTGCTCTTCCGTATTCTTCTGAAAAGAACAGAAAATAAATCAGTGCCAGAACATACAGGATAAACAAAATGGTTCCCAGTGTCCGTATGATATGCTTCGTTTCTTTTTTCAATTGTTTTCTCCTGTTTCTGAAGCCTTTTATATCAATATCTCTGATTTCTTTTCAGCAGTCTTGCACCGTTTACGATCATCATGATCCCTGTTACGATTCCCGTTGCCAGTACAATGATCCCGACTGTCAGACTGCAGGCTCCTGTGGAAGACATGGTTTTATAAATTTTTTCGTCATAATCGTCCTCATCAGTATCATGATCTGCTTTCGCAGATCATGATATCTTATTTATAAATCGCTGTTACCTGTATTTGCTTATTTTGCACCGTACTGCTCATAATATGCGTCGATTGCGGCTTTCAATGTATCGTCAATGATTACTTTTCCTTTATATTCTTTATTATAAAGATGTTCAATGACCTCTTTCATTGTAACAATCGCATTTGTTTCAAACCCATAAAGGTCATGGACTTCGTCAAGGGCACACTTCACGCCGCCTTTTCCGACTTCCATGCGGTCCAGAGAAACCATAAGACCGACGATTTCCACATCAGCCGCACCTTTTACCTTCGGTACTGTCTCTTCCATGGATTTACCGGATGTTGTTACATCTTCGATCATCACTACACGATCGCCGTCTTTTAATTTACTTCCGAGGAAGCTTCCCTTATCTGCACCATGGTCTTTTTCTTCCTTACGGTCTGAACAGTAGCGGATTTCTTTTCCATATAATTCGCTGAATGCAATTGCAGTTACAACACTTAACGGGATTCCCTTATATGCAGGTCCGAAAAGCACATCGAAATCATCGCCATATTTATCATGAATGGCATGTGCGTAGTACTCACCCAGTTTCTTTAACTGAGAACCTGTCACATATCCGCCTGCATTCATAAAAAACGGGGACTTTCTTCCGCTTTTAAGGGTGAATTCTCCGAATTTCAGAACTTCACTGTCTACCATAAATTCAATAAATTCCTGTTTATACTGTTCCATCTTATGTTATGCCTCCTGTATCTGTTTATTTTACAATACCAACCATCTCTTTTACGGAATTGAATCCATTCTTCTTCATGTACGCTTCAATTCCATCGATCACTTCCAGTGTCACTGCCGGATTGTGGAAATTTGCCGTACCCACAGATACCGCGCTGGCTCCTGCAAGAATAAACTCAATTGCATCCTCTGCGCAGGAAATTCCGCCCATTCCGATGATCGGGATATTGACTGCCTGTGCAACCTGATAAACCATACGGACAGCAATCGGTTTCACGATCGGTCCGGAAACACCACCGGTTTTATTTGCAAGCGCAAAAGTCTTCCTGTTGATATCAATCTTCATTCCTGTCAGTGTATTGATCAGGGATACCGCATCTGCACCGCCTGCTTCCGCACCTTTTGCAATCTCTGTGATATCTGTGACATTCGGTGTTAACTTCATGATCACAGGCTGTTTTGCAATCTTTTTGATCTGAGCGGTAAGTTCCTCTACATGATGTGCATCCTGACCAAATGCAAGGAATCCTGCGTTTACATTCGGGCAGGAAATATTAATCTCCATCATATCAATTGGCTGATCTGCCAAACGTTCCACCACTGCCAGATATTCTTCCGGCGCATGACCGCATACATTTACAATGATCTTTGTATCATACTGTTTCAAAAAAGGAATATCCCTCTCACAGAAAAGATCGATACCAGGATTCTGCAGACCAATCGCATTCATCATGCCTCCGTAAACTTCAGCCACACGCGGAGTCGGATTTCCGACCCACGGGACATTGGCTACGCCCTTGGTTGTCACTGCTCCCAGCTTATTAATATCTACATAATCAGCAAATTCTGCTCCTGAACCAAAGGTTCCGGATGCCACTGTTACCGGATTTTTCCACTCTACGCCGGCAATATTTACACTCATATCCATCAGATTTCCACCTCCGTAGAAAGAAATACCGGGCCATCCTTGCAGATTCTCTTATTATTCACATTGCTATGTGCATCTTTTTCTCTGGATTTGCACACACAGGCAAGGCAGGCACCGATTCCGCATGCCATACGTTCCTCCAGGGAAATATAACATTCAATCCCATTTTCTTCGGCATATTTCTTGATTGCACGAAGCATCGGAGTTGGTCCGCAGGCATAGATCACGTCCGCTTCCAGAGCATTCTCTCTGATAGCATCCATAACATTGCCTTTTGTTCCCACACTGCCATCCTCTGTGGCAATATAAAGTGTTCCCGCCGCCTCAAATTCCTCTCTGAGGAACGTATGACAGTCCCTGTATCCTGCAATGATCTGTTTTTCTCACATTTCATCTGCTTTGCAAGTTCCAGGATCGGAGGAACACCGATTCCACCACCCATAAGGAAAACTTTTTCCCCTCAGCCTTCTCTACAGGAAAACCATTTCCCAGAGGTCCCAGTACCGGAATGGTATCTCCGGCTTTCATCTGTGAAAATTCATCGGTTCCGGTTCCCTGTCCGGTCACTCTGTAAACCAGATGAAGACGGCCATTTTCTTTGTCAATCTCACAAAGACTGATCGGTCTGGGAAGAATTTTGGATTTATCATTTGTATAAAGAGATACAAACTGTCCTGGTTTCGCATCTGCTGCGATTCTGTCAGTCTGGATCCACATACTGTAAATGCCTGCACCAATGCTCTCCTGACTTACAACAGTGCAGATTTCTCTTGTCTTTTCGCTCATTTCATGCCTCCTAGCGATTGTTTAAAGCAGTACTGATGTCTTCGATCATATCTTTTACCGCCTGGCGGGATGCATCTGCATAATTTAATTCACCAAAGGAAGCATATTTTTCCTGTTTGTAAGCTGCAATGATTCCTCTGGAAGAGTTGACGATCGCACCAAGTCCGTCTTCATTAAAGAAATGAACAAGATCGGCACCTTTTCCGCCCTGTGCACCATATCCCGGTACCAGGATGAAGGTTTTCGGCATGATCTTACGGAGAGTTTTTCCCATTTCCGGATAGGTTGCACCTACTACAGCACCTACATAGCTGTATTCATTTCCCATATGTGATTCTCCCCACTGGGCAACCTTCTCTCCAACCCACTCATAAAGCGGACGTCCGTCAATGATTCTGTCCTGAAACTCTCCGCTGGACGGATTGGATGTTTTTACGAGTACAAAAAGCCCTTTGTTCTCTTCTTTACATACATCGATAAACGGGTTGACACTGTCAGATCCCATATATGGATTGATTGTCGCAAAATCTTCGTCAAAACCTGCGATCCTGTTACTTCCCACCTGAACTTTACCCAGATGTCCGACTGCATATGCAGCAGATGTGGAACCAATGTCACCTCGTTTGATATCTCCAATAACTACCAGACCTTTTTCTTTGCAATAATCAATGGTGTTCTTATATGCCATTAAGCCCGGAATACCAAACTGCTCATACATTGCGATCTGTGGTTTCACTGCAGGGATCAGATCGCTGATCGCATCAACGATTCCTTTATTATACTGCCAGATAGCTTCTGCTGCTCCCTCTAATGTTTCCCCCAGTTCAGAAAAAGCTTTCTTCTGAATATGCTGCGGGATATAGTTGAGCATCGGATCCAGTCCTACTACGATAGGAGCGTTTGTTTTTTTAATGTTTTCAATAAGTTTGTTGATCATGAGTCTTTCCTCCTGAATATTGATATGGTATTTTTATGCATTCTGGTATACAACTTTTCCATCACAGATTGTATAGAGAATTTTTCCCTTTACTTTCCATCCGTCAAATGGTGTGTTGCGTCCTTTGGAAGCAAATTCATTTTTATCTATTTTATATTCGTGATCAATGTCTGCAATGACAATGTCTGCCGGATGTCCCTTCTGAAGTGTACCTCTGTCACTTCCCAGAATCTGTGCCGGGTTCCAGCTCATTTTCTCAATAAGCTGTGAGATTGTAAGAATTCCAGTTTCTACAAGTGCAGTATAAGACAATGCAAAGCTTGTCTCAATTCCCACAATGCCAAAAGCCGCATTCCGGATAGAGCCTGTCTTCTCCGGCACTGCATGAGGTGCATGATCTGTACTGATCACTTTAAAGGAACCATCCTTCAGTCCTCGGATCAGTGCATCTACATCTTTCTTCGTACGAAGAGGAGGGTTCATCTTATAGTTTGGATCATCACATTTAATATCATCGGAAGTGAGGATAAAATGATGCGGGCAAACCTCTGCTGTGATATTGTCCAATCCCTCTTCCTTCACAATCTCCATCATCTTCGCAACACCTTCTGTGGAACAATGGCACAGATGCAGTCTTGCCCCTGTCTCTCTGGCAAGAAGAATATCTCTCGCTGCGATCACATCCTCAACTGCATTGCAGATACCTGGCAGACCAAGTCTCCGCGCATTCTCATCCTCATTCATACATCCATCACCGCGCAGATCAATATCCTCACAGTGAGCAAAAATCGGAACATTGAATTTCTCTGCCACTTCCATAGCTTCTTTGCAAAGCCTGGTATTCATAACAGATTTGCCGTCTTCAGATAATGCCGGGATTCCCGCTTTTACCATTCCTTCGATATCAGAAAGTTCCTGTCCCTTCTCCCCCTGCGTAATGGCACCTGCCTGGAGCACATGAATGCCGGCAAGCTGTTTTGCCTTATTATGCACATAATTTACACGATCCGGACTGTCAATTACCGGTGTTGTATTCGGCATTGCAACAACCGTTGTCACACCACCTCTTGCAGCAGCCCGGGAACCTGTCTCTATATCCTCTTTCTGTGTCTGTCCCGGATCTCTGAAATGAACGTGAAGATCGATCAGTCCCGGCATTACCAGACATCCCTTCGCATCTATTACTCTGTCGCTTTTATCTTTTATTTTAAGTTTCTCACCGATCTCGGTGATCACGCCATCTTCCAGATAAATATCGCCTTTCTTATCAGTATCAGTAGCCGCATCTACGATACGTCCTCCCTGAATCAGAATACCCATGCAATTCTCTCCCTTCGTTGTCGTTTGACAATAACTTTCTGATATACATAATACACGAAACTTCTTCTTTTATAAAGCCTTTTTTTACTGATGTGCAGTCTTTTTTGCTTGACAATTCAAAATGCGGGAGATATAATCAGTTCATATCTGGATTATTTAATGTATAGTCACTGGTTTTTAGAGATTATATAACAGTATATAATCTGTAAAATCTGGTGATTTTTTATTTGCCAGAAACTATATAATTTTTTATT
>ENA-OQJC01000202-OQJC01000202.1-human-gut-metagenome-genome-assembly--contig:-NODE-202-length-18799-cov-3.929467_pt1 | contig 18799 bp, 21 predicted proteins | sample MGYA00242600_ERZ504766 | MGnify/ENA primary metagenome ERZ504766 (study PRJEB26092, sample SAMD00036364) | human gut metagenome | host: Homo sapiens | study: EMG produced TPA metagenomics assembly of...
AAACACTTATCTAAGCAATTGGTATAATTAAACGTCACAAAGTTAAAATAGACATCGTTTCTATCAATAACTCTTCTGAGCACCTCTGCGTCAGCAGGTCGAATCTTATAATATGTACTGAATGCCTTACTCATTCCCTCAACTGCATTGTCCAGTTTTGATTCATCAAACCGCTGTTCTTCATTTCTTATATAACTTATAAAAGAGTTGACAAAATTTTCAAACAGTTCCAAGTACACCGCTGTATCATTGAGCTCGCTTGAATATTTGCCAAATGCATTTTCAAAGTCGGACCACGTTTCTGATTTCAACTGAATAGCGGACTTAAAGTTCCTGAGATTCTCGTCATCTTTTTGTGTTTCAGCACAATACACTCTATAAAAATCAGAATAGGCCGTTTTTAGCCCAATTCCTAAATCGAAACCATTTCCGATAAGAAAAGTCACCTGCATGAACGTCCCTCGCAATACACGTTTTTTATATCATATCACCGAAATCTCAAAAAGTTAATATGCTGGATTCTTTCGTCTTGATTTTTCGAGATTTGTGCAGAGCTCCTTCCGTCACGGCTGCGCCGTGCCACCTCCCTCAAAGAGGGAGGCTTTTGCCTTGCGGCCACGTTAAGGCTCCCTCTTTGAGGGCGCTGTCGCCGTCAGGCGACTGGGGGAGTTACCCAAAATATTCCTGCATCAGCGCCTTTTTCATCAATTCCAACTTTTCAAGGCTCTGCTGTACAGTCTGCTTCTGCTGGTCTACACGCTCCACAAAAGCGGCGAACTGATTTTGAAACGGAATTGAAGGAACATAAACTCTCTTTGCCCAGCGCACTTGCCGTTACGGCCATTTTCACGCCACTTCCATTAGCTTGTGCTTCATGTTGCTTTAGCTTTTCTTGTAGTAAGAAGTCAAAGAAAACTCGGTTGTAAATAGAATCCTTCACACGAATTTTCATAATGGATGGGTGCATAATGCCTAACGGCGCATTTAAGGGGACAATATAGGTTTCGCCTATTGTTCCTCGACAACTAACAATAATATCGCCACCATGAATTGAAAATCGTTTAAGTTCTTCATATTTCGGTTTGTCTATATACCGAGTTTCGACATCCATAGTTTTGCGAATAGCATGCTTTTGTTCATATACCATGCAGTAACCATTTTCTTTGGAAACAAAGTTTTCATTTTTCAAACTACTGCCAAAAGGCCCAATGAACATTTCTTCAACATTTTGGCTCAGCGGTTCTTTATTAAATGCCTGTTCATCCCCAAACATCTCCACAAACCGTGCCTTTACCAGTTCGTCCAGTTTGGCAAGCTGCTGCTTACGGAGCGAAATCAACTGCTCTAGCTTCTTGAATTTTTCTGCAATTTCTTTTTGCTGGTTTACTTCAGGTAACGGAATCTCAATATTTTCAACGATGGATTTAGAAATTTCTTTAAAAGTTGCGCCACGTCCCAATGAATTGAGATAGTCTGTTTTTGATTTCAAGAAAAATAGAGGTATTCATTATAAATCGCATCTGAGCAAATAAGGTTCTTAAATCCTTGATTGCAACACATTTTACAACCGGCAATTGCGGTTTTGCCAATCGGCGCACGAGACGATAAAATGACTGTTCCTGTCGGCAGATAAGACAATCCTGTTTTTTCTTTTCCCTCTTCAGTAATGTGCCGAACTGAATCCATAATGTAAAAAGTATCTTCGTTCAATTCAGCAGGTGTTATCCATTTGATGTTGCCATCCCAGTAGGACGTAACAGATGTTTTTGGTGTCGAACCAGATACAATAGTACAAACCTCTCCCAACTTCGCCATCACACCATCTCCTCCAACTCTGCTAGACCCTTGGTGATCTCCATTTCCAGCTCATGCAGGTCGGCCAGAATTTCCGTGGTCGAGGGATACTCCACCGGCACATACTCGGTCTCTTTGTACTTATTGATGGATAAATCGTACCCGTTGGCGGCAATTTCTTCTTTGGGCACAAAGAAGCTCTGCTCGGTGCGCTTGCGGTCAGTTTCGGCATCAAGGTTATGGAACCGGGCGATGATATCCGGGATGTCGTTTTCCTTCACCTCGGTGCGCTTGTCGTCCAGCGAGAAGCCGTCGGCTTTCATATCGTAGAACCACACCTTGTCGGTGCCGCCCGCGCCGGTCTTGGTAAACACCAGCACCGCTGTGGACACGCCTGCGTAGGGCTTGAACACGCCGGAGGGCATGGAAATGACCGCCCGCAGCTGGTGGTTTTCAATCAGTTCTTTTCGGATGCTCTGGTGCGCCTTGCTGGAACCGAACAGCACGCCGTCCGGCACGATGCAGGCGCAGCGTCCGCCGGTTTTGAGCATCCGCAGGAAGAGCGCAAGGAAAAGCAATTCTGTCTTTTTGGTGTTGGTGACGGCTTTCAGGTCGTCGTTGATGCTCTCGGCATCCACAGTGCCCTTGAACGGCGGGTTCGCAAGGCAAACGGTGTACTTGCTGCAAATGGAGTTTTGCTTCGACACGCTGTCCTTGTAGTCGATATCCGGGTTCGTGATGGAGTGGAGCATCAGGTTCATGGCCGAAATGCGCAGCATGGTGCGGTCCATGTCAAAGCCTGCAAACATCGGCCCGGCAAAATGCTGCCACTGTTCCGGAGTCATATCGTCCCCATAGTGCTTGCGAACATATTTTGCGCTGGACACCAGAAAACCTGCCGTACCGCAGGCCGGGTCACAGATGAAATCGTCCGGCGTGGGCTGCACCAGCTCCACCATCATATCAATGATATGCAGAGGCGTGCGGAACTGGCCGTTCCGACCGCCGTTGCCAGTTTTCCCTAGCATATACTCGTACAAATCGCCCTGCATATCAAGGTCGGCAATGTCGTGGGTGTAAAGATCCTCCAGCCCGGTGATGATCTTTTGCAGCACCTGCGGCGTGGGGATCAGGAACATGGCATCGTCCATATACCGCGCAAAGGCGGTGTTGCCCTCGTCCGGGCGGGTGGGGTCGTCTGTGATCTCCACCAGTTCGCCGTTTGCGTCAAAGTCCGGCAGACGGCCATACTTCATCTTTTTGATGGCAGGGAACACCCGCTGCTGCATGGTCAGGAAAATTTCGCGGGAATCTTTATCCTTGAAGCGGCTCCACCGCATAGACTGTCCTGCTTCGCTGGCCGGGAAGATGTGCTCCATCTTTTCGCCCGCCATGTTCTCAAAATCTTCGGTGGCAAGCTCTTTCTCGTCCAGTGACCGGATGAACATGAGATAGGTCAGCTGTTCAATGACGGTCAGCGGATTGGTGATGCCGCCTGCCCAGATGTCCGTCCAGATCTTGTCTACCTTATTTTTAATGGCTCCTGTTACCATGCGTTCCTCCTGAATGTTTGCCAATCGCAAACGCTTTGCATCTCGAATTTTTGGTGATAATATCACAATTTTATTATAGCAGTGTACGATTATATTTTCAATGTAGAGCGTTTAGCAGACGTGCTTTCTTGATCGCAAGGCAAGAAATTAGTGGAACGTTAAAACAGCAATTTGCGATATGCAATTCAACGCTGTTGCTGTTACATGAAGAAGTTGAATTGCTAATAAAACGGTAAAGTGAATTTTACCTGCTTTGCCGTTTTTTCTTTACATCTGGACTCCAACATGCTTTTGTGCTATTCAGCGATTCCATCGCGCAGCCTGCGCTCTGCTTACCAACTGATGATCTCCGGCGGTGATGTGAAAGCCGTACAGGGAACAACACCTGTGCAGGCTGCCCCGGTTGAAGCAGAACCGGCCATCTCCGTGTCGGCACTTTTGGAGCTTCTGAAGGACGCAGACCCTGCCGTAAAAGCACAGCTCCGCTTGGCTCTGCTGACCTGAATTGCAAAAAATAGCACGAATTGCAGAGTAATTCACAGACTTACTCCATCTGACACGAAAAATGCGGACCGTGCAGAGACCGTGCAACTGGCGTACAAAAAGAAAATCCCACGAGGAATCTTACGATTCTTCGTGGGATTTTGGTGCGCTCGAGGGAACTCGAATCCCTGGCCCTCTGATTAAAAGTCAGATGCTCTACCGGCTGAGCTACGAGCGCATATTTCCGCAGTGAACATACTGCCGAATAATATTACCACAACTTGCGCAAAAATGCAAGGGTTCCCGGGCAAAAAGGCGCAAAAAGCTCCTGCATCGGTGTGGGCTTCCGCTTTTCATCCGCGCAGCAGATCGAAGATGCTCCGGGGTCGGCAGCGGAAGGGGCTTCATCCCGATAACTTCCTCTTTACAAACCCGGCAAGAATCGTTACAATCAAATCAAATCCGTCTGCAGTGCGCTGCGTTTTACTGCCCGGCAGTGTGCGCCCCGCCGCACTGCACCCGCAAACTTTTTCCCGGCTTTGGCATTCTGCCGGGCCGCACCGATACGTTTTTTGCAGGAGGTTTTTCCTATGAAGATCACTCGCCGTACTGTTCTTCGCCTGACCGGTGCCGCTGCCGCTTCGCTGGCGCTTTCCAGCTGCAGTGCTTCCGGCAGTGCCATTCTGGGCAGCAATTTTTCCAGCTGGCTCCAGCAGACACTGGGCATCAGTTCTTCCGGCGCAGCTTCTTCTGCTGCATCCTCGGAGGACATGGCTGCTTCCTCGCTGGCAGCAGCCGAGCAGCCCGCTGCCAGTGTTGCCGCACTGCCCGCTTACGATGCCGACCCGCTGACCGGTGAGGCCAAGCGCAGCAATGGCCGTATCGTGGGCGTGATGGTGAACAACATCTCCAACACCTCTCGTCAGAACGCCCGTCCGCAGCGCGGCCTTTCCTCTGCCGATCTGCTGATCGAGTGCAAGGTGGAGGGCGGCATCACCCGCTTCTGCGCGGTGTTCCACGATGCCGACTCCATCCCGGAGATCGGCCCGCTGCGCTCTGGCCGCGACCAGTTCCTGCAGCTGCTGATGCCCTATCAGGCGCTGTACTACCACGACGGTGAGAGCGCCGCCTGCACCAAATTCATCAGCGTATACAACTATTCCGGCCTGAACATCGGCGGCAAGAGCTACTTTAATACTCCCACCCATCCGCATGTGGCTCACCGCGACAACCGGGGCCGGGATGTGGCCTATGAACACACCGAGTTCACCTCCGGCAAGGAGATCCGGCAGGCCGCTTCCAACGCGGGCATCGGCCTGAAATACGATTACGACACCACCTTCTTCCGCTTTGCGGACTACCGCACCGGCGAGGAGAACGCCATGCAGGGTGCTTCCTCCGGCAAGGCGGTCAGCATCACCCACTCGGACCACTACAAGACCAGCTTCCGCTATGATCCGCAGTCCCGCACCTATAAAATGCAGATGTACAGCCGCATCTCCGGCAAGTTTGAAAACACCGTGGACGAGCTGAACGCAAAGCAGCTGAGCTTTGACAACCTGCTGGTCTGCTTTGCTCCCATCGAGCGCTATTCCGGCGACTCCGGCGATGTGCAGCAGGTAAGCTACATCTCCGGCGGCGATGCCTATTATTTCAGCCGCGGCGCTGTACAGCATGGCCGCTGGGAAAAGGCTTCGCCTGAGCATCCGCTGCTGGTCTACGACAAGACCGGTGCGCAGATGCTTTTCAACCGCGGCAAGACCTATCTTGCCATCGTGGACGACGACGAGTGGTCCAGCTTCAGCTATCAGTAACGAGGGAAACCGCATGAAACGCATCTGGAATCTGGCCCTTGGCACGGCGGTGCTGTGCACAGCCCTGCTGTGCGGGTGTGCACTGTCCGGCCCCACTGCCCCGGACAGTGCAGCGCCCACCGACCCGCTGACCGGGCAGGAGCTGCAGTATCCCGGCGAACGCACCGCCGCCGTGGTGATCGACAACGCCGCTTCCAGCACCACACAGTGGGGCATTGGCAGCGCATCGGTGGTGCTGGAAGCCCTGACCGAGAGCGGCCAGCCCACCAGCCTGTGCTTGGCTTATCCTTCGGTATCGGCCATGCCAACCGTCGGCCCAGTGACCCTTGGGCAGGACCTTTACTGGCGGCTGCTCAGCGGGCAGGAAGTACTGCCCATCCAGCGGGGTGCAGGGCAGTTTGCCCGCAACTATCTGGATTATTATAACCTGCGGGCCGTGGACGCGCTGGAAGTGGGCCGCAACGCCTTTTCCTGCGATGATGTCTGGAGCGGCGCGCCGCTGTGGCATACCAGCGGCGGGGAGGTCGCTTCCGTGCTGGGCAGCCTGAACCTTTCCGGCGCATTGGGCGACCACGGCAGCAGCGCTTCCTCCTCGGCCAGCACTGCCGAGGACAGTTCTGCCATTTCCGCTCTGCCCGCCCTGCTGCCGCAGGCCAAAGAGCCCCGTCTGCCGGAGCCCGGTTCCCGGGATGCCGAACAGGTGCAGATCAACTTTGCGCCCCAAAGCACCACCGGCTTTGCCTACGATGCTGCCAGCGGCACCTACGGGATGCTCCGTGCCGACGGCACCGCCCAGCTGGATGCCAACACCGGCGCGCAGGCGCAATTCGACAATCTGCTGGTCCTTTACTCCGCTTCCAGCCTGCGGGACGACGGCACCACGCTGGACTACGACCTGTCCCTTGGCGGCGGTGTCTGGCTGAACGGCAGCCAGCTGTGGCACATCACATGGACGCAGGGCACAGACTCCACCTTTGCCTTTTACGATGCCGACGGCAGGCCGCTGACCATCCGCACCGGACGCAGCTACATTGCGCTGGTCTCCAGCGTGACCGGGCAGGAGCTGACGGTATTGGATTCCGCCGGGCAGAATGTGCTGAATTGACAAAACAAAAAAAGACCATCTGAGGCATTTTTAACTGCATCTCAGATGGTCTTTTATTCCGTTCAGGAACTCCTTCCGTCATGGAGGGAGGCTTTGGCAATACGGCTAAGTTTTCCTTTTCGCCAGAGGCTCCCTCTCCGAGGGAGCTGTCGAGCGTATGCGAGACTGAAGGAGTTACAGATCCACCACGCTGCCGACCTCGGCAGGAGAGGTGGGCACCACGCCCAGCACGGCGTGGTCAGTGCTGCGGTTGACCGTAAAGGTCACGCTGCGGCCCGCCGCGAAATCCGGGTGATAGGTCAGCTCCAGCGTCTGCCAGTTGTCCGGCACTGCGCAGAAGCAGTGCAGCAGCGCGCCGCGGCCTGCCGTCAGGTTCAGGGTGAACACCGAAGCATCCGCCGCGTTCTCGCCGTAGAGCGGCGCAGCAAAGCTGCCGCAGCGCACCGGCTTGCCATCGCACACAGCGGTAACGCCGGTGCCCATACTGTACAGGTCGCTAAGCGTGCACACCTCACGGCTCTGCAGATAGCTTGCGCCCACCGGCAGGGTGGATGCGGAGAGGTTTTCCACCGAGAGGTACACCAGCACATTGCCCATTTCCTGCGCAGGGGCATAGCCCAGCAGCTCCACGGCAGCTTTGCCGTCCAGCAGGGCAGGTTCGCCTGCAAGACGCGGCTGCTGTGCCGCTGCAGGTACGCCGGTGAGCAGCGCTGCCGCAAGGCTGACCGCACCGGAGCCGGCACATTTCAGGAATGACCGGCGGGAAATGGACTGGGACATGGAACTTCCTCCTAAAATGATCGTTCCCTTATACAATAAAGGATTGCGCCGCTTCTGTCAAGGGATGGGCCGAAACTGTAACCGAATCCTTACTCAAAGGCCTCGTTTTCCTCGGCTTCGGCCTGACCGCGCAGGGTATCGGCATAGCCAAAGGGCACGATGTCGATGGCTTCCACCAGACGGTCCCGCATCCACAGCTGCACATCGGTCTGCACCGTGTAGCCGCAGCCGGGGTCTGCCATCCACTGCTCCGGGCGGCGGGTGGGCACCGCGCGCTGGCTGAGCATGCTCATGATCACGCCGCCATGGGTCACACAGGCTGCTTCGGTCACATCCATGCGGATCATATACTCAAACAGCTTCATCAGGCTTTCGGCGCAGCGGGCGTGGAACTGGTCGGTAGGCTCTGCGCCTTCGGGCACATAGCCGGAGCCGGGGGTGATCCACTTTTTAAAGTCCTCGTCGTGCACCAGCTCCTTGACCGGCTTGTTCTCAAACTTGCCAAAGCCGGCCTCCGCAGGTCGTGCACGGTAAGGTGTGCTTTGCATCCGGGAACAGGATGTTGGCTGTTTCCACCGCGCGCAGCAGCGGGGAGGAGAACACGGTATCCACCTGCGGATACTCGAACCGCTCTTTCAGCTCATTGAGCTGCGCGCGGCCCTCGTCGCACAGAGGGATGTCGGTGCCGCTGCCGATGTACAGGCCCTGCAGGTTGCCTGCAGTCATGCCGTGGCGGATGAGATGAAGCTTGAACGTTTTCATGGATAGTGCCTCTCTTTATCGCTGTGCGGCGGCACGGGAACGGGCGGCAAACCCCCTGCGGAGAAAAAATCTGGCAGAAAAACGTGTCGTCTGCCAGATTTTTTGCTCTTTGGCGGCAGCTACGGCCCCGCGCACGCCACAAAATGTATGCGTTAATATCTATAGTTTAGCATAGATATGGTGTCCAGAGCAAGTCTTTTGACAAAAATGACGAAAATCAACGAAAAATATCGTCACTTTTCTTGCTTTACAAAAGGTTTTCCGTTGTGTATAATCAACCTGCTGTAAACCAAAAACAAGGATGTCCCCCTATATCGAACTTTGAGGAGCCAAAAATCATGGAATTCAACCGTATCATCAAGCTGCTGCGCAAGGAACGCGGCATCACCCAGAAGCAGGCCGCCGAGGATCTTGGCGTCTCGCAGGCGCTGCTGTCCCACTACGAAAAAGGCATCCGCGAATGCGGCCTGGACTTTGTGGTGCGCGTGGCAGACTATTATAATGTTTCCTGCGATTATCTTCTGGGCCGCAGTGCAGAGCGCAACGGCATGATGCTCTCGGCAGAAGACCTTCCGAACCCGGACAAGATGAAGGACAACATCTACCACGGCAGCGTGCTGCCCACCATGAACAAAAAGCTGATCTCCAACGGCCTGAACGTGCTGTACGCCAAGATCGGCCAGTGCCACAGCAAGGCCCTTACCACCGAGGTGAGCGCCTACCTGATGATGGCCGTAGCCAAAATGTTCCGCCTGCTGTACTCGGCCGAGCCGCACAACGCCGCCAGTATGTTCAGCATCGATCCCATCCGCTGGCGCGGCTGCTCCGATGCCGTGATGCGCATGTCCGAAGCCAATGTGGAAGCCCTGCTGGACGGACAGGATGTGAACGGCGGCGAGGGCGTAAAGGACCCGGCCTGCCTGACCATGACCACAGAAAGCCTGACCCGCGAGTTCCCGCTTTATACGCCCAGCCTGTTAAATCTGGTCAAAACCAGCGAAACACATGTGAAGGGCCTTACCCACGAAGGGTGATATTCCTGTGAAAAAGCTGTAAATTCAGCCCCCAAACCCTTGCATCTTTCGGACAGAAAGGGTATAAACAGAATAGAACATTCTGGAATACGGTTTTTCCTATCAAAAGGAGGATTTATTTTATGTCCAACTCCATTTCCCGCCGTACCTTCCTCAAGTGCACCGGCGCATCCGTTGCTGCTCTGGGCGCAGCAAGCCTGCTGGGCGGCTGCCAGCAGAATGGCAGCGCCACCATCGTGGATGTCAAGGTCGGTGATAAGGTCAGCAACTGGAACGGCCTTGGCGTTCAGCTGACCAGCCTGTTCAACATTGATACCGCACCTGCACAGGCCGGTTACGAATACATTGCTGTTCTGGTCACCGTGGTCAACCGCACCAAGAACCAGACCTTCAACATCGGCGCACAGAATCTGGCCGAGATCAATGCTGCTTATCCCGTACCCCCGCAGGAAAATGTGGATGCAAACTTCCACGCACTGGCAGCAGCTTCTACCGATTTCTCTGCTTCCTGCGACGGCCAGAGCGTGGAGTGCGGTGCCAACATCTCGCTGTACAACTCCAACTCTCAGACCTTCTCGGATTCCACCAATCTGCCCCCGCAGGGTACCGGCTATCTGCAGCTGATGCTGATGGTCCCCAAGGGCTGGCAGCAGCTGAGCGTTACTTACATGCCCACCTTTGCAGCGGATAAGACCATGACCTTCGTCATGACCGCTGCAGACGTGACCCGCGCCTGATACGCGGCCCGCACAGGACGAAATTTCGTCGCAAAACAACGTCACAGCTCAAAATTTCATCATTTTATTTTGCCAAAAGGCATTGACATCCGGCCCGGTTTCGCCTATCTTATAGGTAATGCCGCAAGGCCGTACTGATCTGCTTTTTAAAGGAGGAACGAACATGTCCTATACATTCTCCCGCCGTGACTTTATGAAATATACCGCTCTTACCGCTGTTGCCATTGCAGGTTCCGGCATGCTGACCGGCTGCTCCAACCCGAACCGTCCTGTCGGCAAGACCGGTGACACCCTGAAGCCGGGCGACGGCATCTGTGAAGCCACGCTGAAGAGCGCCACCTATAATCGTACTACGCTCACTTGCGAGTTTGAGATCTATACCAAGGTGAGCCTGCAGGTCAACCAGCAGCATTTCCAGGTAAATGTTACCGATGCTGACAATAAGCTGCATACTTATTATCAGGGTGTCTCCGGTGTCACGATTGATTTGGTAGGTGGTTCCAACGCCAGTGTCGATGCGAAGACTACTGTGACTCCTACGCTGAAGGTTTCCGGTATTGAGAACCTTACCAGCGCATCCAAGGTTCAGGTGCTGTACATTCCGAAGATGTACGCAAACGGTAGCATCACTGATTCCTACAGTGATATCTATGCCACTTGGGACATCACCGATGCCATCAAGGTTACGATTGTGGACTGATTTTACTTTTGCATTAAAGGCCCGCACCCTGTGGTGCGGGTCTTTTTGCGTATACGGGTCATTTGTATCCAAGTTTTGGGCGATATCATGTAAAATGCGCAAAGTTTTTTAGTGGATTTATGCCTTGTGCACAGGTTTCTTTTCCGGTACAATAGGGTTATAAAAATGTGCAGGAGCATCGCAGCGATGCGGTGCTTTTTGCATTTGAGGGGCAACCCGGAAAACCTGAAAAGGAGTGTTGTTTCGATGATCAATATGGTAAAGCTTCCCACCAAAAAAAGTAACCTGTTCCTGCGCGTAGCAAAGGGCCACTTTGCTACCAGCCACAGCCATATCAACTATTACATCGATGTCACCACCCAGAAGTCCCGCCTTTCCGAGGCCAAGGCCGTGGCAAAGGAGCTGGTGGCCGCTTACCAGCACAGCACCATTGTGGACACCGTGCTCTGTCTGGACGGCACGCAGGTGATCGGCACCTGCCTTGCCAACGAGCTGACCAAGGACGGCTTTGCCAACATGAACGCCCACCAGACCATCTATGTCATCACACCGGAGTACACCACCGGCAGTCAGATCATTCTGCGCGACAATCTGGCCCCCATGGTCAAGGGCAAGCATGTGCTCATTCTGTCCGCTTCCATCACCACCGGCTACACCGTGCAGGCCGCTGTGGAGGCCGTGAACTACTACGGCGGCACCGTGGCAGGCCTTTCCGCTATTTTTGCCACCACCCATGAGTGCATGGGCTATGAAGTCACCTCCATCTTTGACCCCGCCAGCCTGCCGGACTACGCCAGCTTTGACAGCCGCGACTGCCCCCTGTGCAAGGCCGGCCAGCACATCGATGCGCTGGTGAACAGCTTTGGCTATTCGGCGCTGTAACCCCTTTCAGTCTGCTCACTTTGTTCGCATCCAGCTCCCCCGAAAGGGGGAGCTTTCTTTGTGCTTCCCGTAAAATGCAAAAAGCTCTCCCTTTCGGGAGAGCTGGCATCGCACAGCGATAACTGAGAGGGTTATTTTTTCGGGAACACAAACGGCTCGTGCAGGTACACCGCCACCAGATATGCCGTCATGAAGAACCAGATGATGGGCTCGCACAGGATGACCGCATTGTACTGGAATTTCGGGATGAACACCAGCACAAAGATCACCTTGCCCACCAGCTCGATCACGCTGGAGAACAGCGGCAGCACCTTTTGGCCAAGGCTCTGCAGCGCGTAGCGGGTGCACAGCAGCACCCCCAGAACGGCATAGAACGGTGCGTTCCACAGCAGGTACCGCGCACCGTTTTCCAGCACGATGGGTTCCGAAGAGCCGGAGATCAGCTGCACCATCCACTGAGCACCAAAGCTCATCAGCACCACGGCGGCGACCATCACCACCACCGAGTACAGATACATCTGCCGCATTCCCCTGCGCACACGGTCGGGCTGGTTTGCGCCGCGGTTCTGGGAAACGAAGGTGGAACCGGCGTTCGCCATGGAGATGAGCGGCATATCCGTAAAGGCAAACAGCTTGCGGGCAGCGGTGTGCCCCGCAATGGTCAGGGTGCCAAGCCCGTTGATGCCGTACTGCAGCACCACCGAACCCGCAGACACGATGCTGCTCATCAGGCCCATGGAGATGCTCTGGCTGAACAGCTCCCAGTAGAGATGACTGCCCACGGCGAAATGCTTTTTCTCCGGGATGAGGATGCACACCCTTGCCAGCACGTACAGAACGCACAGCACCACCGAGATGCCCTGTGCAATGACCGTTGCCACCGCTGCGCCCCGCACGCCCATGCCAACCCCGGCAATGAACCACAGGTCCAGCCCCACGTTCAGCACCGAGCTGATGAGCAGGAACACCAGCGGCATCACGCTGTTGCCAATGGCGCGCAGCAGGCCTGCGCACAGGTTATACATAAACATGACCACAACGCCAAGGTCGATCACGATGATGTAGCTGTAGGCATCTTCCAGAATTTCTGCCGGGGTATCCAGCAGCTGCAGCAGGGCATGCAGGCCGAAAAAACCTGCCGTTGTAATGACCAGCGAGGCGATCAGGCCAATGACGACCGACCCCACCACCGTGCGCTTGAGCAGGTCTTCGTCCTGCGCACCGTAGGAGCGCGCTGCAACGATGGCAAGGCCATTGCCGATACCGATGCCAAAGCCGACTAAAAGCTCGTAGATCGAACCGCAGGAGCCAATGGCGGCAAGGGCTGTATCGCCCAGCACATTGCCCACGATCATGGTATCCACCGTGTTGTAGAGCTGCTGGAACAGATTGGAAATCAGAATGGGCAGCATGAACAGCAGCAGGCTTTTTAAAATAGGCCCGTGCATCAGGTCTACGTTCATGTTGAAGACGCTTTTCTTTTGGGGCTGCGCGTGGGTCATAGGGTTCCTCCAAAATTATAATTTTTAAGATATCTGTACACAAAACAAAACATCTGCAATCCCTTCCCGATTTATAAAAAACAGGAAAAGGCATTGCAGATGATCGATCTTTTTGCGGGCCTGAACTCCTTCAGACAAATCCTCCGGATTTGCCAGCTCCCTCAAAGAGGGAGCCTTTGGCATGACGGTAAAGTTTCTGGTTTTGCCAATGCCTCCCTCTCAGAGGGAGGTGTCACCGAAGGTGACGGAAGGAGTCCGTGCCATAAAATTACAGCTCCTGCGTCTCGAAGCCGCTGCCGGTAAGCACCTGCACGCTGGTAAAGCCTGCAGCCTTGATGGCGGCGGCAGCTTCGTCAAAGCCGTAGGTCAGGCTGTTGATATCATGAGAATCAGAAGTGATGATGACCTTGCCGCCCATCTTCTGCCACTCGCCCAGCAGCCACGGGCCGGGGTAGAAGTCCTTGCGGTAGCCGCGGTACACGCCGCCGGTGTTCACTTCCAGCAGGCAGTCGTTTGCCTTTGCGGCCTGCAGGGCCTTGAGGGCAGCGGCCTTGTAGCGGGGCGACTCTTCGTCGAAGAACTCGCCGTTGGCATTCAGCTTCTTGATGAGGTCGATGTGGGCCAGAATATCCGGCTTGAGGGCAGCCACCTTTTCCACCTCGGCAAAGTAGGCTTCCACAGCGGAAAGCGGGTCTGCGTCAAAATCATCGTTGATGCAGTCCCACAGGTCCTGCGGGCGGAAATCGATCTCGTAATACTTGCCGGTGTTCTTGCCGTACAGGTGGTGTGCGCTGCCGATCCAGTAATCGTAGCCGGTGCGCTTATCCTCGCTCAGGATATCCCACTCGATGCCGCACAGGATATCCACCTTGCCCTTGTACTCGGTCTTGAGCTTGGCAATGGTGGCCTTGTACTGGGCGGTGCGGCTGGGGCTCATGCAGTATTCGCGGTCGCGCTGGGTGTAGCTATGGCCGGTGAAGCCCAGCGTGGTCAAGCCCTGCGCACACGCAGCACTTGCCATATCCTGCAAGGTATTTTTGCCATCGCACATGGTGGAGTGGCAATGGACACTGGACTTCTTATAATCTGCCATAGATAATTCACTGCATCCTTTCCTGTTTGACCTTGTGGTCAATGACGTGACGTTTTTCCAGTTCACGGGTCACATCCTCCACCGTGATGCCGGCGCTGACCATCAGCACCAGAACATGGTAGGCAAGATCGCTGATCTCGTAAACGGTCTCTTCCTTATCCTCTTTTTCGCCCGCAATGATGACCTCGGTGCACTCTTCGCCCACCTTTTTCAGGATCTTCTCCTTGCCCTTCTCGAACAGGTAGGTGGTGTAGCTGCCCTCCTTGGGGCTATCCTTGCGGCCCTTGATGAGCTGGTACAGGCCCTGCCAGCTGAACTGCTTCAGCTCCGGCGAGACGTATACTTCGTTGAAGAAGCAGCTCTCGGCGCCGGTGTGGCAGGCGGGGCCGGATTTGACCACTTCCACCACCAGAGCATCGGCATCGCAGTCGGCGGTGATGGACACCACCCGCTGCACGTTGCCGCTGGTCTCGCCCTTGCGCCAGATCTCCTGACGGCTGCGGCTCCAGAACACAGTGCGGCCCTCGGCGATGGTGAGCGCCAGCGTCTCGGCGTTCATGTATGCGAGGGTGAGCACCTCTTTGGTGTAGTGGTCCTGCACGATGGCAGGGATCAGACCCTTTTCATCAAATTTCAGATTCATAACGGTTCTCCCTCCCCGGATGGGGATATTACTAGTTTAGCGTATTCGGTGCGCAAACGCAAGAGTTTGCGGGTTGTTTTTGCGGAAATCCAGTTTCGCGTTACGGCTTCTCCCCGCGCCGGGGAGAAATGCCCCGGCGTTACAGCCGCATCTCCACGCCGTTTGCGTTGAGGTATTCCTTCAGATCCCGGATGGTCAGCAGCTTCTGGTGGAAGATGCCCGCGGCAAGACCTGCATCGATGCCCTTGTGGTGGAACAGCTCCAGAAAGTCTTCCTTTTTGCCTGCGCCGCCGCTGGCAATGATGGGCACGTTCACCCGCGCCGCAACTGCATCCAGCATCTCAAGGTCGAAGCCGCTGCGCACGCCGTCGGTATCGATGCTGTTCAGGCAGATCTCGCCCGCGCCGTGGTCCACGCACCAGCTGATCCAGTCCAGTGCATCCCGGCCGGTGTCCTCGCGCCCGCCCTTGGCGAACACCCGGAACTGGCCGTTCACCCGCTTCACATCGGCAGAGAGCACCACGCACTGGTTGCCGTAGCGCTGTGCTGCCGCCGGGATGAGGTCGGGATTTTTGAGTGCGCCCGAGTTGACGCTGACCTTGTCCGCGCCGCACTTGAGCACCCGGTCAAAATCTTCCAGCGTGTTGATGCCGCCGCCCACCGTGAGCGGGATAAAAATTTCGCTGGCGACGCGGGTCAGGATATCCGTAAACAGCGCCCGGCCCTCGAAGCTGGCGGTGATATCGTAGAACACCAGCTCGTCGGCACCGGCAGCGTTGTACATGCGGGCCATTTCCACCGGGTCGGCCACATCCCGGATGCCTTCAAAGTTCGTGCCCTTGACCACGCGGCCATTGCGCACATCAAGGCAGGGAATAATGCGTTTGGTGATCATGTCGTTTCCCCTCCGTTCACTCCTGCACCAGCTGCACGCAGCGCGCAAGGTCCAGTGCGCCGGTGTACAGGCTCTTGCCTAAAATGGCAGCGGCAGTGCCCATTTTTTTCAGTTCCAGAAGCTCTGCTTCGGACGAGATGCCGCCGCTGGCCGTAAAGGCCACGCCGGGCACCTCTTTGGCAAGCGTGCGGTACAGGCCGAGGTTCGTGCCCCTCATGGCACCGTCGCAGGCAATGTCCGTGTAGATGATGGCGGTGCATCCGGCGGCGGCCAGCCGCTTGCAGAAGTCCACGCCCGGCTCGGCGCTCACTTCCTTCCAGCCATGGATGGCCACATAGCCGTCCTTTGCGTCCACGCCCACGGCAATTTTATCGCCGATTTTTTCAGCATCCGGGCGGTAAAGGCAAAATCCGTCACCGCCACGCTGCCCAGGATGCAGCGGCCCACGCCGAGGGAAAGATATGTTTCAATGCGCTCCTCGGTGCGGATGCCGCCGCCCACCTCAATGTATAAGCCGCCCTGTTTTGCCAGCGCGGCAATGGTATCGTAGTTGGAAAGGGTGCCGTCCTTTGCGCCGTCCAGATCGACGACGTGCAGATTTTTGGCCCCCGCTGCAAGGAACTCCCGCGCCTGTGCACAGGGATCCTCGCCGTAGACGGTCATGCGGCTGTAGTCGCCCTGCGTCAGGCGCACCACCTTGCCGCCCCGCAGGTCAATGGCTGGAAAAAGCTGCATAATTTTTCTCCTTACAATTCCGCAAATGCTTTCAGAATGCGCAGGCCAGTATCCCCGCTCTTTTCCGGGTGGAACTGGGCGCCATACACCCTGCCCGCCCGCACCGCGTCGGTGACGGGAATGGAATAGTCGCTCACAGCCAGTGTACTCTCCGTACAGTTCTTGCCGTAGTAGCTGTGGACGTAATAGACGTATTCTCCCTCACGGATGTACTTGAACAGCGGGTCGTCTTTTACAATGTGCAAGGCGTTCCAGCCGATCTGCGGCACCTTCAGGCTCTTGTCCGCAAGGTCGGGCTCCAGCGGGCAGACTTCGCCCTTCACAAAGCCAAGGCCTTCGTGCTCACCGTACTCGTAGCTCTTTTCAAACAGCAGCTGCATGCCAAGGCAGATGCCCAGCAGCGGCTTCCTTTCGGCTTCTTCTTTCATGACCGGTACAAGGCCCGTCGTCTCCAGCTTGGCCATGGCATCGGCAAAAGCGCCCACGCCCGGCAAGATCAGCCGGTCGGCTTTGCGGATGGTGTCCGCGTCGGCGGTGACGACCGCTTCCAGCCCCAGCTGCTTCAGGCTGGACTTCAGGCTGAACAGGTTGCCCACGCCATAATCGATAATTGCGATCATACCAGCAGTCCTTTCGTGGAAGGAATTTCGTCCTTGTGGGCTTCGTCGATCTTCACGGCCGCGCCCAGTGCATGGCCTGCGCCCTTGAAGCAGGCCTCGAGGATGTGGTGGGTATTTTCTCCCGCAAATTGTACAAAGTGGATCGTGGCGGGCACGCTGCGGGCAAAGCCCAGCCAGAATTCCTTGGCGCACTCCACGTCAAAATCGCCCACCTTTTCGGTGTTGCAATGGACATCCCAGTTCAGGGTGCAGCGGCCCGAAAGATCGACGGCGCACAGGATCAGCGCTTCATCCATGGGCAGATAAAAGCTGCCGTAGCGCTGGATACCGCGCATATCGCCCAGCGCCCGTGCAAAGGCCTGCCCCAGCGCAATGCCCACATCCTCGGTGGTGTGGTGGTAGTCCACCTGCACATCGCCGTGGCAGGTGAGCACTAAGTCGAACCGGCCATGGCGGGCGAACAGCTCCAGCATGTGGTTCAGAAAGCCGCACCCGGTGTCCACCTCGTAGCGGCCGGTGCCGTCCAGATCAAGGGTAAGGTCGATCTGGGTCTCATTGGTGTTGCGTTCCAGCGAGATCATTCGGTTCGGCATGGTTCATTCCTCCATGATCTTATCCAGCGTTTCCATAAACGTCTGCATCTGTTCCGGCGTGCCAATGGTGATGCGCAGCCAGTTCTGGATGCGGGGCGCGTCAAAATGGCGCACCAGAATGCCGTTTTTCTTCAACTCTTTGTAGAGTGTTCCGCCGTCTTTCCTGTTGGTACTTGCAAACAGGAAGTTGGAGCGGCTGTCCAGCACGGCAAATCCGCGCTGTTCCAACTGTTGTTTTGTCCATGCGCGGGTGTCCACGATGGCGGCGCGGGTCCTGTCGAAATAAGCGGTATCTTCCAGCGCGGCCTGCCCGGCCTTCAGGGTCAGGCGGTTGATGTTGTAGGGGTTCAGGCTGAACTTGACCCGGTTCAGGTCGGCAATGAGCTTTGCATTGCCCATGGCAAGACCCAGACGCGCACCGGCCAGCTGCCGGGACTTGGAAAAGGTCTGCACCACCAGCAGGTTCTCGTACTGGTCGATGAGGGGCACGCAGCTCTCGCCGCCAAAGTCCACATAGGCCTCGTCCACAATGACCACATTGTTCGGGTTCGCTTTCAGGATGCCCTCAATCTCTGCCCGCGGCAGTGCAATGCCGGTGGGGGCGTTGGGGTTTGCAAGGACGATGGTCTGGTTCAGGCCGTAGTAGTCCTTCGGGTCAAGGGTGAAATCCTCTTTCAGCGGGATGATGTGGCTGGGAATATGCATCAGCCCACACCACACGCCGTAGCAGCCGTAGGTGATGTCGGCATAGGCCAGCGGGTGGTCTGCGTCGCAGAAGGCACGCAGGGCAAAGAAGAGGTTCTCGTCGCTGCCGTTGCCGGGCATGATCTGCTCCGGCTGCAAACCGAAGTGGGCTGCGGCCGCCTTGAGCAGGTCGGCACAGGCGGGGTCGGAGTAAAGGCGCAGCTTTTCCACCTCGTGCTCACTCACAGCGGCGATCACCGCCGGGGAGGGCAGATAGGGGCTTTCGTTGGTGTTCAGTTTGATGTACTGCTGATCCTGCGGCTGCTCACCCGGGGGTGTAGGGGGTGACAGCGGCCAGCGTGGGGAGAAAGAAAACGACTCATATAAAAA